>Ga0207952_1000526_pt1 | contig 28866 bp, 21 predicted proteins | sample SubbioR12Aug_8Ca_FD_184831 | JGI IMG/M metagenome (GOLD analysis project Ga0207952, IMG submission 184831) | Serpentinite rock and fluid subsurface biosphere microbial communities from McLaughlin Reserve, California, USA - CR12Aug_8Ca (SPAdes) | ecosystem: Environmental > Terrestrial > Deep... | reverse complement strand
ATCCTGCATGTCTTTGGGATGCACGAAGAGTATGTCATCAATCAAATCCAGGTGCTTGAGCAAGACGGCACAAACCAGCCCGTCAAAGTCACTACGTGTAATCAAACGGAATTTCTTGGCATTGTCAGACATGAATACTCCCCCTATCGAGTGGTGAGTGGTTTATTCCTGATACAACAAAACTCGCTTTACGACATAGTTCCGGCGCTTACGTTTAATGTAATCACTTTCCCTGCGCTTGTCCATGATGTAAGTGAATATGCAACAAGTCATACCGATAACAAAGGGCGCATACCCCTTTGTTACATAGCCAAATTAGCGTCTGCTGACCTGGTTGTCATTGCCTGAACTCTGCACCTGCGGCTCCTGGCCACTCAGCGCCTGCGTCCATTTGACCTGATTATCGTTGCCCACAACTTGCACCTTGCCCAGTTGCGCTACGGTGACCTTGTTTTCATTGCCATTCACATGTACTTGCGGGCAAGCCCCAGTCAAGTTGATCTGGTTGTCATTGCCCTGTATATACACTGGCTGGCCATTGCATTGCGTGCTCTTGCTCATGTCATTGCCCGTAATACGCACGCCATCCACACGGGATGTCTGCTTGCCGCCGGTATTACCCTGCACTGCAGTAACGCTGGCCCCAGGTGCTTTGACACTGACATTCGCGTTGGAGCCATTATTCTGGTTCGCATTCACGCTGATGCCAGGCATGTTCACGGATACATCGCCTGCATAGGCGCTTGCGCTTGCCAATAGCAAGACTGCCAATAAATGCTTTTGAAATTTCATCATTCTGCCTTTATTCATACAAAAATTGATCAAGCAATTACCTGCTTTGTGCAAAGGTAACTGAATTCCAGCCCGGGTGAAGCTTTGCTATGTATGCAAGGGAGGAATAAGACAGAATGCTAACATAATGTCAATAACAGGCCCGAAAATGGCAAATGAGGAAATCAGGTCCAGCTTTTAAATACGCTTTTAAATACGCTTTTAAATACGCATACGTGCATCTCATTTTTCAAAACCAGTCTGCCTCAGCAGAGATCATCTGTTTAATCGTGGAGGCATCGAAGTTGCGCGTAAAGTTCATACTATCAAGTTCTCCCCCATTAAAGGTTTTCTACTTCTCTGTACAATATGCCCACTGCATAATCCCAGGCTTGAGCATACTGTGATACTGCTTTCTGGATACCAGGCCGCAAGCTGGCATCAGCCACCGCCCGGTCTATGGATTTCACACTAATAATCTTGTCCCGCAGTAAAGGCTGTGCTGCAACGAGAGCAGCCAGCAGTTCGCCCGTCAGCAGATCCACGGTCTGAAAGGTTTTCGTGTCCTGGTCAATTACTTTATTAAAGGGCTCTTGCGCCTGTTGCTCCCAGGTAGCAAGTAAGTCTTGCTGAATTATTTTGCTGGCGATGATTTGTGCACAAAAAAAATCATGCGCAACTCTTTGCTCAATATCATATTGTGATGCCAGTCCTGCCACCTTCTTCAGCAACGCATCTTCAGGTTCTGGTTCGTCAATGGGAATCCTGGTATTCCACTTATGCCTGGCCACATCTTGTGCCATATTCAGTCGTTGTTGCATCAGACTCAGCAGACGCAACAATCTGGGGTCATTCGCATTTTGCGCTTGCGCTGAATGCGCTGGCAACAAAGCTGCACCAACCACGGCAAAATAACATAACCACCGCTGAAAGGTTTTATGGATAGCGCAATGAAATACCCGGGAAACAAATTTGTGTGTCATCAGTGTGCAATCAATAAGAGGCGTTTTGTGTATGCATGGCTACTATTGTAATACGACAGGCCCTTATCATTTAGTGCCGTTATCGCCGTCGATACTTTTCAAAATGAATATGGGCATCAGCGCAGCAATACTCATTCGCTAGCCATGACTTTGTCAGGCGTCATTGGCAAACTACGCAGCCTACGGCCTGTCGCGTGGAAAATGGCGTTACTGATTGCCGCGGCTACCCCCAGCATGCCAATCTCTCCCACGCCTTTGGCACCCAGGCGACTGACGATACGGTCATCTTCTTCAACAAAAATGACGTCTATGTCGTGGATATCTGCATTCACCGCCACATGGTATTCAGCAAAGCTGTGATTCATGAAACGCCCCAGTTTATGATCCATGCAGCTTGCTTCATGCAATGCCTGGCTGATACCCCAAACCACACCACCAGTGATCTGGCTACGAGCGGTTTTGGCACTGATGATCTGGCCAGCGGCAATCGCACTGACGACGCGTGTCACGCGCACAGTGCCAAAATCCTCGTCCACCCTGACTTCGCAAAACACTGCTGAGTGAGTGGCCCGCTGATATTTGTGCTGCTTCAAGACTGAGGGCAGCATCAGATATTTTTCTTCAACGCGCGCTTCATCTGACGCCGCCATGATTTCTGTCAACAAGATGGTCGTATCTGGCCGCCCTTTTATACGCATGCCACCATCGATAAATTCCACCTGCTTTACATTGACTTTGGAAAAGGGCGATTCAGGCATTTTTTTTGCCAGCCTGAACAAATGATTTTGCAATTTTTCACAGACACCCTGTACTGCCGAACCTATCGTAGTGACATGTGATGAGCCACCTTCCACCGGTGCAACTGGCAGGGTCGAGTCCCCTAGCTGAAAGATGACCCTTTCCAGCGGCAAGCCCATTGCCGTTGCAGCGATGATGGTCATGGCAGTATAAGTTCCTGTTCCTATGTCAGACGCAGCACTGCTGACAACCAGTTGGCCATCCCCGTGGAACACGGCACTGGCACGGGCAAATAATTGCATGGCATCCCACATGCCCGTCGCCATTCCATAACCGATAAGCTCATGCCCTTCCCGCATAGAGCGCGGTTCCAGTAGGCGATCTTGCCAGCCAAAACGATCCGCCCCCTGCTGGTAGCAAGCGCGCAATTCCTTGGTGGAATAGGGCAAACCGGTCGTCGGATCAAGTTCAGCATAGTTCTTTAAACGAAATGCCAATGGATCCATATGCAGTTGGTAAGCCAGTTCATCCACAGCCACTTCCAGCGCATGCAAGCCCTGCGCCGCACCAGGTGCCCGCATATTCATAGGGCTGGATTGATCAAGGTTGACGAGCTCATAAGCCAGCTTGATGTTATCGCAGGCATAAAGCTGGCCAGACCAGTTGACAATGGTTTCTACATATTCTTCATATCGGGAGGTGGGTGTGATTGCCTTATGGAGGATGGATTTGAGATTTCCATCATGATCGGCCGCCAACCTGAGCGTTTGCACGGTTTCGGGTCTGTGACCTATGCCAAACATTTGCTGGCGTGTCATGACGACTTTGACAGAGCGCTGCAATTTCAAGGCAGCCATCACTGCCAGCGGCAATTGATACTGGGGCCGCAAACCGGCACCAAAAGCACCACCCACATAGGGATTACGCACAGTGACCTTGTCTTTTGAGAGCCCGAAAACCCGGCTGACATACCAGCGGCTGTTTTGTGAACTCTGGGTCTTGTCATAGATGGTCAGATGGCCATCTTCTCCAAACAATACGGTAGTAGCAAACAATTCCATGGGATTGTGATGCTGTGTTGCGCTGTCAAATGCAGCCTCAATTTTGAATGGTGCTTGCGCATAGGCTGCTTCAGCATCGCCTTTTTCCTTGTGTGGTGGCGAGCCACCACGGGTATTGCCGGGCTCATGGCTATGCTGCAAGTTGCGCTTCAGTTCAGTTTCATACTCCTCCACATCCGCATGCACTTCAACCAGAGAAGCCGCATAACGAGCTGCCTCAAATGTCTGTGCCAGCACCAGTGCCACAGGCTGACCGCTATACAGAATATTTTCATCATACAAAGGACGGAAAGGCGAACCGCCAGGCGCTGTCATGTCTTTATAAAAAAGATCAAACGAGCGTATTTTCGGACGATTTGTATGCGTGATAATGTCGACCACACCCGACACGGACAAGGCCGGCCCCAGCACAAAGTCGGTAATACTGCCTTTGCCTATATCGCTGTTGACGACAACGCCATACAATATATCTGTTTCATGGATATCGCCTGCATAGTGCGCTGCTCCCGTCACCTTGTCACGACCATCCACCCTGGAAACTAGCATGCCAGCTTTGACAAAACCGGTTCCCTCGTCGGCAACAGGCGTATGTAGAGCGCTGATCAGGTCTGTCATATTGCCGCCTCTGGTATTTCAATCTTGTGTCGGGAATTGGCAGCAGCAGTTTCAAGTGCGCGCACGATAGCGCGATGCGCCATGTTGATCTTGAAGTTATTCCCACCCTGCCCTTGTGCACCTTTTAGCAAACAATCAGCCACTTTAACGAACACGGCATTGCCGGGTAATTGGCCTGTCAGCAGAAATTCGGCTTCTGGCAAGCGCCACGGTTTGTGGGCAACCCCACCAAGAGCAATGCGCGCTTCACGTATGCGGCCATCGTCTGCCATATCCAGTGCGGCTGCCACCGATACCAGTGCAAATGCATAGGAAGCGCGGTCACGCAATTTCAGGTAGGTACAGTGCTTTGCAAATTGTTCGGCGGGTGACAGTTCGATATGGGTGATGAGCTCACCAGCAGCAAGATTGGATTCAATGTCTGGCCTGTCACCTGGCAGGCGATGGAAGTCAGCAAATGCAATCTGCCGGTTTCCATGAGAAGAGCTGATATGGATGACTGCCTGCAAGGCGGCCAGGGCCACGCACATGTCAGAGGGATGAGTAGCAATGCACATCTCGCTGGCACCCAGAATGGCATGCTGACGGTTGATACCACCAATGGCCGGACAACCACTGCCAGGCTGGCGCTTATTACATGGCACTGCAGTATCATAGAAATATATGCAGCGCGTTCTTTGCAATAAATTCCCGCCATTGCTGGCCATATTACGAATCTGTGCTGAAGCACCGGCCAGTATCGCCATGGACAATAGCGGGTAATGTTGCCTGACCAGGGGATGATATGCCGTCTCTGCATTACGTACCATCGCACCTATCAACAAACCTCCGGTGGGACTGGGTTCTATCCTGGTGAACGGCAAATGATTGATATCAATGAGACTGTGGGGAGTTTCCACATGTTCCTTCATCAGATCAACCAGATTGGTGCCGCCTGCAATGAATTTTGTTTTGCCATGCATGCCCTGTCTGGCTTGCAGCAAGGCAGTAGCCAGGTCAACAGGTGCAGAAAATGAAAAGGGGTTCATGTGGACACCATCCAGGTCACTGCTGGTCTGTCCACATCAAGCTTGTTTTCAGATTTTGTCAATCCCATGACATCAGTGATGGCTGTCACGATTTGCGGATATGCGCCACAGCGACATAGATTGCCACTCATCAGCTCACGCACGTCGTCTGCAGACCTCGCCTCAGCTTCCGCCATCATGCCTATCGCTGAGCACAGTTGACCAGGTGTGCAATATCCGCATTGCAGAGCATCATGCTGTATGAATGCCTGCTGTAAAGGATGGAGCAAACTGCCTGCTGCCAGGCCCTCTACTGTAACAATCTCTGCATTATTTTGCATGACGGCAAGCATGAGGCAGGAATTGATGCGCTTGCCATTAACCAACACAGTGCAGGCTCCGCATTGGCCATGATCACAGCCCTTTTTGGTGCCACTTAATTTGAATTTCTCACGCAATAAATCAAGCAAGGTGACCCAAACTTCGATCTCGGCTTTTTCTACCTGACCATTGATGGTGAATTGCACGGGATAAAGAGTGTCGACAGCGGTATCCATTATTATCTTTCCTGGCTTGCTTATGGGTATGTCTAAGGTATGTCTAAAGCCAAGAGTAAAACCGGGAGCCGGTTTTCACTGTACGTTTGCGTACATAGATATTTGCTGAATTTGCTGAAAAACAAATGCTTACCTTTACTGACAAGGATAGTGCGCATTCTCCTACGCTGGTCCTACTCCCTCAAAAGCATATCTTCTTTACCATGTATTTACTGATTGCAAAGCACTACAAGTAATCAGTGGAGTATGCGACCGCGGCAATCAGCGGAAAACTTTAAGGAGTTAGTATGCCTACACAAGCAAACAACAACCAATCTCAAAAATCTGGTAACTCTCAAGGCGGCACTCACGAGCAACACGTGAAAGCTGGTCAACAAAGTCACAAAAATGATGCCCAAAGCTCCGGCCAGGGTTCTAAATCTGTCAGCAGCAACAACACTGGCAATCAACAACGTAACGATTCCAAATCCGCTCCTGATTCCAGAAATCGTTAACTCCTTATTGCTATTCAAAATGAATAACAGCAACTGTCACTGAATGTCTCACATATGAGCAAATAAGGCAGTCGCATAAGGAAAGAACAGGTTTGGATTTTGAAATTGATGCATGCGTTAGAGCTCATGGCTATCAAGACTTGCATTGCAATATCTCATCATTCAAACCTGTTAGAAAGTTCAATTCTCTTATCTGCTTCACACTATTTCTTGTAGCCTTTTACAAGATTGCAAGCAAGTATGTGCTCTGCAATACACCTGATTAGCCACTCTCCTACTGTGTGATATCAAGAAATCTGATAGAACACTGCACGGCACTACCCTATCCTGACACTCAATCCAAAAACAAAAAAACAGGTTGAGACATGATATCCATGACGCCAGCAAAAAAGCAAACTGCTAACAATGTCATACTCAAAAGTATGCAAACAGTTTCCTTGATAAAAAGTGATGTGCAATTTGCCGCAAAAAAGGCAGGCTTGTCTTATGTCAGTGATCAGACGCCGGGGATACGCAGATACCCAGTCAAGCGACGTGGAAAAACTGCATTCAGATATCTGACGCCACAAGGCACGCCCTTGAAGGATGACCTGACACTGTCGCGAATAAAATCTTTGGTCATTCCACCGGCATGGACAGATGTATGGATTTGCGCGCGAGACGACGGCCATATACAAGCCACGGCGCGCGATGCGCGGCAACGCAAGCAATACCGTTATCATAAAAATTGGCGCAGTATCAGGGATGAAGCCAAATACGGCAATATGCTACAGTTTGCATCAGCCTTACCCTTGATACGTGAAAAAGTGAGTAAGGCCCTGGCAATGAAAGGCTTGCCACGCGAAAAAGTCATCGCTACCGTTGTGTCGCTCATAGAGAACACCAGCATGCGCATAGGCAATGATGAATATGCGCGAACCAATCAGTCATACGGCATCACCACACTCAAAGGCAAGCATGTGCATTTGCATGGAACCCAGCTTGAGTTTGATTTTCGTGGCAAAAGCGGTGTCCAGCATACTATCAGTCTGCGTGTGCCGAAGTTAAGCCGCATCATCAAATCCATGCTTGATCTTCCTGGCCAGACGCTCTTTCAATATCTGGATGAAGATGGTCAGCCACATGCCATTAATTCCACTGAAGTAAACGATTACATACGCAGTGCTGCCAATGGCGATTTCACCGCAAAAGATTTCAGGACCTGGGCAGGAACCACATTTGCCGTACAAGCCTTAATGGAAATTGGTGCCGCAGACACACAAGCAGCAGCCCGCAAGAACCTGGTCGAAGCAATCCGTCAAGTCGCGAAGAAACTGGGTAATACCCAGGCAGTTTGCCGCAAGTGCTATATCCATCCCCAGGTCGCAGTTTCATATATGGAAGGAACGCTGGCAGAAGAATGGCAAGCCTGTAGCCGTGCAGCAAAGAGAGGGAAAACTGCGCTGGCGGAAGATGAGGCGATACTTGCCAGACTTTTAGAGAAATGGCAAAAGTAAATTCAGAAGCATCAGGTTTGCTGGTTAGGGATAGTGCCGGTACAAGCCATATTCATCTGATATGGCCTGGTAATGCCAGGCCAAATTGGCTTTGCTGCCATTGAAGCTGGCTAAATCTGCATCCAGCAGACCAAATGGTGTGAGGCTGGCAGCGAACAAACGTAGTGCCCTGTGGCGCAAGGCAATGCCAAAACTGGCGAGTGCCTTGCGACAACTGATCAATTCAAACTCATTGAACGAAGTATCTGTGACCAGACTGAACTGCGACCAGATAAGGTTTTTTTGCAAGTCATCCCTCAATATCAGATAGCCTTCTTTTTCCTGAAAATAATCCATCAATCTGCTGCGCCCTCCACTTTGCAGATAATTATTTTCATATCCAGGGAATTTTTCTCCAGCAAACCCGGTATTTGCCATTTCCTGCAAAAGCAATTCGTTTGAACAGGTAACATAGATTGTCGCCTTGTCGTAGACTTGCTCTTCTTTCAGCAAAATGACCAGTGTGTAAATCTCTTCAATACTGGAACAATCTGCGATCCATATCCTGGTATGCGCATGTGAACGCAGCCATGGCGATAATTGATTGCGCAAGAATTGCAGTCGCTGTGGCTCATCAAATAATGCAAGCGGATATAGTAAGAGACTGCGTAATAAGGCATCCCAGTGCGAGCTGTCATGCAAGATGCTGTCTTGTAATGCAGAATAGGTTTTAATCCCATACTGCTTCATCACTACACCGAATTTATCTGCCAGCACCTGACGGTCAAAACCGCGGAAGTCATCGCCGCGATAGCGGTAGATGGCTTCCAGCAGCATGTCGAGTTCTATCTCCTCAACTTTTAATACGTTCTTCACAAGTCACTTAATCCGTGAGCCAGACGCGCATCAATGACAACAATTGCGCACTGTCTACCGGTTTGGTGATGTAGTCCGAGGCCCCTGCTTCAAAGCATTTATCCCGGTCACCTTTCATGGCCTTGGCTGTCAGGGTGATGATGGGCATGCTCTTGAACTTGGGTAGTTTCCTGATGGCGCGCATGGTGTCGTAGCCATCCATTTCCGGCATCATGATATCCATGAGGACAATTTCAATATCAGGGTCCTGTTCCAGCAGTTCTATGCCATCCCTGCCATTTTCTGCAAAGACCACGATCATGTCCTGCCTTTCAAGCACAGTCGTCAGGGCAAAGATATTGCGTAAATCATCATCCACAACGAGGACTTTGCGCCCCGCCAGGCTGCCATCGGATGCATGCATGTCTTCCAGCATACGCCTTTGCAGTTCGGGCAAATCAGCAGGCGAGCGATGCAGGAAGAGTGCTGTTTCATCCAGCAGACGTTCTGGTGAACGGGCATCCTTGACGACGATGGTTTTTGCGACCTTGCGTATCTTGGTGACTTCTTTGCGCGATAACTCCTTGGCGGTGTAGATGATGACCGGCAAGTCCCGGAGTTTTTTATCCTTGCTGATGGTTTCCAGTAATTCAAAACCATCAATATCGGGCAAAGTCAGGTCCAGGACCATACAGTCAAAATGGGTATGCTTCAGCGCTTCCAGGGCTTTCTGGCCGCTTTCCACAGCCGTGATCTGTACATCATGCTCGCCTATCAATTCCACGATGCGGGCGCGTTGCAAGTCTTCATCTTCGACAACCAGCAAACTGCGCTTCCCTCTGAAAAGGAATTGCTGTATGCGGTTAAATTCTTCTTCCAGCCTTTCTCGCTTGATAGGCTTGGTGAGATAAGAAATGGCACCGTGCTGCAAGCCGCGTTCACGTTCATTGGAGTTGGACATGATATGCACAGGAATATGTCGCGTGCCAGGATCGCGTTTCAGGCGGTCCAGCACGGTGAAGCCATCACAGTCAGGCAAATCTATATCCAGCAGGATAGCGGTAGGGCTGTAATCACGTGCCAGTGTCAGAGCTGCATCACCGCTTTGACTGACGATGCCCTTGAAGCCTTTTTCTCTCGCAAAAGCCAGCAAGATGGCGGAAAAACGACTGTCATCCTCAACGATCAATAAAGAGGGATCACCACTGGCGATCATATTCCTGTCATCAAATGCAGCTTCGCCTTCAGCATAGTTCAGGCTCATGGTCGCTGCTTCGTTTGGCATGGATCGTGATGCCCCCTCCGCACTCACAGGTGCTTCTAGTACCCTGATGAGCATGGGCGTGCTTGACGCCGCATTTTGTTGCGGTGTCTGGCCAATCAGGCCTGCGCCGCTGTATGGTAAGAACAGGGTAAAGGTACTACCGCTTCCTACTATACTGGTCACGCGAATTTCACCTCCCAGCAGGCGCGCCAGTTCGCGGCTGATGGAAAGACCCAGCCCTGTACCACCGTATTTGCGTGCCGTACTACCGTCAGCCTGCTGGAATGCTTCAAAAATCAGTTGCAACTTGTCACTGGCGATACCAACTCCGGTGTCAGCGACAGAGAATGCCAGCACCGCATCGGCATGGCTAAGCTGCGGAAGGTCAGGCGTCCAGCCCGACTGCACCACACCTATACTGAGCCTTACCTCACCGCGTGAAGTAAATTTGAAGGCATTCGACAACAGGTTTTTAAGAATTTGCTGCAAGCGCGTTGTATCGGTCTTGATTGCTGCTGGCAAACCCTGATCCAGGGTGATGGAGAAATTGATGTTCTTGGCTTCTGCCATATGGCGGAAAGTACGTTCAACATAAGATGCCAGTATAGGCAGGCGCGACTCGCTGAGCTCCAGCGTGACCGTGCCTGATTCTATTTTCGACAAATCAAGAATATCGTTAATCAGCGTCAGCAAATCACTGCCAGAACCGAAAATAGTTTTGGCGTATTCGACCTGGTTGCCAGACAGGTTACCTTGAGGATTATCACTCAGTTGTTGTGCCAGGATCAGCAGGCTATTCAGTGGGGTACGCAATTCATGCGACATATTGGCCAAAAACTCGGACTTGTATTTGGATGACAAAGCGAGTTGCGTCGCTTTTTCTTCCAGTGCCAGTTTGGCTTGTTCCACCTCACGGTTCTTGCGCTCCACCTCGATATTCTGATCAGACAGCAGACTGGCTTTTTCTGCCAGTTCCTGGTTGGTCTGTTGCAGTTTCTGCGCCAGTGACTGGGATTGTGTCAACAGGCTTTCGGTACGGCTATTCGCTTCAATGGTGTGCAACACCACACCGATAGATTCCATCAACTGATCGAGGAAACCCATATGCGTCTGTGTGAATTTATCGAGCGAGGCAATTTCAATGACCGCCTTGACCTGCTGTTCAAACAGGATAGGCAAGACCACGATATTGGTAGGTGGTGCAGAGCCAAGGCCAGATGACACCTTGATATAGTCACGCGGCACATTGGTCAGCCATACCCTGCTCTTTTCCAGCGCACATTGTCCTACCAGTCCTTCGCCCGGCAAAAAAGAGGTGGGCAACTTGCTGCTGGAGCGATAACCATAGCTGGCAATCATTTCCAGCAAAGGTGCATCGTTATTCGAGTCCATCATGTAGAACACGCCATGATGGGCAGATACCAGCGGTGCAAGTTCAGACAGGATGAGCTTGGTAACGGTACTCAGATCACGCTGGCCTTGCAGCAAACGAGTGAAGCGCGCCAAATTGGTCTTGAGCCAATCCTGTTCAGCATTCTTTTGCGTCGTCTCTTTGAGGTTGCGTATCATCTCATTGATATTGTCCTTGAGATCTGACACCTCGCCACGCGCTTTCACTTGAATTGAGCGTGACAAGTCACCCCGTGTCACAGCCGTCGCCACTTCAGCAATCGCACGTACCTGGGTAGATAAATTGGCGGCAAGCTGGTTGACGTTTTCCGTCAGATCTTTCCAGGTGCCTGATGCACCCGGCACGCTGGCCTGGCCACCTAACTTACCCTCTACCCCCACCTCACGCGCCACGGTCGTTACCTGGTCGGCAAACACGGCCAGCGTATCCGTCATCTCATTGATGGTATTTGCCAGCGAGGCAATTTCTCCCTGTGCTGCCACCGTCAGTTTCTTTTTAAGGTCGCCATTCGCCACCGCTGTCACCACACCGGCGATACCACGCACCTGTTCCGTCAGGTTAGCTGCCATGAAGTTGACGTTCTCCGTCAAATCTTTCCAGGTGCCGCCTACCCCTTTTACCTGCGCCTGACCGCCGAGCTTGCCTTCCGTACCCACTTCACGCGCCACCCGCGTCACTTCAGAGGCAAATGAGCTGAGCTGATCCACCATGACGTTGATGGTGTCTTTTAATTCCAGAATCTCACCTTTGACGTCCACCGTGATTTTTTTGGACAAATCACCATTCGCCACCGCCGTCGTCACGTCAGCAATATTGCGCACCTGGCCAGTCAAATTGGATGCCATGAAATTGACGTTATCGGTCAAATCTTTCCAGGTACCGGAAGCACCAGGCACATTCGCCTGGCCACCCAGACGCCCCTCAGTACCCACCTCCCGCGCGACACGAGTCACTTCAGACGCAAAGGAATTAAGCTGATCCACCATGGTATTGATGGTGTCTTTCAATTGCAAAATCTCACCGCGCACGTCCACCGTAATTTTCTTGGACAAGTCACCATTCGCTACCGCTGTCGTTACGTCAGCAATGTTGCGCACCTGTGATGTCAGGTTACCCGCCATGGAATTCACGGAGTCCGTCAAGTCTTTCCAGGTACCTGCCACGCCCGGCACATTCGCCTGACCACCGAGCTTACCTTCCGTACCCACCTCACGCGCTACCCGCGTTACTTCAGATGCAAATGAGCTGAGCTGATCCACCATGACGTTGATGGTGTTTTTTAATTGCAGGATTTCACCCTTGACGTCAGCCGTGATTTTCTTGGACAAGTCGCCATTCGCCACCGCTGTTGTCACCTCGGCGATGTTGCGCACCTGCCCGGTCAGATTCGAGGCCATGAAGTTGACGTTGTCGGTCAAATCTTTCCAGGTACCACCTACGCCTTTCACGAAAGCCTGTCCACCGAGCTTGCCTTCAGTACCTACTTCACGCGCCACCCGGGTTACTTCAGACGCAAACGAGCTGAGTTGATCCACCATGACGTTGATGGTGTTCTTCAATTCCAAAATCTCACCTTTAACGTCCACCGTGATTTTCTTCGACAAGTCACCTTTCGCCACCGCTGTCGTCACATCGGCGATATTACGTACCTGCCCCGTCAAATTGGATGCCATGAAATTGACGTTATCGGTCAAATCTTTCCAGGTACCGGCAACGCCCGGCACATTTGCCTGACCACCGAGGACACCTTCAGTACCCACTTCACGTGCCACCCGTGTCACTTCTGAAGCGAACGAGCTGAGCTGATCCACCATGACGTTGATGGTGTTTTTGAGTTCCAGAATCTCGCCCTTGGCATCTGCGGTAATCTTTTTCGACAAATCACCATTTGCCACCGCTGTCGTCACATCAGCAATATTCCTGACCTGCCCCGTCAGATTACCGGCCATGGAGTTGACCGAGTCGGTCAGATCTTTCCAGGTACCGGCAACACCCGGTACATTCGCCTGGCCACCGAGTTCACCCTCGGTACCCACTTCACGCGCCACCCGTGTTACTTCAGAAGCAAACGAGCTGAGCTGATCCACCATGACATTGATAGTGTTCTTCAATTCAAGAATCTCTCCCTTGGCATCGGCTGTAATCTTTTTCGACAAGTCTCCATTTGCCACCGCAGTGGTAACGTCTGCAATATTCCTTACCTGCCCAGTCAGGTTACCCGCCATGGAGTTGACTGAGTCAGTCAGATCCTTCCAGGTGCCTGCTACACCAGGTACGTTGGCCTGCCCGCCCAATTTACCTTCAGTACCCACTTCACGTGCCACACGGGTTACTTCTGATGCAAATGAATTCAACTGGTCCACCATGACGTTGATGGTGTTTTTCAATTCCAGAATCTCGCCCTTGACATCCACCGTGATTTTTTTCGACAAGTCACCATTCGCCACCGCAGTCGTCACCTCGGCGATATTACGCACCTGATCAGTCAGGTTACCCGCCATGGAATTCACAGAGTCAGTCAAATCCTTCCAGGTACCGCCGACACCTTTTACCTGTGCCTGCCCGCCGAGCTTGCCTTCAGTGCCGACTTCACGCGCCACCCGCGTTACCTCAGATGCGAACGAACTAAGCTGGTCCACCATGACGTTGATGGTGTCTTTCAATTGCAGAATCTCGCCTTTGGCGTCGGCCGCGATTTTCTTGGATAAATCACCATTTGCCACTGCCGTGGTCACCTCAGCGATATTCCTGACTTGGCCCGTCAGGTTGGATGCCATGAAATTCACGTTGTCAGTCAGATCCTTCCAGGTACCACCCACACCGGGTACATATGCCTGCCCACCCAGTTTGCCTTCTGTACCTACTTCACGCGCCACCCGCGTTACCTCGGATGCGAACGAACGCAACTGATCAACCATGGTGTTGATGGTGTCTTTTAACTGCAAAATTTCACCGCGCACATCCACCGTTATTTTTTTGGACAAGTCGCCATTGGCCACCGCTGTCGTCACATCGGCGATATTACGTACCTGAGATGTCAGGTTACCCGCCATGGAGTTGACTGAATCCGTCAAGTCTTTCCAGATGCCTGCCACGCTGGGTACATTTGCCTGCCCGCCGAGTTTACCTTCGGTACCCACTTCACGCGCCACCCGCGTTACTTCTGATGCGAAAGAACTGAGTTGGCTCACCATGGTGTTTGCCGTCGTCGCCGCACTTAGGAATTGTCCTTGCAAAGGCCGTCCATCGACTTCCAGCGCCATGCTTTGGGAAAGATCACCTTTTGCCACGGCGCCGATGACCCTGGCCATCTCCGTTGTGGGCCGGACCAGATCGTCGATAAGGGAATTGACAGAATTGACGATGGTGCCCCAGTCGCCCTCGGCTCGCACGGAAGAAGCACGTTGCAGCAAGCGCCCTTCCTGCCCAACCAGTTGGCTGACGTTCAGGATACCCTGGGTCATATGCGAGCTGTTTTCGATGATCTCGTTTAAGGTGTCAGCAATTTTGCCATTGAGGCCAGTCAGGTCTGAAGGCATCTTGACCGAGAAATCACCCTTCTTAAGCGCAGTCAATGCAGCAAGTAGTAGCTTGGGATCGAGTGTTTCTGAAATGTCAGTTAACGTGTTCATTCTGGCCTTTCAACCAATGAATTTAAGAGCATACGTTGCAAAATATTGCCTCTCCCTCTGTTTTCTTGCAATAGTCAGAGGCGGACAAGAAAGCCGCGAGGCTGTACCAAATAAAGCATCAATTCTGCAGTGCAATAGATGGTGGGAGCAGTATTCAAAACCTGCAAACAACTTTTCAGCGGTATCCGCACATTTTTTCTTTCCGTGAAACGGGAGACGGTGACATAATTTACTGCAAATTTAAGGATTTGTGACAATTCAATATTTGTACAATGTTCAAAGTGTCTCCAACTGGAAACGCGCAGGTGAGGAAACAGTGCAAGCAAAATATAAACCCAAGATTCTGGTAGTGAATGACGATACAGCAAGCTTATTTGCCTTAAGCGGGCTGCTTACGGCCTGGGCAGATGAAAATCAGTGCTCCGTAGTCACTGCCAAATCTGGTGAAGATGCGTTGCGCCATGTATTGCAGGATGACTTTGCCGTCATACTGCTGGATGTGAACATGCCGGGCATGGATGGTTTTGAAACAGCAGAAGCCATTCATAAACGTGCGCGCTCCTCCTCCATACCTATTATTTTTATCACCGCTTTCCTGGCAGATGATTTGAATAAGTTGAGGGCTTACCAGCAAGGTGCGGTTGACTATCTTTTTACACCCATAATTCCGCAGGTATTACAAGCCAAAGTATCGGTATTTGTGACGCTGGCAAAGAAAAATCTGGAATTGAAGGCACAGGCAGAAGCACTCAGCCTGCGTACTGCTGACTTGCAGGCAGCCAATGACAAACTCCAGCGCGAAATCAAGGAAAGAAAAATAGCGGTTGAACAGAATGAAGCAAAGGATAAATTCCTGGCCATGCTTGGGCATGAGTTGCGTAATCCTTTAAGCGCCATCACCAGCGCAGCGTCCATCATAGGCTTCCCTGGTGCAAAAGCAGATAGTGTGGAGCGAGCGAAAAAAATCCTTTCAAGGCAATCACAACATCTGACACACATAGTCGATGATTTGCTGGACCTGGGAAGAGTGATGTCAGGAAAAATCGTTCTTGATCGCACTGCAGTCAATCTTGGCGAAGTTATCCTGTCCTGTCTTGATAGCCTCAGGGCCAGCCGCCCTGTTGACAGTTACGTGTGGAATATTGATCCTTTCGATACGTGGATAGATGCTGACCCCACGCGCGCTGAACAAATCATTACGAACTTGCTGGACAATGCCATCAAGTACACGCCAGCCGGTGGCACAATCACCGTTAAAAAGGCACTTTCAGATGGTAAAGTGACTTTGATAATTACCGACTCTGGAATAGGTATTGCAAAAGATTTATTACCCCGGATTTTTAATGTTTTCGTCCAGGGAGAACATTCTCTGGATCGTGCCAAAGGTGGTCTCGGTATAGGCCTTGCGCTGGTAAGGCAATTGGTGGAGTTGCATGGGGGAGATATTCATGTTCACAGTGAAGGCGAAAATCTCGGCAGCAGCTTTTCGATTGTCTTGCCTAAGGCGGAGGAAAAACCGCCATCACCTGAGCTTGCCGAAGTGCCGCAACAGGCAACCAGCCGAAAGCTGCTACTGATAGAAGACAATGAAGATGCCCGAGAAATGACCACGCAATTACTCAAGGCACATGGATTTCAAGTTCTGGAAGCGGCTACGGGAGCCGAGGGAATCATCCTGGCAAAGGAAGAACAACCAGGCATAGCCCTAGTTGATATCGGTTTGCCTGGTATGGATGGTTATGAGGTGGCAAGGCGTTTGCGTGCGGACAAAGTAACCAGCAGCATGTACCTGATCGCACTGACTGGATATGGACTCAGGGAAGACCATATCCTGACTGCAGAAGCTGGTTTTGACGCCCACTTTGTCAAACCTTTAAAGCTCCAGCAACTCATCCTTGCGATAGACAAATTTCAAGTTGCCTGACACAGCAATGAGCGATGCGTGCCCTCTTGGGCTTGCCGTGTCGTCGCCATCCTACACAACTTGTATAAACCTTCTGATATGTGCTGCGCCGCAGAGACTTTACAATTCCTCATCTCCTATTACAGCGTGGTGCCTATCATGAAAAACAAAATGAAATTCAGATCTAACAGATCAGCCTGCCTGCAACTGGTTAATCCTGGCAATGCGCTGGGTTGCCCCTTCCAATTTGCACAACAAGGCCCCAGCTTGACCTTGCTGGCACTTGCCCGTATGCGTATATTGACTACGCATTGATATGATCAGTCTGGCTCTCCTTCTTTATCCCGTGCTTTCAAAGCCCGGGTAAAGCGTCTTTAACACAACTGGGCACGAGTTGCTCTCAGTTTGAAAATCCATCCAGGATTTGTTGAATCTGGCTTAACTCAAAGGGCTTGGTCAGCACATGGCATGGGAAATTGACATAAGTCTGGATATGCGCACCGTGACCGGATGAAAAAATAATGTGCATATCGGGCACATCTTCTCTTGCCTGCTTCCCTAGCGCAATGCCAGACATCTTGGGTAGGTTGATATCTGTCAGCAGCACGTCGTAAGGTCTTTGCTGTAGTAATTCCAAAGCCCTTTCACCACTCCCTGCCGGGATGGGATGATGACCAATCAAATCCAGCATTTCACAAAGCATTTCCAGTAAATCCTGATTATCTTCGACTACCAGAATATGCAAACCAGTATCGGCCTGCGCACTAGTTTCGTTGCCGGGCGAATTGTCGTGAGTATTTTCGGAAGTTGGATTTATCATTATTATCTATCTTATTTAAACCGCCCTGCCAGTACATTTGCTGTGCATTTATTGTAAATGCCCTGTACATGTCGGGCAGGACGATATATCTGTCATTATTCGATTTGGATTATTCTGCAAAAATTTCCAGGATATTTATTTTAACTGTCCAGAAAATCTATCATGCACATAGTATCCATCCTATGCGTAACACTGATTAATCCCTAGCAGCACAATCCCAAAATGATGTAAGACAATACCTACATACATGGAAATCTGTCTTATAACTCTTCCTTATGCATCTCCGGCAATCAGTCTCTCCAGATATCCCAACTCTATAGGCTTGATCATGTGGGCATTGAAACCCGCACTATGGCTGCGTTCCTTGTCATGCTGCTGCCCATAACCAGTCAGCGCGATCAATCGTATGGCATCGCCTCCAGGTAAATCACGTATGGCTTTGGCTAGTTCATAGCCGTCCATGCCTGGCAAGCCGATATCGAGAATGGCAAACTCCGGCATCTGCCGCTGCACTTCATTCAATGCCTGTATGGGATCATAGACGGCCCGGACTTCATGACCCATGGCCGAGAGCAATTCAAACAGGGAATCGGCAGCATCGCGATTATCGTCAACGACAAGGATGCGTGCCCTGGTGCTGGTGGGCACGTGAACCTGTTTCTCTTGCACTTCTTCCTCTACCACAGTCAGCTTATGCGGTAAGCTGATGGTAAAACTACTACCAAGGCCTTCACCCGGGCTTTCGGCATGCACGCTGCCATGATGCAGTTGCACCAGATTGCTGACCAGAGCAAGACCGATGCCGAGACCGCCATCAGATCTGTCCACACTTCGCCCGCCTTGTACGAACAGGTCAAAAATATTCGGCATCAGGCTTGGCGAAATGCCCACGCCATTATCACTAACGCGTATCTTGACCTTATCATCCTCATGATAAGTCACCAATGAAATTTCACCGCCATCTGGTGTATATTTTGCGGCATTGGTCAGCAGGTTGGCGACTACCTGCGCCAGACGAGCAGGGTCACCTACCCAGGTAATCGGTGCGACATCCAGCGTCAAGTGGTGATTTTTTTTCTCCAGCAAATGGCTGGCCATTTCCAGCGCCTTGTTCATCACGTCCCGCAAATTGCTCGCGACTATCCGGAGCTGTACCTTGCCACTGGTTATCCTTGACACATCCATCAGATCATCAACGAGGCGCACCAGGTGATCGACCTGGCGCTGGATAACTGCCTGCTCCTTGCTGACCTTAGGACCAGGGTTACGCATCTTCATCAACTCAAGCGCCGTCACTATGGGCGCTAAAGGATTACGCAGTTCATGGCCCAGCATGGCGAGAAACTCATCTTTTGCCCGGGAAGTGACATTCAGGTTGTCGTTCAGGCGTTCAATCTCGGTACGTGCCAGCACCTGTGAAGTAATGTCAATGGCAATGACCATCAAACCATGTACTTGTCCATCGACACGGCGTATCGGTGCCAGGTTGTAAATGTAATAGCGGTCTTCAGGTTCGCCACCGTACAAGCTGATACGCACGTTGGTTTCTTCAGAAACAAATGGAATTCCCTCCCTGAACACCTGCTTGAATTTTGTGCGTATTTCCGAGTCAAATAGCTCAGGAAAAACCTCATCAAAACTACGCCCCACTACCATAATTTCGGGACGGCCAATAATTTTGCAATAAATAGGATTTGCCAATTGAAAAACCAGATCATCGCCCATCATGATCGCTGTACCTACCGGAGCATCAAAAAGCAGACGATCTCTTTCAGCGGCGGCAAAATCACGGGCCAACAAGCTTTCCATATGCGTAAGAGCGCGACAAACCACCGCAGCAAATTCATGCAAAAATTTGCTGTAAGCAGCATCAAATGGCAAGCGCTGAGACAATTCGAATGTCAATGAACAATCATGATGAAAATGGAGTTCAAGCGCATGAATACTGAAATGAGTATCTTTGTTTAGATTTGCAGCGTCTTCATGATTGACGGCTACGGCTAAAATGTCGGCAGTATTCTCGGCAGCGACGGCGTGCACTGTCTCAAAAATTTCCTCACGGGTTTTACAAAACGTCAATCGCTCTGTAAGCGACGATAAGGTACGCTGCCTGCGTTCGGCCAAAATACGGGATGTGGTCTCGGTGCACACTACCAAGGTGCCTGTAATTTGGTCATCGCCACCATAGACTGGTGTATAGGTATAAGTCCAGTACACATCCTCCATCCGTGAATTTCTCCAGATAGGAACGAGATTGTCTTCATACCAGTTGGCAGCGCCGCCCGTCATGACATGTGCTATCTGTGGCCAAATGATGGGCCAGATTTCTTGCCAGCATTCTGCACCATCCTGTCCGAGCGCAGCGGGATGTTTCCCAATGCCAAAGCTGGGCACATAGGCGTCGTTATATATCTGTATCAGTTTTGGTCCCCACCAGAGAAACATGGGATGGACAGAATTCATGATGATGCCGACCACAGCCTTCAAGGCTGGTGGCCAGGCATTGATAGGACCAAGCTCACTCGCAGCCCAGTCAAAGTTCCTGACGGCATCACGCATAGGTGTGCCGCTTCCTATAAACGCCCATTCTGGCTGCAGGTTCACAGGAGCATCTGCGTTGTCATTCTGTATCGGAGACATACTCGGTCCTGAGTTGGTAAGCAGCAATTGTAGCGCCAACCTTACCAGATAACATACGCATCATTGGACGTGAGTAATTGGCTGCAAGTAGTTAACTTGTACTAAATAACAAGGTTAACGCCATTTGGCAGTATTGGCAACAAGCGCAGAGGAATTATATGCCAGTGGCTAAAGACTCAATTCAGCGTTGTTAACAAAATCAAAATTTTAGCACTTTGAGATCTGGGCTACTCTGCCAAAGTCCGCCAAATAGGTGATGTAAATCAAAATTGCCGTGACAGCTTCACTTGCCCAGTTTGTTGCGGTCTGCGCGCTTCTCTGTTTTCTACGCCGGTCACATCCAGATATTTTATTTTTTGTACCGGGTCAGAAAATGAAATATCCCTGGCAAGCAACTCCCGCATGATCTTCAAGTTGACCGCTTGTTGCGTGTCCATGTACAAACCGTATTCCGGCCTCAGGACAAAATAAATCACTTCAAATTCGATAGAGCTACGGTCAAACAGTTTCAGATGGGCGCGATCGAAGCGTACTTCAGGCTGCTCTTCGACTATTTTCCTTAACATGGGCGGGACTTGCTCCAGCACGTCGGGCGGTGTGTCAGAAGCGACCTTGACCAACAATTGCACCCGCCTGTCTTTCATGCGCTTGAAGTTGCGTATGGTGTTTTTCAATAAGTCAGCATTGGCAATCACGATTTGCTCGCCGCTGTCAGCACGCAGGCGCGTAGTCTTCAAGCCCACATGTTCGACTGTACCTGAGATACCGTTGATATTGATCGCGTCGCCGACTTCAAAAGGCTTGTCGACAGCAATTGCCAGCGAGGCGAATAAATCACCCAGCACATTCTGTACTGCCAGCGCAATCGCAATACCGCCTATGCCCAGGCTGGCAATGAAGGCCGATACATTGATACCCACATTCGACAGCATGGCCAGAGCAAAAACCACCCACAACACAAATTGCAAGGCCCAGACGATGATCGTATGCGAAACCCGGCTGGCTGGCGCACCATCTGTAGCCATGGAATTAAAGTAACGCTTGCTCAAGACTTTGATGGTTTTGTTGATCCATAAGGCCAGTTGCAAGCCAAATGCCAGAAACCACAAATGGTTGACGCGGTCACTCCAGCGCGCGGGCATATCCAGCACCGCAACACCGATCAGCACCGAGGTGATAATCAGAGTGATATTGCTGGTGCTACCGAGAATTTGGGGTATCAACTTTGCGACATGCGCCGTACCCGGATAACTATCTGCCGTCAACCTGCGCTTAAAAAAGCCGATAAACGTATGCATGACAAAGTAGGCAGACACAGCAACGCCACAAGCAGTGATCCAGCTGATAAGTGGAATATCCAGAAAGTTTCGATTGAAAAGCGATTGAAAATCCATAATTGTTCCCCAGTCTTTTTATTGGTTCGAGCCATGGCAATTACTTGCATTAGCAAACCTGGAGCTGAGTATTTGTATGCCGGCTATAAACTCACGATAAACTTAATGTAGCCAAGGAAGCATACAAATACATTGGAAGGCCAGGCTGGACAAATGCTTGTCCAGACCGGGGTTCCTGTGTTTCTATTGATCTTGATACTATCTTTTGCTGATTTATTCTTTGTTATTCTTAGCCTCACTGCAGGGATGGCAGCGTGATTTCATCCTTGCGTTGCTGTATCGCCGCACCCAGTACTACCAGGTCAAGTTTCGCTTTTTTTGCCTTAGGGAACATCTCCCCCTCCTCTTCCTTCACATGATGTTCAATTTGCTCGGATAAGACTTTGACCTTGGCATCATACAAATCTTCACTTGGCTCCATCATCAATATTTGGGAAATCAAATCCTTGGCAGCGGCATGCTCAACTGTGGCTTCTTCCAGCATGCCCTTGACATCAACACCAACATCACGCATCGCGGTATAAAAAATCTCTTCCTCTGCAATGGTGTGCTTGGTCAGTTCCAGACAGATCTGATGAGCTATTTTTTTCTTGCTGACAAAAGCAGCATCGCCCAGGCTTTCAAATTTACTGAACAGTGCCTTGACATTTTTATGGTCTTGCTTGAGCAGGCTGACAGCGTCTTGCGCTTTAGCTCCTTTAAGCTTTTTGGCGATAACAGCAGGGATTTTTGCAGGCTTGGCTTTGGTCGAAGATGTGGCTGTGCGCATAGTAGTTCCTTCTAAAGCATGAAGACATTGATAAAGAGATAGGAATAAAGCGCCTGCGAAGCTTGTCCTGAGCAATCTCATCTGTTTAAAAGCAAGACACTCATAAGTGCAGGCAGGAACATCTTAAAACTTGTGCAGGTAAATGTTGGTAAGCCTCTGCGCTAAAGCCATGTAGGACAAAAACCAAAGAAGGTCTTGATACAACTTAGTGCTTTACTTTCCAAATGACATAGATATACTCCAATAAACATCCCAATACCATCCATATGGATGGTATTACAACCTAAGGAATGCCATGAGTGTTACCGACATACGGGCCAAGGCCAGCGATACAGAGAAAATCACCATCAACCTAGGCTTGATCGATCTTGGCCAGGTGGACCTGCTGGTGCAGGAAGGTTTCTACTCAAACCGTACTGATCTGATACGCACGGCAATACGTAACCAGTTGCTCACACATGCTGAAGTCATACGCCAGACTGTCGTGCGCAAGAGCCTGGTATTGGGCCTGCAGCATTACACGCGCACTGACCTAGAAGCAGTGCGTGACGCAGGGCAGCGCCTGCAAATACAGGTACTGGGCCTGGCCAGCATCGCTGCTGATGTCAGCCCTGAACTGGCGCTGGCCAGCATCGAATCCATTTCTGTATTAGGGGCTTTCCAGGCCAGCAATGCAGTAAAAGCTGCACTGGCTGGACGTATTCTCTGAACCAGCGCCGCCCGCCCCTCTATGCACTAGTTGCATCACATTGAAAGCACACTATGAATTTTAATCAAGACTTGCTGGCGCGCATGCGCATGGCAGGTAAATCCTGGCGCAATAGCAAGGTATTTGCCATGCCAGCCCAGGGCAGCCTGCATCCGGATCAATTACAAAATCTGACTGCCGTCACAGAATTGATACAACGCACCCTGAATGAGCATTTGCCTGGTCTGTCCAAGACCGCAACTCACAATGGATCTGATTCTGGTTATGCGAACCAACATGATCAGACAAGGGAACAGACCCTGCATGACATTAATCCACGTCCTGAGAATAAACGTGATGGCCACCCACATACTGATGCCCGCCACGCTACAGATGTTATTGATGAACAGACTCCGCAGGTAAAGCAAACCGATAAAAGCGATGCAGGTCGTTTCATCAGCGGCAGCTATGCCAATGCGCATGGCAAGCGCACTTACAAGCTCTATATTCCTTCTGGCTATATAGGCCAGGCATTGCCACTGATCGTCATGCTGCACGGCTGCACACAAGGGCCCGATGATTTCGCCACTGGTACAGGAATGAATCTGATCGCTGAACAACAGCAATGCATCGTCGTCTACCCTTGCCAGGACCAGGGTGCAAACAGTTCAAAATGCTGGAACTGGTTCAAGGCCATGGATCAAAAGCGCGACCAGGGTGAGCCTGCCCTGATTGCCGGTATCACCCGCAAGATAATGGCTGATTATCATATAGATCAACGCCGTGTTTTCATCGCTGGCATGTCTGCCGGTGGTGCGATGGCTGCCATCATGGCAGATGCTTATCCTGAGTTATATGCCGCAGTCGGCATACATTCTGGCTTACCATTTGGCGCGGCAAGTGATTTGCCCTCCGCGTTAGCTGCCATGCGTGGTGTAGCGAGCCAAAGCAGAAAATCATCAACAGGTGCTGCCATGCCTATTATCGTGTTCCACGGCGACCAGGACCATACCGTCAATAACAAAAATGCTGACCGTATCATGGAAGCTTATCTGGCCAGTAGCCAGTCAGGAACTTTAACGGCACGAAAAGAAAACGGTAGCGGCAAGCTAGGCCGTCGCTACACACGCACACGCTATGCTGATAATGCCGCATCTCAACAAACTGAGCACACGCCCGCCCCTGCTGAGCAATGGGTCATCCATGGTGCAGGTCACGCCTGGTCGGGCGGTAACAGTCAAGGCAGCTTCACTGACGCAGCAGGACCAGATGCCAGCCGCGAGATGTTGCGTTTCTTTTTATCGCAAGTAAGTAAAAACCAGATGTAAAGCAGAAATAATTTAGCTGGAATGTAAAAAGCCTTATGCATAGCTATGCATAAGGCTTTAATTCACTAAACAGCAGCTACTTCTTCATAGCGGTGGACGTACGAACTCTTCTCTCGTCCATAGCCTTGTTTTTGCAGCGGCAATGAAGTCTTTCAATTTATCTGCTGATATAACAGCCGCATCTTTATCAATACCAGCCGCAGCCAACAGTACGTCACCACCTGCATCATAAGCGATCGCTTTCAAATGGCTGAACGCATCATTGACAAAGCCTTTGGCAGCCATATCCCGCGCCAGTTTTTTTGCCGACTCACTGGAAAGGACAAGAGCAACTGCATCAAATATCACTGAAGGACTACCTGCCAGTTGTCCATCTACTTTGGCTTCTTTGCCATCTGACAAATACACGCCATTGATACGCGGGGCAATGATCTTATATTTGGCATCTGTAGCACTGATATTCGCTTTGAGCTTTTCCAACAACTTGGCATCTGAACCGTCAGCAATGAGAATACCAACCACACGGCCCGCCAGGCTGTCTTTCATCTTGTCTATCAAACCCAGGGCAGGTGATGCAGGCAAATCCTGTATCTCAGCGCTAATGGTTGGTGCTGTTGGCAAGTCTTTGATGCCCAGGCCATCGGCAACAAGCTGCGCCAACTCTCCATCGATGTGCAGCAGATGACCAATCATGGCCAAAGGTATATGCGGGTGCTCCACTTTGGATAATTCAAAAACCAGCGCTGCAACTATATGCGCTTGCTCAGTCTCATTCTGGCTGACATAGAACTGACGTGCCTGACTATAGTGATCAGCAAAACTTTCCGGGCGTATCCTGCCCTTATCACCAGCAACAGGCTCGGCCACGCTTGTGAAACCTGTCGCAGGCTGTTCGCGAGGCGCATCTTTTGCCAGAGTATTTGGCTCATAAGCTACCCGGCCTGTCGGGCGCGCCATTTGCATATGGCCATCACGCTGATGATTGGCAAACGGGCACTTGGGTGCGTTGACAGGGATCTGATGGAAATTGGCTGAGCCTAGCCTGGACAACTGAGTATCCAGATAAGAAAACAAACGCCCATGCAGCAAAGGGTCATTCGAGAAATCAATACCAGGAACCAAATGCGATGGGCAAAATGCGACTTGCTCAGTCTCGGCAAAGAAATTATCTGGCCATCTGTCCAGCACCATGCGCCCTATCACTTTCAATGGCACCAGTTCTTCAGGAATGAGTTTGGTGGCGTCGAGATGATCAAACGGAAACGCATCTGCTTCGTTTTCAGTAAATAGCTGTACAGCTAATTCCCATTCAGGGAAATCGCCCGTAGTGATGGCTTCAAAAAAATCACGTCTGTGGAAGTCAGGGTCGGCACCGGCAATTTTCACCGTTTCATCCCAGACAGTAGACTGCAAGCCTGCCTTGGGACGCCAGTGAAATTTCACAAAAGTCGACTCGCCGTTTTTATTAATCAGGCGGAAGCTATGCACGCCAAAGCCTTCTATCATGCGCAATGATCTTGGCAGTGTGCGGTCAGACATGATCCACATGACCATATGCATGGCTTCTGGTGTCAGTGAAATAAAATCCCAGAAGGTATCGTGCGCAGATGCCGCTTGTGGAAAACCACGGTCCGGCTCCATTTTTACCGCATGGATGAGATCAGGGAATTTGATCGCATCCTGAATAAAAAAGACGGGAACATTGTTACCCACCAAATCCCAATTGCCTTCTGAGGTATAGAATTTCACAGCAAAGCCGCGTACATCACGTGGAGTATCAACAGAACCGGAACCGCCAGCAACGGTAGAAATCCTGGTAAATACCGGCGTTTGCTTTCCTGTTTCAGTCAGGATTTTGGCGGTAGTATATTTTTCCAGCGACTGTGTCAGTTCAAAATAACCATGCGCACCCGTGCCACGCGCATGCACGATGCGCTCAGGGATACGCTCATGATCGAAATGCGTAATTTTTTCCCTGAGTATGAAGTCTTCCAGCAAGGTCGGGCCTCTGACACTGGCTTTCAGGGAGTTTTGGTCATCCGCAATAACGACGCCTTGATTCGTCGTCAATTGCGGATATATTTTTCCGGCAATCTGATGTAGTTCTCCCCCATTACCGATGGAGGCAGAAGTCAGGTTCTTAGTTTCTTTTTTTGTTTCTTTATTTCCTGTTTTGGCGGCGGCTGTCTTGGGCATGGTAGACACTCTATAATAAAGGTTGGGACGCGATGCAAAGAAAAAACGGACGGCCCTGTACTTTGAGCAGTCCGTTTTTTCAGTGCCAGTATTTACTACTCAGGAAAAATTCAAGTCACACTGGCTTCGGATGTGGAGTTGATATCTTCAGCACCCGCTTTTTTATAAATGTCTTTTGCGGCGCTTTCCTGATTGGAATTATCGGTATGAACAGAAATGAGGATATTGCCGCCACGAATCTTCCCGTCATACAGTTTTGCTTCATATTCCGGAATGCCCAGACCAACCATTGCGCCGATAATACCACCAGCAGCACCGACCAATGCAGCACCGCTGAGTGCCGCCATGATAGGGCCAGCAGCAATGAATGGGCCTACACCAGGGATGGCCAACGTACCTATACCTGTCAACCAGCCCAGGATGGCACCAACGCCCATGCCTGCAGCCCCACCAGCAGCAGCACCTTCTGGTAATTTGGTGTTTTGCTCATGTGCAAAATCACGTGTACCAGTTTGATCAGGAAACAAGACTGAAATATCACCGCTGGGGAAGCCTGACAGTTTCAAATTGTCGACGATGTTTTCAGCTTGTACACGGTTCGTTGCGATACAGTAAATGGCGGTTTTCATATGTGCTCCTTGAATGGATTAGATTGCATGTGTTGCTAGCCTGGCTTGCTACCTTGTTTACTCTGTTTAATTGGTTTTCACGTCCAGCGAATTATTGATGGAATTAACGCCCTTGACAGCCAGGACGATTTTTTCAACTTTCATTTTTTCGTCTGCTGTTTTCACAGGGCCACGCAAGGTAACCGCGCCGGTATTGACGATGATCTTGATGTTGGGCGCCATCAAAGACAGCGATTTGTCATGTACGACTGAACGCCTGACTGCTGCCAGCAGATTGCGGTCTTCTGGTGTATTGAACTGGTCTTCCGGTGTTTTATTGCCGGCATACCTGTCTCTATCATTAATTGCAGTGTTATCGACATTGGGCGCACTTTTCCCTTCGGTAACCACAGAAGGAACAGGGTCAGCGGCAAATCCAGTACCTGGCAATGCGGCAAAGCACAATAATGAAGTAACGCCGATTTGATTGAGTATTCGTCTCATTCATTTCTCCTGATTGAGTCCGTTGCGGACAACTAGCGATAGATTAAGAAAATTAATCCATCGCATCTGTACGCTAGGTCACATGAAATAAGAATCTGGAATTAAAGAAGAATTTTTTGGCAGGCATTACATAGGGAAAACTCAATCACAAAAATATTTCAATATTGATTCAGACACATTGACCTATTTTTAAAAGGGACGTATATGTCATATCCGTATGATTTTTTTACCTTTTAGAGAAATACGCTGGTAGTAGGAGCTTTCCTACAAATGGGGTCGCTCTTGTCCTGTATTTTAAGAAGAGGATTCTATTTATCATGACTACTCTTTCGCAGTGTTTTCGTCATGCAGCTTGCAATAGTAATGAGCAAAGTAATGAAAATTCAGCATGCAAGCGCTTATGCTTACTGATGCGATAGAGAAATTATTCAGCCCACCCACTTTTTAAGAGGAGTCATCGTGAAAAATTTTTTCGGCTTCCATTTTTCAACAAAAAATCAAAACATTTCTGCGCTGAATGAACAGTTGCTTGCACCCAGCGTGACATTGGCGGACAGCAACACCAAGAAATCGAAAGCTTTGCTTCCAACAACTCAGCATCTGCATCTGAAAAAAATGGAAGAACACCGTCGAAATTTGAGAGCCATGTATTTTTCAAGCTGATTTCTTAAGCTAATGGCGTCGAAGTGTGTGTAGACCCAACATTGAAATCAATGATAGTCATGTGATGAATGGACAGGTGATGAAATCTTGTTTAATCGCCTTTCCATTTCCTGGTAGTTGTCAACTACCCGCAAGAGCAGATCAAAAAATGTACTGAAAAATTTCCAGATGCATGCTTATTTCTGGCAGGGTATTCGCCAGGCTAATGTGCAAATAGACAGGAATAATCATGAGTAAAAAGCTTACAGAAAACCCAAAGAACCAACATCAAATTTCAAGCACAGATTTTAAAGAAGATCTCGATAAACTGATCAGCCGCTTGCCATCCATGTCAGATATAGAAATCAGCGCAGCCAAGGACCAGTTTTTGCGGAAAATTGAAATCGCCCTCTCCAATCAAGCTTCTTAGCATCAAAATTTATCTCTTGCCGTTGGCAATGACGGAACGTATCTTAAGTGCCAGTGCTTCACGGCTATACGGCTTGCCCAG
>Ga0207952_1000525_pt1 | contig 28929 bp, 26 predicted proteins | sample SubbioR12Aug_8Ca_FD_184831 | JGI IMG/M metagenome (GOLD analysis project Ga0207952, IMG submission 184831) | Serpentinite rock and fluid subsurface biosphere microbial communities from McLaughlin Reserve, California, USA - CR12Aug_8Ca (SPAdes) | ecosystem: Environmental > Terrestrial > Deep... | reverse complement strand
AAGGAACCGTCGGTCCTTCCAGCTGCCGTGCCGAGCCTTCTCATCAACGGTACGCTTGGCATCGCTGTCGGTATGGCCACCAACATTCCTCCGCACAATCTTCGAGAGGTCTGTGATGCGGCGATCCACATGGTTGATAATCCGGATTCGACCGCGATGGACTTGATGCAGTTCGTCAAAGGTCCTGATTTCCCGACGGGCGGAACGATCTATAACGAGAAAGACATACAGCACGCCTATGTGACCGGAAGAGGCGGTATCGTGGTTCGGGGCGAGGCTGAGATCATTGAGGAGAAGCGAGGTACGTTTCAAATCATCATCACGTCTTTGCCGTATCGCGTCAACAAGGCCGAACTCATCATATCCATCGCGGATCTTGTTCGTGAGAAGAAGATAGAAGGCATCAAAGGTCTTCGTGACGAATCGACCCGGGATATCCGCGTTGTCATCGATCTCAAGCAGGGAGCATATCCGGAGAAGGTTTTGAATTTCCTCTACAAACACACCCAGCTTGAAGAGACCTTCCATTTGAATGTTGTCGCTTTGGTTGACGGCGTGCCACAGACCCTCTCTCTCAACAGCGCTCTTGAATCATTCATCGGTCATCGCAAGGAGGTCGTTCGTCGCCGGACGGAGTTCGATCTCGCCAAGGCCAAGGACCGTGAACATATCCTGTTCGGCCTCAAGAAAGCACTCGACCACATCGATGAGATCATCAAGCTCATCAAGCGCTCCGCTGATGCGCCGACCGCACACAAGAATCTCATGAAGGAGTTCAAGTTCTCTGAACGTCAGGCGACGGCCATTCTCGATATGAGGCTCCAGAAACTTGCCGGACTCGAGCGCAAGAAGATAGAGGACGAACTCAAGGCCGTGCAGATGCTCATCGAGGAGCTCGAGAGCATCCTCAAGAGTCCCAAGAAGATGCTCGGCATCATCAAGAAGGAGCTTGGCGAGATAAAGGATAAATATGGCGATGACCGCAAGACCAAGGTGGTCAAACATGGCGTCAAAGCGTTCTCAGAGGAGGACCTCATACCGGACGAGGAGAGTGTGCTGGTGCTCACTAAGGGAGGCTATGTGAAGCGTACGAATCCTGATGAGTACCGCAAGCAGAAGCGCGGGGGAGTCGGCGTCGTTGATTTGGATACCAAGGAGGAGGATTTTGTTTCCATCTTTCTTACAACCACCAATCATAGCGATCTTTTATTCTTTACTGACAAAGGAAAGGTATATCAGATAAAGATGTATGAGATACCTGAAGGCAAGCGCGCGACTCGCGGCAAATCCATCATGAATTTCTTATCGCTCTCTGATGACGAGAAGGTTACTTCCGTTCTGCCGATGCCGAAAGATGTCAAAAAGGGCGACGGTCTTTCGGTGTTCATGCTGACCAAACAAGGTACCGGCAAGCGAGTTGCCGCGGGCAGCTTCCATGATGTTCGCCGCAGCGGTCTCATTGCTATCAAGCTTGCCACTGGCGATGAGCTTGTCTCCGCCTGTTTCAACCAGAAAGGGGATACGATATCCATCGTTACCGCAAAAGGCCAATCGATCCGTTTCAAGGAGTCGGATATCCGAGAGATGGGTCGCAACGCCGCTGGCGTTCGCGCTATACGCCTTACGAAGTCAGACCATGTGATAAGCGCCGATGTTATTCGCAAGGATGCAAAGGATGCTGCTATTCTTGTGGTGAGCACCAACGGATACGGCAAAAAGACCGATATTGCCGAGTACAAGATCCAAAAGCGTGGCGGATCAGGCATTAAGACCGCCAAAGTGACCTCGAAAACCGGAGAGCTCATGATCGCTCAAATCGTTACTCCCGAACATACGGAGGTGGTCGCTATCTCGCGTAAAAGCCAGGTTATTCGGACCGATCTTGCAGGAATATCCAATCTGGGACGCCAGACACAGGGAGTTCGCATTATGAAGCTTCGCGACGGAGATTCGATCGCCTCGTTCGTCTGTCTCTAGGGCTATCCAAGTTTTTCTACTTTTTGACCCGTCTTATTTCAAGTATAATGAGAGCACGGCCATATCAGATGGGCGGGTTGGTGTTGTAATTATTTTTTGAATGTTCTCAGATCCGCAACATAATCTTGAACAGCTCGGTCTCGGAGAAGGCGATCAGGTCGCCGATTTTGGTTCGGGCTCCGGTTTTTATTCTCTGGCGGCTGCACGAGCGGTGGGCGATACCGGAAGGGTGTTCGCAATCGATATCCAGAAGGATCTATTGCAGAAGTTGAAAAGTACAGCGCAGGCCCAGAGGATATTCAATATCGAGATCGTGTGGGGAGATCTGGAAAAGATCGGGGGGACGAAGTTGCGCGATATGTGCATCGACGCCGCTATCGTTTCAAATATCTTATTCCAAGTTGAACACAAGAAGGAGACCGTGCGGGAAGTGAAGCGTGTCCTAAAGCGCACAGGAAGGGTTCTTGTCGTCGATTGGGCGGACTCTTTTGGTGGCATGGGACCGCAACCTAAGGATGTGTTACCTGAAATCGAAACTCGCAAACTCTTCGAATCCGCCGGTTTTGTGTTCGAGCGCTCGATCATGGCGGGGGACCATCATTATGGATTGATATTTAAAAACGCATAACATCCTGTTCTCATGAAGAATCTCAACAAGTTCCAGGTTATCGTCATCGCCATATTCGCACTGGGCATTATTGGCGGAGTCGCGGTTCTTGCGCTTACCCGTGCGGGGGTGTCGGAGGGGGGACTGGGACAGGTCAGTATGTGGGGACCTTTCGATACGGCCCAGTTCAATAGTTTTGTCGCGGGTGCCAACACAAAGATAGCTGACCCTCTCTCGCGCGTTAAGATCAGTTATACCCAAAAAGACCCTCTCACTTTCGAGAACGAGCTTCTCGAGGCCATAGCCGAGGGTAGGGCGCCGGATCTCATCATGCTGCCGCATGAATCAATTCTTTCGTATTACAATCGCGTACTTCTCTTGCCGTACACGGCTTATCCAGAGGGAACATTTCTCGATTCATTTGTAGAAGGGGCCGAGCTCTTCAAGTTCCCAGGCGGTATCGCAGCGCTCCCGTTTGCTATCGATCCGATGGTCATGTACTGGAATCGTGACATCTTCACTAACGCAGGGGTCTCTGTACCCCCGAGTACATGGGAGTCGTTTCCCGCATTGTCAAAACTTATCTCGAAGCGGGATGAAAATTTCAACATATCTCAAAGTCTTGTTGCCTTTGGCGAATATCGCAACGTCGAGAATGCAAAAGAGATGCTAAGCCTCCTTTTGCTTCAGAGAGGCAATCCCATCATGGCGCTTCGCGGCGGCGCGGTAGTGCCGACGATAACCAATCCCGATGTTCCGAACGCTATCTCATTTTTCACTGCGTTCGCCGATCCGACCAATGAGGTATATTCATGGAATAGGGCTCTCCCGCAGGATAAGGACCATTTCCTTCTTGGCAAACTCGCTCTTTATTTCGGATATGCAAGCGAGGCGAAGGATCTGAGATCAAAGAACCCGAACCTTAATTTTGATGTCGCCCTTTTGCCCCAGTTAGAGTCGGCTCCCCGCAAGGTTACCTATGGACGAATGTACGGGGTTGCTGTCTTGAAATCGACTCCGCGAGCGAGCGATGCGCTTGCAACACTTGTGGCATTGGTGACCCCTGACGCGGCTTCGACATGGGTCACTGTTTCTGGTATGGCCCCGATCCGGCGGGATGTTTTACTTGAACGTCCCACCGATCGTTTGGGGTCTATCTCGTATGACTCGGCGCTTCTTGCGCGTGGGTGGCTCGAACCGAAACCGGCTCTTGCCGATATGGTGTTTTCGAATCTCATCGATTCGATAACGGCAGGCAAACAGCGTATCACTGAAGCGGTTAACCGCGCGAGTCAGGAGCTCGAGGCGGCGGTTGCCGGTATCGTGTTCTAGTCTTTGCATGAATAAAATCTCAAAAAAAAGAATACAGATCTTCGGTACGGTGTTCCTTCTTTTTGTGCCTCTCTTCGTCGGTGCGGCGGGTCTTATACCGTGCGAGGGAACGCGGGCGGACCCGTGTGATTTCAATGACGTCATGACCCTCATCAACAACATCATTAATTTCATCATTCTCATCACTGCACCTGTTGGAACGATTATGTTCACCTATGCGGGGTTTCTGTATCTCACCGCCGGAGGCAACTCCGGGCAGATATCGAAAGCGCATAGCGTTTTCTGGGCAGTGTTCATAGGTTTTGTCATCGTTCTTGCGGCGTGGATCATCGTCAAGTCAGTCAGTGTCTTGGTCACTAACGATTTTACCCGCTTAGGCCCTTAATGGCGTTATAGAATCATTATGAAAAGAGTATTTTTTACCCTCGTTTCGTTCGTGCTCCCTGCAATCGTTCTGGCGCAAGGGTCAAATCCCGTTCGACTCAATAATCCGCTACGGTCAGGTAATACCCTGACCGGTTTTGTGGCCTCAATCCTCAACGATGTCGTTGTTCCCGTCGGTGCAGTCGTTGTTGTTATCGCGGTCATCTACTCCGGATTTCTCTTTGTTATTGCTCAAGGAAATGAACAAAAGCTCGAAAAGGCCAAGATGACATTCCTGTTCACGGTCATCGGCGCGGCAGTGCTTTTAGGCGCCGCTGTTATCGCTAACATTATCACGGTAACGATCAACCAGCTTCGATGAAGGACCGCCCTACAACGGCATTACTCGTTACGGTTATGGTGGTCGGGCTCTCTCCTCGGGTTGTTCTTGCCGGCGCGCCGCAGAATTTCACTCAGCTCGTAGGTCTTTTTCTCAATCTTATCCTACTCATAATACCTCTTATAGCTGCGCTGTGTATGTTGGCGTTCTTCTGGGGGTTGGCCAAATTCATCCTCGATGCCGGTGATGAGCGCGCCCGAACGGAAGGGAAGAGGTTCATGCTCTGGGGGCTCATCGCTCTTTTTGTGATGGTGTCTTTGTGGGGAATAGTCTCGATATTCACCAATACGCTCGGTGTACCCTTATTTATCCCGCTACTTCCTGTGTAATAATATGCCCCCAATAAATCCGACATGCGTCGCTTTCCAGTTCCATTCCGGTCTCGCGGGGTATATTTGCGCCGCGCGCACCGTTATCGGATATCTCATACCTATCGCCTTCGGCCTTGCCGTCGTTTTTTTCTTTTACGGAATGTTGAAGTTCATGATGGCTTCGGGGGATGAGAAGGCTCTTGCCGAGGGGCGGCAGGTCATGCTCTGGGGCATTATAGCTATCTTTATCGGTGTTTCTGTGTGGGGCATTGTCGCTTTGTTCAGTCAGATCTTTCTAGGGACCCCTGGAACGGGTGTAGGGGTGGGCGGGGGAATACTTCCGGTGCAGCCCTAATCTCTCCTGTGCGATACGGTCGCATCTCTTGACTGACGCGGCAGGATATTTTTTTAATGGCTATGTTTATGGCCGTAAAAGTGTCGATGGTAGATAATCTTATCCACACCGGACTTTGCTATATATCGGAGAACGTCCTATGATTATGGGCATAGTTTCTAAAGAAAACTAAAGGTCGCCATTAGTTATCATTATTAGTTATTTAATAACAAGTCGCTTTTTATGAAGAAGATTTCAGCAGCATTGGCAACGGCGGGCGCTTCGTTGGTTCCGTTTGTCGCATTCGCAGGTAATGCAAACATCGGTTACTTTACTAGCCTCGCAAACCAGGTGACCAACTTCCTTGGTCTCCTTACGCCGATCATCTTCGCTCTCGCGATCATCTACTTCTTCTGGGGTCTTGCCAAGTTCATTTTGGCAGCCGGAGATGAAGAAGCTCGCGCACAGGGAAAGAGCATCATGATCTGGGGTGTCGTCGCGATTTTCGTGATGATCTCGGTCTACGGTCTGGTCACTCTTCTTGGATCGATTGTCGGTGTGTCGAACGTCACAACCGTTACGCTTCCGTCAATCCCGCAAACGACAGGTCGATAATATCGGCTTAAAACAAAATGAGCGCGCTGTTGAGAAAGATCAATATCTATATTCTCAACCCGCTCATTTTGTTTTGTTTCGGTGTCGCGCTCGTGTATTTTTTGTGGGGAATATTCAAGTTCTTGTCTAATCCCGACAGTGAAGAGGAGCGAGAGAAGGGCAAAAGGAGTATATTTTGGGGCATTATCGGGATGGTGATCATGATATCGGTTTACGGCATCATTGGCATTATCCTTGGAACCTTCGGTATACCGGCCCCGAACACCTTGAGTAATAAACTCTAAGACACGGAAAAACTGCCCCCAAAAGGGCGGTTTTTCTTTATTTATTATTTTTTTGGAAAATAGAAAACAGCCCCGTGTTAAGCGGGGCTGTTGTGTGACCGGGTGTAGTGCATCGATGCGCTACATTGGCCAAAGAACGACTTTGATAAGTACGGGTTTGCTTTCCCCGGACCTGAACTGCACAATCTCGGTTGCTCCCGGTATCTTTCCGTCCGGAATGTATTCGAGTCTTTCTCCGGAAGTTCCGGGAGAGATGACGCGGTAGAGTTCGACACCCGAGTGTTTCCAGACCCGCAGGTATTGGTAGCTCGGATCCTCATTTTGCATGAAATAGATCCGGATGCCATTTGTACCTTTGGCTCCATGGGGCTCTGTCTCGAACGAATACCCTGAAGGTATGAGGAGTGGTTTGCTCCAGGAACTGCGCGGGGCCTTGATAACGAGGTTTTGTCCCCCGATAGGCCCCGCATCGACGGGTTCTGCTTCTTCGACGGTCGCCGACGCGGCGGGGGACGGGTTTCCGTCCCGGCGCCACATCTTCGATGCGGTGCCGGTGATGAGTCCGGCAACTGCCAATCCGATAGTTAGTTTCGCGAATCCATGTCCCGAATTCCATATTGGGACGAAGATGAGCGTCATGACGAGGATGTGCGCGAGGACGAAGAGCATCCCCGTTCCCTTCCAGTCCTTCCAGAATTCAGGGAAGGAATAAGATACGATCCATAGCAGGATTCCGTATCCTATGAGCGCTCCGCCTTTCGGCTTGATGTTGTACATCATCGATCGCCGGATACTGGCAATCGTTCCGCCGTTACCCGTCGTTCCCGACGGTTCGGTGGTCGCCTGTGACTTTCGCCACCGCCAGACGAATCCGTAGATGGCTGCTATTACGAGCGCGACGATGAGGATTATCTCGTGTCCAATCATGGTGTACCGCCTTTCCTATTCCGCTTTTTGCGGTTTTGGGGTTGAGGCGCCGGTGACGGCGCTGGGGAGGGTGATGGTGTCGGTGGAGGAGGCGCTCCTGTCGGGTCAGGTTTGTCTTGGAGTGCCTCTTTGACCCCAGCAAGGGCTCCGACCAGTTGACCGAAACCTCCGGCACCGGCGATGATTACCTTTTCATTCTCGCCGCGTGTTACGCCGCGGGCAGTTTCTGCTGCAACGATGGTTGTCGCAGGAACACCGAGTTTTAGAGCCATATCGACCATACCTGTCGTACGGGCCTTGAGTTCGAGTTCGGCCTGTTTGGCGAAGCCTTCACCCTCGCGGATCAAGCGTTGTTTTCGAGCATCAGCAGAGATAATGGTTGCCTGCGCCTCTGCTTTTGCGGCGGGAACTTGCTGGAGTATCCGGTTGAAGGTGTGGCTGAAGCCCAGACCTTTGATCTGGACCGTTTCGATCTCGATGCCCCAGAACTCCTTGCGGGGTCCGTGAGGGTTGTCTTCTTGCCCGACGGCGATCTGGACGTTATGTTGCAGCATGGCGCTGAAACCGCTGACATTGCGTTGGGCATCCTTTGCGCGGACTCGTGAGAGTTCGCGTTCAGCCCAGCTTACGACGATGTCTTGGAATTGGCGCCGAGCTTGCTCGACCGATCCGATGACTCGGACGAAGGTCACGATGTCTTTGATCCTCCACCGAACGATGATTTGAATCGTCGAAGCGATGCGTTCGCTCAAGGGGTCCTTTTTCTCATCCCCCTCATCGTCGTCGACGAATTTGATCTCCCAACGGGGATCGTACTCACCCTGTTCAGGGTGTTTGCGGTCAAAGGTGACTCGGATGGGTCGTACCTTGCCCGGAGGGACGGTTTGATTCGCTTCGACGTCGACGACGTGCTCCGGGTCTCCCGGAAGTTCGTCTTCGATGGTGAGCCGAGTCTCTGTTCTGAACGAACAGATGAACGCGGGGATGAGGTGAGGGCCTGATCCGAGGTCGTGGAGCGGTCTTCCAAGGAATATCCGCAACCCGATCTTGTCAGGGCCGACGATTCGGAACGAGAAGAGTGCGTAGATCGCCCCGATCGTCCAGAAAATCGTTCCCCAATTCCAGCTTATCTGTGATGTCCCGACGGTGTAGGTCGTCTTCTGGTTGAAGAAAAGACCCATCCCGCCAAGCGCGAACATGATGAGGGCAAAGATCGCCCAGATCACGAGGACCGAGGGGTCGTTCCAGCGGCTATTGGGCCGGACACGATTGCCGTTTCTTTGTTGTTGAGGTTGCGGCGGAGGAGGGTTTGTCCCTCCGGTCGCCGGAGCTTGTTGTCCCGCAGTTCCTGTCCCCGATTGGCTCGGAGGAGGAGTCGGTGCGGGACCGCCCAGTCCAGAAGGAAGGGGAGGTGTGCCGGTATTTCCGTTCATAGTTTTCAGTTCCTTTCGTGTTTTTTGTGAGTTCTTGTCAAAGAAAAGCCTATATTCATAGGCCTATATCTGCTAATATTATATCACATTTATATGGTAAAAGTCAATGACCCTATCGCCCATGTTCCGTGTAGGTCAGGGTCTCTTTTTGAGCACGGTAACCCCTAAAATATCTTCGCCTGTCGGTTCGTATCGTTCTTCTATGTATGCGTCGAGAGGGTTGTTGGTATCGTAGTTGAACTCCTCGACCATGCGATACTGAACCAGCACATAAGGGGGGTTTTCTAGACGTAGCTGTGAGAGGTTGTCCAGGAATGCCTCTTGGGGGTACATGCCTGTGAATAAAAAATCATAACGGTAGGGGTTATTTACCCCTAACTCAAAGTAGAGGCCCGGTATGAAAGGGTGGGCGTATATTTTTTCCACTGTTCCAAGCACTAGCGCATCGGCCTTGAATGAGCGCTCCCTCTCCAATGCCTGCCATCCAATCGATATCGACATAAGAGTTGTGATTGAAAGGATCGAAACAAGCGCGATCTTTCGAGGCTCATCCATCACTCTATTTCCTAATCTTTCCCGGAGGTGCGTAAGCCATTGTTCTAGGGCAAGCGAGGCGAGGACCATGGATCCGAAAATTGCCAGAATGATATGGAAGTAATCAGGACGGTTCAGTGTCCCAAAGATCAGGAAGACTTGTGTCACAGAAATCATCCAGAGAACTTTTGTGTTGGCAGCCTTTACGTACGCAGATATGAGAAAGGGCATCGCTAGTGATGTGGCAAGGGCGATAGACCACCCCAGCTTCGATATTTTGTTTATCTCCACGTAGTGTTCGGTCGGCCAGCGGATCAGGGTCTCGTAGAGGAAGGTCGGGTCCCAGATGTGAAGCACGAGTGCGGGGACTATAAGGCACCCGAGAAAGAAAAGCAGGATATCTCTTTTCGATATCGTCTTGGTAAAAAGGTATACAAGAGAAAGGGTTCCTAGTGCGCAGGTAAGTACAAATCCTTTGGTCTGTAGGGCCGCAACGGTAACGCCGGTGAATAGGCCGGCGAAAAAGAAATGGTGAGATTTTTTATCCAGTACGGCGGATATCATGAAGAATAGGGAGATAGCGGCCCAGTATGAACTGTGGCTGTTGTGGTTGATGAGCATCGTATTCATCATGTTCGATAGGTACCAAAGTGATGACGCTATAAGCCCCGCAGTCCGTGACCCACCGGACATGATGGTAATGTGGTAGATGGCGGCGACGGAGAGGGTGAGGAGCAGAACAGAAAATATCCTAGCCGAAAGATATGACGGTCCAAGTAGGAAAAAAGAGAGTTCCGTCCACCAATAACTGCCGGGGGCTATGTAGCTGAAAAAGTCGCTGTATAATGTATCTCCGTTGTACATACGCCATGCGCCGTTTAGAATGGCCCCCTCCGCGCTGTTGTAGTAGTTCCCAACGCTTATAAGTACGGCCGTCATGAGAAAAAGTAGGAGAAAGACGCGCTCGGACAAGAGGTTTTTTAGTCCGAAAATTCGGCCGAAGGTCTTCTGTGGGAAATTCGTACGTTGCACAGCGACGTCACCTGGTTTGGAAAAGGGGTGAGACATACGGGGGTTACTTTGTCTCTGCGTAGGGACAGTTGTTCGGCCAGCAGCTCAAGACGACGGCGATATCATCCTCGTATATGATGCGCCAGCCGTTCTTTTGTAGTTTTCCTATAAGGTCATCCTTTGTTGCATCGTTGGCAAGGAACCGTTCGAAGATGGTTTGTACGAGCCCAATGTCTTTGATGCGGGTAGCGATCGATTGAAGGGCGTCGAATTTTTCTTCCTCTTTTTCGATGAAGGTCTTCGGGTTCATGGTAATGACGATGTCGATCTTCCTTCGCATGAAGACCTCTTTCCAGTCGCGGTCCCTTGAGGAGTATGCCACATCGATATAATCTTCCATCGCGGAATCTCCGTTTTTGTCTATAACGTGCGCGAGTCGACCATCGATAAAGAGTTTTATTTCGGGGGCTTTCCACATCATATAACCACCCCAGCCATAATCGTTGAAGACGTGCGTCGCCCGCCCCTCGCGTATCTCTGTTGCGACGACCTCGACCGCCCGTGCGGGCAGGAGATTCGTTTCATTTTCTTGTACCAAGCCCGCGAGTCCGATAGCCGCGAGGACCAAAAGGTAGAGCCCTGCCCCTAGTGATGTGAGCCAGAAGGCGACTTGGGGCAACAAGGGTTTTTTTGATAATGACTCTCGTATCTCTTCTTCGAGGTATCGTACGCCTTGGATCATGAGAGGAAGAGCTACGATAAAGAACAACGGTCCCATGCGTGCTGTCCGGACGAACAGAATGCAGAATACGATAGAACTGACAAGAAAGTTCAGGGAGTAGCGTTTCCAGTAGCGAATGGTCAGGGCTATGAACATCGCGATGAATTCGAGTGTCACGATTTGAGGGAATGACCACAAAGGCATCCACTCGATTATGTATTTTGAGACGTATGAGGATCTTGTAACCTGTATGACTTCTTTATATAAATGCCAGTTGAAAGGGGTGAGGAATGTTGCGAGAACGCTGAGGACTATGATCGAAAGATAATACCGGAACTCCGGTCCCTCTATCTTTTTATGGTCGCGCCATTCGCGTATAAGGTACGCAAGGAAGAATGATCCGAGAAGTACTATTCCTGCGAGCGCACCAGGATGAAGATTTACCCAGAACAAAAAGAAGAGGGGGATCGATGCTGCGAGCCATTTTCGTTTGAGCACTCCTCCCGCAAGCTCTATTCGTATGAGTACCTCGAGGAGGAGGAAGATGAAAAAGAAGGATATCATCTGCGGGCGTACCCCAATGAATTGTCCGAGGAGCGAGGCGGTGAAGAGGACGAGCCACAGGTCAAAGAGCGTTTTGGTGCGCCGTATCCACACAAGGAAAGGGATAACAGAGAGCGCGGTGAAGATGGCGGTGACGATCCACTGCAGGTTGTGGGAGTGCATCCAATATAGCCAGATATCGAAGACCCATTCGGTGTTTATCCATCGAGTTTCCTCTAGGGTGTGTGTATAAATTTCGATTTCTTGTATTGATCTGTGTTCCGTGTTCCATTGTCCGACCGCCAGGTGGATACCAAGGTCCGGATCCACTCGTTTGGCAATAACGGTGAGGAATCCGAAGATGATAAGGGCACCGGATATTATTTTAAGGGCTGTGAGTGTTTGAGCACTTGAGATGAAGGTTCGAAAAGGAGACGGGGGCATGTATGCGTGCATTATATTTGATAGGTCGAACTCCTATTTTAACGCATTATTTTTTTATGGCCAGGATCATAAGAGGAGGTTTGTTCCAATCGGTGAACCGGGTACCATTTTGATCCTGAAGAGGGTATCCGGTATTTTTAAGATGACGTGATTCGTTAAGGCCGGTTCTATCGGATAGTCTCTGCGAATGATCTTTCTGTACCAGAGTGATAAGTGTTTACAGCCTATGTCTTCGGATACTACGTGGATGTCACTGGTGCGCCCGCACACTTCGTGGGAAACGGTGAATACGTTTGATCTTGAACAGTTTTATAAAAAGGTCGACGCTCCGTTTCATGCCGATAGGCAGGCGGGTCTCATTGTCGTGTCTCCAGGCCACGGGCACCTCTTCGATTGGGATGCCAGAGTGGTGGGCGATGTAGAGGAGTTCGGCGTCGAAGTATGAACAGGTGTACGTTAATGCATTGAAAATTCTTTTGGTGGAGTGCTCATCAAAGAGTTTGAAACCGCACTGAGTGTCGATGATCGGTAATCCCAACACCTGTCGTTGTATCACGCCGAAGAGTCGAGCCATCTTTTCCCTCAAGAATTTTTGGCGTTTTTCCAGTATCGATTTCTCCAATCCTCGCGAGGCAATGACGATAGCGTTATTCCTTTTTGCTAGCGATAAGAATGAAGAGATATACTCTATGGGAACCGCGTAATCGGCATCCATGAAGAGGCGATAGTCGCCGTTTGCGGATAACATCCCGAGTTTTACCGCGTATCCCTTGCCAACCTTCGTATCCTGCTCGATTACGGTGAGTGACGGGAAATCTTTTGCAAATGAGCGTGCGACGTGTGCGGTGTTGTCTGTGCTACCGTCGGTCACGACGATTATCTCGCTTGTATAGGGCTGTTTTCGCAGGAAGTCGATCGTTCGTTCAAGTGTCGAGGGAAGACGCTTTTCTTCGTTGTATGCAGGTATGATGACCGACAGGTGGTATTTCATGATAGTGCGCGAACTTTCGCCTTATAGTGTATCACGCGTTATCGCAACACCAAACGAGACCTCCTGTCGTAAGAAGACCAATTTTTAGACCTGTGTTCGAAGGTTTGCTGTGGGCGGGAGAGGACTTGAACCTCCATGCCTTGCGGCACTAGCTCCTAAGGCTAGCGTGTCTGCCATTTCACCACCCGCCCGTAGCACCAAGAGTATCGCGTAATACTATGCTTCGCAACCGCGCGCCTAGAATATCATCTTAGCGACATATCGCTCGATTGGAGCGAGTTCGTCAGTAATAGCTGGAACAAAGGATGTTTCGTAGCGCCACACCCGATCGAGGTATTCTTGAGTGACGCTGTCAGCACTTGTGAGCGCCTGCGCTGTGGTCGATGCTTTGAACGCTACAAGAACGGCATTCTGTCCGCGCGCAGGGTCGATTGAGGGATTTGCTTTGAATACGAGGACATCGGGGAATACCGCACGGTAGGTATTGACGATAGCGTTAAAGAGGTCACTGTCGGGGCCTTCGAGTGGTGCGAAGACATTAGCGACAACAATGCCGTCATCTGTGAGCGTCCGATCGACGCGTTCGAGTGACTCTACGCTCGCGAGTTGAAAGGGGATAGAAAGATACGATGTGTAGGCATCAAGGAAGACGACATCATATGTGTTGTCGGGAGCGCTGTTGAGGAAATAGCGGCCGTCTTCGTTGATGATGGTGATGCGGGGGTCGTGTTTGAAGCCGAAGTACTCTTCGGCAATCTTTGTGAAATGCTTATCTATCTCAACGACATCCATCGATCCTTCAGGAACGCGGTCAATGAAATGGACCGGATAGGTGAACGCGCCACCGCCGATAAGTAGGGCTTTTTTAGTTGAAGGTTTGAAATGGAGAGAAAGGTCGAATAGTTTTACATATTCGAAGATGAGGTCGGTTGGGTTCGCAAGATCAACGGCTGACTGCCAAACGAATTCGGTACTTGAGAGAAAACGGATTGGACGAGGGTCTCCCGACAGAAATCCATCTTTGATCCAGATACGCTGGTATGGGGTGTCGAGGTCGGCGATGAGATCAGGGGTTTCGTTGAAGTACGAGGCGGGCATCGATATGGCGATCGATATCCCGAGCGCCCAGATGATGGCAACGGCCGCTATGCTCCAATCACTTTTTTTGTAAAAAAAAACCAAAATAGAGAGAGCGAAGAGGGTGATGGCCAAGAGGAGGATTATTTTTCCAGTGCCGATGAATGAGATCAGGATGAACCCCCCCATGAATGTCCCAATGATGCTTCCAAAGGTTGAAAGAGCGTAGAGTCTACCGACTGTTGCTCCAGAGGTCTCAACATTGGTCAAGCGTAGGCGTACGACGTAGGGGCTTATCATACCGAGACAAATGGTTGCAGGGGTGAAGAGGAGGATGGCGACCGCGATAGAGGCGAGAGGAAGCATTTGAGCGGAAGCCTCGAAGAGGTCAAGGAATTCTCTAAAATAGACGATCAAGCCCGTAAAAACGCCACTTAACGCGATGATGCCGGCAAGGACGCGGGGGTTCGCATTCTTATCTGCGATTTTGCCTCCAAGCCAATATCCGATGCTTAAACTGGCAAGAATGACCCCGATGAGGGCCGTCCATACAGGGGTTGATGTTCCGAGGTACGGGGCGACGACACGTGAACCCACGATCTCGAGGGTCATGACAATCGCTCCTCCCATGAATGCTACAATCTCAATCATGCTCGGGAGTATACACTAAAATGCCAAGAAGTAGACGTCAGCTCTTTCTTTGCATGACGCCTGGAGGTCTAGGTCAAGGGCATTGCAAAAAGCAAGGCCGTCTTCTTTTGATCGGCGAAAGTCGATGAAGTATTCCACAGCCTCGGTCGTACATACCCGCACCTGTTCGGTGGTTGCACCGCCGCCGCAAAGTTTTTTCACGTTCTCTATGTCGTTGTACTTCACCCCATGGGCTTCTCGGCCGATACCCTCAAAGCACGAATGTTGATAATGCTCTTCGAGAGCAGAGCACATAGCGAATGTTTCCTTAAAATCGAAGTTTGTCTCTTGCAAGAATCGGTAGGGTTGACGATTGTAGCATTCATTCGCATATTTTTTTTCGATACTGTTGCATGGATAGTATGGGTCATCATCTCGTACAGAGATCTGCGGATGTTCGGTGCGGTCTGCAATGAGGTTTTCCATGAATGCGCCATTGTAACAATTCTGTCGTTCCCATGTATCAGCCAAGGCATCGCAGAGGGAGAGAGCTTTCGGAAGATTGTAATAGCTCAGGGCCGTCACCCCGTGTCCGATGCCATGGATACAGGTAAAGTAATTAAAGCCTCGCCTGTCCTTGTCTGATACATTAGCGCAGATGGCATTGATCTGTTTTATGAAGAGCTCTCGACCCATGGCGCTAACGAGACCCTCGACAACGCCGTGATAGTATCCCGAGCTACAGTAATTGTCCGCGTGCGCAACGGCGACAGAAAAATCTTTGTATCGATACGCCGCCGCCCGTCCGATCTCGTGAACAATCTGGTGGCAGAAATTATTTTCTATTCGGGGGTCTTCGAGAGCGACGCGTTTGAGTTCCTCGAATGATCTCTCGATGCTCTCGTTCACCGCGATCTCATTGATGTATGTGGTGTAGCAGCCGTACGCATTCTGGTGGTCGCGACATATGTCGGCGGAGAGTCCGGCGGCAGAGTGGTCTTTATTGAGCTGTGTGAATGATCCTGCGGCAGCGATAAGGACGATTACTGATAGGATCACGAGCGGACGTCGCATGCCTTCATTGTAACACTCTATATGTCCCGCCGATTCTCGAGTACGAATCTCTTGTTTTGTGCGCCCAGTAGGATTCGAACCTACGACCTACCGCTTAAGAGGCGGCTGCTCTACCAACTGAGCTATGGGCGCATTGGTGTGGTGTTTTTAAATGCGAAGAAAATGTAACAGATTTTTTGCTTCTTGTGAAGCTAGAAGAGTGCTCCCTGTGGCGGGACGCCATTATTCTTTTTGAAGGCGGGCGGTACCGATCCTTCGACCGGCGTTGCGATTGTGTGTAAAACAACATCGGGCAATTTCTTGAATGCCTCTCGCAGGCCGCTGAGAAATGTCGGATTTCGTAATGCTGCTGCGGGATGGAAGAGGGGGTAGATGATACGTCCGTGGGCCTTGAATACTTTTCCTTGATCTCTGGATATCTTTGCGAACGGAAGGAAGTAATTCATCGAAAATCTTCCCAAGGGGGCAATGATCGTCGGGTTGATTATCTCGATCTGTTCTGCGAGGTACGGTTTATATGCCTCGATTTCTTCTGGTAGTGGGTCGCGGTTCTCCGGCGGGCGGCGTTTGACGATGTTCGAGATGTAGACATCCTCGCGCTTCCATCCGATCTCAAGTGTAAGCTGATCCAGGAGTTTGCCTGCGCGTCCGACGAATGGCCGGCCGAGCTTGTCTTCGGTTGCACCCGGCGCTTCGCCGATGAACATGACTGTACAGTCGGGATTTCCTTCGCCAAAAACAAGATTCGACTCCTGCAGGGGTAGGGAGGTGTTCGCGCGAATGCGCGTCTCGAGATCTTTGAGTCGTGCTACTTTGTCCATACTCTTTTCTTGTTCAATTCTTCTTTTTCGCGGAAGGCTTTTTCAAGATCGATATTGAAATGGTTGCAGATGTCGAGGAGGTAGATAAGGACGTCGGCCGCTTCGTGTCCGAGGTCGTGTGTTTGGGAACGCGCGTCGGTATGAAGCTTCTGGTTTTTCCGTGCCGCTTTTGCTAATTCTCCGCATTCTTCGAGAAAGAGCATGAATATCTCGGGGGCAGTCTCTGTGTCGAACCCGCGCTCTTTGACCATGGCCTCCACGTACGTTTGGAGGTCTTTGAGCGTTGGTTTTTCTTTTAATGTAAGCATTGTTTTTTGTCTGGTGAGCTTGCGGTACAGTCTTCGCATCTCGCAGCTCAAAGATTTGCTGTGGGCCAGGTGGGAATCTCGCCTTACAGGCGCGGTACAGTCTTCGCATCTCGCACGCTCGATATGCTCAGACTTTTCGATTCCCACACGCGAGCAAAACTTTTTGCTCGCTCCGTCTCCTCGCTCAAAGATTTGCTGTGGGCCAGGTGGGAATCGAACCCACATCCCGTTTTATCAGGACAACATTTTAAGTGTTGCGCGTATACCAGTTCCGCCACTGGCCCTATATTGGAAGTGTAAAACAAAACCGGTATTTTTGCATAGGACGAGCGCCAACGAGCCTCGGCGGAGGCCCGATCTTGAGGCCACGGCGGGAATCTCGCCTTACAGGCGCGGTACAGTCTTCGCATCTCGCACGCTCGATATGCTCAGACTTTTCGATTCCCGACGAAAACAAAGAAATTTGTTTTCTCCGCACCTTGAGGCCACGGCGGGAATCGAACCCGCGATGGGAGTTTTGCAGACTCCTGAATTACCACTTTTCTACGTGGCCTTGTTTTACAGACTACAGCTTATCAGAAATTTCGTCGACATGCTGGCGAGTCTCCTCTTTGGGCGCAGTCGGACGCGCCTTATCTGCGAGACGATGAGTGCTATAGACGAGGTCTTTGTCGTGGCTTTAAAGCGAGTCCGATGCATAGATTATTGAAGACGAAAGGGAGGAACGGTAGCGGGAAGAATTTTTTATGTTCAATGGTAAAGTACGGTTCGAGTTCTTCAAGAATTTCATGCGGCACATTGATATGTTCGCGCGAAATAAAATTTTTATAGGGGATTTTATAGGTTTTTTCAAAGATTCGTTGGGCAGAAATTTTTCGTGCTAATAAATATGCCGGACTGCCCTCACAGGGAATGACTATAAGTAGCTGTCCTCGTTCTTTGTTGAGAAGTCGATATGCCTCGCGGATACAGGCAGGTAAGTTCGGTAGGTGTTCAAATACATGGACTGCGATGTATCGGTCGAAGTATCCATCGCGGAATTCTAATCGTGTTTGACAATCTCCCGTAATAGCTTGTATTGAGGGGAATCGTTTACGTAAAGTTTCAGTCATGTTCTCTCGTAACTCGAGCGCGTGATAATTTCGCTCCTGCTCCGAGGTGAGTTTTTCGTAGCAAAAATGTTCGCCAAGACCCGCACCAACCTCAAGTGTTGTTTTGAAGCCCGGCTGCGAATATGTAACAGGAAAAATATGATTGAAGCGCTCGATTATTCCGTATTGCCTCGGTAGTACTTCATGCCACTTTTTCATGAAATCATTACAGATACGTTGTTGTTCTGGTGTAAGAGGCGGGAATGTCTTAGGCCATTTACCAACGTTGGTTTTTTTCATTGCTACAGCTTACCAGAAATTTCGTCGATATGCTGGCGGTTTTTTTCGCCGCGATCGATTAGAAAATCAAAGACAGGAAGATTGGCAAGTTTTTCATGCTCGCGGACGTGCTCGCGAAGGGCGCTTCGTTCGCGTCTTAGTTTCTTCATGATCTCCTCTTCGCGCGATTCAGGATAGATAGTGATATATACATTGACAGTGCGTTCTCTGTCGAAGGTTTCGAGTTTGGTGATCGTTACCAATACGCCGGGTTCACTAAGCTCGCTCAGGAACTTTCCGACGCTGCGTTGGAGTATGGATGCTGCGCGTTCGTCTTTTTGCGACATAGGATCGTTCTTATCGTTCCACGAACATGAAAGCCTCTAATCGGTCTCCGGGCATGATCTCCATTTTTGATTCGACGAGCAATCCGCACTCTTTTCCTTCCTCAACCTCGCGGACCTTATCCTTCATGTGTTGGAGTTCTTTGATGAGGGCATCGCCAATGATCGATTCGCGACGATGGATCCTGACCTTATCCCCAGAGGACAGCGTCCCTTTTTCCACCTTGCCACCGATCACTTGGGTGTTCTTGTTGCGACTGAATGTTTTTAAGACCTTGAGTTGCGCTTTGAATTCCTCGACCGTTATCTTCGGTGCCCGCGCCGAGAGGGTCTCGGTGAGCCATTCTGTCAGACGATAGATGATATCGAACGTTTTTATCTCGGCACCAATCCGCTCCGGCAACTGTCCCAGCCGAGAGTCAACGTTGACGTTGAAGCCGACGATGAGCGGATTTTCGACTCCTGCCGCGGCTTTGATATCGCCCTCTGATATATCGCCGACGCCAGTGTGGACGATTTTCGTGCGCACTCGTTCGATCGTCATCTTTTTGAGTTCGTGTTGGATAGCCTCTATCGAGCCGACGGTGTCTGCTTTAATGACGATTGGTATGACGACGGTGCTCTCTTCGAGGTTTTCATTTTTAGGTTCCCGTTCTTTTTGCTTCGGTTGTTCTTTGTCTTCAATGAATTTTTCAGCATCGCGCTTGGAGGGGAGAGTGACGAACGGACTTCCGGTCGGGGGTACCTCGCTCCAGCCGATAAGTCTTACGGGACTTGAGAATGAAGCTCCTGATATTTTATTACCCAGAAAATCTTCCATGATGCGCACGGGGACCAATGCGTGTCCGGCAACGATGGCCATACCGCTCTTGAGCGAACCGTTTTTGATGATGAGCGTTGCGGCGACGCCTTTTTTCATATCAAGGGTCGCTTCGACAACGAAGCCTTCTGCTGGAAGGGTTGCGTCGCCGGTGAGTTCCTCAAGTTCGGCCATGATAGTGAGCATGTCGAGGAGTTCGGGGATGCCTTGCCCCGTTTTTGCTGAAACCGCGACGCAGGGGATGTCCCCGCCATATCCTTCGACGTATATCTCATTTTCGGCCAAACTTTGTCGTGCGCGATCGACGTCGGCGGTCTGTTTGTCGATCTTTGTAAGGGCGACGACGAAGGGTGTTTCGCTTTGCTTGATGAATTTAAGAGCTTCGAGTGTCTGCGGTTTGACGCCGTCTTCCGCTGAAACGACGAGGATGGCGATATCTGCGATGTTGGCTCCTCGAGAGCGGACAGCAGCAAAGGCCTCATGTCCGGGCGTGTCGATGAAGGTGATCTTTTTCTGCGTCCCATTGTGCAGGTGTGTCACTTCGTAGGCGGCAATGTGTTGGGTGATGCCCCCGGCTTCTTTGTCGACGATGTTCGTTTTGCGGATATGGTCAAGAAGCGTCGACTTGCCGTGGTCGATGTGTCCCATGACAGCGATGACGGGCGGGCGTTCTATTGGAGCGTTAGGTTTGGTCTTTGTGGACATAGAGACCTTATCATACGTATAAAATCCCTATTGTCGAGTAAAAACAAGGGTATCTGTCAATGTTTGAGGAGGTTCTTTGCTCCTTCGAGGGAGGTCTTTTCCTCGTCAGAGAGTTCGAAGGTCGAGTTGAAACGCTTGATTGGTTTTGCGAATGTCGATACGCGTTCGCGGGCGTAGATGCTTGAGAGGATAACTCCGTCGCCGTGTTCGTCGAGGAAGGTGGTCGCGAAGCTTTGATTTCCGCCAAGGTTCGAACCGAAGGCGTTGAAGCGGTTGGTGGCAACAGCGCGCATGGAGGTAGAGAGACGCGTCTCGATGTCGTTCAATTTCGGGTTCACATTCTTTTTCCATGTGTCGGTCGCCGCAAGTTCTTGTTGGATGACCGCAAGGGTATCCTCGATACTTTTCGATCCCGTTCCGCGGAGGAGTTTTTTGAAGCGCATTTCTGTGCGTATGTGCCACAGGATTAGGAGTACATTAAATCCGAGAGCTCCATAGAGAAGCGTGGTGGTGTCGATCGTCATGAGAAAGAATTGTACATTAGTTCATGAAAAATAAAAGGAATTAAAATTCAAAACAGCCACGGATCAACAGGGATTTCATCTGACAGAACGTCTCTTGTCAATTGGCTGTGTATCTCATACTATGGCCGTAATGAAGAAAGTATACCTTGACCATGCTTCGACGACCCCGCTCGATCCGCGGGTGTTGAAAGTCATGATGCCGTATCTGAAGGATTCTTTTGGGAATCCGGGGTCTCTTCACTCGTACGGGGTAGAGTCGAAACGCGCCGTCGAAAGAGCGCGACGATCTGTCGCAGACCTATTCGGAGGGCATCCCGATGAGATCGTTTTTACATCAGGGGGGACCGAATCCAATAATCTTGCGATTACTGGATTGATACGGAAACTTGAAATCTCGCACCCTCTTTCTTCTATGCACGTCGTTACGACCGCGATAGAGCACTCGTCAGTTCTTGAGGTTTTGCGCGTGTATGAACGCAAGGGTCTCAGGGTGACGTACGTTCCGGTTGACGTGCGGGGCATGGTCAATCTCTCTTTATTGAAGAAGGCGCTCTGTTCTGAGACGGTCATGGTTTCGGTCATGCACGCCAATAACGAGATCGGTACGGTCCAACCGATCCGCGAGATTGCACGGATCGTGCGACATTCATTGAGGACTATTCGGTATGGCCTCGTGGACAAACCTATCGTCCATGTCGATGCGAGCCAGACTCCGCTTTACTGTGATGTGAACGTTGGTCGTCTCGGGGTCGATCTTGTGACTATCGATAGCCAGAAGATGTATGGACCGAAGGGGGTAGGCGCGCTTTTCGTACGCCGAGGCATCGAACTCGAACCTCTTATCTTCGGAGGAGGTCAGGAGCGGGGAATTCGCGGGGGAACCGAGAATGTGCCGGGTATCGTCGGGATGGGGAGAGCTGTCGCGCTCGCGCTCGCTGAAAGAGAATCCGAGGTCAAGCGTCTTACAGCATTGAGGAAGACGTTCCTCACTCGATTTTTCAAGATATATCCATCGGCGGCGCTCAACGGCGACCATCATGAGCGCTTGCCGGGGAATATCAACGTGTCGATACCTGATGTAGATACCGAGTTTTTGATGCTCCAGCTCGACGCGAAAGGTCTGTGTGTTTCAACGAAAAGTACATGCGTGCGCGACCAGGATGATTCCTATGTCGTGAGCGCTCTTGCCACAGAGCCTTGGCGGGCACGGCATTCGCTGCGCATATCGTTCGGCAGGACCACTACAGCCGACGGTGTACGAAAGTTTTTGTCGGTTTTGAAGAGTATCGCCCAAAGGTGATTTCTTGATTGAGGCCCTCCGCTCAGGTATCATTACGCTAGTTAACGGCCCCGTTTTCATACTATGGAGCATCTGACCAAACAACAGATTGTATTACTCACTCTTTTGGTGAGCTTCGTTACGTCCATCGCGACGGGCATTTTTACAGTGACGTTGATGCAGCAAGCCCCAGGCGGGGTAACAAGCACGATCAATAGGATCGTCGAGCGAACAGTCGAGAAAGTCGTACCGGTGGAGACCCAAAAAGCTCAGATCGTGACAAATGAAGTAACGACCATCATCAAGGAAGACGATCTTGTTGTTGAGGCTGTGGCCGCTAACGAAAAGAGCCTTGTCCGGGTATACGCCTCGACGATGGGCAACGCAGATCCGGCCTTCATGGGGTACGGCATCATTGTCGCTACTGGCGGTATCTTGGTCACGGATAGGAAGGTATATGCCGAGAACGCTTCATATTCAGGAGAGTTCTTCGGGGGCAGTACGTATCCATTGGAAGTTGTCCGTCTCGCTGAAGGTGAAAAGGTGGTCTTTTTGAAACCGATAGTTCCCGTAGGAGAACATCCTGCATTCGATAGTGTCACTCTCGCCGCATCTCGCGACACTCGGTTGGGTCAGGCTGTTATCAGTCTTGAGGGTCGGGAGAGGACGTCGGTATCGCGGGGTATTGTTACTGCTCTCTATCAGAAGGATACCGACAGAGCCGCTTCGACGACGCCTTCGGCGCGAGAGATCATAGCGATCGAAACCAATATACCGTTCCGTTCAGATGCGTGGGGCAGTCCGCTCATCGATCTTTCAGCCGAGCTTGTCGGTATTTATCTAGGGAATGATACGCAGAGCGGTATGCGCACCTATGTTCCCGCGAATACGCTTCGCATCGGTATCGCTTCGACGACTGCAGTGGTTTTGCGGGCGAAAGGGGAGGCTAATTGACGTACTTTATAAATATTGTATAATTTGAGTCGAGAACGTCGTATAAGGGCGTTGTAAATCCATATACATTGATCTATGCCACCATTTCATCACTTCACAACCAAAGCAAAAGAGGCTATTCGTCGGGCTCATGAGCTTGCTATCGAACGGGGCCAGAACCATGTGAATCCTTTGCATCTCTTGGCTGCGCTCATTCTGCAAGAAGAGAGTTTGGTCATCACGATTCTCGAGAAGCTCGGCGTCGACACTATGCTCATGACGGAATCGATCCTCGAAGGGATTGAACCGGCTGAAGGCGGGGGCACGATGCAACCGAGCTATCAGATATTTTTGACACCTGAACTCGCCCAGATTCTCGAGAGTTCAAGCAAGCTTGCCACATCGCTCAAGGACGACTTTGTTTCGACAGAGCATCTTCTCATATCGATATTTGATATTCAGTCGCCGGCGCGCGAGTTGCTGGCCCGTTTTCGCCTTGACCGCGGCGCCGTTCTCAAAGTCTTTGAGGAGTTGAAGAATTCCAAAATTACCGATGTTTCTCAACCGAAACGGTTTAAGATGATCGGGAAATATACACGCAGTCTCACGCAGCTTGCACGAGAGAACAAGCTCGATCCGGTCATTGGGAGAGACACAGAGATAAGTCGCGTCATTCAGATTCTTTCTCGCAGGACGAAGAACAACCCTATTCTTATCGGTGAAGCTGGTGTAGGAAAGACCGCAATCGCTGAGGGTATCGCTGCACGTATCGCGACAGGCGATGTCCCCGAGTCTTTGAAAGACAAGGAACTTGTCTCACTCGATCTCGGGCTTCTCATTGCCGGCACGAAGTATCGCGGCGAATTCGAGGAGCGGCTCAAGAATATCATGAAGGAGATCGAACGCGCTGAAGGCAAGATTATCCTTTTTATCGATGAAATACACACCCTTGTTGGCGCAGGCGCAGCCGAAGGTTCGATGGATGCATCGAACATGCTCAAGCCGGCTCTCGCGAAAGGGCAGTTCAGGGCGATTGGAGCAACGACCTTGCGCGAGTATCAGAAACATATCGAAAAGGATCCGGCGCTGACGCGCCGATTCCAGCCGGTCTATGTGCTCGAGCCCTCGATCGAAGATGCTATCGCTATCATGCGCGGACTTAAGGAAAAATATGAGCTGTATCACGGCGTTCGCATTTCTGACGACGCGATCATTTCGGCGGTGAATTTTTCGAGCCGATACATTACCGATCGTTTTCTTCCGGACAAGGCTGTCGATCTTATCGACGAGGCCGCGTCTCAGATGAAGATATCGCTTGAGACCATGCCCCCGATCCTTGAAGAGACGCACCGCAAGGTGATGCGGCTCGAGATCGAGCGAGAGGCTTTGAAAAAAGAGCCCGAGACATCACGGACAGCCAAAAGCCGCGTAAAGAAGATCGAAAAAGAGATCGCTGATCTCAAAGAGAAGACGGCCGAGATTGAGATGAAATGGAAGAGCGAGAAGGAAATATTGACTGAAATAAAGGGTCTGAAGAAGCGTTTGGAGGAACTCCGGCTCGAGGGTGAAGCGGCTGAGATACGCGCCGATCTCGCGAAAGCGGCCGAGATACGTTACGGGACGATTCCCGCCATTGAGAAGGACCTCGAAGCTAAGGCAAAGAAACTCAAGCGTCTCCAGGCTTCACGTCGTATGTTACGCGAGGAGATTACCGAGAATGACATTGCCGATGTTGTTTCTCGCTGGACCGGTATTCCTGTATCACGCATGCTCGAGGAAGAGGCTTCCAAACTGACGCGCATGGAAGATGATTTGAAGAAGGTCATTATCGGACAGGATCATGCGGTCAAGCAGATCGCCGACACCGTGAAGCGCTCGCGCGCGGGTATCTCCGACCCCAATCGTCCCATAGGTTCTTTCATCTTCTTGGGACCAACAGGTGTCGGTAAGACAGAACTCACCAAAGCGTTGGCAAAATTCATGTTTGATGACGACAAAGCTCTCATCCGAGTCGATATGTCCGAGTTCATGGAGAGGCATAGCGTATCGAAACTTATCGGCGCACCGCCGGGCTATGTTGGCCACGAAGAAGGGGGAACATTCACCGAAACGGTTCGCCACCGTCCGTACTCCGTCATCCTCTTCGATGAGATAGAGAAGGCGCATCCGGAGGTCTTCAACATATTGCTGCAGATACTCGATAACGGACGCCTGACCGACGCTAAGGGTCGTGTGGTTAATTTCAAGAACTCGATCATCATTCTCACGTCGAATATCGGAGCGCAGTATATCGACAAGATGGAGCGCCTCGGTTTCGCAAGTGATCCGACAGGAAAGGGTGATTATCAGGAGGCCAAGGATAAGGTAATGAACGCGCTCAAGGAGAGTTTCCGTCCGGAATTTCTGAACCGTCTCGACGACATCATCGTCTTTGACATATTGGGTCCTGCCGCGGTTCGTCAGATTGTAGACATCCAGATCTCTTTGGTCAAAGAACGCCTTACGGCAAAGGAGATAACATTGGAGCTTACGCCAGAAGCACTTGATCTTCTCGGCAAAGAAGGGTACAACCCGCAGTACGGTGCTCGGCCGCTCAAGCGATTGATCCAGAACAAGATCATGACGCCTATCGCGAATCTGATGGTTTCTCGCGGGGTTATGAAGGGGGGCACGATTCATGTAGATGTTCGCAATAATGAATTCGTTTTCGACGTCAAAAAGGGCAGGAAGGGCAGCTTGATCGATGAAGCGGTGCTTGATGAGCCCGTTGCGGTCTAATTAAAAAACAAACCTCCGGTGTAGGTCGGAGGCGGAGGAAAACGAGGCCTCGAGTCTCGTTTTCTTTTGGTTGCCGACTTAGAGGTTTTGTTTCTTTGGATGGCCGTATCGTGACCAGGTCATTATCGCGGCACCGGCGAGTCAGAGGAGGATCGCGGTGACGGTGTATATCCTCGATTTTTCCAGTCGGCCGGTCTCGCGGTGTCCGTATGAGGTGAATCCAAAATTCACAACGGCGAACAGGGTGAGTGCAAGCGAGATAACAGGGAATTTTTTCATGGCCCGTCGAGCAGACCAGCGTTTTTCTTTCTGGTGTCAATCAATTGAGGCTCTAAATTTCTTGTGTTATTATGCTCTTCACACCTAGGTGTGGGTACGTAATTGAAGTAATGCGCAGGTGGCGGAGTGGTCAATCGCAACAGACTGTAAATCTGTCGCCCAATGGGCTACGAAGGTTCGAATCCTTCCCTGCGCACAAAACAGTAAGCCCGACGCGAAAGCGTCGGGCTTTTGTTGTTTTACCTCGCAGGAAAGGGTTGAGGTAACCAGCTGAATAACGGCTCCGAAAAAAGGTTTTATAAAGGACACACCGTTGTCCTTTATGTCCTTTATCGTGTTTCGCAGAACATCTTTTTTCTAAATCTTCGGATCGCGAAATCTAGCGGCGCAATAACTTTGACAAAAACCTAGCTTGTATTATGTTTATGAAACATTATTGTAATTTGTAAAGTGTTCAATAGGTACGTTTAGAGTAGCATGGGGTTTACCTTGAAAGTTGGCTTTATTTATTAATTGCACGTATACATGCAACACGCTTTTATCACGGTCGCTCGAACGAAAAATTTTTGGTCCAAGTTCCTTTCGCTCTTCATTGCGATCTCTCTTATCAGCCCAGCTGCTTTGCCGTTCCAGGCACAGGCTGCCTCGACTATTTTCTCGGACAGTTTTGAGAATGCCGAAGCGACTAACTTCGGTCTCTGGACGTCAGAGAATGGGTGGGAGGCGATTGGTAACACGTCTCACCCGGGTCACACGGGAACAAAGAAGGCTAAAGTTGAGGGAACCCTCCATGGTTCTAGTGATACACCAGCGATACTTTCCAAGAGTATCTCAACAGCGGGGTACCAAAACGTTACGTTGAGTTATTGGTACAAAGTCGACGAACAGCTCGAAGCCGGCAATCATGTCTACGTCGAGTGGTTTGATGGTACGAACTGGACCGTTCTTTTTGATATAACGAATGCTTCCAGCTCACCAAGTTGGATTCAGAAGACGCATGTCATCTCCGGCGCAGGAAATAAGCCAAATTTCGCTTTCAGATTCCGTGGTACGCAACTTTCAACAAGTGATGAATTACACCTCGATGACGTGTCTCTTACGGGGGACCAGGTTCCGCCCGAGAATACCATCCCTCTCTGTACCGATACGCAGGACAATGACCTCGATGGCCTGACTGATTTTACTGACCCTGACTGTGCGTCATTCATCCCGAAACTTGTGGTCACCAAGGTCGTTACGAACGACAATGGCGGAACGAAGCAGGTTTCTGATTTTCCTCTTTTTGTGAACAGCGCCGCTGTCACATCAGGCGCGACCAATAGTTTTGCTCCGGGAAATTATACGGTCACTGAGACAGGCGACCCGGGTTACACCGCGACCTTCTCTGGTGCGTGTGATGCGAATGGCAATGTGACGCTCGTTGCCGGGCTTACTGCTTCATGCACGATCACGAACGATGACATCGCCCCGACACTCACGGTCTCAAAAACGGTCATCAACGATAATGGAGGCACCAAGTCTGCGAGCGCCTTTACGGTGTCGGTGACGGGTACCGAGGTTTCGAATCCATCCTTCCCAGGATCGGAGACGGGCACGGTTATTACGATGGATGCCGGAAGCTACAGCGTGTCGGAGACCTCGGACGCAGGGTATGCCGCTTCGTATAGCACTGATTGTTCCGGATCGATTGGCGCAGGTGAGAACAAGACCTGTACGATCACGAACGATGACATCGCACCGACGCTTACTCTTTCGAAGACGGTAGTGAACGATAACAGCGGTACGAAACAAGCGAGCGACTTTCCTGCATTTGTTGGTCAGACGCAAGTTGCGTGGGCTACTCCAGTAGTGCTTTCTGCGGGTTCATACCAGGTATCTGAAACCGTTCAGTCGGGGTATGCGGCAGGCGAGTGGGGTGGAGACTGTTCAACCACTGGTTCGGTGACATTGAATCTCGGAGAAACTAAGACCTGTACGATCACCAACGATGACATTGAGGTTCCTCCTCCTCCGACCGAGGATACGCTCGGCGCATGTTCTAATTTGCAGGATGACGACGAGGATGAGCTTGTCGATCTTGCTGACCCGGATTGTGCCGCTTTCAAACCGAAGCTTACCGTAACCAAGGTTGTCATCAATAACAACGGAGGAAACAAGACGGTCTCAAGTTTCCCGTTGTCTGTGAATCAAACATCTGTCACTTCAGGAGCCCAGAATGTCTTTGATCCGGGAACGTATACCGTCTCAGAGACCAACAATACTGGCTACGTCGCGACTTTCTCCGGCGCATGTGACTCGAATGGTTCAGTGACCCTCGCAATCGGTGATGTGAAGACTTGTACGATCACAAACGATGATACGAAGATCGAAGTGCCGGTATGTCCATTTGTTCCGCAGGACGGACGAACAATCGCGATCTTTGATGGACAGAAACTTTTCTCAGATACTCCGCACAATCACCCAGAAACATCGCCTGTTGCGGTAAACCTTCCCGCAGGTTCATATAAGGTTACGTTATATTCATTTGACGGATACTACGGCCGAGAGAATCTGTCTCAGCCCGACGAGGAGTGGTTCGTTCGCGTGAAGAATGGCTCGACTGTTCTTACAACAACCGGTACTATCGGTGATCTCGCTGACAATGTCGTTACCGCTGATAAGACCGAAGTGGTCAATGACCCCCTTGTGCTCACACAGAATGCGAATTATGTGACCGCGTACCACGCGGCATATCCAGAGCCGAACGTTCGTAATAGTGTGTACGCTGTCTGTGCCGCGTTCGATGAGCTTCTGCCGGTTCCACAGTGTGCCAATGGAGTTGATGATGATAACGATGGCAAAACCGATTCACAGGATCCGGGCTGCGCCAATAGCGAAGATGACGATGAGACGGACCTCCCGCCTCCGATGCAATGCGCTGACGGCATCGATAACGACAACGACGGCAAGGTTGATCTTCAAGACCCTGGCTGTGCCAACGCAGAGGACAACGACGAGTCCAACGGTGGTTCCAACAACGGCGATGATGATCCGCCGGTCATGCAGTGCGCTGACGGCATCGATAACGACAACGACGGCAAGGTTGATCTTCAAGACCCTGGCTGTGCCAACGCAGAGGACAACGACGAGTCCAACGGTGGTTCCAACAACGGCGATGACG
>Ga0207952_1000524_pt1 | contig 28931 bp, 25 predicted proteins | sample SubbioR12Aug_8Ca_FD_184831 | JGI IMG/M metagenome (GOLD analysis project Ga0207952, IMG submission 184831) | Serpentinite rock and fluid subsurface biosphere microbial communities from McLaughlin Reserve, California, USA - CR12Aug_8Ca (SPAdes) | ecosystem: Environmental > Terrestrial > Deep... | reverse complement strand
TTTTATCCCTGACGGCGTAAAACCCAGTTCTTCAGAACTGGGATACAAGCCGCGTTTTCTTAAAACGCTAATTTCTGTACACTCTTTCCAAAATAGCATCGCTAGACGATGCACGCTATCTTAACGTGTGCTCATGGTTACTTAGCAAAACCCTCTAAGTGTAAAACACTACAGGTTGGCTAAGGGTTCCCAAGTAAGGTTCTGTGCGCCAGGCTTACACGCCTCACAGACATCAATCCCAAAGCTTAAAGAAAAAAACTTGGAAAAATATTGCTCTCGGGCAAGATAGCATGGGTTGAAAAAGCCCTAGAAGCCTTCGCGTTTACGCGAGGGAGTTGTCACGGCCATACATCCTGCCTATGGCGGGGATTCCAAAGAGGAGTCTGGCCCAACAGAAGAGGACGTATACAAGGTGCCTTATGCGGAAAAAGCGAGGACTTGGGGATGCTGTCCACAAAATCCGCGCGTGTGCCGCTCATTAGAGCTCTATAGAACACCTGTTTTCCTGTCGTTACAGGGGCAGCTTGGGTGCTAGATGACAGGCAACTTGGTGCTCAGAAGAGATGTTCCTAAGCTCTGGCCGTTTTTCAAAGCAAATGGGTTTAGCTTGGGGACAGCGAGTGCAAAATACGCAACCCTTTGGGGGATTAAAAGCGCTTGGGAGCTCATCTTTAAGGAAGATTCTAGTTCGCTGTCTTTCTAGTTTTGGATCGGGAATAGGAATAGCTGAAAGTAAAGCTTGGGTGTAAGGGTGTAAGGGGTGAGCATATAATTCATTTGAACTTGACAATTCAACAATGTGCCCAAGATACATGACAGCGATGCGGTGGGAGAGGTATTTGACGACGCGAAGATCATGGGTGATAAACAAGTAAGATATATGCATTTCTTCCTGTAATGCACGTAATAAATTGATGATTTGAGCTTGAACCGAGACATCAAGAGCTGAAATAGGTTCATCGCAGACAATAAACCGAGGTCTTGCTGCAATAGCTCTTGCTATGCCTAACCGTTGTCGTTGCCCCCCGGAAAATTCATGAGGAAATCTGCTTAGATGGTGATTGCTTAAACCGACGAGATCGATGAGTTCTTTTAAACGAAGTTCTCTTGCAGCCCCGCGTTCTAAGTGATGGATATCGAGTGGTTCAGCAATGATTTCTCTAGCGGACATACGAGGATTTAATGAAGCATAAGGATCTTGGAAGATCATTTGCGCCGTTTTACGAAAGGCTTTAAGTTCCTTCTTTTTCATGTCAAATAGAGAAACACCTTCAAAAAGCACTTTACCTTGAGCTTGTGGTTCCAAGCGTAAAATAGCTCTACCGGTCGTAGATTTTCCAGAACCGCTTTCTCCGACAAGTCCTAATGTTTCTCCAGGATATATCTTTATTGAGATGTCCGTGATTGCTTGGAGGAGGTGTTTTCCAACAGGAAAATGCACTGTTAAATCTTTGACATCGACAAGAGGTTCATTATTCATTGGAAGCATCCTTAATCTGCTGCCAGCAGGAGACGCGGTGCCCGGGGGAGATATCACTGATAAAAGGTTCTTGTAGAGGGCAAATATTCATTGCTTTGTGACATCTAGGCGCAAAAGCGCAGCCTTGCGTCCTATGTTGTAAGGTTGGGGGTCGACCCTGAATGGGAATAAGAGGTATGCCACAAGGAGTATCAATGCGTGGAATCGAGTGGAGAAGGCGTTGTGTATATGGGTGGCGTGGTTGATAAAACAGTTCATTGACACTGGCTTCTTCCACAATTTTACCAGCATACATGACAAGCACGCGATCGCACAGTCCAGCAACTACACTAAGATCATGAGTAATGAGAATAATACTTGTTTTTTGCGTAATAGCAATGTGCTTTAGCAATTCGAGAATTTGGGCTTGTGTGGTGACATCAAGAGCTGTAGTGGGTTCATCAGCGAGAAGTATTTTAGGATCACATGCCATGGCAAGGGCAATCATAGCCCTTTGCCGTATCCCCCCTGAAAGCGTGTGGGGGTATGCACGCAAACGTTCTTCTGGGTGAGCGATGCCAACGAGCCTTAATAGCTCAATAACCTTGGCTTCTATATCGCTTTTTCTTAGTTCTGGATGATGCAAGAAAACGCTTTCCGAGATCTGGGCACCAATGCGTTTAGTAGGGTTTAAAGAGGTTAGAGGGTCCTGAAAGATCATTGCAATTTCTTTGCCGCGCACAGCTTGCATTAGAGGCTCTGGCAAATTCAAAAGGTTTTGTTCTCGATACAAGATTTGACCGTGCTCTATTAGGCCCGTATGGGGAGGAAGCAATCGCATGATAGATTTTGCGGTAACACTTTTTCCACAACCAGATTCCCCGACGATGCCCAGGATTTCCCCTTCTTTAAGGTCAAAATTGATGCCGCGCAGGGCATAAGTATGTGTGCCCCATGTAGTGAAAGAAACGGCTAGATTTTCGACGCTCAAAATCGGATCTTTCATGAGCGAAGCCTTGGATCAAAAGCATCACGCATACCATCACCAAGCAAGTTAAAGCAAAGCATGGTGAGGCTGATAAAGCTGGCAGGAAAAAAAAGACGCCAAGGAAAGTAACGCATAGCAGGTAGGCCATCACTTGCCATAGTACCCCAACTAGCAATGGGTGCTTGTACACCCAGCCCTAAAAAACTTAAAAAAGCTTCTGTAAAAATAGCAGAAGGAATGGTGAGAGTCATTGTGGCTATGATAGGGCCCATCGTATTTGGAATGAGGTGACGTAGTAAAATCCGATACCTACTTGCTCCCAGAGCTACGGAGGCTTGTACGAAATCGAGTTCTTTTAACTGCATGATTTGTCCACGGACGATTCTTGCCATACCAATCCATCCGGTAATCGTTAGGGCAAGAAGAATCGTGGGAATGCCGTTACCCATAACGACCATAAGCATGATGACGATGAGTAGGTAGGGAATGGAATGTATTGAATCAGCGATGCGCATGATGAGTTCATCGATTTTTCCTCCAAGGGATCCAGCTAGCGAACCGATAGCTACGCCTATAATCAAATCAAGAAGTGCTGCCATGATTCCGATAAATAGAGAAATGCGAGCCCCCCAGCAAATGCGTGTAAATATATCCCTACCAAGCTCATCAGCGCCAAAGATGTATTCTCTAGAAGGGGGCAGATTGATAGCAGGAAGGTGGATTTCGTAATATGTATAAGGAGAGAACAATGGCCCAAAAATGGCCAGAATACCAAGAAAAACGAGCATCCAAAGGCCAACCATGGCTGGTTTATTAGCACGTAGTCTACGTAAACTTTCTTGCCAGAAGGAAATTCCTGGTTGGAGGTGTTCCTCGTGCTCTACAGTTTTTCCGGTGAGAGGTTCAAAACATTTTTCTTGCATTAGTTACCTACGGAATGCTGTGCGAATGCGTGGATCGAGGAAAGCATAAAAAATATCAACGAGAAATATACAACACATCAAAAGGCAACTGTAGAACACCGTGACTCCTAAGATTACCGTATAGTCTCGATTGCTTACACTCATTACGAACCAATACCCAAGGCCTGGAATGGCAAAGATTTTTTCTATGACAAAACTACCTGTTAAAATACTGGCTGTGAGGGGGCCGATATAAGTAACAACGGGAAGCAATGCATTGCGCATTACATGGCGTAGCATCAATCGTATTGAGGACAATCCTTTAGAACGAGCTGTCAAAATGTAATCTTGTTGCAAAATCTCTACCATACTGGAGCGAGTTAATCTGGCGATGAAAGCGGTAGGTAATGCGGCCATAGAAAGAGCTGGTAAAAGAGTGTGTGAAAAACTTCCCCATCGTGCCACAGGCAATAGCTGTAGTTTTATGCAAAAGAGATACTGTAAAAGAGTCGCTATCAGAAAGCTGGGAACAGAAATTCCAATGACAGAAACCAAAGCTGCCACGTGATCTTGCCAATGGTTACGATGCCAGGCGGAAATCATTCCCAATGTGATCCCAACGGAAATGGCAATAAAAAGAGCCATACTTCCCAAACAGAATGATACAGGAAATCCACTAGAGATGATCTGATTGACTGTCCGACCTTCGTATTTAAAGGAGGGGCCAAGGTCCCAAGTAACGATACCCTTGAGATAGCGTAAGTATTGAATATACCAGGGTTGATCTAGACCATAGTATTTATAAAGAGAGCGCATGATTTCTTCTGGAACAGCTTGTTCTTGTAATAAGGGATCGCCGGGGATGGAGTGCATGAGTATAAAGGTTAGTGTCACAACACAAAAAAGCGAGAAGAAAAGAATGCCTGTTTTTCTTGCTAGATATAGGTATAGGGGTGTGTTCACAAATAGTCATCCCGGTAACTTTTCAATGAGGTTACCTTCTGGAGGTCGTTGCAAAACTCAGGTTCAATCGATTTTCTGGGCTTTTTTAGCCAATTTTCGATTCTTTTTTGAGGGATAATATCAACATCCGTATATTACCCCTCAAAAAAGAATCGAAAATTGACCAAAAATCCTCCGAAAAGCGACGAACCCTGAGTTTTATAACGACCTCTCTGGGGAAACACTATAAATCAGGACGATGCAGGCTGCAAAGGTAATCTTCATAAGGGGAAGCAAAATTAACTCCATACCAGTTCATTTTTCTCAAGGGATCGGGGATGGATTGCTTTAGCATTTGGATCAGTTCCTCAACTAGAGGATGTTCAGGAAATGGGCGTTTGACGAGCATTGTTTGATCAAAGAAAATCTCGTCGAAATTTACAACTCCAAGTGGGGAAATTTTGAAATTTTTTACGTAGGGCTGTACTAGAGTGCCGTATCTCGCATAGAAAATAGATGCTATGGGAGCCTCTTCGATAAGGATATCATCTGCTTGTCTACAGTATTCCCAAGACTCTTCTGTACTCTTAGCTAGATCTGCTTGTTGCAATAGTTGGACGAATTTTTTTGTATTCCAATGGCAATAATTTTTCGGGTTTTTTTTAACGAGAAATCTCTCTAGTAAGGAGCGGGGATGATTGTAATAGGGCGTCCAAGAAAGGAGTGCCATGGAGTAGTCTCGCTTGGTCATTTTTTTGCCTAATTCTTTTAGGCTTAAAGGTTCAGCTGTAATTTTCATATCAAAGATGAGTTGCCAGCCTTCAACGAGATCTTCAGCGAGGTTATAATAGAATTCTGTATGGGGGTAATAGAGTTTTAAGCTTTTTTGAAGTTTTTCTAGGGGGATCTCTGCTTCTTCAAGGGCTTCCTTGAATAAAGCTCTGGCTTTTAATAAGTCGAATTTACTGAAAGAAGAAGGGGTATAATCTGGGCGATAAAATGGAGGAAGAAGACCAGAGGCGGCTTCTTCGCCCATCATGGTTAGTCTTTGCAAAATTTTTGGTCTATCGATGGCATTATTGAATGCTTTGCGTAGTTTTTTGTTATTGAAGGGGAATTGTTTGCAGTTAAATAGACAACAACATGTTCTAGCCAAATGACCAGAAGCGAGTTCTTCGTGATGTATAAGATGTTTTATTGCTTTGTGTTTAAATAGAATGGGAAAATTTTTCACTAGGAGATCGATGTTTCGACTAAGAAAATCATCGACAATGCGCAGGTCATTAACTAGGTAGTTTAACCGGATTCTGTTGAGAGCAATTTCTTTGGCTTTGTAGAAATGGGGATTTTTATCGAGGACAAGTTCCACTGAGGGCGTCCAATGGTTCAATCGAAAAGGACCATTGGAAATGAGGGGATAATAAGTGGTTTTCGGACTAGGATATAGCCCTTGGATACTGCTTTCGTGTAAAGGTGCAAAAGCAAAGGAGGAGACAAGCTCAAGAAAATAAGCGATTGGTTTAGTCAACTCCACTCGTAGAGTACTTGCATCAAGCGCCTTCACCCCAATGCGATCTGTCGAGATTTTTCCAGCTTTGGCTCGCCTAGCATTTTTGATGATATAGTGTAGGTGTGGATTGGGGCATTCGATCTCTGGTCTCATGAGGTATTTCCAGGTATTTTCAAAATCTTTGGCTGTTACAGGTGTTCCATCTGACCAATAGTTTTTTCTTAGAGTAAAGAGATAGACTTTTCCCTGTTTTTGGATCTGAAAAGATTGGGCTTGGCTTAAGAGTAATTCACCATCTGAAGAACAAGTGGTCAAGCAATCGTATAGGGCATTGTTAATAATATGGGCAGAGAGATCAGAGGTTCTCTGTGGCTCCATGGTAGGGGAATTATTCCCGTTATTCGGTCTGGCAATATTGATAATGAGAGTTTCATGACGATGAACAAATTCGAGGAAATGTGGGGCTTCCATAAAAACCGTTTAAAGATTTCCTTAAGGTTGTGTTGAAAAAAAATCCATAACTGTCATACTGGGTTCGTTTTCTGTTTCTTAACAATAGGAGTTTGTTATGAAAATGTCTTCGATATTCGGTTTGGGCGTTGTTTTAGTCTTTATGAGTTTTGGTGGAAGTGGATCTTTTTCCAGAGTGAATGATAAGAGCTCCATCCAGCCCATTACTACTGGTAAAACCGCCAGCTCCCCTTCTACTACTGGTAAAATTGCTAGTTTACCACATCCAACGGGCTTAATTTCCTTCGGTTTTTAGTTTCTGCAAAATCACCCTTCCCAAGAGGTGTTAGTTTTTGGGAGGGGTGATGTCTAAGGATTCCAAACATAAGTTTCCAGTTTTACATAACTTGAGCCCCTTAACCCTATTGCTTGTGATTAGGCAGTAATCCCAGAAAATTAATGGGGTTATGGGCATATCACTAGCAAGAATTTTTTCTGCATCCAAAAAATACTTGGCTTGGGAGTTGTTGTCAGTGCTATTAGTAGCATTTTGGATCAGAGAGATAAACTGTGGGTTTTCCCAGCCAGTATAGTTCTTTTTAGTGTCTTTGGAAAGAAAACGTTCAAAATAACAGAATGGGCTAGGGTAAGAAGCTGCCCAGCTTACAAATCCTATATCGTAATCGCGTTGTCCGAGTTTAGCAGTCACTTGTTGAATTTCCAGAGCTTCTAAATCTATATCGAGGTCTAGATGTTGTTTCCATTGGTGTTGTAAAATTTGGACAATATTCTTAATAGCATCATGCTCTTTGGATAGGGGGTAGGTTAATTTTAACTTGGGGAGTTGATCTTGTTGGATATTGAGTTCTTCTAGAGCCAATTTGAGACATTCTTTTGCATTTTCACTATCACAGAAACGGAAGGCGGGGTGGAGATGTTGTATGAATGTTTCCGGAAGAAGAGAATAGGCAGCTCTTGTGTGGAACATGTGCATAGAATCTACCAGTTGCTCTTTTTCGATAGCGTAGGCGAGTGCTTTACGAAAATGAATATTATTTAAGGGGAATTTCTCGGTGTTAAAATTACAAACGCTAACGAGTGTGCCTTGGAGTGTATACGCATTATCCGGCTTGAAGACGCCATTTTGTATAGATTGGGAAATATGGCAGAAAGGGGGGCCAATCATATCTAATTGATGGTCTTGAAACAGGGCTATTAAGGTCGATTCTTCATTGACTAGACTAATACGTATTCCTTGAAGCTTGATCGCATCCTTACATCTATAGTGAGGATTTTTAACCAATCGGATTTCTTGAGCATGAACCCACCGTTGAATTTTAAAAGGACCATTACAAAGAAGAGATGAATAATCAGATGCTTGAGGTGTATATTTTATCGGAGAAGCAAATGGCGACGCCATAATTTCTAAAAAGTAATTAATAGGGTATTTTAAATGTACAACGAGACATTTTTCATTGGGGACTTCAATGCCAACTTGGTCTAAAGAAACCAGTCCCTGGTGTGCTGCTTTAGCATTCTTAATACAGAAAAAAAAGTAAGCATTTGGCGAGGGTGTTTGAGGATGCAAGCATGAAAGCCAGGAAGAAGCAAAATCTTGAGCTGTGACAGGTGTTCCATCTGACCAAAAACAGTTCCTGAGATGAAAAGTATATGTCAATCCATTGTTAGAGACATCCACCCTCTCTGCTTGAGCAGGCTCAATAATGCCTTCAGAATTGATTTTCATTAATCCTTCGAGAATCATCGTTGATAGATGATGAGCGGAGTGCTCCGTAGTTTTTCGGATGTCGTGGCTAGAGGGTTCATGACTGAAATTCAGATACAGCCAGCCAGGTTTACGGCTATCCACAGGGCGTTCCTGGTGGCAACTAGTTAAGATGAGAGTGCTAACAAGAAAAAATTTAAGAAGTTTCACTATAGTATCTATAAAAACAAGAGGAACGCGCCATGAGGTTAAGGAAAATCTTCCATTTCAGTAAAGATTTAGTTAATCGCTAGGAGGTGTTAGTCGATTTTTAGGATTTTGCGTCAGCCTTTGTCTAAAATAGTTCTGTAAAAAGGACTGTTAAGGTAAACTCCTCTCCCATGATTCCATCAGGAAATAAAATACACTTTACCAGTTTGGGATGCGCCAGAAATCTCGTCGATAGCGAGGTGATGCTGGGCATTTTGCTGAAAGCTGGCTATGAAGTGACAGAGGAACTAAAAGAGGCTGATGTCCTAGTTGTCAACACTTGTGGATTTTTACAAGCATCACGCGATGAATCATGTCAAACAATAGACTCCCTACTTAGTGAGAAAAAATTAGGTGCTAAGGTTGTCGTTGCTGGGTGCATGGTGCAGAAGTTTGGTGATGAAGTGCGTGATAAATTCCCTGGAGTTCACTATTTTCTTGGTTCCGGGGACATGGAAAAAATTCTCGAAGCAGTGCAATCTGGCGAGTCCGGATCAGCAGTGACCTCAGCAAAGAGCTATTTGCAGTCAGGAGAAGTGCCTAGGCAGCTTTCAACTCCCAAACACTATGCATATTTGAAAATTGCTGAAGGGTGTGCTAAGCAATGTGCTTTTTGTATTATCCCCAAGATCAAAGGACCCCTTAGAAGTAAGCCTAATGAGCAAGTTTTAAAAGAGTTCCATCTTTTACTCGATCAAGACGTAAGAGAGGTGATTCTTATTGCGCAAGATTTAGGAGACTATGGTAAAGAACGCAAAGAAAAACAGGGACTTGAAGCGTTACTCCGAAGCATGTTGGCGGTACCTAAGGATTTTTGGTTACGGCTCCTCTATCTGTATCCTGATGAAATTAGTGATGAAATCGTCCTTATGCTGAAAGAGGACAAGCGTCTTTGTCGTTATCTCGATATGCCTATTCAGCATATTAATAATGATCTTCTCAAGGCGATGCGAAGGAAAACATCTAGAGAACAAATCATTTCTACGATAACGACCCTACGAAAGGAAGTGCCAGACATTGTCATTCGCACGAGCCTGATGGTAGGGTTCCCTGGAGAGACCGAAAAGGAATTTGAAGAGCTTTTGCAGTTTATTCAGGAATACCCGTTGGATAATGTGGGTATCTTTAAATTCTCCTTAGAAAAAGAAGCGCCAGCGGCTAAATTCGCAGGTCAGGTAAGCGAGGAAGTGAAGCAAGAGCGCTTTGATAGGTTATCTAAAATGCAGACGAAGGTCCTAAAAAAACTTTCCAAACGTTATGTGGGGCGAAAGCTTGAAGTTGTGATCGAAGGGTATCATCCTGAGACCTCCATGCTAATGACAGGTAGATTCTATGGTCAGTGTCCTGATATCGATGGTCAGATAGTGATCAATGATGGACGCAAGGTAACAGTTTTTGGCCAACTCTATTATGTAGAAATCACAGATGCCATGGGTTATGACCTTGTCGGAAGAGTTCTCGGTCCAGTCAAAGGGCGCGTTGTAAAAACACCTCCTAAGCCTTCTACTTTACATGTCATCTAATCTAACCGTCCGTCTTAAAGAGGGGAAAGAAAAGTCCCTTGAAAGACGTCACCCATGGATCTTTTCCGGAGCTATTGAGGAGATGCCCACTGGGTGTCAGCCGGGGGAATTATTGCCGGTGTATTCTAGCAAAGGCAAGTTTCTCGCTTTGGCCTATTTTCAGCCGATGAACTCATTATGTGGAAGGGTGCTTAGTTTTGAGCACAAGCCCATTCTTGAAATTTTTCGCGATAAAATCCTTGCAGCGATCCAACGCAGAGTTCCTTTTTTTACTTCGCAAACCACGGCATATCGGCTGATTAATGCAGAAGGAGATGGTTTACCCGGACTGATTGTCGATCGGTATGATGATGTTCTTGTCTTGCAGATTACAACTTCTGGTATGGAGCGGTGTAAAAAGTTCGTCGTAGATCTTTTGATCGATATAGTGCATCCAAAAGCTGTTTATGAAAAATCGCATGGACCAGCAAGACAGATGGAGGGACTAGACGATCAAGAGGGGTGTCTATGGGGAGATTGTCCCGGTGAAATTTCTATATTAGAAAACGGTCTTCGATTTGTTGTCTCTACTAAAGAAGGGCAGAAAACCGGATTTTTTCTAGATCAACGAGAAATGAGAAAACTGGTGAGAACCTTAAGCCAAGGAAAACGTATTCTAAATGGGTTTGCTTATACGGGGGCTTTTTCTATTGCAGCTCTTAGTGGTGGAGCTGCTCATGTGGATAGTATTGAAATCTCACGTAAGGCAGAGCCATTTTTTAAGAAGAATCTTCAACTGAATGGCTATGATTCAACACATCACCAGTTATTTATCGAAGATGTTTTTGACTTCTTATCGAGGTCTACTATGGATTATGACCTAGTCATTTTAGATCCTCCTGCGTTTGCTAAGAAACGCTCAGATGTAGATGCAGCTTGCCGCGGTTATAAGCAATTAATGGTAGAAGTCATGCGTAAAGCTCGGTCAGGCAGTATGCTACTATTTTCTTCTTGTTCACATTATGTAGATGGGGAGTTGCTCAAGACTCTTGCTTTTCAGGCTGCTTTAGACAGCGGAAGAGAAGTGGTTTTGCTAGGGAGGCACCTTCAAGCGTTTGATCACCCTATTTCATTATTCCATCCTGAAGGTGAATATCTAAAAAGCCTTCTTTTATTTGTTTCCTAATAAAATCTCATAGTTTCTGAAAAATAGTTTTTATGATACAGGCTAAATAGACACAGTCTTTATAGCGGAGGGGTATATGAAATTTAAGTTCATCAAAACCCATCAACCCGAATATCCCAAAGAGCTGATGCTTCGATGGGAAGTTCTCCGTAAACCTCTTGGTATGCCTCCAGGATCGGAGCTTTTTCCTGAAGAAAATGAAAGCTTACACTTGGTTGCTATTGAAGGTAAACAGGTGGTAGGGTGTGTATTATTTCATCAAGAAAATGAGGAAAGAGGAAAACTATTTCAAATGGCGATTAGCCCGGAGTATCACGGCATCGGATTCTCTAGGAGGTTAATGCTCACTTTAGAGCAAGCTCTTGTTAAAAAGGGCATCCGAGAGGTGTATCTGCTAGCCGGAGATGAAGCTATCAGTTTTTATTCCCACATGGGCTACCACGTAGAAGAAGGTGTTGTGCAATGCTTTGGATTACCGCATTGCACTATGACTAAACATCTAACAATTAACGATCAAGCTGAAATTAAAGCAGGATGATATCATGCCAATATATGCAGTAGGCGCAGTGATTGTAGCCGCTTTGGGAGGGTTTCTTTTCGGATACAATACGGCCATTATAGCAGGTGCGCTCTTGTTCATTAAAGAACAGTTCCATCTTGACCCACAGATGCAAGGGTGGACTGTCAGTATTATTCTCTTAGGAGCGCTAATTGCTGCCATGATCACTGGCTCATTGGCGGACCGTTTTGGGAGGCGACGAACGATCCTTTTATCCGCTTTATTGTTTATTCTGGGAGCAATCCTTGTAGCAAGAGCGCCTGATAACGCCATGTTTATGTGGGGCCGATTCATCACAGGGTTGGGAGTAGGTCTTGTTTCTGTTGTTGCGCCGATGTATCTAAGCGAGATTTCTTCAGCGAAACATCGAGGCTCTATTGTAGCGATATACCAACTTGCGATCACCATAGGGATTTTAGTAGCGTACGGATCAAATTATGCATTCGCCAGCAGTGAAAATGGGTGGCGAATGATGATGGTTTGGGGCGCAGCACCCGCTGTTTTACAGCTACTTCTCAGCTCTTATTTACCAGAAAGTCCAAGGTGGTTATTAGGTATGGGCAAGGAGACTAAAGCTCATGAAGTTGTAAAAAAATTACACCTACGCGAGTTACTAGAAGAGAAAATCTCCACAGAAAAAAGAAGTCGTTGGGCTGCCCTCTTTGCTACTCCATCAATACGATGGGCTTTTTTCGTCGGTATTATATTAGCAATATTCCAGCAAATCACTGGAATTAACGCTGTTATTTACTATGCTCCAGATATTTTCCAACTGGTGGGCTTTCCAAGCAATGAAAGTGCCATTTTAGCCACTGTAGGTATTGGTGGCATCAATGTTATAGCTACTGTTTTTGCGGTATGGCTACTTGATAAAGTAGGCAGGCGTATGTTGTTGCTTGTAGGACTATGCGGTATGACCATCGCCCTAGCTTGCATTAGTCTTGCTTTCTACATCAAGTCTCCAGGGATCAATACGATTTCTATGGTGGCCTTGATGGGATATGTTGCCTTTTTTGCTATTGGCCTAGGACCTGTCACTTGGGTGATCCTCTCGGAAATTTATCCACTATCTGTACGTGGCAAGGCAATGAGCGTTGCGACATTGGTCAACTGGTTGTTTAACTATCTCTTAGCGTTGACCTTCATTGATATTGTCAATTGGTTTGGAACGGGAATGACATTTTTAGGTTTTGCTGTCTTATGCGTGATCTGTTTCTTCTTTGTTCTCAAAATTCCAGAGACCAAAGGCAAAAAACTAGGAGAAATTCAAAAACTGTTCTCTAAGACATAGTCTTTGAGTTTTTTCCTTCAAAGAACTTCTTATGGTAGTGCACATTCCTTTGTGCACTACTCAAGAAGATGAATACCAGTCCATTGCGGATTGGTACAAGTTCCTAAGTTCCAGCCTTCTTGCAGAATTGGGATGGCGAAATTCATGAAAGCAGGTAGGTCTGCATGGGAAGAAGTGAGAATAGTCATGCGGTTTTCGAGCAATTTGGCATTACCCTTAAACAAAAAGCTCATGAGTTGTTTCATCTTGTTGATCTGCACTTTAACTGGGATTTTATCAGACATCTCTGAGAGATATGTTGCAAAGTAGGAGAGAAGTTTTTCCCATTTAGGTTGATAAGATTCTTTTGCAAAATGTGCTTTGATTTGATGGAAAATAAAAGGATTGATCACGCTTCCTCGGCCAATCATTAGGGCATCGCATTGGGTAGTTTGTAGCATCCTTATGGCATCTTCTACATTCAAGATATCGCCATTACCAACAACTGGGATAGTTAGGATAGATTTTACCTCTGCAATGAGGTCCCAGCGAGCAGGGGGACCGTAGCCATCGGCTTTTGTTCTTGGGTGCAGAGTGATATATTGAACGCCACTCTCTTGTGCAGCAAGTAGGTTTTCCTTAAATAGAGAAGTATCTTCATACCCAGAACGCATTTTAATGGTCACAGGAATAGAAACGCTGGATACCATGGCTTTGGCCACTTGATGCAATAAAGAGGGTTCTCTGAGTAGGCTGGATCCAGCTCCTCGACCTGTGACGGTATTTGACGGACATCCACAATTTAAATCAATGCGAGGGGCTCCTCTACTCTCGATCTCCTGGGCCATTGCAGCCATTAAATCGGGTTCAGACCCCATGAGTTGGGCTGCAATGGGAATGGGTGAAATCTCCTCTGCGTAATATTCCCGAGCCAAGCTTTTGACGTGAGCGTTACGTGGAACCCGTAGAAAATCTGTAACAGCCTCATCAAAGCCTCCAATGGAAGCGATGGCTTTGCGAAAACAACGATCGCCTACTCCTTCCATTGGGGCAAGAAGAAGGAAAGGACAGCCATGAATATTTTTAGGTAAGGTAAAATTTATTTTGGAATGGGTCATAAGAAAATGCCGGAGAGGGTTCAGAACACGTACGATGATCCTTAAGGCTGCTACCTTCCGGTTCTGACCTGATTCGAAGTCGTCCGTTTCTTGAGTTCCCCGGCACAAAGGATTATACCAGAGATATTCTACAAATCAAGTTTGTTTATTCATGGGCCTGGTTAGAGTTTTTTTGTCCAAAAGAGCGCATGTTTTGCAACTGTGTGCTAGGAAAAAATTGAGAAAGGATCTTGGCAACGCTATCTCCTTTTGCGGCCATCCATTTAGCGCTATAGAGACAAAGGCCTACACCATGTCCTTGACCCCAACCACTAAAAAGAACTTTATCACCTTTGATAGTGACCTCAAAATCGTTACTTCGCAGGCGGTCTTTTCCGAGTTTTTTCTGTAGAGTAAAGAAATCAACATCTTGTGTCAGAGCTCCATCGCTGATGCGTACAGCATAGGTTTTTTCTGAATTTTGGTCTAAATAGGGGCTAACGTGAACGATCTTAGTAAGGCCGGCTAGTTCAGCGATCTCCTGCTTGCTAAAGGCAGCAACCCAGTGATGCTTTTCACGATCTTTGCTGGCAATAGGTGTAGGAACTCCCTGCGGTGCTACAACTTGTTTTCGGAAAATAGAACAGTAATTTGCCGTGCGCCCAGCTGAGTTCTCAGTCCAAGAGGCTGCAAAAGGTTGGCTTTTGTAGGTCATGACCATATGGCGGGTATTTTCTATAGCGCGGTCTATAGCAAGATGCTGGAGGGTGACGCCATAACCCATGTAGTCAGTTTCATTAGCTCTGATATGCCATTGAGCTTGGAAGTTGCGCGAGGCTAGGTAATAAGCGTTTGTACGGGCAACTATAGCGAGAGCCTCTAGCACTTTAGGGTCGCTAACATGAGTGAGCTGCACAGAGAGTGTGGATTTAAGGAAGTTCTCAATATCCACTTCGTTGACAATGCTAATCACACCATTGAGATTATAGATTTCGATGCACCCGCGATATTCAATGCCATTAATGAGGATCGAGCTTTCTGGATTGGAGGGAACGATACGCATCTGGTTAATATAAGGAAATGGATCATCCCATTTCACCCCTTCTCCATGGGCATAAATCGCTGCGCGTTTCCCCAATATGCTAGAAGTGATCGGTAATTGAGTATGAGGATTAAAGATATCATAGCGTCCTTTGACCTCGAGAATAGCTCCATCAGCTTTATCAGCAATGAGGATTTTAATGGTTGCGGGTTTTGTTTGTTGTGAATAATCCGTGGGGATTTCCGCTGAGATGCAGGGTGGACTGCATGTTAGGCAAGAGAGGGCTAGTAATAAGCCTGTTGTATAATCTCTCATGGGTTGTCTCCTAGGTTGAAAAGGTGTGGCTGCGTGCGGCCGAGGTGCCGATAGGCAAGCGCAGTGGCTTCTCTGCCGCGCGGGGTTCTTCTAATGAATCCTTGCATAATCAAATAAGGTTCGAAGACTTCGGAAATCGTGTGAGGTTCTTCTCCAATAGCAACTGCAAGAGTATTGAGTCCTACAGGCTTGCCATCATGCTGATCAACGAGTACGGAGAGAATCTTTTTGTCCATTTCATCTAGTCCTAAATGATCTATAGCTAGCATATGTAAAGCTTTTTCCGCAGTGTCTTTATCGATATAGTTTTTAGCGCGGATTTGAGCAAAATCACGTACCCATCGTAACAAGTTATTGGCGATTCTAGGAGTTCCTCGAGAGCGTAACGCTATGATAAGAGCTCCTTCTTCATCAATAGGAATATGTAAAATAGTTGCGGAGCGAATGATGATTTTTTGTAAGAGAGGTGGTTCATAATAATCAAGACGACAGCTGAAGGCGAACCTTGAGCGCATAGGGGAACTGATTAAACCAGACCTTGTTGTAGCAGCGACAAGAGTGAAGGGATTAAGCTTAACTTGAACGCAACGTGCAGCTGGACCGCTATCGATCATAAGATCGAGTTTAAAGTCTTCGACAGCAGGATAGAGATATTCCTCTATTTGTCTTGGTAGACGATGAATTTCATCAATAAAGAGAATGTCGCCTTCTTTAAGGTTGGAGAGGAGACCTGCTAAATCACCCGCTTTTTCTAAAGCAGGTCCTGAAGTTGTCGTAAGTTGCGTCCCCATGGAGGCCGCAATAATTCCTGCAAGTGTGGTTTTTCCTAGACCTGGCGGACCGTAAAAAAGACAGTGGCCGAGAGATTCATTGCGTAGTTTTGCTGCGCTGATCAAAACTTGCAGACGGTCTCGAATTTGATCCTGTCCTGTGAAATCTGATAAGGTTTGCGGACGTAAAGGCGTCTCGTAAACAGTATCCCCCTTAGTCCAAGAGGATTCAATGAACGGCTCAGACATATCATGTTCCTATGATCTCAAAACTCTAGCAGGAAATCGAATTCGATCGCTATCATCAAAAAATAGCACGCTTTAACATTGTATGATATTGAAGTCACTTCTTGTCCAATACGGTGAGCAAGCTAGGCTAGAAACCAAGAAAACTTAAGAGAGGCTTTGTATGACATTGCAATCGGATCGCTGGATCCGCGAAATGGCCATGGAACATGGAATGATCGAGCCGTTTGTCGATAGACAAGTGCGCTATGTTGAAGAACAGAAAGTGATCAGCTTTGGGTTATCCAGCTATGGCTATGATTTACGCGTATCTGATGAGTTTAAAGTGTTCACGAATGTGCATAACTCTCTTATTGACCCTAAAAATTTCAATGAGAATGCATTTGTTCACATCCAGGCAGACGCTTGTATTATTCCTCCTAACTCCTTTGCACTAGCAAGAAGCGTGGAATATTTTCGAATCCCTAGTGATGTGTTGACTCTTTGCGTTGGCAAATCGACTTATGCTAGATGTGGTATCATTGTCAATGTGACCCCATTTGAACCAGGTTGGGAAGGACATGTTACCTTAGAAATATCAAATACAACTCCCTTGCCTGCAAAGATTTATGCTAATGAGGGACTGGCACAGGTGCTGTTTTATCAAGGTGCAGAGGCGTGTGAAGTCACGTATGCAGATAGAGGAGGAAAATACATGAAGCAGACAAGAATTACGTTACCGGTTGCCTAAAATGTGCTCTCTCAACACAATCAGGTTGGATGGGTAACCAAGCTATTCCCTATTGCTATGGCCGAGATACGTTTAAAGTCTGCGACTCCGAGTTCTTTTTTTCTTTTGGCATTTCGCGCCAATTGGTGGATGGTGGTGTTTTTAAGTCTTTTGGCTCTTTTTTCTTGGCAGAGTATGAGAAAAAAGCAGGCAACAATCAATGATCTTAAAGAACGATTTTATGGTATCGTGGAAGAGAGTCGTCTGGCTACTGCCGAGCGAGACGATCTTCTTTTGCAAATCCATAGTCAAAATGATCCAGAGTGGGTGGAGTTAACGTTAATGCGCCGGCTTGGACTTGTTCCTGAAGGACAAATGAAAGTCTATTTTGAGACATCGACCCAGTGACGATAACCTTGATCCTAATCCTGGTATTATTTGTCGCTTTTTCAGCGTTTTTTTCTGCTTCAGAAACGTCGATGTTTTCTCTTTCTTCTATGCAGGTAAAAGCCTACGGACAAAGTGACCATGCGCGTAAAAAACTTGTTGCCTCACTTTTGCAAAGACCAGCAGATCTTCTTGTCACTCTTCTTTTGCTAAACACTGTTATTAATATTCTCATACAAAACGTGGTCTCTTCTCTGTTAGGTGAGGATTCTGATTGGACTCTTAACGTAGGCATTCCTCTTGCAATTACATTGATTTTTGGTGAGGTAATTCCTAAATCTATTGGAGTGTACGATAATGAGAGAATTTCTCAAGCATCGGCTGGAACAATCAAACTGTTTGAGAAGATTTTTTACCCGATACGTTTTGCACTCACTAAAATCACCCATTGGGTAACACCTTGGGAATTTTTCTTTTTGAAAAGGCAAGAGCAGGTTTCTATTGAAGAATTACGGCATGCTCTAAAGACGTCTCATGCCGAAGGCGTATTAAGTCATGATGAGTTGGAGTTGGTTCGGGGATATTTAAATTTGGAAGATGCTAGTACCAAGGAGTTGATGAGGCCCAGAGAAGAAGTTCTCATTTACGATTTGGATGAACCTCTAGAAAAACTAGTCTATCTTTTTGTGGATCAAGAGTGTTCTAGGATTCCTATCTGTAAAGGGGGCTTAGACCAGGTGATCGGTATCATGGATGCCACTACATTTTTTCTTTATCGAGGGAGTATTCATGGGGAAAAAGAGCTGGTTTCCTTGATTAAAAAACCATTTTTTGTTCCAGAAAGTCTTCCTGCGAGATCACTTCTTAGGAAATTTTACGAACGTAAGGAATCTCTTGCCCTTATCGTGGATGAATATAGTTCTATTTCAGGCCTGATCACTCTTGAAGATCTTGTAGAGACTGTCATTGGAGAAATCTCCGACAGACGTGATGAAAAACAACGATTTACAAGATCAGGACAAGATACTCTCATTGCTAGCGGAAAGATGGAGCTAGCGGAGATAGAAAAGATTTTTGGTGTTGCATTGGAGAGTCGTAGCAACATGATTACGATTGGAGGGTGGTTGACGGAACAGATGGGAGATATTCCAAAAAACGGTGCAAAATTCAGTAGTCAAGGTTTGTATTTCCACATCTTAGCTTCTGAACCTAACCGAGTGCGAAGGGTATATATTCGTCATCTAAAATCTGGTGAGAAGGTTTTGTAATGGTTACCTGGAAGACCTTGCTATTATTTACTTTTCTTTGCCTAGTGGTTCAGGCTTTTTTCACTATGGTTGAGATGGCTTGCGTCTCCTTTAATAAGGTTCGCCTAGAGTACTTTGTTAGCCGCAATAACAGACGTGCCATATGGTTAAGTCGATTAATTTCTCGCCCTTCCTTCCTTTTTGGCGCCTCGATGCTGGGCGTCAATACAGCCATGTTACTTGGTTCAGAATGCGCTAGACGGCTATACAATGCTTTTGGCTTAAGTCCAGATTGGGCAGCTTTAACACAAATCATTCTTGTCGTTATTTTTGCAGAGATAGCTCCTATGTTTGCTGGGAGAAGATTTGCTGAACATGCAGCAATGATTGGTGTACCGATTTTGTATACATTCTCCGTTCTTGCTAAACCAATCATTTGGTTTTTTAATGGACTGAGTTTGCTCGTCAATCGTTTAATGAAAGCCCCACAGGAAGTAGAATTATTTTTAAATCGAGAAGAGTTACAGAAAGCCATAGAAGAACGCGATGAATCCATTGCTGTAGGTGTTGAACCAAAAGAATTTGATACGGTCATTGCTAATATTTTTTCTCTCAAGACCAAAAGTGCAGCAGAACTCATGCAGCCTCTTGCAAGTGTACCTTGTGTGTCCTCTTCTTGTACTGTAGGCGAAATGCAAGCTCTGCTTTCTTCTCAATCCGTGGCATTTCTTCCTATGTATCATCGTAACTCCAGCGATGTGATAGCTATTGCCTATCCACGTGATTTTTTACGAGCTGAGCAACAGACTAAAATCCGAGAACTAGCTCGTCCACCCTGGTTTATCGTAAAAACTACATCCATTTTAGAAATTCTAAAGCAATTTCGTCGGAATAACCAAATTGTCTCTGTAGTGCTTGATCAGGCAGGGCAGGCTGTGGGTATTTTAACACTGGATGAAATCATCGATGAAATTTTTGGGCAAACAGATGCGTGGCTTTCTCTTGATAGTGCTCCAGATCTTCCTTCGCAAGTGGTTGTCGATCGTAGTTTTACAGGGGATGTTTTACTGTCAGAACTAAGGGATGTTTACCACATTGACCTCCAGTATCAAAACGCTACGACTCTGGAAGAGCTATGTGAGATATTATTAGGACATGCGCCAGCAAAAGGTGATACCCTTAGGATAGGAGATTATGAGTTAACTATAGAGGAAGCTCCATTGATTGGTTCTTCTATGATCTCTATTCAGACAATTTCCTAATCCGCTCAAAAAGATTCAAAATAACCTCAAAAAGCGATCTCTTTAGAAAGAAGCCCCTCTAGGAAACTTAAGTAGCTGAGGTAATCGCTTGAATATCCCCACGTAAGCTGTCAGAGTTTATATCAAATGTGGGGTCTTGGTCTGGAAGTAAAGGAAACTTTAGCAGCTTCTGTTTACTCTCTTTTGTCAACGAACTTATTTCTGCTTCTATCAGGTATTTATGTTGGAAGTGCCAAAGTGCCCGCGCTATGGAACCAAGAGCAATAGAGTTAAAACTATAGTTAGTTCTGATGCATGTACAAAATCGGTGTGTGGCCTCTGCTAATAGAGGATCTTCCAAAAATGGCAAGATCTTAGTCATCCTCTCGGTAAGATCACTTGTATGATCTGTGCATATAGTTAAGAAAGCTTCTAGTTGTAATGAACATTCCCGGGCAATACGAAGTTGTTCTTTGTAAAAACGATTCTTATGTGCCCAGGGTTCATAGATATACAGGGGGGTTTTACCGCCAGCTGCAGAGATTGCTTCTCCAGCTGAATGATCTCCTGTGCATAAATACCCGTCCGCAGCAAGTTGCAAACATTTGATGTCGTCGGGATCAAGATATTCATAAAGGAGGATGGTCAGTTCACGTCCAGATCCCAACGTGGTTTCAGCTATAGTATCCGTAGTGATATCGATAACACGAATAGTTTGATAACCATGTGTATGCAGAAATCGTTTAAGCTCATTTCCCAATATAATGTCGTTAAAGAACCTTACTGGGTATTTGCAATAGATCTCTTCTGTTTTTTCAGTGGTCGCCTGTATGCCATGTTGATTGAGTAGAAGAAGCAGACTTCTTTGTTTCTCACGTGCTGCGCATATAATAAAATTTTGCCAGGATTCTATATAGTGGGCATAACCAAAATAGATCGAGTATTGATCACTATCAGGATACGAGTCAGTATCTTCGCAATGCAAAGTTGTGTAAATTTTATTTTTTAAGATGGGGTTCTGTAGGTTTTGAAGGGAAGAAAGGCGATCTATATGCAAAGAAGCTTGTTTGCGAGATTCATCAATAAGAATTCCGGTTCCTGGCGTCAATCCCATAGAGCGTACAGTGTTTTTGATAGAGGAGTGACTGGGAAAGAGGTATGAATAACGTGTATGTAATGACCATGTCGGATTGTCTAGGCAAGAGTTTTTTATATTTTCTAAATGAGATGTCTTTTCAATGCTATTTTCACAAAAATCCCATCGCGGTCCTTGTAGATTGATGGCCAATTTTGCACATAAATGGGCTGTATTTATGGAGCACTGAACAGGTCCGCATATCAACAAGTGGGTAGAGAGTAGATCAGGAGGGGGTGATTCCTTGTCGAGATCGATAATTGTGACATTAGAGCGACTCTGTTCATGTAAAAAATAAGAAAAAAAGGGGGGAGGGGGAGTGAATTGTAGCTGATTTTTTTCAAGTAAATAAGTGTTATTGTATCCCCATACAAACTGTAATTTGGGATGTTTCCGAAAGATCTCATTGATGATCTTTGCAGCTGCAGCAAAGTCTCCAAGGCCTCCTTGAATGATTGTGTATACATAGACCCTTTGAACTCTTATAGGGAAGCGATCTAATTCGAGATACAATTGCTCGATGTGCTGTAAAAACTTGAGATAGTGCATTGGACGAGATGCTTGAGATTCCGCACTTTCTACAGGTGTTGTAAAAGCTTGCAAAGAGCCTGTACTATAGTGTTCTGATAGAGTCTTTTGTACGGAAGCCATAAGAGCCTGTTTAAAATCTAAAGTTCTGTCGATTTTTGGGTTCTTTTGAGCTGTTTTTTCGATTTTAAACAGGCTCTAAAAGTTTTTGTAAAGCTGTGTATTATGCAGCGCGTGCAGTTGCCCAGGTTCTTTTCCAGGCTTCTACGACTTTAATGAATGCATTCATTCCTTTTTTTGGCATAGGGTCTAGCCGTCCGCTGTGGACTTGATAAGCTCCAAATGCTTGGGGTTTCATTCCCATATCCCACTCAAAATTATTGCTCAGAGCCCATACGAAGTATCCAAGAAGGTTTTTCTCACCGATTTTTTCTTGCGCTTTTCGTACGGCGTAGAGGGCACGTTGCATGTAACGGAAACGCTGAGCTTCATCATGCGTAGAGATGCCATTTTCTGTGACGATGACCGGTGCTCGGAATGCCTTATAGGCTTCTAGAATGGCTTCATAGAGACCTTCTGGATCTTCGTGGAATGGCATTTGCGTCATTGGCTCGTTGTAATAGCTTGTTGGACCTGTGAGTCCAATAATAGGTCGGACATAGTACTGAAGGCCAACAAAATCCGTTTTAGGTTGCAAGTTCTTTTCGACAATATGACAGGAAAAAGGAATCTTGAGTTCAAAAGTTCCTGTTTTGAAAAAATTCATGATGACGTCATTGACAAGGCGAGTCAGATATCTTGTCACAGGGAATACAAGCCAATTAGTGGCCGTGAATGAAATGTATTGATGCACAATGCCAATGTGGGCCTTCGGCGCAATGTTTTTGAGAGCTTTATAGGCTACACAATGCGCTTTTAAGACACCTTTGAGAAAGTGTCCAGCTCTTGTGAAATTAAAGAATGTTCCAGGGGAAAACACGCCGCGGATAAAACGAGAAAGAGCTTCAGTTCCTGGCTCATTGATCGTACAAAAATGTTCAACAAGCGAGTGGCCTTGATACGATCGTGTGAGATAAGGGAAGATCTTTTTGGCAAATGTAACAAAATGGTGAATGTTTTCTTCGTTTTCAAAACTACCCATTTCATGAAACCATTTGGGTTCTGAAAAATGGTGAAGAGTAATCACTGGGGTGATCCCGTGATCGCGAAGATACTTGCAAAAGTCCACATACACTTGGAGATTTTTTAGGTTAAATTCACCTTGCTTAGGTTCAATATGACTCCATTCTATCGAGAACCGATAGGAATTGACTCCCAGCTTATGCAAACGATCGTAAATCTCCGCACGTCCTTTAGCTGTTTGATAAAGTTGGAATAAATTAGCGCTTTCTCCTGATTGATTCTCTTCAGGTAAGTTGGCACGCTCCCAATTTGCCCATTGAGAATTAGGACAATTTTTCGCCCCTGAATCCTGGTAAGTACATGTAGCAGCTCCAAATAAGAAGTTGGGGTTTCCTTTTCCAGGAGGAGGAGCTTTTTCCAGATTTCCTAAGGATTTCCATAGACGAGAATCTCTTAAAACTGCTGAGAAGTCTTTAAAAGGATCTTCTGGGCGTTTCCATGAAAAGATGCTGACGGCATAGTCGATCACTTTAGCAGCGCCAGCAAGGCAGCCAGTGAGGATTCCAGATGGAAGTAAAACAATTGCAGGCAAAACATGCCACACTCGCGACTCTTTGGTGTCTGTAGGAAGGGGTGTAAGATGTTCTTCCAAGGAAAACCAAATGGAGTTGTTTACTTCTCTAATTGCTGTGGTCATAAAAATAGATCCAAATGGTTTGTTTTTTCTCTCAAGATCCTGTTAATGGGGTAATTGTATTTCAATACGCACTGCGAGTCTATAAGTGTTTACAAGTATGATTAAAATAACAATAATGAGAGCATTTCATGTAAAACTTTACTTAGTAATTGATGGTATACATGGCAGACAATCTTGATTCTCCTGTGAGGGTAGCTAGAGTTCCTACCCCTCTGTTCAACTCTCCAGATTTACATAAAATATTTACATGGCCACTTCCCCTTGACGAGCAAAAACTGCTCCGACCTCTTGAGACTGTGTTATTCCCAGGCTCTCTTGTTTCTGTAGCGCAACAGTGCCAGCATCATGTAGTACAGATCGTCACAGAGGAATATCCAGGAGATAAGCTGTATACAGATTCCCGTTTCCTAGAAGTGTCGAAGAACCTAGAGACTAGAAAAAAAACACTCCCTTCTCTACAGGAGATTCTTAAAAAGCTTCAATATTGGCCTAAAACGGACTATGTATGGGGTGGAAATTTTTCTAATGGCATTCCTCAATTAGAACAATGGTATCCGATGCCTAAGGGAATAGATGAGCAAATGCACAATATGTGGTTGTTGATGGGTGTAGATTGTTCAGGGCTTCTTTATGAGGTGACTCAAGGATACACACCGAGAAATACTGCGCAGTTGATGCATTTTGGAGACCCTGTATCCATTGAGGGCAAGAGCGATGAAGAGATTATACAAATAGTGCTCCCAGGAGATCTCATTATTTGGCGAGGACATATGCTTATTGTAGAAGAGGGGGGTACGGTTTTTGAGTCTCGAATTTATGATGGGACAATAAGAACATCATTGGTTCAACGGCTAAAAGAGATCAGGCAGACTCGTGAACCTGTCGACGATCCTACCAAAGACCATAAAACCTCTTATGTGGTTAGACGTTGGTATTTCTAATGCATTAATTATTAGACTTGTAAAAATTGTTGTAATTAATACTGGTTGTTTGTTAGCATATAGTACATATAGGTTAACATTTAAGATTCTGTTACGGGGCAAATAGTATGAAACATGTAAACGTTTACAGACAAATGAGGAGCTCGTCTTCTCATGGAGATTCTGATAGCGCGCAAGTTCATCTTAGTGGCTCTGTTTTCTTTTTTTCTTCCAAGGCTTTCTTTTTTGGGTTCTAACCCAAAAAAGCTAAGCACCTAATATCACATATACAATTATTACAAACTAAGAGACTGTCAAAGGCGGTTGTTGCCCTTTTGAATGTGTCTATAATTTAATTGCAGTGGTCATCTGTAATAGGAAGGAAAAATGAAGTATTCAGACAGTAAACAAAAAATAAATATTCCCATGGTTTGTTGCCATTCTTGCAACAAACACTCTTGCTTATCTACGCATCTCTCTAGTCCTTTCTTTTCGTTTCATTTCTTTGGTTTCTTTTTTGGGTTCTAACCCAAGCAAAACAATTTAAAATATTTTTTATAACTTTTTAAACAAAACCAGATCGTTTGTTTTGGTTGCTAATGTCAAGTATTTTTTTAAACAAGGAGGTTTTATGTCAACATATACGGATATTTCAAAAAATTATTCTGAGGTACTCAGCATGCCATGCTTAGTTCCAACAAGAAAGAGTGAGCAAGCAACGGTGGAGTCGACGGTCTCTAAAAAAGCGCAAGAGGCAATTGCAGCTATTGGCAGTCATTTGGCAAAAGATTCCATCTCTTCTTTAGTTCCAATGCTAGAGCTGTATCCATTGAATCCGACAATTAACGTTCAAAAAAAACATTTCAAAGACGTTTTAAGTAATTACGAACGGATTGTTGGCATTGTTTTAGTGGCTATTAGGGAGTTCAAGGACGGGGGGAGAATAGATCCTGTTGTCGGGGAGAACGCATGCCAAATTCGTGCAAGCATGTATTCTGATATTACAAACCGTAAAGATATCCAAGAGGAATTAGAGAGGTGGATTCTTTTATTAACCACGACGATGGACAAGCTACGTTCTTTAAGACTGCCAGATGCTCAGATGATGTCATTAGAGCAAGTCCTAAGAGAAAATGCTGTACCTATGGAAGTGCCCAAGTATGTCCTTTTAATTGCTTATGGATACATTCTCACGCTTGGGAAAACCTACCAAATCAAGCAGGAGATAACATCAGGGAAACTACAGGTCAACATTGAAGAAAAGATTGACCAGGGAGTCCTCAAGGCAAAACTTGCTGAAATCAAAGATGGGGGAGCTAGCCTGGCAAAGGATCTTGTTAAATTAGCTAGAAAACGACTCTCAGAAAGCTCCATTGATTATGTAAAAGAGCTGCTTTCTCAACTTGTGGAGTCTGGGGAAACAGAACGATTACGCGAGGAGTTGAAAGAAGAGGCTATCCTATCTGATTCTTTGGGTTTAAGAAGTATGCGGTGCCTTCCATGTATGGAGGTCTTATTAACCAATCTATTGCGCAAGAGCACACCTCTCATAATCAACGTAACCGCAATGGGTATGAAAAATGAAGGGATACTGGGGGGTGTCTCTATTCTTTACGTAGCTAGAGACGCTATGTTTGTTCCTCTGACTTTGGTGGAACCTATACATCCAGAGCTTCTTGCCTCTTCTGCATTCGTTATAGATGCATTCAGTGTGGGGTATGAAGCGGATTCTTTAGAAGCGCTTCGTAAAGACATTATCCAAAGGGATGTCACAGATATCATTTTAGCTAACTTCGCCGCGCATCCACAGTATGGTGGGCAAAACAAACACGTAGAACCTCCGGAAGATCCTAAAAGAGAATCTCTCAAGACCAAAGCTCTGCAGATAGGGTTGTGCGAAACGAACCCTCGATTGGTGAGGATTTGGCATATTTATGCGGGGGCTGTATCACAGGATTACAAACCATGAACAAACTAACAATTAATGATTTGGAGTATTTAGCTATTGGAAGTGCCGTACTAGGATCTGGAGGAGGTGGTAATCCAGCTTATGACTACTTAATTGCAAGACACGCAATGGAGCAGCATGGTTTGGTTCAGTTGATTGATGTAAATACGCTAACTTCTAAAGACGTAGTGCTTCCAATAGCCTTTATGGGGGCTCCATTGGTCGTAATGGAAAAACTTCCAAGTGGTAGAGAGTTGACGCAGCTCATTGAAATGGTGGAAAGAACGCTTGATTGTAGAGTCGCTGCATTATTACCAGCAGAAATAGGAGGATCCAATGCTTTTGCGCCTCTTGCTGTGGCTGCAAAACTGGGTCTTCCTGTTGTGGATGGAGATACATTAGGGCGAGCTTTTCCCCAATTGCAGATGAGTTCTTGTCATTTAATGAAAGTGTCCACTGCTCCAAGCTATCTTGCTGATAGCTTGGGCAATGTTGTCATGATCCATGCCAATGATGCGCACTCTCTAGAAAAGATCGCAAGACAAGTTACAGTAGCAATGGGATCGAGCTGTGCTATTGCCATTTATTTGATGGATGGAGAGCAAGCGCAGCAGGCAATCATTCCAGGTACGATCTCTCAGGCTATAGAGATTGGGCGATCTATTGTACAAACAACAGAGGCTGGCCAAGATCCCATTGGAGCACTAATTGCCATGACAGATGGAGTGTATTTAGGAAAAGGGATGATCTCTGAGGTGCAACAAAGCATTAAAGAGGGTTTTTTGGAGGGATCGGTCACGATTTCAACAAGCCATGGAAATATTGAAATTTTGTATCAAAATGAATATCTGATCGCTCGAAAAGAGAACTCTGTTCTTGCTTCGACGCCAGATATTATCGTGCTTCTAGAAAGTAAGAGTGGGACACCGTTGACTAGTGAAACTCTTCGGTATGGCTTACAAGTCTCTTTAGTTGTTCTTCCAGCGCCAGCTATTTGGCAGACAAAAGAAGGGCTTCAACTAGTAGGACCACAATGTTTTGGATACCCAATGGAATACCAACCAATAAGTAATCATAAGGAGCTGATATGAAAAGACTCTATACGATTGGAGTAGATATTGGGGGCACGAATACGGACGGAGTTTTGATTGATGAAGAAGAGAACATCGTAGTTGTGGCCAAAACACCTACAACACAAGATGTCGTTACAGGATTTTGCAATGTATTAGTAGATATTTTGGATCAAGCAGGGATTGATAGTTCATCAATTCGAGCTGTTATTGTAGGGACCACGCATGCCACGAATGCGATCTTACAGAAGCTGGGTCTCTATAAAGTGGGAGTCGTCCGAGTAGCTGGGCAGAATTTCGATTCGCCGCCACCATGTTACAGTTGGCCAGAAGAGCTTCGTAATGCGACGTATGCAGGTCACGTTACCATTGCTGGAGGATTCGAGTGCCACGGGTCTCCTATTACCTCGTTTTGTAGAGAACAGGCTAAAGAGGGGATACAGAAACTACTCAAACAAGGAGCTGAAAGCTTAGCCGTTGTTGGGGTGTTTGCTCCTTTGAACCATGAACATGAGCTAGCAGTAGCTAATCTAGTCAGAGAGCTTGCAGGATCTGATTTTCCTGTTTCTCTTTCTCATAAAATCAGCGGGATCGGATTTCTAGAACGAGAGAATAGCACGATTTTAAATGCATCCCTAAAAAAAATTATGGGAAATGGGTTTTGTCAATTAGAGAAATCCTGTCGCGTGCTTGGTCTACAATGCCCTTTGTTTATTACGCAAAATAATGGTTGTATGATCGATCTCACAGATGCGGTGGAATATCCTGTATTGACGATTTCCGCAGGACCTACCAATTCTTTTGTGGGTGCTAGCCGATTAGCTGGTTTAAAAGATGCTATTATTGTTGATATTGGAGGCACATCGACCGATATCGGCATCATTCGCAAAGGGCAGTTTCGTCGTAGTCTTAATATTTCTAATATTGGGGGGGTGATGCTGAATTTTCCTATGCCTGATGTGTTGTCTATGGGAATAGGGGGTGGTAGTTATGTGGATCCATATAGTTCTCCAATCCATATCGGACCTAGAAGTGCGGGAGCAAGCCTTCTTACTTTGTCTAAATGTTTTGGCGGGGATTGCCTCACATTAACGGATGTTGCTCTGATGTATGGGCATTTGACCATTCCTAAGGCTTCTACAGATCTTATCGATCTTGAAAAGCCTCTTGCTAAGGAAATTCTTAAAGATGCGATTCGGCATATCGAAATGCATATTGCCATGATGGGGGCTGAGCAAAAAGATCTGCCGGTGATCTTGGTAGGTGGTGGGTCTACTATCTTACCTACGGAGTTGCTAGATAGGCGCTATATAGTTCCTGAGCATGCTCAAGTAGCTAATGCCTATGGAGCTGCTTTAGCTGGAGTGTCTGGTGTCGTCGATACAGTGGTTAGTTTAAACCAACAAGCTGACGTGCTTAAAACATTACAAGAAGAAGCTATGGAAAAAGCAGTAGTCCAAGGAGCGGATAAAGAATGCTTAGAGATAGCAGATCTTCAGATCATTCCCTACCATTATGTCCCTGATAGAATGGCTCGTGTCATCATTACTGTAACAGGTAAAAAGCAAATCATGAAACAGCAATTTTATACCAAACGCAACAAATAACTTCACATTTGAGCCGCGTCAAAGCGCCGAAAATCGGCGATCGTAAACGGCATTGTATTGCATTAATACTATGCTGTTTATGATCGTCAATTTGTCGACAGCTTTCA
>Ga0207952_1000521_pt1 | contig 29253 bp, 30 predicted proteins | sample SubbioR12Aug_8Ca_FD_184831 | JGI IMG/M metagenome (GOLD analysis project Ga0207952, IMG submission 184831) | Serpentinite rock and fluid subsurface biosphere microbial communities from McLaughlin Reserve, California, USA - CR12Aug_8Ca (SPAdes) | ecosystem: Environmental > Terrestrial > Deep... | reverse complement strand
GGAGACGGGGTCGTTGTTGGGACTGTCCACGGCTCAGGAGCCGTGGCGGCTGCACCCGCGCCATTGCGCAACCCGCGGGCGTGCCGCGGGCGGTCGTGCCGGAAATGGAAAAGGCCGGCACGTTCCAGGCGCCAGCCTGCCAGAAATATAGCACAGAACCTGCTGAACCTGCTCATCACATTCGCGTGAGCGGATGCTGGCGGTGACTGCACCAGCTCGCCAGTCGATTCAACCCGATGCCATCCACATCTAGACCACCGAAAACCCGTGCGCGAAGGGATCGCGCTCGTCGACGAAGATCGTGTTGATGCCGTGCTGGCGGGCCCAGCCCGATATCGAGGGCACGATGGCGTCATGGTTGCCGACGTGGGCCAGCGCCTCGACCCGGCCGTCGAACAGCGAGCCGATGATGCTTTCGTGCACGAACTCTTGGCCGACCTTGAGCCTGCCGCGGGCAGCAAGCTGGGCCATGCGCGCCGATGTCCCCGTGCCGCAGGGAGAGCGGTCGATCGCCTTTTCGCCGTAGAACACCGCGTTGCGCCCATGCGCCCGGGGATCTCGCGGCTTGCCCGTCCACATGAGGTGACGGATGCCCCTGATGCTGGGGTCCTCGGGATGCACGGGCTGGATCTTTTCGTTCACGAGCCGCCGCACGATCGGCGAATAACGCAGCACGTCATCCGCCGCCATCGCGTCGAGGCCGGCGAAGTTCTTCTGCGGCTCGAAGATGGCGTAGAAATTCCCGCCGTAGGCGATGTCGCACGTGAGTTCGCCGAGGCCGGGCACGTCGATCGTGACGTCGCTCATGGCCAGATACGAGGCGACATTGGTAATGCGCACGCTTTCGACGAACCGGCCGTTCTGCTCGTAGCGCGCCACCACGCGGCCGGCCGGCGCGTCGAGGTTGAGCACGCCAGGCGTCGCCGGAGAGACCAGCCCGTTCTCGACCGCCATGGTCACGGTGCCGATGGTGCCGTGACCGCACATCGGCAGGCAGCCGCTGGTCTCGATGAACAGAATGCCGACATCGCAATCGGCCCGAGTCGGCGGGTAAAGCATCGAGCCCGACATGACGTCGTGGCCGCGCGGCTCGAACATCAGCGCCTTGCGGATCCAGTCATGGCGCGCGATGAAATCGAGCCGGCGGTCGCTCATGGTCGCGCCCTCGAGCAGCGGCGCGCCGCCCGTCACCAGTCGCACCGGATTGCCGCAGGTGTGGCCGTCGAGGCACGAGAAGGTATGGACCGACATGTTCAGGCGGCCAACGGCTGCGCGAGGCCGGCGTGGCCGGCGACGAAGCGTTCGACGTCGCGTGAACTCCTGAGGCGCACCACCGTTCTGCCCGCGGCAAAATTGCTGCATTCCTTGACGAAGCGGCGGCGATTGCGACCGTGGGTCTTCAAGGCCCACAGCAGGATGGAATCGCGACTGAGCAGGGTCCGCCGCAGCGACTCGCGATTGCCGGTTCCCCACAGGTCTTCCTGCGTCGCGATCCGGCGCAACGTGCGCCAGAACAGGCGCCACATCACCAGGGGGAGCGGCAGGTCGAGCCAGACGAGCGTGTCGGCACGTTGCCAGACGATATCGCGCACCTGGCCGTAGATGCCGACCGCGATCCAGTCGCCATCGCGCGTCTCGCATTCAACGCGGTGTCGGAAGAGTTCGAGCGGCGCCGGCTGCCAGTCCGCCCCCCAGAACAGAGCATCAAGCTCGATCAGGCGCAGACCTCTCTCCGTGCGGAGCCGTTCGGCCAGCCAGCTCTTGCCCGATCCCGTGGTTCCGAAGACGACGATGCGACGCATGATGCCCCAACTGTAGCGCCAAAGCAGCGGCCGGCGTAGGGTACGCGCCGGATTCGAAGGGGCGTCGATGTCGCAGTATTTGTTCAGGAATCTCAACCTGTTGGACCCGCGCTGGAATGAGGCGCGCGGCGGCTACGAGGTTCTGGTCGAGGGCGATCTCATAAAAGAGGTCTCGGCCAAGCCGATCAAGTCCAGGGGCGCCCAGGTCGTGGACTGCGGCAAGCGCACCCTGATGCCGGGCCTGATCGACTGCCACGTACATGTCTTCCTGTCCGAGGTGAACATCCGCAACCTCGAATCGGTGCCGTTGACGCTGCTCACCGCGCGCGCCGCCGACCTCATGAAAGGCATGATCGATCGCGGCTTCACCACGGTACGCGACACCGGCGGCGCCGACTGGGGCATCAAGACCGCCGTCGAGTCCGGCCTGATTCCCGGTCCGCGCCTGTTCATTTCCGGCCGTGCCATCGGCCCGACCGGCGGCCACAGCGATTCGCGGCGTCGCACCGACCAGGGCATGCCGTCCTGCGGCTGCTGCAACGCCATGGTCTACAGCATGGCCATCGCCGACGGGGCCGATGGCGTACGCAAGGCGGTGCGCGAGCAGATGCGCCAGGGCGCCGACCAGGTGAAGATCATGTGCTCCGGCGGCGTCGCCTCGCCCTACGATCCGCTGGATTCCCTACAATTCTCCGAGGCCGAGATCGCCGCCGCGACCGACGAAGCCAAGAACTTCGGCCGCTACGTGCTGGCCCATGCCTATACGCCCGAGGCCATCACCCGCGCCGTCAGCAACGGCGTGCGCACCATCGAGCACGGCAACCTGATCGATGCCAAATCGGCCAAGCTGCTGGCCTCCAAGGGCGGCTACATGGTCGCCAACCTCGTCACCTACTTCGTCATGAAGGAAAAGGCCGCGAGCTTCGGCATGACCGCCGACATGCTGGCCAAGAACGACGTCGTGCTCGACGGCGCCCTGCGCTCGCTCGAAATTTGCAAGAAGGCGGGCGTGAAGGTGGGCTACGGCAGCGATCTGCTGGGCCCGCTGCAGGTCGAGCAGAGTCGGGAGTTCATGTTCCGCGCCGAGGTTCTGAAGCCACTGGAGATCGTCCGCCAGGCAACGGTCGTGGGCGCCGAGATCCTGCGCCAGGAGGGCAAGCTCGGCATCGTCGAGCCGGGCGCTTTCGCCGACCTGATCGTGGTTGATGGCAATCCCCTGAAAAAGCTTGAGCTTTTCCTCGACCAGGGCGCCCATCTGCCGGCGATCATGAAAGCCGGCAAGTTCCACAAGAATGCGTTGAAGTGAGCGCGAAGCGGATGTTCCAACACAGTTGTCGTCCCGAGGCCTCAGGCCGAGGGACCTTTCCTGGCCGGGAAAGATCCCTCGCTCTGCTCGGGATGACAGGGGAGCGTAGATAGACATGTCCTTCCTGTTCAAGAATCTCAGCCTGCTCGACCCGCGCTGGAAAGAGGCGCGAGGCGGCTACGAAGTGCTGGTCGAGGGCGATCTCATCAAGGAAGTGTCGTCCAAGCCGATCAAGGCGGCGAAGGCTGAGGTCGTGAATTGCGGCAAACGGACCCTTATGCCGGGCCTGATCGACTGCCACGTCCATACCCATCACAGCGAGGTCTACATCAACCGCATGGAGGCGGTGCCCCTCACCCTGATGATGGCGCGCTCGGCCGGCCGCCTGAAGCGCATGCTCGATCGCGGCTTCACCACCGTGCGCGATGCCGGCGGCGCCGACTGGGGCACCAAGACCGCCGTCGAATCGGGCCTGATCCCGGGGCCGCGCCTGTTCATCTCCTGCCGCTCGATCGGTCCGACCGGCGGTCACAACGACCGCAACCGCCGTACCGACATCGGCCCGCCCTGCCTCTGCTGCAACGGCATGGTATTCATCCGCTGCATCGCCGATGGCCCCGACGAGGTGCGCAAGGCCGCCCGCGAGCAGATGCGCCAGGGCGCCGACCAGGTGAAGCTGATGGTCTCGGGCGGCGTCGCCTCGCCCTACGACCCGCTGGAATCGCTGCAGTTCACGGTCGAGGAGATCACCGCCGCCGTCGAGGAGGCGCACGCTTTCGGCCGCTACGTGCTGACCCATGCCTATACGCCCGAGGCGATCACCCGCGCCGTCAATTGCGGCGTGCGCACGATCGAGCACGGCAATCTCGTCGATGCGCCCACGGCCAGGCTGATGGCCAAGAAGGGCGTCTACATGATCCCCAATCTCGTCGCGTATGACGCCATGCAGCGGCGGGCCAAGGAACTCGGCATGCCGGACAGCATGCTGGAGAAGAACGACGCGGTGCTGAAGTACGGCTTCGCCGAGCTCGAACATTGCCGCAAGGCCGGCGTGAAGATGGCTTACGGCTCCGACCTGCTGGGGGCGCTGGAGGACGAGCAGACGCGCGAATTCCAGATCCGCGGCGAGGTGATGCCGGCCATCGACGTCATCCGTTCGGCGACCCTGATCGGCGCCGAGGTCGTGCGCCAGGAAGGCAAGCTCGGCGTGATCGAGCCTGGCGCGTTTGCCGACCTGCTGGTGGTCGACGGTGATCCGCTCAAAAACCTCGGCCTGTTCAAGGACGGTGGCCCGCATCTTTCGGCCATCGTGAAGGGCGGCCGTTTCCACAAGAACGCGCTCTGATGGCGACGGCCCTCGCCGTCGTCCGCCGCCGCGCCCGTCGCTGGGCGCTGAACGGTGCCGCCGCGGTGGCGCTGGGCTACATCCTGATGCCGCTGATCTTCGTGATCTGGCTGGCCTTCTTCCGGCAGGAGATTCCGTCCTTCCCGCCCGAGGGCTACAGCCTCAAGTGGTTCGCGGCCATCCTCGAGCAACGCAAGTTCGTCGACGGATTCAGAAACAGCATCCAGGTCGGCGTGCTTGCCACCCTGATCGGGCTGGCGCTGGGCGTGCCGGCCGCACTTTGCCTGTCACGCTTCCAATTCAAGCTGCGCACGCCGCTCGCCAACCTCCTGCTGATGCCGTTGATCGTACCCGGCGTGGTTCTCGGCACGGCGATGTACGTTTTCCATGTCGAGCTCGAAAACGGTCTCGACATGGACGTGCTCGGCACCTTTTACGCGCTGGTGGCGGGCCATATCGTGATCGTCATCCCCTGGGTGGTGCGTCTGGTCACCGCGAGCCTGGCCGGCGTCGATCGTGCCACCGAGGAAGCGGCCCAGAATCTCGGGGCCAATTCCTGGGTGACCTTCTGGCGCATCACTCTGCCCACCATTCGGCCTGGCATCGTGGCCGGCGCGCTGTTCGGCTTCGTCACTTCGTTCGGCAATCTCGAGATGAGCCTGTTCCTGGTCGGGCCGGGTCGGACCACGCTGCCGATCGTCATCCTCCAATATCTCGAATGGAAGATCGACCCGACGATCGCCGCCGTCTCGGTGGTGCAGATCTTGCTGATCGGTATCTCGATGCTGATCACCGATCGCTACGTCAAGCTCTCGCGGGTCGTCTAGGATGGCCCAGCTCGATCTCAACTCGCTCAGCAAGCGCTATGGCGACTTCTACGCCGCGCGCGACGTCTCCCTGCAGGTGGCCGACGGCGAGTTCCTGGTGCTGCTGGGCCCGTCCGGCTGCGGCAAGACCACGACTTTGCGCATGGTGGCGGGCTTCATCGAGCCCACCGCCGGGCACGTGAGGCTGGGCGGCAATGACGTGACGTTCCTGCCGCCGTGGAAGCGCAATGCCGGCATGGTGTTCCAGAGTTATGCGCTGTTTCCGCATCTCACGGTGGCACAAAACGTCGCCTTTGGACTCGAGATGCGCAAGCTGCTCCGCATCGAGATCGACCGCCGCGTCGAGGAGGCGCTGGCCCTGGTTCGCCTGTCCGGTTTCGGGGCACGTCTGCCGCGCCACCTGTCGGGCGGCCAGCAGCAGCGCGTAGCGCTCGCCCGGGCGCTCGCCATCCGGCCTGACGTGCTGCTGCTCGACGAGCCGCTTTCGAACCTCGACGCCAAGCTGCGCCAGGAAGTGCGGGTCGAGATCCGCGAGCTGCAGCGACAGCTCGGGCTCACCGCCGTGATGGTCACGCACGACCAGGAGGAGGCGCTCACCATGGCCGACCGCCTCGTGGTCATGAACGAGGGCTCGGTGCGCCAGGTCGGCACCCAACGCGATCTCTACGAGCGCCCCGCCGACCGTTTCGTGGCGGGCTTCGTCGGCCGCAGCACATTCCTCGACGGCACGGTCGAGGCACCAGGCCGCTTCCGCTCCGACGGCGGACTGGCGTTGGCCTGCACCGGCGGCCAACCGGGCCGCGCCGCCCTGGCGCTGCGGCCCGAACGGGTCGAAATCGGCCTCGCCAAGCTTGCCGGACTCGACAATAGCCTGCCTGGTACGGTGGAATTCGTGTCGTATCTCGGCGCGTTGATCGACATCCACGTACGCCTGTCGCCCAACGACCGGCTGGTCGTGCAGGTCGCCAATCGCGACGGCGGCTTCACCCCGGAAGTGGGGCAATCGGTTCATGTCGGCTGGTCCGCGGCGGCCGGCCTGGTGTTCAACGAGTAAAATCACAGGAGGTCATCATGTCGGACATCACTCTCAAGCGCCGCGGCCTGTTGGGCGGCACGGCCGCCCTCGCCTTCGGCGCGCCGTACATCGCCCACGCGCAGGACAACAAGCGCATCGTGGTCGGCACCTGGGGCGGCGACTATTCGCGGCTCCTCGCCAAGAACATCGAGACGCCCCTGCTTGTGCCCAAGGGCTGGGACGTGATCAAGGACGAGGCGGGCGATCCGCCGCGTCGCGCCAAGGTGCTGGCCGAGAAGTCGCTGCGCCGCGGCACCTCGGACATCCAGGGCGTGTCGGCCGCCAACATGTACGAGATGAACGAGCAGGGCACGATCCTGCAGATCGACTACTCGAAGATCCCCAACGCCAAGAACCTCATCCCGGCGATGAAGTACCCCTACGGCGTCGGCCACATCTATTCGGGCAAGGTCGGCCTCTACAATCCCAAGCTGATGGCCGCGCCGACCAGCTTCGCCGAGGTTCTCGATCCCAAGCACGGCAACAAGCTCGGCATCATCGACATCCAGTATCAATACACCATGCTGGCCGCGAGTCTCGCAGCGGGCGGCAAGGTCGGCAATTTCGAGCCGGGCAAGGCGCTGCTGGTCGCCTGCAAGAAGGCCGGTGCGCGCATCTATCCGTCGAACGAGGCCTTCGCCCAGGCGCTCAAGACCGAGGAGATCGCCTGCGGCATCATGTGGAAGGCGCGCGCCGTGCAGTGGCAGAACGCCGGCATCAACGTCCAGACCATCGCGCCCAAGGAAGGCGTGCCGATGTACGTCTCGGGATTCGTGGTGCCGAAGAACGCGCCCAACAAGGACGGCTCCTACGCCTACCTGAATGCCATGCTGGAGGCCTCGGCGCAGGAAGGCTTCGCCGCCGACATGGGCTACAACCCCACGGTCACCAATGCCAAGGTGCCGGCCGACATCCAGAAGCGCATCGGCTTCACCGACGAGGAGCAGAAGCGCCTGGTCGACCTCGACTACGCCTACATGGCCAAGAATGATTCCGCCTTCAAGGAATGGTGGGACAAGTCGTTCAAGGGATGACAGACACCGCGCTCGCACATGCTCCCGCCGCCGACCGGCGGCGGGGCGAAGGCCTGACCGCCGGCATGCTGATCGTGCCGGCGTCGATTTTCGTCGCCTTCTGCCTGCTGGCGCCGCTCGCAATCCTGTTTCGCTACAGCCTGAACGAATTCGTCACGACCAAGAAGATGATGGTCGAGGCGGTGACGGTGGCGAACTACGTCAAATTCTTCACCGACCCCTACTACACGACGATCCTGGGGGTGACGGTGCGCGTCGCCGTGACGGTGACGGCGGTCTGCCTGGTGGTGGGTTTCCCGCTGGCCTACGTCGTGGCGCGCACGCAAAGCCGGTTCAAGCACCTGCTGATCATTTCCATCGTCTTGCCGCTGTTCGTCGGCAATGCCGTGCGAGCCGCCGGCTGGATGACGGTGTTCGGCAACCGCGGCTTCCTCAACACCACGCTGCAGTGGCTGGGCCTGATCGACAAGCCACTCGAGATCATGTTCACCGAGACCGCGGTGATCGTGGGCATCATCGCGGTCAACCTGCCGTTCATGGTCTTGAGCCTGCAGAGCGTGATCGAAGGCATCGATCGCTCGGTCGAGGAGGCGGCCTTCAGCCTCGGCGCCCCGCCCGGCACGATGTTCCGCCGCGTGCTGTGGCCACTGGCGTTGCCCGGCATCCTGGCCGGCACCATCCTCACCTTCATCCTGGCGATGAACGCCTACGCGACGCCCTTCCTGCTGGGCGGACCACTGTTCAAGATGATGGCGCCGCTGATCTACAATCAGTTCACCCAGCAGACCAACTGGCCATTCGGCGGCGCCATCGCCTTCATCCTGATGACGGTGACGCTCGGCCTCACAATGGCCGCCAACCTGCTCATCCAGCGGAGGCGAGCGAGCTGACATGCATATCGGACTCATCGGCGGCATCGGCCCGGCCGCAACCGACTTCTACTATCGTGGCCTGGTCGACCGGCACGCAGCGGCAGGCATTCCGCTCGAATGCACCATCGTCCATGCCGATGTGCGCGAGATGTCGCGCAATCTCTCGGAGGGCAAGCCCGAGGTCCAAGCGCAGGTTTTCGCCCGGTTGATCGCGCGCCTAAAGGCCGCTGGTGCCGAGGCCGCCGCCGTGACGTCGATGGGCGGACATTTCTGCATCAATCAGCTCCTGCCGATTTCACCCCTACCGCTGGTCCATGGCATACACGCCGTCGATGCGGCGATCTCGAAGTCTGGCCGGAGGAAAATCGGCGTCCTGGGTACCCGGCTCGTCATGCAAACGCAGCTCTACGGAGGTGTCTCGTCGGCCGAGCTGATCGCGCCGCAAGGCGACATGTTCGATCAGGTCGGCAACGCCTATATGGCCATGGCGCAGATCGGTCGCGTCGTCGACCAGCAGCGCGAGGTGTTCTTCAAGGCGGGTGACGCCCTGATGAAGCGCGGCGCCCAGGCGATCATGCTGGGCGGCACCGATCTCTTCCTCGCGTTCCAAGGTCGCGAGCCGCCGTTCCCGCTGGTCGATTGCGCCGACATCCATGTCGACGCGATCTATGCCAAATCGGCGGCGTGATCTCCGGAGGAGCCAAACACATGGCCGAAGACAACCGCTTGCGCCGCTTCGCCGTCCTGATCGACGCCGACAACACTTCGCCCCGTATCGCCGCCGGGCTGTTCGAGGAGATCGCGAAGTTCGGCGAGGCCAGCGTCCGGCGGATCTACGGCGATTTTTCGAGCCCGCGCCTCAGGTCGTGGGCCGACATCCTGCAGAAGTACGCCATCGATCCCTACCAGCAGTTCGCCTACACGTCGGGCAAGAACGCCTCCGACATCGCCCTGGTGATCGACGCCATGGACCTCCTGCACAGCCGCCGCTTCGACGGATTCTGTCTGGTCTCGTCGGACAGCGACTTCACGCGCCTGGCGTCGCGCTTGCGGGAAGAAGGCGCCGATGTCTACGGGTTCGGCGCCCAGAAAACCCCGGAGAGTTTCCGTCAAGCGTGCCGGAGGTTCGTCTACACCGAGAACCTGCTGCCTGAGGCCGAGGTGTCGACCCCCGAAGAAGGTCCCTCTCTGAAAGGCCGCCAGCCGGCCAACGCGGCCGTCCCCATCCTGACCAAGGCGATCGCCCAGATGGAAACCGAGGACGGCTGGGTCGGGCTGGGCGTGGTCGGGCAGCGCCTGGCCAACATCGCCTCCGACTTCGACCCGCGCACCTACGGTTTTCGCAAGCTGAGCGATCTGGTTCGCCAAACCGGGGCGTTCGAGATGGACCAGCCGGAAGGCCGGGCGGTGCGGATCAGGGCAAAGCCGGTGCTGCCGCCGACACAGCCTGCCAGAGGTCGTGCCAAGGCACCGGCCGGGCCCGCCACACGGCGGCCTTAGTCGGCCCAAAAGCCGCATATTCGACGCGCTGAGCCACTTCGCTCGTTGCTTTTGTCCCGGCGTCCGCCTAAGGCCCAAAGGACGGCGCGCTACGACGCCGATGTACAGGAAAGTTCACACGATTGGGAAACAGCCACGAACCTACGGGTTCTGCCGCGACTGATGCTCGTGCCTGGACGCAGGTTCTCGCGCGCTACCGGCAACCGAGCAACGGCCGCAGCATCGTCGAGATCGCCATCACCGTCATTCCGCTCGCCGCCCTCTGGGCGCTGGCCTGGGCTACGCTCGATATCGGCTATTGGCTGGCCCTGCCGCTCGCCATTGCCGCGGCCGGGTTCCTGGTGCGGCTCTTCGCCATCCAGCACGATTGCAGCCATGGCGCCTTCTTCCGCCAGCGCCTCGCCAACGACTGGATCGGCCGGGTCGTCAGCGTGGCCACATTCACGCCCTACGATGTTTGGCGCCGCACCCATGCCACCCACCATGCCTCGACCGGCAACCTCGACCGTCGCGGGCTTGGCGACGTCGACACGCTCACGGTGGAAGAGTATCGCGCGCGGGGATTCTGGGGGCGGCTGCGCTATCGCGTGTACCGCCACCCGTTGTTCATGTTCGGCGTGGCACCCGCCTATCTGTTCATTCTGCAGCATCGCCTGCCGGTCGGACTGATGCGCGACGGCTGGCGGCCCTGGGTCAGCACCATGGCGACCAACCTGGCGATGGCGGCGATCGCCGCCCTGCTGATCTGGCTGGTCGGGATCAAGGCATTCCTTCTCATCCACCTGCCGATATTGCTGTTGTCGGCCTCGGTCGGTGTGTGGCTGTTCTACGTGCAGCACCAGTTCGAAGACACGATCTGGGCGAACGACGGCGAGTGGAACCTGCATGACGCCGCCCTGCACGGCAGCTCGCACTACGACCTGCCGGCGTTCCTGCGCTGGTTCACCTGCAACATCGGCGTGCACCACGTGCACCACCTCTGCAGCCGCATCCCCTACTACCGGCTGCCGCGCGTGCTCGAGGACCATCCCGAGCTTCGCAATGTCGGCCGGCTCACTCTCCTTCAGAGCTTCCGCTGCGTAAATCTCGTGCTGTGGGATGCAACGGAACGCCGCCTGGTGTCGTTCCGCGAGGCGCGCGCGTCGCGCTGACACAAGGCGCCGGTTCAGCCGTTCAGTCGCAGCTCTTCAGCAGGTTGGTCGCGGCCGGGTCGCCCGGAAGGAGCGCCAGGCTATCCTCGAAGTGCCGGCGGGCAGTCTTCGTGTCGAGACGGACGAGCGCCCCGACGCCGGAGAGAAGATGGTCCCGCGTCCGCGCCTTGGCCGCCCGCTCGGCCGGATCGTTCCGGTTGAAGACCTCGAAGAGCGTGACCGGTTGTGTCTTTCCCTTGACGATAACGATGTCGATCGGCCGGATGTCGTAGGCCTTCGGATCGGCGAGATGGTCGTAGGTATTCTGTGAGACCAGGATACCGACGTGATAGACCTTGGTCAGGCTTTCCACCCGCGAGGCGAGATTGACCGCGTCGGAGATGACGGTGCCGTCCATGCGGTGCTTTTCGCCGATGGTGCCCAGCATGAGCGACCCGGTATTGAGCCCGACGCCGATGCCGACCGCCTCGAGGCCGACCGTCCGGCGCTCGGCGTTGAAGCGCTCGAGAGTTTCGAACATGTCGAGGCTTGCCCGCAGCGCATCGTCGGCATTCTCGAACAAGGCCATGATGGCGTCGCCGATGTACTTGTCGATGAAGCCGTTGTGGTCGCGGATGACCGGGCCCATGCGCTCCAGGAAGGAATTGATGAAGGCGAAATTTTCGTCGGGCGTCATCCGTTCCGACAGGGTGGTGAAGTTCCGGATGTCGGAGAACAGTACCGTCATCTCCTGGCGCATGTTGTCGCCCAGGCTGACCGAGACGATGGACGGCTTGCCGATCATGGCCAGAAAGGCACGCGGCACGAACCGCTCGATCGACAGGTTCGTCTCCTTGAGGTCGACGATGGTGTTGCGAACGGCGCTGCGCATCGCGTCGAAACTGCGGGCAAGGTGTCCGATCTCGTCGCGCCGATCGGTGTTGGCGATGCTGTGCTCGAGGTCGCCCTCGGCGATCGCGCCGGCTTCCCCGCGCAGATTGAACAGCGGATCCAGGATCTGGCGTTGAAGTAGGCGAGAGGCAATCCAGAACACGACCGGCAGCATCAGGGCGAGTACGACCAGCGAGGCGATGAACACCTTGATGACCGCCTCGCGCGCCAGGCCGGTGTCGTACGTGATCTGCCAGATCACGAGCTTGTGCGAGATCGGATCGTCCTTCGCCGATCCACCGGCCGGCGCGTAGCGACTGTAGATCGTGACATGCCGCCCATCGGCGTCCATGACCTCGTCACGACCGATCCTGTCGATGCGTTCGACGAGAGCCGGGGTGAGCTTCCTGCCCACATGCAGCAGGGACCAGGCGCCCGCGGGTGTGATCAGATAAATGTCGACGGCCTTCACATACTCGTTCGAACGAATGGCATCGGTGAAGATATCCTGGAAGAAGTACTTGCCCATCCAGCCGAAGTCGCCGTCGCTGAGGCTGCTGAGAATTTCGGTCGAGGTTTCGACGATGAAATTCTTGTCCTTGGGTCCGTAATAGCTGTAGGTCCGCAACGTGCCGGTCAGCGACGACATGTCGATGCCGTCGCTCATGACCCTGCCGTTTTCGTACACTGTGTCGAGAAACTTGGTGAAGGGACTCTCTGGAAAGACGAGGTTCATGTCGCCCGGCAGATTGGTCTGGAACACCTTGTGCGACCGGTCGATGAAATAGATGTGCTCGACATCGTACTTCTCGGTGAGAGCGTTGAGCTCGGCGGCCGACAGGCTGCCGGGGTCACGACCGAGGCTCGCGAGTTCGGCCGCGATCTCCGGCAGAACCTTCTCCATGTGAGTTTTGATCCGGCCATGCTGGCTGCGCAGCAGGGTTTCGAAGATCGCGAAGCGGTCGGTGAGGCTGGCTTCGAGACTGCGGATCTCCTGGGCCTGCTTGTCGGCCACAAGGCGATACATCGCGAGCGACACTACCACGGTTGCCCCGAGGGTGACCGCCATCATCACCAGCAGAAGGAACAGCCCAACCTTGCGCTTCACCGAAAGACCCCGCCCCCGGCAGCGTCTAGTTGTTCTGCCAGAGACGCGTGGTGTAAGCGCCCTCGACACTGGCGTCGATCTGCGCCGCCATCTCGTCGCCCGCCCCGACGCGGGGCGCGATGATCTTGCCGAAGGAGATCCGGCCCGCCGCCGGCCAGGCCTTGGGATCCCACAACCTGGCGCGGACGATCGAACGGGCGCAGTGGAAGTAGCTGTGCTGAATGCGCACGCGAGTGGCCAGAAGCGCCGGCTTGCCGAGCGTACTCAACGACGCGACCAATTCCGCATCGTCGTAGATCTCCGCCGTGCCGGAGATGCGCAGCGTCTCGCCGGTCGCCGGCACCAGGCAGATCATGCCGATCCTGCCGTTGGTGATCATGTTGGAGAGGCCGAAAGCCAGGTTGTTGCCGACGCGCTCGGGGATCAGCAGCGTCTTGGGATCCTCGACGCGAATGAACCCCGGCTCGTCCCCCTTGGGCGAGACCTCGAGCGTGCCATCGGCCGAGACCGTGCCGACCAAGGCGAACGGACAGCGCTTGAGGAACTCGATCGACTGCTCGTCGAGCGCGTCGAGGATCTTGGACCTGGTCGTCGCCCGCGGCTCGGCAATGACGCGGCGCAGGTCGTCGAGTGATTTCAGTTGGGCCATCGGAACGCCTCCTAGCTCTTTCGTAAGCCATCCATATTGTCGAAGAGCCGGCGCAATGCTGTCTTCAACACCGTGGCTTCAGCCGCGCTGAAGCCCTCGAGTGCCACTTTTTCGTAGCGCTCGGCAATCGGCAAGATTATTCGCGTCATCCGCCGGCCGGCCGGCGCGGCATGGAGGGTAACGGCGCGGGCGTCGGCGGCGTCGCGGCGGCGGGCGACCAGTCCCTTCTTTTCCATGTTGTCGACCAGGCGCGTGAGCGTCGAGACCTCGATGGAGGTGGTTTCCGACAGGTCGCCCATGCGGCGGCCGTCGCGCTCGTGAAGCGCCGCCAGCACCCGCCATGTCTGCAGGGTGGCGCCGAGCGGGCGGACCTCCTCGCTGAACGCCGTGGCGATGCGCGCGCCGGCCCGGTTCAGCAGGTAAGGCAGATAGCCGTCGAGCGGACCCATAGCGTCAGGCCGCGAAGTGCGGCGCCACCTCGCGCATGAAGCGCTCCATTTGCTCCTTCACGAGGGCGTGCGGTATCTGACCGTAGTTGAAATAGAGGATCACCTCGGCGATGCCGGCGGCCTCGACCTGCTTCAGCGTGTCGACGATATGCTGCGGGCTGCCGCACAGGATCGATTTGTCGGTGAGCTTTTCCGGCCGCATGTCGCGCAGGATGTTCACGATCTCGACGAAGTATTTGTAGGTCGGCGGGACATTCTCACCCGACGAGGACGGGAAGGCGGCGATCAGAGCGTCCTGGAAATAACGCACCAATGCCTGCTTGCCATACTGCTCCTCCTCCGGCGTGGACGCGATGTGCACGAAGTAGGAGCACATGGCGCGCCGTATCGGCCGCTTGAACGTGGCCTCGCAGGTCTCGCGATAAGTGCGCACGGCATCGGCCAGCGAGCCGTAGACCATGGCGGCGGCGAACGGCGCATAGATGACGTTCCAGTCGTTCCTGGCCGCAAGCTCCATCGACGGCCGGGAAAAGCAGGCGACATAGGGCCGGAGCGGCTTTTGGGCCGGTCGTGGTCGTATCTCGACGTCGTCGAACTGGTAGAACTTGCCCTTGTGCGACCACTTCCCGGGCTCGGTCCAGGCGCGCCACACGATCTCCAGCCCCTCGGCGAACAACTCGGCCGAGTCGCCGAACGGTGCCTGGAACGGCTCGTACTCCTTGCGGTCGTAGCCCCGGCCGGCGGCAAAATCGACGCGGCCGCCGGACAAAAGATCGAGCGTCGCCCATTCCTCGGCGACATGCAGCGGATGATGCACCGGCAGAAGGGTGACGGCGGGCGCGAGCCTGAGCTTGGTCGTGGCACCCGCGAGCTGCGCCAGGATCGCGAGCGGCGAGGCGTTGACGCCCAAAAGATTGAAATGGTGCTCGCCGATCCAGGCCGAGTTCAGCCCGACCTTCTCCGCCCACAGCGCCTCGGCGAAGATGTCCTTGATGAACTGCTCGGGCGCGCGCGGATTGCTGGGATAGCGGTTGTCGCTCAGCGTGAAGTAACCGAATTGCATGGCGTCCCTCCTGAGTCAGAGGATCACTCGATCCGAGTTATTTGTAAATGCAAATAATAATAAAGAAGAGCGACAGCAAAGACACGCTGAGCGACGCCGGCGCGCGACCTCGTGGCGTTCCTGCGCGCCCTCTAGGCCGCTGTCGTTCTGTCTTCGGCAAGCGTCATCAGCCAGTCGCGGAATGCCTTGATCTTGCGCCGCCGGATCGCTTCAGCGGGATAGACAAGGTAGTAGGCGTATTCACTTGGCATCTTGAAATCGAAGGGGGCAACGAGGCGGCCCGCCTTGAGATCGGGCGTAACCAGAGGATTGCGGCCGAGTGCTACTCCCATGCCATCCATCGCCGCCTGATAGGCCACGATCGCATTGTCGAACCTGACGCCACGCGACGCGTCAATGCCCTTGACGCCGGCCGCGGTCAGCCAGACCTGCCAGTCATCGGGGAAGGTGCCGATATGCAGCAAGGTGAAGCGCTTGATGTCGGCCGGCTTCTTCAGGGCATTGGGGCCCTTGATCAGCGCGGGCGCGCAGACCGGCAACACGTCCTCGCCGACGATGCGCTCGGCCACCAGATTACCCCACTGGCCGCGGCCGTAACGGATGCCGATATCGACGTCCTCGCGCCCGAAATCGACCAGACCGGTGCCGGTGCTGACCCGCACGTCGATCTCGGGATTGGCGCGCTGGAAACCGCCCAACCGCGGCACAAGCCACTTGGTGGCGAACGAGGCCGTCGTCGTCACGGTGAGATGGCCGCCGCGGTCCTTCTGCAGCAGCTTCTCCGTCGCCTCGTTCAGCTGGTCGAATGCCCCCCGCACCGCGGGCAGGTAGGCCTGGCCCGCCTCGGAAAGCAGCAGCGAGCGGTTCCGGCGCACGAACAATTTTAATCCGAGGCGTTGTTCGAGGCCGCGCACCTGATGGCTGATCGCGGCCTGCGTGACGCTCAACTCCTCGGCGGCATCGGTAAAGCTCATGTGGCGTGCAGCGGCTTCAAAGGCGCGCAAGCCGTTGAGCGGCGGCAGGGTTCGCTTCATGGGCAGTCCTTCACATGAGTTATTCTTATCAAATAGGGACAAACCGTCATTTGTAAAGGGCCCTCCCGGAACACAAATGCAGGTCACACAAGACGCAACCCCTCAGGAGAAGTCCGATGGCCGACATCTCGCTCTACTACCGCTCCGAAGTTCCGGTGATGGCCACGGTTTCGGCCATCGGTCAGCTCTTCGCGACCTGGCGCCGCCGCGCCCAGCAGCGGCGCGAGCTGGCCACGCTCGACCAGCGCACGATCCGCGATCTCGGCCTCAGCCCGAGCGACATCCAATTCGAGACCAACAAGCCCTTCTGGCGCCTCTGAGTTTCAACTCCGGAGCGGGCCCGTTCCCTACCCTGCGCGGGCCCTTCCCTCTCCGGACCTTGGCCGGCGGTCGACCCTCAGCCTCCCTGTCGATCGCCGGCTTTTTCTTTGCCCGCAAGCTGCCCACGAATTGCAAGTAGCCACCGGATAGAGCTAACGACGCTCTCGGCGTTTCCTTGGCGTCATGATTTGGCGTCTCAACTGGCCGCGGATCCTGCGCGAGTGGTGGCAGCGCGCCCGTAGCCGGCGCGAGATCGCCATGCTTGACGATCGCACCATCGGTGATCTCGGCATCAGCCGCAGCCAGATTGAATTCGAGGCCCAAAAGCCGTTCTGGCATGCCTAATCATTTGCTTCGGCCCTTTGCCAAATCATCGGCCACTCTGCTAGAGCCCGCGCGTGGCACTCTCCGATCAAAAAATCCAAGCGCTCGGCCGCGACGGCCTGCAACTCGCGGCCAATGGCGATTTCGCCGGCGCCGAAGTCATGTTTGCACAGGCCGCCGAGGCACGGCCGAATTCCGGGCAGCTCCTTCATCTCCTGGGCCAAGTCCGCCTGAAGCTTGGCCGCTTTGCCGAGGCCCACGAACCGCTGGAACGTGCCGCCTCGTTCCTGCCCCGGGATGCCGCAGCGCAAATCAATCTCGCGGGATGCCTCGGGCAACTCGGCCAGCATGACACCGCCCTGTCGACGCTCGAACGGGCCGCGCGGCTAAAACCCGGCGATGCCGCAATCACCTACAACAGAGGCCGCGCCCTCGAAGCGCTTGGCCGGACCGACGAAGCCGAGCACGCCTACGACGAGGCGCTATCGATCGACCATCGCCTGATACCGGCGCTCAGCGCACGGGCCAGCCTGCTGGCGGCGCGCGGCGATTGGGTGGGAGCCCTCGGCGATCTCGACAGGGCGCTCGCCACCAGACCCGATGAGCACGCCCTGAAACTGCGGCGCGGCGAGCTGTTGCTGCGGCAGGGCGACTGGTCACGCGGGTTGATCGACTACGAGGCGCGCCTCGACGTCGCGGAGAATCGCTACACCCCCGCGCTGCCCCGCTGGCAGGGTGAGCCGCTGGGCGGCCCGTTGCTGATCTACCCCGAGCAAAGCGACATCGATTGCGACGGGGCGGTGCGCGATACGCTGATGCTGGCGCGTGGCGTCGATGCCGTGGTCCAGTGCGGCGCCGGGATCGCGGGCCTGGCCGAGGCGCCGACCGTTCGGCGTGACGCCCCGCTGCAAGGCTTCGCGGCCGCGGCACCGCTGCGCAGCCTGCCGCATCTGCTGGGCTGGACGCTGGAATCGCTGCCGCCACCCGGCGTGCTTCGATCGAAGGCGCAGCCATCGCCCCGCATCGGCTGGTTCGCCCGAACCGCACCACCCGCAAGTCTCGCCGTCGAGAGCGACCCCGCGGAAGTGGCGAACTGCGGTTTCGTCGTCGGCGACGACACCGCCACGACGCATGTCGCGGCTTTGCTCGGCATTCCCACCCTGCTGCTGCTGCCCCCTTCCGCAGACTGGCTATGGGGACCGCGCCGCGGACCTTCGCCTTGGTATCCGGGCCTCGAAGTCATCGGCGAGGAAGAGACCGACAAGCTGGCGGCGTGGCTTGAGAGGTGCTGATATCCGCATCCGCGGAGGAACGCCAAATGGGCAAGACACTTTTCGACAAGATCTGGGATAGCCACGTCATCACCGACCTCGGCAACGGCTTCGTCCTGCTGCACATCGACAGGCTGTTGCTGCACGACATGTCTGGCGGCAAGGCGCTGAAGGAAGCCATCGAGAAGGGCTATCCGCCGTCGCAGCCGCGCCTGATGTACGGCACGCCGGATCACACCATGTCGACCCAGCCGGGCCGGACCGAGAAGACCCATCCTCCTGGCGAGCCGCTGATCCTGTCGATGCGCGAGACGACCCGTGCCTATGGCATCAAGCTGTTCGACCTCGGCCAGGACGGACAGGGCATCGTGCACGTCATGGGTCCCGAGCAGGGGCTCACTCTCCCCGGCACCACGCTCGTCTGCGGCGACAGCCACACTTCCACGCATGGCGGCATGGGCGCGCTGGCCTTCGGCATCGGGTCGTCCGAGCTGGTCCATGTGATCGCCACGCAAACCATGGTGCAGCGGAAGCCCAAGCGCCTGCGTGCCAGCTTCGAGGGCGCACTGCAGCCCGGCGTCACCGCCAAGGACATGATCCTCCACCTGATCGGCGAACTCGGTACCGCCGCCGGCACGGGCTTTTCGGTCGAGTACGCCGGCTCAGGCGTGCGCGCGCTGCCGGTCGAGGCGCGCCTCACGCTCTGCAACCTCACGATCGAGATGGGCGCCCGCACCGGCATGGTGGCGCCCGACGATACGACCTACGAATATCTCAACGGCCGCGATTACGCACCCAAGGGCGCGATGTGGGATCGCGCCGTCGCCCACTGGCGCACGTTGCCGACCGATCCCGACGCCGAATTCGATCGCGAACACACGGTCGACATGAACAACGTGGCCCCGCAGATCACCTGGGGCACCAGCCCCGAGCACGTCATCGCCGTCGACCGCGCCATTCCCGATCCGCGCACGGGCCCGGAGGAGAAGCGCGGGGCCTGGGAAGCCGCCCTCAAATACCAGGGCCTCGAGCCCGGCAAGCCGATCGAGGGCACCAAGGTCGACTGGGTGTTCATCGGCTCCTGCACCAATTCGCGCATCTCCGACCTGCGCGCCGCCGCCACCATCGTGAAGGGGCGGCACAAGGCCGACCACGTGACCGCCTGGGTCGTGCCCGGCTCCGAGCGCATCAAGCGCGAAGCCGAGGCCGAGGGGCTCGACCGCGTGTTCCTCGAGGCGGGCTTCGAATGGCGCGAGCCCGGCTGCTCGATGTGCCTCGCCTCCAACGGCGAGCGCGTGCCGCCCGGCAAGCGCAGCGTCTCGACCTCCAACCGCAACTTCGTCGGCCGCCAGGGCCCCGGCGCACGCACCCATCTCGCGAGCCCCGCCATGGCGGCGGCGGCGGCGATCAAGGGCGCCATCGCCGATGTAAGAAAAATTGGGTGAGGAAGATCTGACCATGGACAAGTTCACCAAGGTGACGGGCGTGGCAACGCCGCTGATGCGCCAGAACGTCGATACCGACCTGATCATCCGCATCGAGCGGCTGGTCGACAACGTGACCCGCGACGGCCTCGGCCCCTACTGCTTCGAGCAGATCCGCCTGAAACCGGACGGCAGCGAGGATCCCGACTGCATTTTTAACCAGGAGCCCTATCGCGGCGCGCCGATCATCCTGGCCGCCGAGAATTTCGGCTGCGGCTCCAGCCGCGAAGGCGCGGTGTGGGCGCTCAAGGGCATGGGCATCAAGACGGTGATCGCGCCCTATTTCGGCGACATCTTCAATAACAACTGCTTCCAGAACGGCATCCTGCCGGTGGCGCTGCCGATCGAGGACATCGAGCAGCTGGCCGACGAGATGAAGGCCTCGCCCGGCAATGCCCGCGTCACCGTCGACCTCGAGAACTGCACTGTCGTGTCGCCCACGGGGCGCGTCATTCCCTTCCAGATCGATGCAAGGCGCCAGCACGCCATGCTGAACGGGCTGGACGACATCGCCCAGACCATGAGCCACAAGGGCGAGATCGAGGCCTGGCAGGCCGGCGACAAGACCGCCCGTCCGTGGATCTGGCTATGACGGATCTGGCTGTGACCTTGTGAGGCCGCTCCACGCCGCCGCGGCGCTTCTCATCGTGGCGATGTGGGGTCTCAACTTCACCGTCATCCGCTTCGGCCTCGACGAGTTCCCGCCCTTCGCCTTCGCGACCTGGCGCTTCGTGCTGTGTGCGCTCCCCGTGCTGTTCGTGGCCCGGCCCAACATCTCCTGGGCGACGCTGGCCGGCATCGGCGGCTTCATGTTCGGCGGCCAGTTCGTCTTCCTGTTCTTCGCCATGCAGGCGGGCCTGCCGCCCGGGCTCACGTCGGTGCTGGTGCAGTTGCAGGGCCCGCTCACCGTGGTCCTGGCCGCCCTTTTCCTGCGCGAGCACGCCACGCGCGCCCAGTGGCTCGGCCTCGCTGCCGCAGCGGTCGGCGTGGTGCTGATCAGCCGTTCGGTGGAAGGCACGGCCAGCCTGCTCGCCGTCGGCCTGGCGCTGCTCTCGGCGCTCACCTGGGCCACCGGCAACCTTTTCTTCCGGTCGGCGCGCGGCGCCTCGATGTTCGCCGTCACCGTGTGGGCGAGCGTGCTGCCACCTATCCCGTTCGCGTTGATGAGCCTCGTCGTCGAGGGTCCCGAGGCGCTCCTGATGCCGCTCCTCAACCCGACGTGGCGCGGCTGGTTCGTGCTTTTCTATACGGTCGTGCCCGTGATGTGGCTGGGTTACCTCATCTGGGGCACGCTGCTGCGCACCTATCCCGCCGGCAAAGTCGGGCCGATCTCGCTGCTGGTGCCCTGCGCCGCGCTCCTCTTCGCCTCGCTCCTGGTCGACGAGCCGATCGGCGGCCTGCGCCTGCTGGGGGTCGTCGTCGTGCTGGGCGGCGTGGCGATCGGCGTGTTCGCCTCGGGCCGGCGGTTGCGCTGAGTGGACCATTTCACGGCACACCTCGTTGTGCCACGCAGTGTCCAGAAAGTTGTGCCACGAAGCCGGATCAAGTCCTTGATCCGGCAGCCCGATCGCCCCCTGACAAACTGTGCCACCGACGCCGGCTGCATCGCCTGATCAGTGTCCAGAAAATCGACGCCGGCGTGGACCATTTCGTGGACCATAAAAAACGCCCGCCGGATCTCTCCGCGGGCGTCTCCTATCGTAGCCAAAAATTTAGCAAAAACCTGTCGAACCTGCAAATTTCAGATTGCTGGCACTGCCAGCACGTCACGCCTTCTGCAGGCCGCACCATTCGGCGATGAACAGTGCCGTGGCCTGGGTGATCTTGCGGATCGATTCGAGGTTCACGCGCTCGTCGAAGCCGTGGATGTCGTCGGACTCGGGGCCATAGACCAGCGCCGGGATGCCGGCATAGAGGCCGAAGAAACGGTTGTCGGCGGTGCCGGTGGAGGTCTTGTCCTCGAGCTCGCTGCCGAACACCGTCTTGTGGGCCTCGGCCAGCACGACCCGCACCTGCTCGTGGTTTTTCAGCACGAAGGGCTCGGCCTGGAAGCCTTCCCAGGTCACGCTGGGCGGATTATTGCCCAGGAACGGATCGTTGGCCGCGGCCTGGCGCACCAGGTCCTCGATCTCCTGCCGGCACTCCTTGAGGTTCTGCGACGGCAGCACGCCCACGCGCATGTCGAAGGTGCACCAGGACGGCACCGAGCTCGCCCAGTCGCCGCCGGCGATCTTGCCGACGTTGAAATTCACCGGGTGATGGTGATCACAGAAATGCTTGTCGTGCGCCTTCCTGGCATTCCACTTCTTCTCCAGCTCGCGCAGCTGCTGGATCAGGCGGAACGCCGATTCGATGGCGTTGGAGCCGGCGTCGGCTTTGTAGACGTGGACCGGATGGCCGGTGACCTTGACCTGGAACCACATGACGCCGACCTGGGCCACGGTCAGCACGCCCGACGACGGTTCCGGGATGAGGGCGGCCTCGGCGCGGTAGCCGCGCTGCAGGCAGGCGAGCGCGCCGTTGCCGGTGCATTCCTCCTCGACCACCGACTGCTGGTAGACGTCGGCGGCCGGCTGCCAGCCCAGCGACTTCAAGGCGCGCAGCGCGAAGACGTTCAGGATCAGCCCCGCCTTCATGTCGCCCGAGCCACGGCCGTACATCCAGCCATCCTTGATCGCAGGCTCGAAGGGATTGCGCGCCCACATGTCGTGCGGACCTTCCGGCACCACGTCGATATGGCCGTTCAGGATCAGAGTGCGACCCTTCGGATTCGAAGGCCGCCAGGCGCCGACCACGTTCCAGGCATCGTCATAGTCCTGGCTGTGCGGCGAGTAGCCCGGCAGGTGCTTCAGGTCATCGATCTTGATCTGCCAGCGGTCGATGCCCAGCCCATCCTCCTTGAACAGGCGGGCCATCATGTCCTGCGCCGGCGCCTCCTGAAAACGCGTCGAGGGGATCTTCACCAGATCGGCCAGCACCTTGGTCTGGTCGTCGAACCGGCGGTCGACTTCGCTCATGATCTTGGTCTTTATGGCGGCGTCGAGCATGGGCGGTATTCCTGTCAGTGTTCGATTTGGGCGACATTGGCCGACGCGAAATGACTCGTCAAAGCACGGCCAGCCTTCTATTTCACGCCGCAATGCCGACGTTACGCACCCTGGAGGAACTGGACCGCGCGGGACTGCTGAGCCCCGATCCGCGGCTGGCAGCGGCTGCCCAGTCGATGGCGATCGCAATCACGCCGGAGGTGCTGGCGCTGATCGACCGCGGTGATCTCGAGCACGATCCGATCGCCCGCCAGTTCGTGCCCTCGCCGGCCGAGACCGAGGTGTCGGCCGACGAGCTCGCCGACCCGATCGGCGACGAGGCGCGCTCGCCGGTGAAGGGGCTGGTGCACCGCTATCCCGACCGCGTGCTGCTGAAGCCGCTGCACGTCTGTCCGGTCTACTGCCGCTTCTGCTTCCGGCGCGAAAAGGTCGGCCCCGGCGGCGAGGCCCTGTCGGCCGCCGAACTCGAGGCGGCGCTCGGCTATATCCGCGACCGTCCCGAGATCTGGGAGGTGATCCTGACCGGCGGCGACCCGCTGATGCTGGCGCCGCGCCGGATGGGCGAGCTGATCGCGGTCCTCGATGCGATCCCGCATGTCGCGGTCATCCGCGTTCACTCCCGCGTGCCGATCGTCGATCCGGAGCGGATGACGGCAGAGCTGGTTACCGCCCTCAAGCCGCGGCGCGCCGGCCTCTGGCTCGGCGTCCATTGCAATCACGCCCGCGAGCTCACCACTGCGGCGCGAGCGGCGTTGGCGCGTCTGGCCGATGCCGGCATTCCCTTGATGGGCCAAACCGTCCTGCTGCGCGGCGTGAACGACGATGTCGAGACCCTGGAGCAGCTCATGCGGGCGCTGGTGACCGCCCGCGTAAAACCCTACTACCTGCATCATCCCGACCTGGTGCGCGGCACCGGCCATTTCCGGGTCTCGGTGGAACGCGGCCAGGCCCTGATGAAGGCGCTGCGCGGTCGCCTCTCGGGGCTCGCCCAGCCGACCTATGTGCTCGATGTGCCCGGCGGCCACGGTAAGGTCCCGATCGGCCCCGCCTATCTCGGCGACGACCCGGAGGCGCTGGCGTCCAATTCTCTCGCCGTCGAGGACGCGTTCGGCGGCCGGCACCGCTATCCCGGCTAGCGCCGGGATCAGATCGCTTTCTGGCCGACGGGACCAGGTGCCGCGGCGACGAGTTCGATGTCGATGTTGCCGGCATGCTCGAAGGTCAGCGTCACGGCCGCACGAGCCCCTTCCTCCAGCGGCGTCTTGAGGCCGACCAGCAGCAGGTGATAGCCGCGCGGCTTCAGAGTGAGCGTGGTGCCCGGCGAAAGGGCCAGACCGTTCTCGCGCAGGGCCATGCGGATGCCACTGCCCACCACCTTGATCGCATGGATTTCCACGCGTTCGGCGACCGGACTGCTGGCGGCGATCAGCCGGTCCGGGACCATGCCCTTGTTGGCAAGCGTGAAGAAACCGCCGCCGTCTCCGGTCGCATGCGAAGACGCGCGCGCCCAGGGGCTGCCGATTTCGATCCCGCCGAGTGTGTACTTGCGGGATGAGGCGGCGTCCGGCGGGCCGGGGAGGGTGTCAGGTGAACGACGAAACCAAGCCATGGGCGTCCTTTTAGCCCAGGGCGAAGAATGCGGTCTCGTCCTTTCTCCGACCCTTCGCCGCCTGGATTAGTTTTTTTGTGGGCCAGTCAGCGACGGCCCGTTGCGACGAGCGCCGTCCGGCTGGCCCGCGCCTGTGGCGCGCTGAGCTCCTCGACCAGCCACTCCTCGAAGGCGCGGGTCTTGGGCCGGCCGACCGACGCCGGCGGGCACACGAACCACCACGCCTTGCCGCTGTCGACGATCTGCGGAAACGGCTGGAACAGCCGGCCTGACGCCAGCTCCTCGCGGAAAAGCTGCGGCGGGCCAAGAGCGACGCCCGCGCCCTCCATGGCCGCTTCCACCGCGATCATCGTCGAATCGAACGTCAGTACGCGCTTGGGCTTGAAATCGCCCATGCCGACCGCGCGCAACCAGATCGCCCATTCAGGATCGTAGGTCATGTCGATGAAGGGCACGCGCTTGAGATCGTCGAGCGTCTTCAGCTTGTCGCGGTAACGGCGGCCGCACAGCGGCGTCAGCACGTCGCTGAACAGGCGCGTGGCATGCACGTCGGCCTCGGGTTGCACGGTGAAACGGATGGCGCAGTCGAAATCCTCGCGGGCGAAATCGACGCGCCGCTGGGTCGTCGTCATGCGCACCTCGATCTCGGGGTGCTTGGCCTGAAAGCGATGCAGCCGCGGCGCCAGCCAGCCCAGTGCGAAGGTGGTCACCAGGCTGACATTCAGCGTGCCGGAATTGGCCTTGCGGCCGACACGCTCCAGCGCATTGGTCATGCGGTCGAAGGAATCGCGCAGGTCGGGCAGCAGCGCCGCACCCTCGCTGGTGATCTCGAGCCCGCGCGGGCGGCGCACAAACAGCGCCACGCCGAGCCTTTCCTCGAGCGCCTTCACCTGATGGCTTACCGCAGCTTGGGTGACGTGCAGTTCCTCGGCGGCATGCGTGAAGCTTGCGTGACGGGCGGCGGCCTCGAAGGCGCGAAGGGCGTTGAGCGGCAATTGAGAGCGGCTCATTTAAGGCACGCGCACATAAATTTTCTATGCCTCCCCCGAGGTTTCATCCTTTGTAACCGGGAGGATTGTAGCGCAAATATACTGAAGAAACGAGGCACAAAGAGGCTCTTCCGAGTTCTCAACGCCTTCAACGGAGCTAAGTCATGTCGACCCTGTCCAGCGTGCGGGCTTTCGCCCGGACCGATGTCCCCTCCTTCTCCCTCGGCCGCCCTGTGGCGCTGTTGGTCGGTGCGGTTGTCGTTGGAATCGAGGCCGTCATGACCCGAGCTGAGCTTGCCCGTTCGCGTCGCCAACTCGCCCAGCTCGATGAACGCCTGCTGCGCGACATCGGGCTCGACCGGGGCACGGCGCGCCACGAGGCTACCAAGGGCTTTTGGGCCTAAAGTCCCCCGTCGGGATAAAAATTGCCGGCGGCAGCCGGATAGAGCAGGTTCGGTCATGGTGCTTTGATGGCGCCATGACCCAACACCCTCTCTCGCTTCCCACCTTGGCTCTCGCCACCACCACCCTCCCCGATCCGGACACGAGCTGGCAGGCTCTTCTGCGGCGCGACCGGACGTTCAATGGCCGGTTCTGGTTCTCGGTCCGATCCACCGGGGTCTATTGCCTGCCGTCCTGTGCCGCCCGGGCGCCGCTCAGGCGTAATGTCGACTTCCACGCCTCGCCCGACGCCGCCGAGGCGGCGGGGTTCCGTGCCTGCAAGCGCTGCAAGCCGCGCGAGTGGCGGGCCGATCTCGGCCTCAGCCAGCCGGTGGCCCGGGCTTGCACCCTTTTCGACTCCGACCTTTCCGACACGCCGCCCTCCCTGGCCGCCGTGGCGCGCAAGGTCGGACTGTCGAGTGGGGCATTGAGCAAGCGCTTCATCGCCGAGTTGGGGGTCAACCCCCGCGACTGGCTGGCGGCGCGCAAGCGCCTGCGCTTCCGCAAGGCGCTGCGCAGCGGTGAAAAGGTGGCCGATGCGCTCTATGGTGCCGGCTACGGCTCGCCCAGCCGCGTTTACGAGAGCAGCGACAAGACGCTCGGCATGACCCCGGCAACCTATGCCCGGGGCGGGGCGGGAGCCCACATCGACTACACGACGGCCGATTCGGACTATGGCCGCGTCCTGGTGGCGGCGACGCACAAGGGCATCGCCGCCGTCTTCTTGGGCGACAACGACCGGACGCTCGAGAAATCCCTGCACAACGACTTTCCGGCCGCCGAGATCGCCCGCAACGACCGCTCGCTCGGTCCTCGCGTAAAAAGCGTGCTGGCCCGCCTCTACGGCCGCAAGCCGACGGCCCTTGATGCACCCGACGTGCCGCTCGACATCGTCGGCACCGCCTTCCAGTGGAAGGTCTGGAAGGCGTTGACCGAGATCCCGGCCGGCCAGACCCGCACCTACGGCGAGATCGCCCGGCGCATCGGCGAACCAAAGGCGGCGCGCGCGGTAGGCCGGGCCTGCGCCACCAACCAGGCCGCGGGCGTCATTCCCTGCCATCGCGCCGTCGGCGCCGACGGATCGCTCACCGGCTACCGCTGGGGCGTGGCACGCAAGGAACGTTTGCTGGCCGAGGAACGCCGGCGCAGCAGCACATAGAAGGCGCCGCTGCCACCGTGCTGCGGATGTGCGGGACGGACGCTGCGCACCCGGGCGCGGTTCTCGGCACGATTGAGCCAGCCGACGAATTCCGCCCGGATGCGGCCGCCCACCAGGCGACCGCGTTCCTCGCGCAGGCCCTTGCCCGTGACGATCAGCACGACCCGGAAATCGCGATGGTTCGCCAGCTCGAGAAAACGGCCGACGGCGCGTTCGGCCGCGGCCAGGGTCATGCCGTGCAGATCGAGCGTGGCCTCGGGTGAAAGCTTGCCGCGCGACAGGGCGCGCGCAACGTCGCGATCAAAGCTCTTGTCGTCGGTGCTGAGATCCGGCTCGACCGGCGCGATCGGTGTTCGCTTCACCGGAGACGGTTTGGCCGCGGGCGGTGCGACCTTGACCGCCGCCGCGGCACGCGCCAGCCGGCGCCGGCCGTCGAGCGGCTTCACGTCAGCCATCGCCGCCGAGAACAATCCCGCGTCCTTGACCATGGCGTTTGGTGTAGCCTTGGCCGTGGGGCGGGTCTACACAGCGCGCCATGGCCCTGTCCTCCACCACCGCGGCGCCTCAGCCCGATCCGGATCTCCAGACTGGTCTGCAATATCTGCGCGCCGGCTGGTTCGATCGCGCCGAGCCGTTGTTTAGAGCCGCCCTCGGCCGCTACGGCGAGCGGCCCGATATTCTGCACTATCTCGCAGTCTGCCTGTCACAACGCGGCGCGCTCAGCGACGCCGAGGCGATGTGGCGCAAGGCCCTGGCCAAAGACCCCAACGAGCCGATGCTGTCGTACAATCTCGGCCTGGTGGCGCGCCGGCAAGGCCGCCTCGACGAGGCGGCCCGACGTTTCCGCGACACGATCCGCCGCACGCCGGCCCATGTCGAAGCGCGGCTGGCACTTGCCTCCATCCACATCGACATGGGCCGCTTCGCCGCCGCCGAACGCGAACTGGTCGAGTTCGTCGGCAAACTCGACCAGGCCATTCAGGAACAGGATGGCGAGGCGCTGAAGCCGCTCCAGGCCCGGGCCCGCAACATGCTGGGCTACGCACTCTATCGCATGGGGCATTTTTCCCCGGCGATCGACGTTCTCGACATGGCGATGGCCGATGCCGGCGACGACGCCGCCCGCCGCGGCCAGATCCTGGGGGACCGGGCGCTTGCCTTGGGCGGGCTCGGCCACTTCGACGAGGCCATTGCCGAAGCCGGCCGCGCCCTCGAGTTCGCGCCCGAGAGCGCGTCGCTCAATCACGCGATGGGCTTCGTGCTCTATCACGCAGGTCGACCGACGGACGCGATCGCCCCGATCCAGCGGGCGCTCGAGATCGAGCCCGCCTTCACGGCGGCCCTCAGGACCCTTGCCTTGGCCCAGGCCGCCGCCGGCAGGGGCGACGAAGCCGTCGACCTGTTGCGCCGGGCGTTGCGCGCCGACCCGCAGGACCGGGATGCGGTCCTGCAGCTCTCCAACCTGCATATCGAGCAGGAAAAGTTCACCGAAGCCCTCGAAACCCTCGAAGCCCGCGTGAAGGCCGCGCCTGACGACGTGCGGGCCCTCAACAATCAGGGACTGGCCCTCAGGGGTCTCAAGCGTTTCGAGGAGGCGCGGCGGGCGCTGAAGCGCGCCTCGCGGCTGGCGAGCGACGATCCGCTGGTGTTGACCAACCTCGGCCGTGTGCTTGTCGACCTCGGACGGGCCGCCGAGGCGCGGACGCTGCATGAGCATGCGCTGCGCGGCCTTCCGGGCGATTCGCGGCTGCTGGCCCACTACGGCGCCTGCCTCGCGGTGCTGGGCGAGCGCGACAAGGCCCGCGAGACCCTCGACGCGGCACTGGCGGCCAATCCCAACAACGCCGAAGCGCTGGCGGCTCGGACGAGCCTGGAGACATGACCGCCGGCACCGACCGCCTGGCCGAGGTCCATCGGCGCATCGCCGCCGCCGCGCGCACCGCCGGTCGCGATCCTGCCGCCGTGACCCTGGTCGCCGTTTCCAAAACCCATGGCGCCGACATGGTCCGCGAGATGTTGGAAGCCGGCCAGCGCGTGTTCGGCGAGAACCGCGTCCAGGAAGCGGAAGAGAAGTTCCCGGCCCTCAAGATCGAGTATCCCGATCTCGAGCTGCATCTGATTGGCCCGCTGCAGACCAACAAGGCGCGCGACGCGGTGGCGCTGTTCGACATCATCCAGTCGGTCGACCGCGAGCGCATCGCCGCGGCGCTGGCCAAGGAAATGGAGCGGCTCGGCCGCCGGCCGGCCTGCTACATCCAGGTCAATACCGGCGAGGAGCCGCAGAAGGCAGGCGTCCTGCCGGCCGATCTCGACGCCTTCGTGGCCGCCTGCCGCGACACCCACAAGCTTCCGGTGGTCGGACTGATGTGCATCCCACCGGTCGACGAGGAGCCGGCGCTGCATTTCGCCCTGCTGGCCAAGATGGCGGCGCGCAACGGCCTGGCCGGGATCAGCATGGGCATGAGCGCCGACTACGAGGCGGCCGTGCGGCTGGGCGCCACCCATGTCCGGGTCGGCAGCGCC
>Ga0207952_1000520_pt1 | contig 29289 bp, 15 predicted proteins | sample SubbioR12Aug_8Ca_FD_184831 | JGI IMG/M metagenome (GOLD analysis project Ga0207952, IMG submission 184831) | Serpentinite rock and fluid subsurface biosphere microbial communities from McLaughlin Reserve, California, USA - CR12Aug_8Ca (SPAdes) | ecosystem: Environmental > Terrestrial > Deep... | reverse complement strand
GTTGGACGGCCGCGCATATGTTAGGGTTCGTATCCGCGGGCCACGTGCCGGCCTCGGTGCACAGGCTGACCGTACACCTCCCTGTTAGGTTGCTGCGGGCCCACAGCCCGACGCATGTGCACGTCCCGTTCGAGGGGTGGTAGGCGGCGAACCTATTCCCGCACGTGTAGAGCTCGCAGAACACGCCCTGGTAGTAGGCCGAGCAGTTGCACCTCTCCGTTGTGGTGTTCCACACGTGGGGGCGCGACGAGGCCAGGACAGCGGGCGTCTTGGTGTGGTCCTCGAAGTCGATGGTCACGATCACCGCCGGTGTGTCGATTTCGTTCGGCGCGCACGCCCTCACCGAGCAGTTGTATCCTCCCCACCCCCTGTCGCACGCACACCCCTGGTGCGTGCCCGTGCATTCTCCGTGGCTGAAGCAGCGCGTCTCCGAACACACGGATGCGTTCCACGTGCAGGTGGGCCCAAAGGTGTCAGGGGACTCGCACGAGGCGTAGTTGAAGACGAAGAGGTCGTCGTTCCCCTCGGAGGCGGGCGAGTCGGCGGACCAGGTCAGCACGCAGTCCCCCAGGGACGCGTTCCATACGCTCTTGGTGTCGTCGCAGCGCCACAGGTATCCACCCTCGTCGGAGACCGTGTCGTTGATGCGCATCAGCGTATTGTTCGCCAGCAGGGGATAGGGGGCCACCGAGGCGTAGCGGTACCCCTGGCCCGTGTAGTGTTGGTACTGGCGCGTTCTCGAGTCAATCTCCAGGTTGTAGGAGGGGGCGCGCGGCAGGTAAGGCAGGGCCGGCACGCCGTAGAGGCGGATGGCGGGGGCCAGGATGCAAGCGTCGTTGGTCAGCGACGCGGGGTCCGCGGCCGCGGGGATGTACCCTGGCCCGCACCAGCACCACCCGTTATGGTTGATGGCCGGGTTTCCTGGGTCGCGGCCGTGTGGTCTCTCCCAGAAGAAACACGTCTCCTGCGGGGCGCACGTGGCCGCCGAGGGAAATGCGCAGGTGCGCGTGGGCTGGACCGGCCGCGCGATGTCCATGGAAAGGCGGATCTGGCACGTGGGCCCCGTCCATCCGTCGACACAGTTGCACGCCGTTGTATCTGCGCCGCTATCCGACGGGGACGGAGAACCCGTACCGATGGCGCTGCATAGCTCCGTGTCCGTCAGGCAGTTCTCGTAGGCCGGGCGCATGCCGTTGCCCAGGTCGGCATCCGTGCTCATGTCGTCGTTTTTCCGGTAAAAGATCTTCCCGTCCGTGCACTTCCACATTACGTCCGAGTACCGCAGGTAGGTGTCCTGGCCGTCGTCTGTGTCGATGTTGTCGATGTCCAGGGACACGTAGTACACGCCGCGGTCCTGGGCGCGGCAGAAACGGTTGATGCGATCGCACACCCAGCGCGCGGGGAACTGGGCCTGGCCGCGGGTCAGGTTGCGTGCCCCCTTCTGCTCCAGGTAAAAGATGCGCGAGAAATTGCGCCGGACGACCACGATCTCCGAGGACGACAGATAGGCGTCGTTCTCGCACACAGCCCGTGCCCCGTCGTAGAACGTGCCCTCGGGACACGAGCAGATAGGAGACAGGTCATTGCCGCGCGAGTGGAAACATCGACCGTTCATCGGCGCGCACTCCTTGTCTGTTACGCACGGCATAAAGAGACGGACGTAGGCATGGGCGCAACCCACCGCGAACGCCGCCAACCACAACAGGCGCGCCGCCGTCTGGACATATGAGGACGACATGATGGCGAGGACGAACAACGCGGGAGGGGAGGGGCAGCAGGGACAGGGGATAGAGTCACGGGATGGGCTACATACGCCACTGGGTCCCTCCCTCCTCTTCCAACAAAACAAATGTACACGGGTCCCGGCAGGATAAATGCAAAACTGGCGGGATTTAGGTGCAAAAAGACGCACACGGGCGAGTCTCAGCTGTCCGAGTAGAAGCCGACGTCTCCAAGGGAGTATACCCGGCCGCACACGTCGAGTCCGCCGAAATGGCAGATGCTCTTGAGGGTTGAAATCAGTTCTTTCTTGGCGAGGCGAAACGATTCCGCCTTGTCGCATGGGCCGACTTGTGTCTCGCAGACGAATAAAGCTCCAATCTCTACGGCGCACGCGTAGGTTTGCTGCACAAACGGAAGCACCTCCTTGAGTTTGTCGTTGGTTGCTGAGAACAGCGCGGTCTTGATACGCGCCACCATACAAAACCCAATGTCTGCGATCTTGGTGCGCGTCGGGTGACGGTCGAGCGTACGGTGCAACACGGAGACGATGCGATATCCGTGCGTGGCTTGCTTCATCATCGCCTCGGCCTCGATGCGGCACTTCTGCGCCGTCTGGGGGTCGTCGAGAAACGCCTTGTACTCCTGGAGGAGTGCGATGTACTCCTCGATCATCCTTTCGTCGGGCGCCGTGAACAATGTCTGATCTCTGGCGGAGCGGATGGACGCGACACGGTCGATCGCACGCTGGATCGTTGTCTGTTGCTCGGTGTAGTAGGTATCGTATTCCTCCCACTGCCGGAGGGTGTGTAGATTCTTGCACACCGTCTCTCCGTCGTCGGCCTTCTTCTTCTTCTTCGTCTGGGTGGTGGGGAGAGACCGCGTCTTCTTCTTGGGCTGGGGCCCGGAGACGAGGTGGGGCGACTTCTTGGTCTTAGGGGGCGTCATGATGTGGATGGATGGGCGGCGGAAGGGAAAATGGAGGGAAGAGGATCTGGAGCTGATGGGAGGAAGTGACGCACAGACGGATGTTTCCCACGGGATGGATCGTCACTTTCTCGGCGACACCCTCCTGTTTCGATTCTCTTCTGCACCTTACTCGCGTGCCATGAGCGAAGAAGAGGGGACGAAGAAGAAGAAGCGCAGCCGCGTGACGCATCCTCCCCCTCCTCTGTCCATCGAGGATCTCCAGGCGGATACGCGCACACGGGCTCTGGAAATGTCCCAGGCCCTCTGGCGCCTGCACCAGACGGGCGAACCCCTGATGACACCCAAGGACAAGAACGAGCTGACCTCGCTCTCTTCCAAGTTCGCCGGTCTGGCGGACCGTCTGACTGTGACGGACGCCGACGTGCGCTGGGGATTCGGCAAGGGGCTGTCCCCGCACGCCCAGAGCGTGAAGATGCTGAAGCAAAAGGCCTCGGTGAGCCTCGGCAGGGTGGAGGCACTCATCGGACATGTGCGTCGCTCCCGCATGTACAGCTACATCGGTACGCGTGCGTGGCCGGCGTTCTCCACCCTGCTGCACTGCGCGGAGAAGTTGTCAATATCCTCGGTGTGTCCTGGCGACAAGTGGATCTCCTCCGAGTATCGCATGCTCAGCTCCGGAGACATGCGCACGCTCCACGACGCGGCCGCCATTATGGCCAAGCTGCGCAGACGTCTGTCGCTCCATCCAGAGGAGCGCGCCGCCAACATGTTCGACCCGGCGTGCGATCCCTTGCCCGAGATCGCCGATTGCGAAGACGAGGCGGCGGACGACGAAGAGGAGGCGAGACAGCCCCCTTCCTCCTCCTCCTCGAAGAGGCGGCGCACCCTCATCCAAGGGTTCGAGCAGGATGTCGCTGATACCGCCGAGAACTGGGGCGCCGCTGCTGCCATCCCCAACCGGCTTTCAGCGACGGAGGAGGAGGAGGAGGGGCGACACGAGAAAGCGTAACAGTAGAGTGGACGGGTTTATTCGTACCGGCGAGGGTGCAGATACCCCGACGGCCACTGCAGATAAAGATAATCAGGTTCCAAGTCATGTGCACGGTCCACAGCAGCTCGCGTGCGGGGATCCTCTTGATAGATCATGGGTGTCAGGTGATGCCACCTGTATCCACGGAACAGGTCGATGCCGGACAGATTGGATACGCTCGTGTCGTCGACGTGCACCCTTGGTGGAATATCTGGGATCCTTCTCTCTAGTTCCCATGCGTCGTCGTCCATCTCCGCGACAAGGTGCTTGTGCTCCGTGTAGAGCCGCGAGTGTTCCGCCCACGCCGAGAACGTGCTGGACTCGCGTTGCGGATCGCTGACGAACCATATCACCACAGACGGGAGAATGGGCTTCCCGGTAACCGCGTCAATGGAGACAAACTGCATGGGGTGCAGGTCCGGAGTTGCCAGTACCACAATCGAGGGGAATGCCGATGCGGTCGGATCCACCGCCGCGTGCTCTTGTGCCCATAGCCGCGCCTTCTCCGGAGTGTACGGCATGCGAACCCTGTCAAAGAGCGAGATGTCGAACATCGTGTTCGATGTGTGATGGATCACACTGACTGCTGCCTTCCTGGGTTTAAGGGCCGGGTATCCGTGGGAGTTGTACCCGGCCGTGCTGTCGGATACTTCTGGTGCCGCGGACAGGTCGTCGTTCTCGCACACGCCGTACGAGATCACGTACCCGTCGAGATTGGCAAACACAGTACAGCCGTGTCCGACACCCCATCCTGGTGGGCGTAGAATAAGCGCGACCTCGTGGCATAGCGCCATCGCCGGCGCGACAGTGGCCATAGGTCGCTCAATCTTGAATCGGTCCCCGTATGCGCATAGGTCTGCCTCAGTGGGGGCGCGACGCCTCGAGTCGTTGTAGATCAGAGGGCAGTGCCGTACGGCGTCGAGGGTTCCGTGGATGACGAGACACGCCGCAATCTGGTCTTCCCTTGCCTTCGTCAGCTCATTCGCCTTGCTTCTTAGATCTCTGGACAACTCCAGGCGCTCCGCTGCTGTCGAGCCTCCTCCGTCCATGCGTCTCCGTTGCTGCGATGCCGCGAATGCTCCTCCTCCTCCTCCTTCGGAGGTGGTGGACCAGGACGCATCCGGTTGTGGTGGACCTGGATTTTTCCTGTCAAGCTTGTACTTGTCGCGCAGCGTGTCGGCGCGCAGGTTCACTGATCTGGCGATCGCAACCCATTCGATACCAGGTGTAAACGTCTTCGCCTTCTCTTCTCCTATGATGGCAGGGGCTGCGTCCGCGTTCTCCTTCTCATCCTCTGTTGTTGCGCCTGGTAGCGGGGGCAGATCCTTGAACCAGAAACGGTCCCTCAGAGCGCCCAGGTGCCGGATGTGGAAGCGCTCTTCGAGGTGTTGTGCGTCACGGGGCCAGGTCTGTATGCCCATTTGAAGTCGGGCCATTTGTTCCATCTCGTGCTCGAATGCGACCTCGGCTCGTCGCAGGTCGGGAGCCCGCCGGAGTGCGTCGAGCAGGACGTGCAGCGGCATCACCGCAAGAGCGTTGTACCTCCAGTTGCTTCCAGGCTCCTCGACGCTCGTGATGCGAGCCCACTCGCTGCGTAGTTTACCGAGTTGCGAAAGCGCGGCTGCTCTTCTTGGTCCCGCCTCTGCTTGGATCTCACGGAGCCTGTTCATCTGCTGTCGGATGTCGCGTAATCTGATGAGATCGTCGCGCGATGGTCCAAACCGTGGACCTATCCCGGCAAGGAGCAGGGCGAACCCTGAAGCGTACGCGTGGACAGACTCGAGAAGATAGGCAGAGAGAGCGCGACGCAGCGCCGGCAATCTGTCACCGGGGCCGCCAACGGATAGTTCGGTGCGCATGAGCTGGTCCACTTTGCGGATGTACGCCGTGTTCATATCTTCCTCCCCTTTGCGCTCGAGTCGCCGCGATTCGCTGGAGATGAAGTCACGGAGTCCGGGAGTTATATCCTCGGACGGCGTGCGACTTCGCCGCGCGCCGGTTGATAATCTTCCAACAGCGGCGGCGTTTGTGATAGGAGATGGATGAATGTCCAACTGTGCACGTGCCATTGCCATGGGCGTGTAGTGGTTGCAGAGAAGGTCGCTCAGGTACTCAAAATCGTCTTTCAACGACGCAGCGGTGCTGGAGCATGAATCCGCCATGGTGCGGACAGTGGACACGATGGGTGTGCGCTGTCTCAGTGCATCCATGTGCATCGGTTGCGCACGCGTGGCCGGCACAGCCATAATGCCCTGCAAATCAGTGCTCACGGCACCACGTATGAGGCGAATGAAGGAGTGTGTCTCCGTGAACAAGTCCCGCACGTCTTCGCGGGGTGTAATCTCCCCGGAATAATATGCCACGAAGATGTCCGTGATAAGATCGGCCATGGCTTCGAGCAGAGGGTCGAACCTGTGCGCAAGCGCCCTCAGCGCGGCTGTGGCGACCATAGCCACTGATCGGCCGACTTTCGCACCAGTAGGATCGTCGCCGACAGGGTCCGCACCACGGTCGAGCTCTTGATAAACGCGACGTTTCTCGTCGGCGGCCGCATCTGCTGCTTCTTTGTACTCGGCGAGCCTCTGCGCGCGCTCCCTGTGCGCCCGGGCGTACCTCGCACCGGATATCTCGTCGGCAAGTCTGGCATACGCCCGTTCAAAACAGCGAACGGACGCAGTCCCCGTCGCATCCGCGAGGCGCGTCTCGTGGCGAGAAATACGCGGATCGTCGGATTGGATGACGAGGCGCATGATGACCTCGTATTGTTTGGTGACGGTCTCGTCTCCTGGTTCATCGGCATCAGACCACCACAGGCTGAGCGGATCATCAGCATCCTGGTGCTGGTCGCCCCCCGGAAACGTGCCCTCGTCGGGTCGCATGTACTTTGAATATGCCAAGACGGCGTGCACGCGAAGATGTATCCTCGTGCACATCTCCCGCATGTGAAACGCGGCTGCTTTGGCGGCCTGGAACGAGGCCGCCAGGCGGAGAGCGCGGATGATTGTTGGCAGCGTAGAGAGTCGCTGTTCGATGACTGCTGCTACCTGCCGCCGGAACCGTACCACATCGGGGTGGGTCCAGCGCATAATCCCGCGGTCGGGATTTCTGCAGTGCACAAAAACGATCCGCGGCCGCAGCACCAATCCTTCGTGTGCAGCCACGCGCCTCTCGGGGTGGTTCTGCGACGCCACAAGAGAGGTAAGGATCGCTTTGAAGGCTGGGTTGTTGAAGCGCTCGGGAATGGACGGCGGAGTCCTGATGAGCAGGGTCTCTGCTTCGAGTCCGCTCCCTCCTCCTCGTGGTGTCAAGAAAGGATAGAAGGGTGGCAACAGGGCCGGTGCGGTGGGTATGTCGAGTTGCTGGTCCAGTATCATTCCAATCTCGTCTACGTCCTCCTCCATGGACGCCGGGGCGGGAAGCGGAGCGTCCTCCCGCTCATCGTCGTCGTCGCCGCCCACCATCACGAAATCGTCCGGAGAAGGACGTCCCGAGTCCATGGCGACGACTGTGGTAATGAATAACAGACAGGTAGGGAGGCGGTGCGCGCAGTGCACCGACCTAAACGGAGCGGACGAGGGCGGATAAGACACGGTACATAGATTCTCATCCAATATCGGGTGTGGTCCGCCCATTCTATGTAGCTATCGCATAGGGTCCTCCGGCATCTATCCGTGGTCGAGGTATATCTTGTTTACCTCCTGCCTCCTCCTTCTTTTCTTCGTTCGTTCTGACGGCTCGCATGCGTGCGGTGGTGCTGCTGGTGTTGGTGCTGGCGCTCGGAGGGGGGGTGCACGCTTCACACTATCCCGGGTTTAACGAGGCCCGCGGTTCCTGTCCCTCTCCGCGCCAAAAGTGCACTGTGACCGACGCGGACAACGCAACGGTGTGTTCCCCGCCAGCCGATGCGTTCGACAAGCTGCAGCTGTTCACCGCCTCGTCGCCCGTTCCAGCCTCGCCCGGATTCCGCCGCATCGAGTCCATCCCCTGGACGGCGGACATTATCGCCATTCCCAAGACGGCCACGACCTTCCACTACGCGCGCTCGACCAATGGGGGCTCCACGTGGACCACACACAACGTGTCGTCTACCCCGGGCATCGTGCGCACCATCTCGGTGGCCGTGCTGACCGATTTGCAGCGCATCTTCATCTCCGTGGAGTCGAATTTCACCTGCGGGTTCTGGTCCTTCAACGCCTCCTCGTGGGCCTCTTCCTCGTGCTCGTCGTCCAACTTCACCAACAAGTTCTGGGATGCGTGGGTTTACGTCCCCGTCGACCAGCGGCTGTTGTTCTACCGCCCCACAACCAGCAACAACCAGCACTCTGTCATGATCTCCACGGACGGCGCCCTGACGTGGTCGACGCGCAACATGGTGCTGGGCGGGAACTGGCGCAACGCGTGCCGCTCGCCGTACCTCAACCGCATCCTCGTCGTGTCGAGCGCCGGGCGCATGTTTACTTACTCGGACGACGGCGGCGAGACGCACCTTAACGCCACCTACAACGCGGCGGCCATGTCTATCATCGACTACTGGGACTGCGCCTGGGTACACGACGTGCGCATCTTCACCGTCGTGGCCTCGGGCGAGGACGCCGGCAACCCGGCCCAAAACCGCTTCGCCCACTCCTACGACGGTAGGTGCGAGGCGCGCGGGAAGTGTTGCCCGGCGTTTTAGTACCGTTTCCTTTGTGTGGCTGCTCACTCTCAAGATGATTGCGACTGGGATCCTGTGACTCGTCTCCTGTCGACTTCCGCCCCCCAAACAGGTATAACCGTCGTGCAGACACCAGGCGGCCTGACGTGGCCCGACCTCAAGCGCGTCAAGTACTTCAACGAGTTCCGCATGGCTATCGGCACGCCCGAGCAAGGCGGCACCGAGGCGCTCTTCGCCACGCGCGACGGCATCGAGTGGTTCCAGCTCACCAACCCCGACAACACGCTGTACGACACCTACGACCTCACCTGGGCCGCGGCGCACAACCGCATCGTCACTGCGGGGTCAGCCACCACGCGGAATATCGGCCGCTCGCCGGTCATCGAACCCGTGGCGTGCGGCGCGGACGAAAGCGACTCCCTCTTCCAGTGCTCTCCCACGGTGGTCGGCGGAACGTGCAGGGGCACCCGATGCGCCGCGGCCCAGGCCGTGGCCCTCAACGTGTCGTGCGCGGGGACCATATACAACGCGTCCTCATGGACGTCCGCCTTGCTGAGCGGCACGTCCAGCAGCATTCCGCGTCTCTTCTCCTTCAAGGAGCTGGGCAGGATCTTTATCCGACGCGCCGCGGAGGTGTGGATAGTCCGCTACACGGGTAGCACCGACACCCCGGCCTTCGACGTCGTCACCCAGCTCAACGCCAGCGTGCTGACCGGGGACGGGGGCCTGGCCTACTTGCGCCACCTGGGCCTCATGTGCGCCACGACGACGGGAGACAACCTGGTGTGTGTGGCCCTTTCAACGCTGTGGCATGCCGAAACCGACGCCATCAAAACGACCTCGACCACAATCCGCCTCGTCGTCAACACAACCTTTGGGAGTCTGACGATGCGCGACATCGCCTACTCCCCCTCCCTCAATCTGACCGTCGTCGCCACGGCGTCCGGCCGTTTCATCCTGACCCGCGATCTCGTCACCTTCATCCTTGCGCCCAAGACGTACACTGGCTACGATTTCCGGCGCGTCGTTTGGTCTCCGATCAGCCGCATCTTCATCGCGTGTCCCGTGCTCACGGCAGGGCTCTTCTGCCACGCGTCTGTGGATGGGTGGCACTGGATCCCCATGATCCGCGGCGATCTCGTCGCGACGGAGACGATCGTGTGCGCCGACGAAGATATGGCAGACTTCGTGGCGTACGCGTGCTACGTCAACAGCAACTTACGCCTGGCCGGGCTCCCAAAACCGGGAGCGGGGAACAACATCTACGCCTTTACCTACATCAATTACCCCGGGACGGAGCCGGATTTCTTCCCCCTGACCATTGACCACCGCATCTCCCACGCGCTCGTCTACGTCGACGGCGGAAACCTCTTGCGCGTCGCGCGCAACGACAACGGGGACACGTTCCCCACGAACCCTCCCTCGGCGCTCACCGACAACCCCTACACAAACAAGCACACTGCGGTATTTGATTTCCGCACCTCCCATGTCCTCATCCTCCGGCGCTACCGCGTGTGGTCGAGCCCCGTCTGCAGCTCCGCCTTGTGGACCTGCCCGCGCGACGTCGTGGGCTCGGACGTGCCCTCCGCCACGTGCCCGGGGGGCCAGTTCAGGTGCACGTCCCACTCCACCTGCGACATGGCCACCGGTACCACCTACTGCTATCTCAACTGGCAGACACCCCCCTCGGGAAGCGCCACCGCGCGCACCGTTATCGGCGCCTACAACACGCGCGACAAACACGCGTTCTGGGACGCCATCCGCGTCACGCGCGACATTAGCCAGCTCTACCAGACCGGCGGCACCAACACCCTCTCGTACCCCTCCGTGGCCGGGAACACCCGCCGCACGACGCCATCCTTCGATGCGCTGTCGGGTGCCATCTTCGTCGATGTGTCCGAGTCCACCACGCTCGTCTCCTTGCCGACCTCTAGCCCGCGCACCTTCCAGAACGTGACCTGGAACTCGGGCCTCAAACACGGACACGCGGCCGTCGTCTGCTCGGAGGCCTTTGGGACGTGCGTGACGGGGCGCGCCAACGTCAAGGACAACCGCGACGCCGAGGACCTCACCTACAGCACCAACGGCTACCTGACGTTCTCCCTGGACCGGGCGGCGTGGTTCACGCAGGAGTCGCTGCAGACCACGGTCCCCGCCATTGGCCCGGCCAACACGTCGACGGCATCCGTGCGCCTCTTCAGCGTCGCCTATAGCCCGTATCTGAAACGCTATGCCACGATTGCGCGCATCGGGTCCAACCTTCATTTCGGACACTCCGACGACGGGGGACGCAACTGGATTCTTACGGGGACGTACTCCACGTCCGTCTTCTTCACGGACGACGGCGGGGCCGAGGTCTTCCCCTCGGAGGTCGTGTGGAATGAAAAGTGGCTCGAATTCTTCACCGTTCTCGGAAAACACCTCATGAAGTCTGCCACGGGCATCGAGTGGCAGGCGGTCATCGAGTACGGCACCCTGGTCAATGCCCCCCTGCGCGGCCACGCCTACCTGGTGCAATGGCTGTCCGAGGTCAGTGCCTACGTCTTTGCGCCCAACGGCCGTAACGGGGGCACCAACATCGGGTCCGTCTACACCATGCATCCCGACCTCTTCGGGTCCATCACCACGACCTCGGCTCTCCTGGCCACCGCGCCCTCCGTCGACGCCATGACCTGGAGCCCCGACCAATACGCCATGGTCGCCTACGCCGGAGGGACCATCTACCGTGCCTCTAGTTGCCAGGCCGCGCACGCCTGCTGGACGACGGGAAGCACCCCCTCCACGCAGTCCATCTGCCAGATTGACGTGGTCATGCAGCGCGCGCGCTACGATGCCGCCTCCTTGCCCAGCGACCTGTGGTCTGTCTCCAAGCGCATGGTCACAGCCACATGCTGGACCGGCACATCGTCCGCGGATCCCATCACCACCTGCGGACACGCCTTTGGGGTGCCCACGCCTTGTTCCGCCGGACGCGTATTCCGCAACGCGCGCACCGAGTACGTGTCCTTCAACTCCAGCGACAACTGGCTTTGCACGGGCGTCACCGCCTCGGGCCCCACCAACAGCTCGTGTACGCCCTCCCTGTGCCCCACCACGGCCTATACCAACCGCACGACCACCACGGCCGCCCTTACCGAGGTCAATGTGCACACCCACTACCAGAAGAGTTGCACGCGCAAATACGAGCAGATCCCCTGCACGGCCACGTGCGTGGCGCCCTCCCCGAGCACCTTGCGCTCGTGCTCCGTCCAGACCAACATCGGGCGCTGGGGCACCTTTTTCGTCGTCGAGTGCATAACCGGCGCGTCCGCCACCCCCCTCACCGGCTGCGGCTCAATCTTCTCCAGCAGCGGTGCGAACCTGACGTGCACGGCGGGCCAGAGAACGCAGAAACGCGTTTACCTCCAGTCCGTCGCCCTCGACGTCCACTCGGAGTGCGCCGGCGCGGCCACCGCATCCGCCACCAACGGGACCTGCACGGGCCCCGCGGGCTACGATGCGGGGACACTCAACGAGACGCGCGTCGAGATCACGCCAGTGTCGGTGCCATTCACCACTTTCATCGACTCGGCACCCACCTACTGCAAACGCACCTACTCCATCCTCCCCTGCACAACCTCGGCGCCTATCAACTGCACGGTCTCGGCGTGGTCCTCCTTCTCGGCTTGCTCCCACGACTGCTTCGGCTACTCGTACCGCACGCGCACGGTGACGACGGAGCCCCTCAACGGCGGCGCCGAGTGTCCCGTTCTCATCGAGTTTGTCACCTGCAACACCAACAAGGCCCAGTGCACCACGACGGCGACGCTGGCGGCCGCGGTCTCGTCCCCGGCGCCCGTGGGCGGGTCACAGTGCCACGAGAGAAGCAACCTTGTTTCTCTCAACTCCTCCACCGCCCTCTTCAAACGCGTGCTGGTGGCGTGCACGGCCGTCTCGTCGCCGACGATTCCGCTCCTCACCGACTGCGGGCTGCGCGAGGGCCCGACCTTCCTGACAACCTGTCCCACGGGTTCGACGAACTACACCGTGTCCATAGCCGCGGCCGTGGCCAACTACTCGCAGACGTGCACGGACGCCAACGGGGCCAGCAACACCACAGGAACCTGCAACCAAACAACGTGTGTCTGGTACAACCAGCGCCTCGATCACTGGTACACGCGCGAAACGACGGCGGGGTGGACCTACCCCACGCAGTGCACACACACGCGCGCCCTAATTGCCTGCAACAACACCGACCCTTGCGACTGCCAGGTCTCCGGCTGGGGCGCTTTCGGCGCGTGCAGTGTCTCGTGCGGCGGGGGAGTACGGAACCGCACGCGCACGGTGACGAATCCGGGCTTCAACGGCGGCGCTGCGTGTCCATCGCTCGTGGACTCCGAGGCGTGCAACACGCAGTGCTGCGCCGTCAACTGCACGCTGGGCGCGTGGGGCAACTTCGGAGCGTGCAATGCCACATGCGGCGGGGGGTACCAGACGCGCACCCGTCCCGTCATCCAGTCCGAGTCGTGCGGCGGCGTGTGCGACGCCACCTCTGAGACCCAGGCCTGCAACACCCATCCGTGTCCCGAAGACTGCCAGGTCGGCGAGTGGAGCAACTTCACCGAGTGCTCCAGGGAGTGCGGCAACGGCACACAATCCCGCACGCGCAACGTGACGCAGGAACCCCTGCACGGCGGAGAGGAGTGTCCCGACCTCATCGAGTTCCAGGCATGCAACGAGGACCCGTGCTCGGTGGAGTGTGATGTCGTCGAGGGAGCATGGGGGCCGTGCACCCCTTCCTGCGGCGCGAGGACCCAGACGCGGACCGTATTTGTTCTGGCCGGCGACCCGGAAGTGTGCGGGGTGACACACGACGAGACCAGGGCCTGCGACCCCGTGGCGTGCCCCATCGACTGCGTCATGAGCAACTGGACCGAGTGGTCAACGTGCACGGTGGCGTGCGGCGGGGGTACGCAGTTCAGAAACCGCACGATCCTGACCCCGGCACAGAACGGGGGCACGGCGTGTGGCCCCACGGGGGAGGTCCGCGACTGCAACGCGCAGTCTTGCGGCGTCAACTGCGAGTACTCGGACTGGAGCGCCTACGGGACGTGCACAGCCTCGTGCGGGGGCGGGGTCCGCGTGCGCACACGCAACATCACCGTCCCTTCCATCCCACCCGGCATCGCGTGCACAGAAGCCCTCGTCGAGGTCGCGACCTGTAACACATCGCCATGCCCCGTTGACTGCATCATGGGCGAGTGGGCCACGAACGGGGTGTGCGTCAACGCCACAAACACGAGCGCGTACTGCGGCGTGGGCAACGGCGTCCTCATCTACACCCGTTCCGTCGTTCAGCCCGCGGCAAACGGAGGAGAGGCGTGCGGCAATACCACTCGCACCGAGGTGTGCACCCTTGTGCCCTGTGTGGCCTCTCTCGCCGCACCCGGGGACACTGGGTGTTTTCCGTCGTGTGGCCTTGACTCCTCGTCGGGCGAGGAAAGCTCCTCCTCCTCCTCCTCGTCGGTCCCGGAAGAAGAGAGCAGCAGCAGCAGCGGACCAGATATCATCGACCAACCTAGTGGCGAAACGGTGGTCGACGAGGCGGCCGAGAAACTCCCGACCTGGGCGTATATCGTCATCGGGTGTGGCGCCGTGGCCGCATTCGCAGTCATCACGGGGACATGGTACGGGGTTCGGAAGTTCATGGCCAAACGCGCCTTTGGAAAGGCGTCGTCGTCGTCCGCGACGGATTCCGTTGTAACGACGGGCTCGTACCCGTTGCATCACAAACCCATGAAACAGCAGATGAGGTGGTGACGCCGGATTGCCCCGCGTGCCGTGGGCGGACGTGGATAGCAATAATAAAGAAAGAGAGCGATGGGTCTGGATGGACCCGGCATATCTCATTCGATCACCCGCTCCTCCTCCTCCTCCCACAGACAGATATGCAGAGGTACGCTCTTCTGCACACCGCGGCTGAAATGACCGACGTCCTCCGGATCGACTCCGCCTACCATGTTCCGGGCGACGGAGACGAAACGGGCTCCGTCGCATCCCTGCTGTCTGATACCCCCGAACCGCTGCCCGTGGCCTGGCGGATTTCCAACAACCGGGTGCAGCACGTAGCCGTCAACGCGTACACCGGTCTGGATCTTCCCCTCTCCTTCTCCTCCCCGTCCTCCTCCTCCTCCTCCCACTCTCCTCCTCCTCCTCCTCCTCGTATGGGACCGGTGGAACAACGCAAGAGGAGGGGGCGGCGCGGCAGACTGACCATGAATCAGACGACGGGGCTCGCGCATCACGCAGAGGAGGCGACCCACGGCGTCGACGACGACCTCGAGAGGTGTGACATCGAGATCGTCCGCGTGGAGAACCCCTTCAAGACACGGAACATGCGCACCTATGCGCCCTGTGTGCGAAAGGACAAACCCGTCGTGCAAGTCCGAGTTCCGGACGGGGTGTCTGTCAGCCACTCTCCAGCGAGAGGTGGAAATCTTGTCCGTCTGTCTGTTAGTCGCACATTTGTCCCTCAGAATGAGGAGGAGGAGGAAGGTCTGTTCATGCCTGCTGCCGCCGTCTGATGCGTGCAGGCGGAGGGTGCTTATGTACGCCTGCGGGTCACATCACTCTTGTTCACCCTTCCTCCCTCCTCCTCCTACCTAAGCGCGACGATGCATACACCCGCCCCCTCCTCCTCCTCCTCTGACGCTGCGCCCCCTCCTTCTCGGGCTGCGGGAGCGAAACGCCCGCCCGCGCGAGGGAAACGGGATGGCGGTGAGGAGGAGAAGAAAAAGAAGAAGAAGAGGAGAGAGCAAAAGAAGGACGACACATCCCCGGCAAATGATGCCGATGAATTTCCGAACCAAGGAAACGACGAGGAAGATGAAGACCCGCTGCTGCTCGACGAAGCCGAGCGCAGAGGGATGCAGGAGCGTCAGCAGAAACGGGACCGCATCATAAATGGGCTGAGTTCGGCGGACCGCGTCTTCGCCGAGTGCACAATGGAGCGCGTAGACATCAAACCGCCTCACGCCGCGTTCATACACTCCGTTCTGGTGCGCGGGGCCAGCGGAAGGGCCAAACCCGCTCCTGAGGAACTCGGCCTAGTTCAGGAGGAGAAGACGACCACCACCGCTCGGCCTAACCCAGCAGAGGAGGAGGACCTGGCAACGGACGACAGCGGTGATGCGCAGAACAGTCCGAGACTGACCTTGTCGACGGATGCACACAACGAAGCAATGACCATCAAGATGTATTTCTCCGACGACGACACGGACGATGAAGAGGCCGAGGACCTCGAGTTCCATCTGAGCCAGAAGGAAACCGTTCGTCAAATGTACAAATCAGTCAAAGTCGAGCAGAAGCGAGGGAGCGGCTGGAAACCAGGCGATGTCAATGTGCTCGTACTTGCCGAGGACCTCATACGCGACAAGTCTGCGGGTCTCGCGCTTGCGGCCGGCGGTCAACCGGACCAGCTCCTCGACTTGTACCGGCTCGACTCTGCGTACGCCGTCCTGATGCGCGAACAAGCATACGTCAGGGCGGCCGAATACGCACAACCCGGATTCGCGCCGGACCCCGCCTCCTCCTCCTCTACGACAACAACACCCCGTCGAGAAGGAGGCGGCGGCCTGCAACGACGCGCCTTCAGACGGATCATCGACAGGGTGTCTCTGGACCCTACGCAAATCCGCGATATTGCGTGGGATACGTACGCGTACATGCGCAAGGACAGCGGCGTCGGCAGGATCCCGCCGCGCCCGCACGATATCGGCACCATCCTCGAGGCCGTCGTACACGCAGATAACAATCCCGTGCCCGATACAGTAGGTGCGTACAACGAACCCATCGACGATAACCCCTTTTGGAAGGAGAATAACAAGGACGCGGCCAGTTTCCGCAAACAGGTCGCTGACCTTGTATACAACTCGGCGAGGACGTGGCTGCAAAACATGAGCATCGGCATGTACTGCGCAGATATACAACAGGGCGTCTTGCTGGAGCTGCTGGACAAGCAGATGGGCAAGGGACTGCCATGGACCCTGCAGATCGACCGGTTCGGGAGCGGTGCCAATGCCTCCTCGTCCGTAAAGGCCGAGTACAAACTACCGTCCGCGGACGATTTGCGGGAGGGCGACGCGGCGGCGGACGACACCCCAGAAAGAGGAGGGCCGGTACAACCACTCGAGATAACCACGGAGTCTCTGTACGCGTTGTCGATGAAGCGGATGAGATCCTTCTACGACGAGTGGACAAAACTGGGCGACGCCGCAGAGCGCATCCACCCGCGTCTCCGCTGGTTGCACGACGCTATGACGGCGTCGGTCAATGTGGCCGAATCCGTGTTCGATTACGACGACGAGATCGACTCGTACTCGTGGAGACTCGACAGACAGATGTGCAAGGTCTACGTCGTCGCGCGCCTGCAGCGCATTGCGCGCATGGCACTCCGGTTCCACCGGAACGGAACGGCAGACAAAACCGTGCACGGCTACACCTTCCAGGATCTCCTGGAGGAACGAAAAAGGAAGAAGAAGAAGGACGAAGAAGCCCCGCCAATCGCTACCATCCTCGAGGATGTCCTGGACGATAGCTTCTTCGAAGAGATGGGTGGAACACCGATCGTCGTCGGTATCATGCACAAAATCATGGACGACTTAGACGACAGAAAGGAAAACGATTACATCCTCGACAAGTTCAAGTCACTTCCTGAGGAAGCAACCGACGAAGAAAAGTCCGCCGTCCGGGAGAAGGCCGAACTCGAATGGACGACGATGCACGAGGGACGCATCGCGAGGCGCAACGCCAGAATCGAACACAAACCACGAAAAACAGTCGCGAATCGAGCGGCGTCGCGCAAAGTGAAACCGATAGGTCCGTATCCTGTGCACCCTCCTCCTCCTCCCCCTCCTCCTATCCACAACGCTGCCAACTGGTCCGCGACACTCGCAGCACTCCAATTTATCATCAACATGGCCAGCGAGCTGGGACGCCCAGCCGTCACCCCCATCGTCGCCGTTGCGAATCCAACAGCAGCAGAGAAGACGACAGCCGATCGTCCGGCGGCGCCAGCTCCTGTGCAGGCCACGGTCATCGATGTCGTGCCGACGCCTGCGCGCATACTCCCTGTCACGCCCGCGGCTCCTGCGCCGTCAGCCGAGTCGACAAAAAAGAAGAGAGATGCCGTACCAGTCCTTGTGGAACCTCCTCCTCCTCCGACACCCGCGGCTCCTGCGCCGTCAGCGTCGGATCCGACGACAAAAAAGAGGAGAAATGTCGTACCAATCCTTGTGGAACCTCCCCCTCCTCCTCCTCCTCCTCCGACAATGGAGAATGATACGTCCGTGGCTCCTGCGCCCCCTCCTTCAGCAAAAGATAAGGATGCGCCCGCGACTCCTGCGCCGTCAGCAGCGGATCCGACGACAAAAAAGATGAGAAATGTCGTACCAATCCTTGTGGCATCTCCCCTTCCTCCTCCTCCGACAATGGAGAATGATACGTCCGCGGCTCCTGCGCCGTCAGCAGCGGATCCGACGACAAAAAAGAGGAGAAATGTCGTACCAATCCTTGTGGAATCTCCTCTTGCAGCCGCGGCGCCTCCTCCTGCTGCAGCCGTGGTGGCGGACGATGTCAAGGCTTGGTACGCGGCGTACAGCAAATCGGAAGAGGATCCTGGTGCATCCTGGAAAGTCATCGACAGTATGCTGCCGCGCCTTGGTCCGGCTCCTGCCATAACCGACTCCGATGTGGTGGAGTGGAGCAGACGGCTTGCGGCAGACAAACCCAAGATGGCACATCAGGCAGATGCCGTCATTCGCCTTCACCGCGCGTCCCTGTACTGCATGCAGTTTATGCGCGATGCAGAAGTGGGGGCCGCTCTCGGTGCGACTGCGCTCTTCCGGTTCGTCCTGAACGGAGTCATCGACCCGGAGCGCGAGACATTCGACACGCTCCTACCCGACGAGAAGGACGACCGAGCAGACTTGTGTTTTTATGCGTGCCGCCAGCTCTTTAACGAGCTGGATCTCCCCCGTCCGGAGGCAGCCGACGGAGGAGGGAGGACAGAACCCGCACCGAGCACACGCCGCAGCGCGGCCATCGCACAACTGGGAGATGCGAGGAGGAGCGCAAAGCAGAACCGAACCATGCAAATGGTTGCCAATCTCGCAGACCGATTGCGGTCGGCGGTCGCATTCGTCAACCAGATGATCGGTTGGCCGACGTCCTTCCCCATTTGGTCCAACAACGACGATGGGGGGGAGAAGAAGACGCAGTAGAAGGAGCAACCGTGCCTCCTCCTCACTCTTCCGAGGCCGCCGTGCGGCGCCGTTGGTTGCGCTTGCCTGTTTCCGTGTCTCTGCCGGAGGAGGCCCACCGCTGGCGTTTCCTTCCCGGTTTGAGGTGCGCGTGTTGAATGATAAAGACGCGTTCATTGTCTGTCCGGGCCTCTCCGAGGAGGGAAGAGGGCGACGAGTCTTCTTTGTCCTTCTTCGTCTGGGAACCTCCTTCGCCGTCGGGGTGGAGGAGAAGGGGTTGTTTGTCCTCCTGGGGAGTCGGGTACCTCCTCACCACGGAAAGGGCGACGGGGATGACACGCGCGGCGTGTGCGATCGATCGGATGCCCATCAGAATCAGATTCCCGGACGACGGAAAGACGTTGACGTTCGCCCTCCACGTAGCGTGGCTGGGATCCGTCAGCCTGAAGGATGCCATGCGGATAAATCCCTGGTTATGGATGCGCTCGCGGGTCGTGAGCTGCACCAGATCGACGGGATGTCCAGCGCACGCACCAAACGTGTAGTTGCAAGGCGTGAAGTCGAACGTTCTGACGCATACGCCCGTGTATCTGGCAATCATGGCCACGGCCGTGGCACGGGCTTTGACCCCGGCCAGCACCGAACGCACGCCGGTGATGCTGATGTGCTTCTCGAACACAAGCGCCGCCGCCGATTCACCAGTCTTCAGGCGCATGAAGATGGTGTTGGGACGCGCGCGCGCGTGCTTGTCGTGGCGTCCCGGCAACACTTCGGACAGGCCGTCGACCTGCAGAGGATACGCGAAGCTGGCGCTACTCATCACGTTGTGCATGGGATAGGCACCGACATCGACGCAGCTGTCGGGTTCGATCCAGTCGATGGAACGGGTCCGCAGGGACGGGTCGCCGTCGCCGGCCATCATTCCGCCGGCCGCACCCCCCACCTCTTCGCCCCCCTCCCGGATAAGAGGTGCTATTGCTCCTGGAGAGGAACCGCGCCAGGAAGCGGCGGCATCAAGTCCGAAAAAGTCGTTGTAGTACGTCTGCTGTCCCGCGGACTCGCCGGCGCCCTCCTCGTCCTCTACGCGCGGAATGCAGCCGTCCGTCCACGACCCAGACGCGGCGCGGGCCATCCCGCTGGACGACATGACGAACGGTGACTTCTCGATCGGTGCGTGCGCCAGCTGCAACAAGCCCGCAAACAGGCACGCCAGTCCTTCTGCGGCCCTGCAGGGGATGCTGCCCTGCTTCCAGGCGGACGGGGACGTATACCCGTGGTGCGGCCGGATGAGTGACCCCGCCCATCTGCGGGCCGCGCACATCACCGTCACATTTGCGGACGACGGCCGCGTGCACCTCGACCAGGCGCTGCTGAACGCCCTATTCATGGGCGAACGGAGCGAGTGCCTCCTGAGCGGCGCGAAGGCCCAGTACCACCGCCACAGGTATGCCATCCCCCTCTCCGCGTACGTGCGCGACATCCGGGTCAGCGGAGATGTGGGAGGATCCCTCAGCGCCTGCGTGAACATACTGTACACCGACGCCCATGACGACATCGCGAGCGTCGGCCTGCACGCTCATGGCCTCGGAGATACGCGGTTCACCGCCTCGGCGGCAGTGCACGAGAGTTCCAAGCGAGAAGTCGTGCCCACCCGAGGGGGGGTTGTCGTCCCCGTGCCCTCCGTCGGCTCCGCCACGGACACGACCCTGCGCCACCTCTACGGGTTGTCGGGGTCAACGCCCGCTCGCGAACTCAATGTCGCCGCCCACACCGTCGTGCACCGCGCCATCCACGGGTGCATTGGGCTCACCCCGGAAAGGGGGCTCTGTTTCAACTGCAGCACGGGCGCCGAGATCCTCAGGTCCTCCAGCGCCGTTAAGGTGGAGGACGGTCTGCCGTGCGCCGGTATCGGCCACACCATTGGCAACCCCGGCGAGTTTTATACCAGTAACGCCGCCTTTTACCGCCAGGGAGCGGCATCCCTGGCTGCGTCCGTGCCCGTTATTGATCTGACGCGCGGCCTCGTCTGCACCTACCGCGAGGCCATCACGGGATTGCCCATGCGAGAGTTCCTGCACCAAGTCTTTTCCCCTGCTGGGGCGGCGACCCCTGACAGTAGGCCGCGCGCCATGAAACCCCCGTGGCTAACCATGACCTTTGTCCTCGTGGTTTTTCTGTAGACTTGCCATTTCGACTCGGCCGCACCTTCACCATCCGCTCGCTCGCTTGTCGTCATGTCCTCGGCCCCCATCCCTCCTCCCCCGCCTCTCTCCTCCTCCTCTTCGGATGAGAAGACGCCGCTGTGTGGTACATGCGGCCAGCCCTTCCATCCCGGGGTTGGATATGGATGCCTTTGCCGCACCTGTGGTCTGTACCACAAATGCGGTTCGGAATGCAGGTGCGACGTGTGCAACAAGTTCCACACACAGCCCGACAGCGATCCGCTGTGTCCCACATGCGGACACGTGCACGGCGTACATCAGCACTGCTTCTGCCCGGACTGCGAGCTGCAAACCGACCACGCCACGCAGCCGTGCCTCGAATGCCGCCGTTGTCACAGGTGCAACGAGGCATGCACCACCACCGCATTGTTGTCCTAGTGGAACTATTCACCATCACCACCTATTTACCATGTGTTTGTTGATGCCGCGGCATACGCGCTTTTCGTACGTCTCGAACCTCGAAGCGTGTATCAAAGGGTTAGGAGACGCCTCCATCTCATCCGTCGACGTCCGCGAACTATGCACTACCATCGACGGACATCGACTTCCGTGATGACAACGACCCTGATCCTGCACTCCTGTCCAGGGCGGACATCCTCCGCAAGGAAGCTAAAGAGAGGATGGATGCAGCCCTTGCTGACCTGGAACGATGACGTTACGCCGAGGAGCTTGACTAGGCCGATCCAGTGATGTTCCGATGGCATCGCCCTCCCTCCTCCCTCCCCTCCGCATTTCGCCAGTTGCACCGTCCTCCTTCGATGTCCGTTGTTTGTTCGCATGCATCCCTGTTGTACGGCGAAGGGGATTATGCCTGATCTGAATCAACCCAAATCAACAAACACGCATTCTTCATCCAATTCGTCAAGAATTGCAAACGAACATCCTCTGGATAGGGCTACCCGACCAAATTGGAGTACAAGATTCGTTCTCTCATGCCGGGAGGGAGCCCGGCCTCGGCCAGTGTGTCGAGCAGGCACTTGAGAGGCGCGAACAGATGCCTCTCCGTCACAGCGCACATTGTGTTGTAGTTCCCGGCGACGTTCAACAAAACGGAGATCCATGGATCGAAACACTGACGTAAAACAAGGTTGATGTCTTCGATCCGCGAGGTGGGATCATTGCACCACTGGCCAAGAAGGCTATGCGCCTCCTTGACAAGCCGTCTGTTGGTGAGATCGGCGCATGCGACCCAGGCGTTGATCGCCATCAACGCAGCGTGTCTGGCCGCGGCCGTCGTCCAAGCACGACGCAGTCCGGTCACAGCGAACCCGTTCGTATGATAAGGACGTTCTGGAGCGGTATAATTGGGAGGGTACCTTGCCATGGCGGCTGCTGAAAGGCGCAGTCCGTTGAAGAACCGAACACAGCCGTTGTACGCGCGCATGAGCTCGCATAGGGAATCTTGGACGGTCTCGCAATCAGGAAGACCCGCAATCTGCTCGATGGAACCGGCCGTTAGCTCGTACAACTTGTAGTAGTGGAGAGCCTGGTGGTATCGTCCTTCTTCCCAGACGTCCTCGATGCTGATGAGGGTGTGTCTGCGAGAAGAGGAGGGAGAACGGGAACGACTCCTCCCACGCGCGCGCTTGCGAGGAGAGGAGGAGGGAGAACGGGAGGAGCGGGAACGACTCCGCGCGCGTCTGCTGCGAGACGAGGAGGAGAAGGACATGAAAGAGGAGGAAGGGAGGAGGAGGGGTGGGTGCGGCCGACGAAATGAATGAAGGAAGGACCTATTCATGCCTATATAGACAAAAGCAAAAACCCGTCTGCGTGCCATCAACCCCTCCTCGTCACGGAGAAAGAGGTGGGCGGCGCGCAATGTCGGTGGCGTCGAGAATAGATAACTCGGCCTTTCTCCCACAGTGCATGAAGGAAACACACTGATATACTTTGGCAGCGACCCGTGAAAAGGAGCGGTAAACACGGAGTATGTCGGCGATAACAGCGGTGTCGCCTTCGGTCTCGACCCATGATGTAAGTATCGGATCGCTGACGAATGCGTTGTAAGCATCGTGGATGGCGGCCCAGTTATCCGCTGACGTCTTGGCCTTGGAGGCGATGCCCTCGTACGTGTGCGTTTCGTTGGTCCACGTGGCGTTGATCATCTCCGTCGAAACCGCATTCGACGTGGCGAGTAGGCGCCTAAGAAGCGTCTCGATTTGGAGAGGAGTACCAGCGCGTTCAGCAAATACACCAGTGGGATTCCAGCGAAAATCATCCGTCGTCGCGAAGTTAAACTTCTCCAGGTCGTCACCGACGTCGCTCCTGAATAGATCGATGGCCCGGAAATACGCCCGGTCTGCGAAGAGGTGGACGGGCATGTTATCGCCCTTGCTCGCGTTCGCTTCTTCGTACCGCTTATGCATGAACCTTCTCACGAGCATATACTCCTCGCGTCTGCGGATCTCGTCGGAGAGTTGGGCGCGCACGCTCTTTTGTGCGTCTTCATTGGCGGAGGGAGCGTCAGGTTCGCCCATAGGAGTCGTTTGCATGGCGGTGGTGGCGGATAATGGGAAGATATATGGACGACAGGTGGGGCGCGGGCGAGGTAGAATGGGGACGGGTGATTCTTCCACCCACGCGCGCTCTAGATCCGAGCCAATACCAACCGGCGTGCCATCTTGTAGTAATAGCAGGATTATTAGCAGCAGCGTGGGCGAAGTCCATGATGTACTGGTTATCCGCCCCATGGAATAATATCAATAACCCGGACGAGTTGGACGGGTGCCATCTCATATTAGTAGCACTATTACCAATAGTAGTGCGGACTAACCCTATGATAGACTGTTTAACCGTCCCGTAAGGTAGCATCAATAGTTCGGAAAAGTCGGGTGGTTTGGCCGCTCCTCGCCGGGTCTTGCCCATCATTCCACTCGCGCGCGCCCAGCTAACCCACCTGCCTCCCCTCCTCTCCCTCCGACGACATGGCACGTATCAAGCACACCTCCGGCGCCCGTGGTGACAAGGCCGGCATCACCACGACGGGGAAGGCGGGTCCCCAGATCAAGAAGACGCGGGCCCCTAAGAAGGAGGAGCCCCAGGTTAACGCCTGGCAGTTCGGCCTCCATGCGCAGCAGCACCGCGACCATCTATTGAAGGAGTGCGACGCCGAACTCGCCACCCACGTGGCCCGCGTCAAGGAGGCCGGTGAGCTCGCCAACAAGTATCTTCTCCTCCATCCGCATGGTGACGAGACGGAGCCGATGACGTTGTACCGCCAGCGTCTCCAGGATTACCTGGCGTTTATCACCAAGCAGGAAACCGTCGCTAGCCTTCGCGTTGCAGTCGACAAGGCACTGGCATCCGTGCAGGGTTTTCGCGTCCCGGCGCACGCCTTGCAGACGATACTCGATCCGTGCGACCCTCTTCGCATGGTTGACGAGCTGCGTCGTTGCACGATCATACGCAGCGACTCCTCGGATGCATCTGCCCCCCTCCTTCTCATGCCCGTCGACATGATTAGCAGGGCGAGCCTCCGCATGTCGACGGGGGTTGTCACGCTCATGCGCACTCTGAAGGCGCTGCCCTAGCCCTGCCAGGGAACCTCCCTCCTCCCTCTCCGCCCTTTTTGCTAACAGCATCGCCGGCAGAGGGCAGGTCACATAAAAAAGACGTCGTTTCTTGCAGGCGGCGGTACAACGGGGAGCAGAGGAGAGGCGGCTGAGTAGTCGTCACCGTCTCCTCCCCCGTCGTCATAGGGGACGCCGCGGTGCTGCTGGAGCACCGGTTTGCGTTCTCGGAAGGCGGCGTTGACGACCGCGTCGAGAGGTGGGTCGATCCACAAGGTGCGCCTGGCCAGCGACAAAAAGTCGGCGACGATGGCTTCGTGGAAGTTCCGCGACCGTTCAAGGGCTGCCTCGTTTTCGTCCGGCGACGGCATCTCGATGCGGTTGTCGACTCCGCCCGCGTTCCTGGCAGGTAGGGTCACGCGCATGAAGAGTTTGGTCTGCTCGGCGAAGTCGGTCGTAGACTCGTCGAAGGGGCCGGCCAGTGCACTCCCGTCATCGAGGGAAAACCAGCGCGCGGCCATCTCCGTCTGGGTGCGCAGCCTGCTGCTGTCGTCCGCGGAGGGGTACCGCAGAGCGGCCAAGTACTCGGCGTGGTTGTCCGGGTGGTTGCTGTTGCACGCCGAGTAGAGGACCAGGTGCGCAATGGCGTTCTGGTCCTGCATGGGGACGGACTGCAGAGATTGGTTGATGGTGCGCAGGTAGGCGGGGTTGTGGTGGATGGCCAGCCTGGCCAGCAGGTAGAGGAACGCGGCCTGCACGGCGGCCCCGGCCACCCCCTTGTCCCTGGAGATCCAGTCCAGGGCCGGCGGCTTCCTGTCCCTGGGCCTGCACCACACGTCGAGGACAATGGCGCGGGTGGCGGCGAGCACGTCCGACAGCGAGGCGGCGGTGACGGTCCCGGCCCCCATGTGGGAGTAGACGAGCACGGCCTGGAAAAGGTTCAGGCCGCGGGCACTGCACAGCGACAGGAGGCCCGGAAAGAGCTGCGCCACCTCGAAGGCCGTGTCGGTCCGTCCGCTCACCGCGACGTCGAAGAGGACCGAGCCGCCGTCGTGCGGATTTTGCAGGTCAAACTGCGCGGCCGGGTCGAGGAGGAACGGAAAGGGGGAGATGGCGTGGTTGATCAGCGCCACGGCCAGCCGCTTGGCCGCGTGGACCAGGTTCTCGGCCACGGATGCGACTCCCGATGTCTGGGCCGCGGCCCCCAGTCTCCTCTTCTCCCTCTCGGCGAAGGCGTTGAACAGCCGGTTGTGCGCCTGCAGCGCGTCCCCGAGCGCGCCCTTGCACGCCTCAGCCGACAGCTCGGCGGCCGACCGGACGACCACCTCGCACAGGGTTCCTGGAAAAAAGACGTGCACCAGAAGGAGCAGCTGCTGCCACCGGTGCAGTCGAAGCGCGGCGTGGAGGAGGTGCAGGCGCGCCATCCGCGGTACGACCAGCCGCAGAAGATCGACGGGCTTGCTCCCCAGCGAGGCCAGGAACAGCCCCATGCAGTCGGACCCGGTCTCGATGAGCTGGTGCAGCTTGCGGCTCCACAGCGCGGCCACGAGTTCGGCGTGGACCGTGGACAGGGCATCGCGGTTGGTAATCCGTGTGCCGTCAAAGGTGCAGAAGTAGCGCTCGGCGCACATGATTTCCGCGTCGGACACGGTTGCCTGTTTTCCGGGGCCGGACAGGACCATGTACTCGTGGATCTTCATCTCGAACTCCACGCTTTGTTCCGCGGCTCCCGTCGCCGCGAAGAGGACCCACAGACGTCTGTAGCGCGCCGGGTCGGTGGCGTGGCTGCACATCATCATGTGCGCGAACCGCACCGCGGGGTGGATGAGGGTGTGGGCGTAGAGCGGATTCACTACGGGCATGTCATCGCCGCGCGCGTTGAAATCGACATCCAGGCTGTCCAGGTGTTCGTATGCGGCGCGGACTGCTGCGCCTGCTCCTCTCCTCGGATCGCACGCGCGGGTCAGCAACTGGACCAGGGCTTGGCACATCCCGCGCGCTGTTTCGACGCACTCGCGGGGCTGTTCATTGTACGCGGAGGGGCACTCGTCCACGGGGCAGACCGGGCACACCGCCACCTGTTTGGGCCGAAGGAGGTACGGAACCACCAAGTCTCCGTCTTCTCGTCCACCGCGCTTCTCCTCCTCGCCGGCAGCCTCCTCCTCTGCAGTGGTGGTGGGAAACATGGTGGCGGTGGACGGACGCGAGTCGCGCGTCTATGTCCCGTAGAGGAGGAGAATCGCGCACCCGTACCACGGGTGGACGGACGCACGCACCACATACAGCACCGCATTCACGCATCCGCCAAGGGGGGTGCATTCGAGTCGCACCGTTCGTCCAGCTCGTCGTCGAGAAGGTGTTGCACGCACACGGCCGCTGTTCCGTTGAGCTGCATCGTTTCGTCCTTGGGGACCTTCAGCCTGATTCCCACGGACGTGGCCCGTTTGCGCCTGATTCTCTGTGCTTCCGGGCAGTCGTAGGGGCTTTCCATGGTGTGCGCCCAGTCCGTCCTGTCGTTGGCCAGCAGGATAATGAGCTCGGGTCCGTACAAGTCCACGATGTCTCCCGCGGGTCCACTTCCTCCTCCTCTGATGCAGACCATGTATGTTTTGCGCAGGTCGTCCCAGATCCGCGCGCCGCAACTCAGTTTCTTTGATTCGGTGCAGTCGCCCCCGTCGCAGTTTCCTCCTCCTCCTCCTCCCACCTCCTCCTCCTCCTCCTCTTCGGTCCAGGTCCCGTCTCCGGAGTGTCGTCGCTGTTCTGACAGGCCGCCCATCGTCCAGTGCTTCGTCCTGCGTTCGAGGGCCACCCGTTCGCGCTCCTGTAGGGCCGCCCTGCACGCCTGTCCTATCCCTGCGAGACGCCGGATCTCCCTCTCTCGGCGCTGCACCTCCAGGCCGGCCTTATCGCCAGCGCCGCCGTGTCCCTGCTGCTGCCTGAAGAAGGACTGCAGCAGAAAGAGGGCGACGAGCATGGCCGCCACGCAGCTGGCCAGCTTGATGAAGAGAATCCACTCGTTGGGGGCCAGCTTCTTGCACTCCAAAGAGGACAGGACGGATCTTGCCCCCCTCTGGCACGAACGCATTCCCTCTCTGCTCAGTCTGGATCTTCTGGGCCGTGAACTGGGACGTCTGGGAGACACGTACTCGCCCATCCGTTACATATCCGCCGGGGTTTCGGCGATCAATCGCCACTTTCGCGCCTTCGAGGCCAGCCTCCGCGGGAAGCATGGGTTCCACGCCTCCAATGCAGGGCCCATGAGGTTCTTACATGCATTCGCCAGGCTTCCGAGCGCGCTGGGGTACCGCGGCGACTCGCCCATGGGAGGAGGAGGAGGAGACGGGGTGCGGAACACTCTTCTCCACCGCGAGAACGACGAAGGGCACAGGCTCCTGTTTGCGTGGGTCCTGCAGGAGACGCGGAACGTGTGCGCGGTTCTCTTGGACAACGACCGCCGCGGGACAGAGGAGCGGCGGGTGGTGGCAGCCGAGGTACAGGCGCGCATCAACAACAGCGGAGGAGGAGGAGGGGCGTCTTTGACGCGCCAGTTCCAGGACATCTCCTATTTCATGACCGGAGTGGCATGGACGCGCGTCCTGAGCCGCGTGTCGCGCGAGCTGGGCCAGATCCAGATCTCCGACGAGTACCGCGCCGGGGCAGCAGACTGGATTGCCATTGTGGCGGAGGTGGCGGTCATGCCCTTCTCCGACGCCGCCGTGGCGATAGGGCGCCACGTGCGAACCCTCATTGGCGTCCCTTCGCATCCATCCTCCTCCGCCTACGAGGAAAAGGAACGCGAGCAGAAGCTGGATCCACCTCAGGGCGTCGAGGAGGAAGCCGTGGGACGAACCCAGGTGGCCCACTGGGTCATGGACGTCACAAAACGGGAGAGCATCGACTTCTTCGTCCGTTCCTCCGTGTCCGACTGGATCTTCGACTGCGTGGCGCGTGCCCTGTCGCTTACCGAGAGCATGACCGACGAAACAAGGGAACCCCTTGACCACGTGCTGGAAAGGCTGTGCGCCGAGGACGTGCGGCGCATCAAGGCGGAAGCGACGCTCGACGTGGCCCTGCAGCCCATGAGCAACATTGTCGCCAAGTTTGCGCACCCTCTGCTGGCGATCTTCGAGAACGGGTTCGACAAAATTGTGCAAGGCGTCGACTTTGCCATCCACAGCACGTGGGCACAGGCGCAGGGAAAAGCCTTGGCCGAGGCGCTGGACATGGAAGCGGAACTGGACAGGCAGTACCGGGCCCACGCCCGTGCGTACAATCCCGCCAGCGCGCGGAGCCGGTTCCGTCCTACCGTTGTGATGCCCCCCGCCGCCATGCTGGCCAAGGAGTGCAGGGACGCCGTCCTGCACATCCTTGGATATATGGGCGAGCGAGACCTGCCCGCGGCGTCCGACCTTCTCGCCGCCATTCTCTACGACGGGATGCGTGCATCTGAGGCGGTGAAGAGCCTGGGGTCGATACTCTTTTCTGTCATCAGCGTTTATTTTTCTGCCCTCACTCTGCGCGTGTCGGGGAGGCTGCGATTTGAGTTCTGAATATGGTACACAAATCGGCAAAGAAACGGGCGACGGCGGCGGGGTCGCAGCGGCTGGGACGGTCCTTCTCCTCCTCCTCTGCCTGGCCAGCAGGGACGCCGAGGCGACTGCGGACGTGCAGATCCCGCACCGCGCTCTTGAAACAGTAGAGGGTTGTCAGCGCGCGCGCGGAACCGGGGCGGATACGGTCGAGCTGAGAGAGGCGGACTTGCATGCGCGAGCCTATGCCCCCGCGCAACATCCACACGCGGTCCTTGGGCTGGGAAGGGCCCGAATCCGTGCAGATGGTGAACGAGTCACACACGGCAATGGCCATGGCCAGGCCGACGGATCCGCTGACGCAGCTGGCCATCCAGATGGCCGCGAAGAGCAGGTCATACACACAGAAGATGGATTCGGCGGGCGGATTAAGAGGGTGTATGTTGTTGACATCGCCG
>Ga0207952_1000519_pt1 | contig 29362 bp, 18 predicted proteins | sample SubbioR12Aug_8Ca_FD_184831 | JGI IMG/M metagenome (GOLD analysis project Ga0207952, IMG submission 184831) | Serpentinite rock and fluid subsurface biosphere microbial communities from McLaughlin Reserve, California, USA - CR12Aug_8Ca (SPAdes) | ecosystem: Environmental > Terrestrial > Deep... | reverse complement strand
CAGGTAAAGCGTTATGCGCAATTGCTGCAAATTGCTGCCCAGGCCAGCGAGCCCTTGCTGTGGATAGCACCAACTCCGCCTAACCCCATGGAAAACGCATTTCTGCAAGCCTGGGGCAAGAAGCAAAGCGTATTGCAAATCAGCCTGGACTGGCGTGCCCATACCTTGCCGCAGCCGTATTACCATGCCTGGCCGGGTTTGCAGGATACTGGCAGCCAGCATCAGCAGGCGCTGACTGAATATGTAGACACCTCCCACATACGTCTGTGTCGTGCCACTTCGCTGGAAGATGAGGCGGTGCAGGGTGCGCAAACCATCATCAACTGGCTGCAGGCAGGCAAGCAAAGCGTGGCCGTGGTGGCGCAAGACCGTGTCGTCTCGCGTCGCATACGGGCCTTGCTGGAACGTGCACAGATCATGGTGGCCGATGAAACCGGCTGGAAACTGTCTACCACCCGCGCTGCGGCGGCGATTGCCGCCTGGCTGGAAGTGGTGACGACGCGCGCCGATACCATGGCTATGCTGGATTTTTTGAAGTCACCTTATCTGCTGTGGAAAGATACTGACAATACCGAGCCTGAGCAAGATGCCATCGCTGCCAAGGCCGACATGGTCATGCGCATAGAGCTGGTCTTGCGCCGTGCCAATGTGCTGGGCGGCTGGGAGTCAGTATTGGCCGCACTGGATGGGGGCAAGGATACCGGGCCAGCCAGCCGCTGGATCAGGTCCATGTCCAGGCAGGCTGGCAACTTCACAGGCAGGCGCAGTCTGTCTGAATGGAGTGCACTGAGTTTGCAGGTGTTCTTTGACCTCTCCATGTTCAATGCCTTCCAGGCAGACCCGGCTGGTGCGCAAATCATACAACTACTACAGAAGCTGCAGCTCGCCTGTCAGGATTTGAAAACCCCATTCACCTTTGCTGAGTGGCGCGCCCTGATGAACCTGCAACTGGAGAGCACGGCATTTGTGTTCGCACATACCGACAAGCGCGTGGTCATGTTGCCGCTGAATGGCGCACGCCTGCGTCCCTTTGATGCGGTACTGTTGGTGGGGGCAGATGCTTCCCACCTGCCATCGCAAGCCAGTGAGATTTTATTTTTTGCGAATGCAGTCAGACGCGAATGTGGACTGGAAACCCGCGAGTCGCGTCAGCAACAGCAATTGCGTGATTTTGCTGAACTATTGCTGAGCAACACGGACATCGTTTTATCCTGGCAAGGCAGCCTGAATGGCGAACATAATCCCGTCAGCCCGTGGCTGGAACAACTGGGTTTGACGCTGGAGCGTACCCAGCAAGGCGTGCTGGATAGTCATCCCCTTGATTTGCCGACCAGGACCATGCAAGCCGGCACCCAGCATATGCCCACGCCCTCTGCAGCTGCGTTGTTGCCAGTGACATTGTCTGCCAGCGCCTACACCAGTCTGGTGGTTTGCCCTTATCAGTTTTTTGCCGGGCGCATGCTGGGTTTGAGTGCGCTGGATGAACTGTCTGACATGCCGGAAAAGCGTGACTATGGCGACTGGCTGCATGCCATCCTCAAGCGTTACCATGAAGAGTTGAAAGTAGTGCAGGCCACGCAGCCTGGTGTAGATAAAGAAGCCTTGCTGCGTAACATATCCGCTGATTTTTTTGCCGATGTCTTGCAAAAAAGCCCGGCGGCACTAGCTTATAGCGTGCGCTGGGATAAAGTCATCCCCGCCTATGTCGCCTGGATGCAGGCGCATGAAGAAGCGGGCTGGCAGTTTGACATGGGTGAAATCAAGAATGAAAAGACGCTGGAATGGCAGGGTGGCCAGATCATGCTGAAAGGTCGCATAGACCGCATAGACAGAAATACGAATGGCGAAGTGGCGGTACTCGATTACAAGACTAAAAATCTGAATGACTTGCGCAGAAGGCTCAAGGAAGGTGAAGATCATCAGTTGCCGTTTTACGGTTTGCTGACGGATTTGCCTGTCAGTTCAGGCAGTTATGTCGCGCTGGAACTGAGTCAGGGCAAGGCTGGCGATGTCGCCGCTGATGATTTTGAGCGCTGGGTTTCAGAGCTGGCACTGGCGATTAAAACCAGCATGTCATCCATACAGAAAGGTGCTAGCTTGCCAGCCCATGGTGTAGAAGCAAATTGCCAGTATTGTGAAATGCGTGGACTCTGTCGCAAGGGGGCATGGTGATGAGCGAGTCCATGCAAACCCCTCAATACTCACAGGCTTACGAAGTCAATGGCCAGGCTGTCAGCCATGCCCATTTCACGGCAACTGCCTGTGACCCGCGTCATAGCGTTGTCGTAGAGGCTTGTGCCGGTAGTGGTAAGACCTGGCTGCTGGTGTCGCGCATGTTGCGGCTCTTGCTGGCCGGGGCTGAGCCGGCAGAGTTACTGGCGATTACCTTTACCCGCAAGGCTGCGCAGGAGATGCGTGAGCGCCTCATGGATTTGCTGCATGAACTGGCACTGGCAGATATCGCCCACGTGCGGCAGTTGTTGACGGAGCGCGGCATTGCAGAGGCTGATTTGCAGAATGTCATACCGCTGGCACGCGGCCTGTATGAAAAAGTCTTGTCCAGCCCGCAGTCGCTATCACTGGACACCTTCCATAGCTGGTTTGGCCGACTGATACAACTGGCACCGCTGGCATCAGGCGTGCCACATGGCTTTACGCTAGTCGAGGCCAGTGGCGACATACAGCGCGAAGCCTATGGCCAGCTCATGCAGATGCTGGCGCAAGAAGAGCATGCTGAGATCAAGGAAGCACTGCTATTTCTGTATCAGGAAATTGGAGACTTCAATGCCCGAGAAATGCTTGAAGCTTTTCTCGACAAGCGGGCAGAATGGTGGGCCAGTAATCAACAAGTTGAACTGGGCGGCCCGCTGGACTGGTTGCGTGATTTATGCGGAGCAGACCTGTATCAGGATGCACGGCTCAGTATCTGGGAGGATGCCCAGCTATATCAGCGCATTGCCCATATGGCCCTGGTATTGGGGCAGGGTTCAAAAAATAATCAGACCAATGCCAGCAAGATAGAGCTGGGCCTCACTGAAGGCCCGAGTCTGGAAGCCTTTGCCATGATTTGCGATGGTTTTATCAATGGTCAGGGCAATATCCGCTCGCATAATGTCAAGGTCAAAGCGCTGATTGCCTCCATAGAAAAGCACCTTGGACTGGACCAGATCAATGCCTTTGAAGATGAATGCGAAGCGATAGTTCAGGCTCTGCATCAACTGCAAAAACGTAGCGCCGAAAAAATGGTCATGCAAGTCAATGAAGCGCTGTTTGCTGTCGGCACAGCTTACCTTGAATGCTACCAAAGCCTGAAGTCAGACCAGCGGGTATTTGATTTTGCTGACCTGGAATGGCAGGCGTATAGACTGCTCAGTAATGAAGAATATGCAGCCTACCTGCATAGCCGTCTTGATGCGCGCTACAAGCATATCTTGCTGGATGAATTTCAGGATACCAATCCGCTGCAATGGGGCATAGTGCAAGCCTGGCTGGAAGCTTATGGTGATGATGGAGCCAAGCCCAGTGTGTTTGTGGTGGGTGACCCCAAACAGTCTATCTATCGTTTTCGTCGCGCCGAACCCAGAGTTTTTACTGCTGCACAAAATATGCTGGCAGCGCAGGGGGCGCGGGTTTTGCGTACCAACCAGACGCGCCGGAATGCACCAGCGATTGTTGATGTACTCAATGTCAGCATGCATGGCAACCCGCTGTTTCATGCGCAAACAACGGCTGCTGATGCAGATGGTGCAGTCTGGCGTTTGCCATTGATAGGCATGGCCGCGTCAAGTGATATAGAAGAGGTAGGCGAAGAAGAAGTTGCTCCATCACGCTTCCCTCTGCGTAATCCGTTGACAACGCCATTGGAAGAAGCAGAAAACCAGCAACGCTATGAAGAAGGCAAGCAAGTCGCACAAGCCTTGCTGGGCATACGTGCCGCGAAGGGTGCGGATAGCTGGCACTGGAGTGACGTGATGCTGCTGGTCAAGCGCCGCACGCATTTGTCTGCCTACGAAAAGGCTTTGCGCGAGGCAGACATCCCTTTTGTTTCCAGCCGTCGTGGTGGCTTGCTCGATGCGCTGGAAGTGCTGGATTTGATCGCACTATTAAATTTCCTGATGACGCCAGGTGACAACCGTGCGCTCGCGCATGTCTTAAAGTCGCCCATCGTGGCAGCCAGTGATGATGATCTGATTGCGTTAGCCATGCGCGATGAAGCAACGTGGTGGAAGCGCCTGCAGACCTTGGCCTTGGGTTTGGCTTCGAAGCAGGATGACTCTTATCCAGTTCTGCAACGCGCCGCCAGCTTGCTGCAACAATGGATGGAAGCGTCTTATTATTTACCCGTGCATGATTTGCTGGACCGCATATTGCATCAGGGTGAGGTCTTGCAACGCTATGCGCAAGCATCATCAGTTGCGCAGCGCAGCCAGGTCATGGGCAATATTCATAGTTTTACAGAACTGGCTTTGAATCTGGATGCCGGGCGTTACCCAAGTTTGCCCAAATTTATCGCTGCCCTGAGCGCCTTGCGCCGTGGCGGCGATAGTGATGCGCCTGATGAATCTGCGGTTGATAGCGCGGCTGATGCTGTGCGCATATTGACTATCCACAGTGCCAAGGGGCTGGAAGCAAAGATCGTTGTCATGCTGGATGCCAATCATAGCGAATCCATGAAAGACAGGATAGGTGTCCTGTGCCAATGGCCTTTGCAGGCAGGTGAAGAAAGGCATTTTTCTGTCTTCGGTAAAAAAGACCAGCGTGGCGCTGCACGTGACCGTTTTTTTGCACAGGAAGAAGCCCAGGCCACGCAAGAAAACTGGAATCTCTTATATGTCGCTATCACCCGTGCCAAGCAGATATTGATACTTAGCGGTGTGCAGAGCGGTAAAAAACAACTAACGCCAAGCTGGTATGGCTATCTCGATCATGTAGAAGAAAAATTGCCAGACTCGGCTAATTTGGATAATGAAATACAACAGAGCCAGTCATTCAGCATCGCAGTATTTGAACCTCCTGCCATGCCCGCTGAAGAGCTGGAGCCCGAAGTGAGCAGTGATGAGCAATTGGAAGGTATCGCCCTGCATACCTTGATGGAGCGTTTGAGCAATAACGCAAAGACCTGGCCTATCGCAGTGCCAGATGTCGAAACCATCGCCGCCTGGTTGCCCTGTTCCAGCACCATTGCAGCAGTAATACGCAAACAGGCTGAGTGTATATTCAGTAATTCTGCATTGCAAAAATTTTATGAGCCTGCCGCATATATATATGCGCGCAATGAAATGGATGTGCTGGTAGAAAAAAAATTATTGCGCCTGGACAGGGTTGTGGTTTTTTCGCATGAAGTCTGGGTGCTGGATTACAAGCGCCAGCTTTTACCCGGCCAGGAGGCAGGCTACAGGCAGCAGTTGCTGGCTTATGTGCAAGCCTTAAATCATGTGTTTTCTGATAAAACTGTCCATGCTGCACTTATTTTAAGCGATGGCAGCCGGATAGACCTGCTCTGATAGAAAATTTGCTCGTATAATTAATAAATGAGTTGCATACCCCTTTAAACATTGAGACATGATGATTTCCGAATTTGAATCGCTAGCTGAAAAAGTGACGCAGCTTTCCGTACTGGCACATACACTGCGCAGTGAAAATGCCAGATTGCGCAACGACGTGACGTCCATGATGACGAAAAATGCAGACTTGCAACAACGCATGCAGCAGGCCCATGATCGCGTTTCTACTTTGCTTGCGCAATTGCCGGCAGAGGTCTTGAATGACAAGGAAGCGGCATGAGCGAAGCAAAAGTCATACAGGTTGATGTCAATATCATGGGCCAGAGCTATAAGCTCAGTTGCAAGGAGGGCGAAGATCGCCCTCTGCGAGAGGCTGCAGCCTACCTCGACGGCAAGATGACAGCCATCCGTGATGCCGCCAAAGTCAAGGGCACGGACAGGATAGCTGTCATGGCTGCGCTGAGCATGACAACCGAGTTGCTGGCCACCAAATCACCAGAGGGCCCTTTGTCCGGCCTGTCTCTGGCAGAGGTAAAACAAAAGATCCAGGATATGCATGGACTGATGGATGAAGCCCTGACGCCGCAAGAAAAACTATTTTGATCTGGCATCTTATTATTTAATTTAATCAAAATAACTAGCGACACGCAGGCATTTCAATGTACACTTTAGTTCCCTGCCGTGTTCGCCAATGTCATATATTCCTTGAACCATTTTAGTGCATAGGCCGTGGAACATTATTCGATAGGTGTGAGCGTCGCTAGTCCGATGAACCCGAAATTGAATTGACCGTGGCCAACTTGAACCGCTCAGGTTCAGGATGCCGGCATAGCGGCATCGGTGGGGACTTATTCTGAACGGCTGTCATTTTATATGACAGCCGTTTTTTTATGCACGATCAATCCCTGCTGTTTATCGTTTTGGTGTGTTCATGCCGTTGCTAGATAAATGTGCGACAATTTCATTTTGACTTTGCAGGTGTTCACCATGGCATATTGGTTGATGAAATCTGAGCCGGATGAGATCAGTATCGATGACGTTCTGGCCCTGCCCAGCATCCCCTGGTTTGGCGTGCGCAATTATCAGGCGCGTAATTTCATGCGCGATGGCATGAAGGTGGGCGATGGCGTTCTGTTTTACCATTCCAGTTGCGCTGAACCCGGTATTGCCGGTCTGGCAGAAGTAGCCAGCACAGCCTATCCCGATCACACGCAGTTTGAAAAAGACAGCAAATACTTTGATCCCAAGTCGACCCAGGAAACACCACGCTGGATGATGGTCGATGTCAAGGCCAAACGCAAAACCCGCTTGCTGAGCCTGGCAGAACTCAGGACTTATCCCGAACTCGCGGACATGACGGTGCTGCAAAAAGGCAGCCGCCTCTCCATTACGCCAGTCAAACCAGATGAATGGCGCTTTATCCAGAAATTGTTGAAGGAATAGGTTTGAAATTTTATCCATTCACTGCAAATTCTGCGACAGAGTCGACTGAGCCTCTCGCCGCAGCCAAATTCATCAAGGAAATAGGGCGTGGTAAAGATGGTGCGCGCAGCATGTCGCAAGTCGATGCCGCAATGCTGTATACCGCCATGCTGGCTGGACGGGTATCTGACCTGGAGCTGGGCGGCATCTTACTGTCCATGCGCATCAAGGGTGAGTCCATAGAAGAAATTGCAGGCTTTCTGCAGGCTGCACAGCCTTATATTTTGCCCTTGCAAGCTCCAGCAGATAGTAAATATGCTCCGGTAGTCATACCCACTTATAACGGTGCGCGCAAGAAGGCTAATCTGACACCCTTGCTGGCCCTGTTACTGGTAAGGCGCGGTGTGCCCGTACTGGTGCATGGTGTGCGCACTGATGCCGGTCGTGTCGCTACCGCTGAGATATTCCAGGCCCTGGATTTACCGCTGGTGACAAGCGCAGAGCAGGTGCTGGATCAGATCCAGCAAAAGCAGCCAGCCTTTATGCTGATAGATGTCTTGTCACCTGCGATGGCACATTTACTGAGCCTGCGCCGTATCCTTGGAGTGCGCAATTCCACCCATACCCTGGTTAAACTCCTGCAGCCTTTTACCGTGCCTGCCTTGCGCCTGAGTTCTTACACCCATCCTGAATATCTGCTGATGCTGCAAGACTATTTTTCCCGCTGCGCACCTGCTGAGGCTGGCGATGTCTTCCTCATGCGCGGCACGGAAGGAGAGACAGTTGCCAGCACTGGCCGTGCCCAGCAGATAGACTGGTTCCATGCCGGGCAGGGCACTACCCTGGTGCCAGCGCAACAAGAGCCTTTGGCAGAAGTGCCGATTGTGTCTGACAGCATAGATGCTGCCACGACGGCAGCCTGGATAAGGTCAGTACTAGCTGGCGAGATTGCCGTGCCTGAAAATATTGCTGCACAAGTTGAACACTGCGCCAGCGTTGCCCAGCGTTTGCGCCAACAAACCTGAGGTTATACCCATGATGGAAACAGATCTGGCAGAAATCAATCCTGACGTGCGTGATGATCCACGTCTGGGGAAAGTGCTTGATTTCCTGAACAGGATAGGTATCACCATCATAGAACGCGAGCTGCAACATGCGACGTTTTTGCCAGGTCTTGATCTGGGGCCGGGTTGCATTTATGTCGATTATGGCAAACTCAAATACCCTGGTGACATGGTGCATGAAGCGGGGCATCTTGCGGTGACGCCCGCTGCGGATCGTGCACTCATAGGCAGTGATCAGCAGGACAAGGACTGGCCGCCACAAGGCGAAGAAATTGCGGCCATTTTGTGGTCACTGGCAGTGGCGAGAGAACTCGATTTGCCACTGGATTTTGTGTTTCATCCGAATGGCTACAAGGATGATTCCAGCTGGTTGATAGAGACTTTTGAATCAGGTAATTTTATTGGCCTGCCGTTTCTTGAATGGGCTGGCCTGAGCCTGGGGGCGGTACGTGCAGAGAAAGAAGGCAAGCCTGCTTTTCCTCGCATGCTCAAATGGATACGGGAGTAGTTCTGATAAAAGCGTGCAGGCGCGCACATGGCATTGAACGACGTAATCGGGATCGGGTTGCAAATACACATAAATAAATGTAAATTTTATGGGGATGAGAATGAAGGGTTCGGTGCTAACGATTGTTTTTTCCGCTGCTGTGCTGGCGTGTGGTGTGAGTTATGCTGCTGACTGTGTTTCGATCAAGCCTCAAAAAGAGTGCTTAAAGTGTTTCGATGCTACAGCGAAATAAGCTGACATAGATTTCCCAAAAAAGAAAGAGTTGGACGGCAAGGCTGAGCCGGACAAGCTTGAGTCAGCGCGGCTATCCAAAAAAACTGGACAACGAAAAAAGCAAACAAGGTGGCGACTGAGAGCTTTGTCAATGGCCGTATAGTTAGTCTGTCGATTGTGACGACGAGTTGTGTAGAATTTCATGTCTGACCCTGGCGGTGTGGATGAGAGGCTGAAGACGGTCGAATGGGCCAAACAAGAGACAGTTAGCGACTATGATAAATTGCTTGCCATGGAAGATTATAGCCCCATGCTAAGGGGGAGGAAATCAAGGACTTGGTCGCGTCGTGGCTGCAGGCGGTGGAGGATGCACGGCCCACTTCAAGTGATAGTGTGCGTAGCCACAGTGCGCGAGTGGATGCGGCTGTTAGCCTGTTTCAGGCACAGGTTGACCGTTTGAAGCTTGATATCAGATGACGCGCTTCCTTGCTCTCATGATAATGGTGCTCGCCATTGAGGCATTCGCTGCGCCAGCCCCCAGCTCAACAGTCAAGCGTGACTTCCAGCGCTAGAATCGTGCCCCAGCACGGGCAAGACATTCTTGTTTTGCGAGCGTGAGTAGTGCGATTGTTTTTTTACGGACTGGCAATTGCTTTGATCGTATGTGGTGCGACGTTTGGAAGAATCGTTTCACTTGCTGACCAGTGGCCCTATTTTGAGGCAATGAGAACAACCAGCGTCTGATGGTGCGAAAGGAGGTGGCAGAATGCAAGGAGGGGGCAGGTCTTACATTCATACATTTTCCCAAATTAGAATCAGGTCCAATATCGAAACATTTTTCGAATATCGCCAATCTGGGACATGATTTTATATTTATGCATCTTCTTAGTTTGCCTCCTAACTTTTCGAAATAGCTACTTTGGTGTTGTGCACTTAAATCAGGGATTACAAGCAATTCGGAAGTGCCGTAATGTGAAACCAAGCTCCTCTGACCCCCGGCTCCTGTTCAGAGCGGACGAATCTTCTCTACTATGTGCCCCCTGAGTGTAGTGGTCCTTCAGTGCGTAAAAATGTTGGAATGTTAGAACCGCCCTTGGTTTTTTTTCTGCATCAACCATACCAGCATCTGTTCTATGGTCGCTTTGATTTTGGATGCTTCGCTGTCGTTCAGGATGTCATATGCTTGTCGTTCTGCTGCCTTGGCAGTATCGACACGGTTTATTTCTGGCCGCAAGCGCCTTAATTCTTCCTCGTTGAGCAGGGCATGGTATTCGGCCACTTTCTCTGCGGCGTTGGCATCTGGCGGCAAGCCTTGTTTCTCGTAGTAGAGCAGCATTTTGGCGGCATGCCATTTTTCTTGGGGCCAGCCTGCAGTGGCCTCATCAAGCGCGGCTTGCCAGGTGGCCCGCTTGGCTAGCAAGAGCTTAATCAAGTCCAGATCAGGATGGGATGAGATGTCAGTGGCATTGTCATCGCCCTTATCAAGACCTTCAATCTGCTCAACGACATCCTGGTTCCTGTGCCAGATCAGATTATGCGCGTTTGACTGATTTGACAAATACGGATAGCAGCGCACTGTGCCATGCTTTTGTACGGTGGTGGGGATATTTTCATCCTCCCTGTGCACGTCCATGCCAAAGCGATAATCAAGATACCCAAAGCGTTGTACATACTCAGCCGAGAGCAACATGTTTTTCCGATTCAGAGGAGACTGGCTCTTGCCCTCGGGACCTAGCTCAGGATTGAGGAAGAAGCTGAAATACATTCCTCGCATGATGAAGCCTTTATACCAACTATGATCTGCCATCACAAGGCGACAAAATTGCTCGATCTGCTGTGCCGTTGGCATGGGCAGCGTCGCAATTTCGGCCAGGTATTCATCTAGTGGGCGATCTAGTGGATAAATATGGTCAGCACCAAGCACGCTGGTCTGGTCCAACCGGTCAAGCGCCTTTTGCAGCAATCGCTCTGCGGTGTTGGTCGTGGATAGATCGGTCGTTGCGATCCCTACACACAGGCCAGCAACAGCGCCACCAGCCAACCAGGGCGAACTGCTTGCCAGTTTACCCTCAGCCAGTCTTTTTTTCAGCGTAGCCTGCCATAACTCTTGCGCCTCACGAGCCCGCCAGGCGGCCCGGTGATGATCTGTGTCTATGCAAATCGCTAAAAAGCGACCATCATCTAGCGCCAGCAAACGCGTAAAACGAGGCTTCAGTGTCGTCAAAAGCATGAGTTGCAATTCGCTGACTTGCTGGCCATCGCTGCATTGCTGCCAGCCATCCACCCTAATTGCCAACAAGCTCAGGCGGCCAATATCTGCCAGTTTGAGATTGGCCACGGCGGATTCTGCATGGAGATGCGCAGAAAAACGCCGCAGTGAAAATGAGGATGAGAACCGCCTGGCCGCTGACATCTCTGTCACTACACATGGTTTGCGAGAAAATTTTTCCGACTGCAGCAGTGCTGATTTTTCCAGCTTGCGCAACTCTGCCGCTGCTTCGTGATAATGGACGGTACCCTTAAGCACTTTGTATAGCCAGACTCTGGCCTGCTCCAGATCTTTTTTTACACCCAGGCCTTTTCTGTAGAAGCGGCCCAAGCTACACTGTGCTTGCTCGCTGGGATAGATATGCTCGGTTGCCCTCAAATAACAGGCATGGGCCAATTTATAGTCCTTAGGCAGGCCATGACCTTTTTCATACAGTCGTCCTAGTGCACACAATGCCGCCTGGCCATTTTCAAAGCTGTTGCAGGATCTGGTACTGGCGTCCGTATCAATGTGCGCGGCAGATTTTCTATACCAATATACCGCTCGTTCGACATCCAGCCTTACGCCGTCGCCAGTTTCGTATTGTTGTGCAAGCGCATATTGATTGGCAGCAGTCAAGCCTGTGTTTTCTCGATTATTGGTGGACATGAAGATGCTTGCTCGTCTCTGTTTGATCTAGGAACCTGTTTACGATTTTACTGTGCGAACGCAATGGGTGTCCATGTGGGGCTCATGGGGAAGTGGGATCGAGTCAGCATTCATGCATTTTCCAGGAAATACGCCGCATATACGTGCACAAGCCACCTCGGTAGCGCCTTGTAGTCGACATAGTCATCCGGCATGATATCCGCGCCCGACGCTAATGGTTGGAGTGATAGACCTATTAGTAGACGTGTTTGGCCTTACCATGAACTTACGAAAACCAGCGAAGGTTCTTTCTTTCACATTTCTTGTGAAACGCAATCAACAGCAAAAATTGGCAGGTTCACTTTTGAACTTTTTATGCCCACTCGATTTGGTCATGGCAGAGGCGGTAGGGGAACCATGGCTTCTGCCATCACCGCATCTATTTTAATGTGCCACCCATAAAAAAACGCCGGATCACTCCGGCGTTTTTTATCAGCTTAACAAGCTATCAGAAGTTAGCCTTGAATTGCACGCCATAGCTGCGTGGTTCGTTCAGGATACCTGTCAGGTTGTTGAAGTCGATGGCGGCGATGACTTGTTGCTTGTTGGTGATGTTGCGACCATAAGCAGCCAGTTCATATTTGCCGTCAGCCCACATGTAGCCTACACGCAAGCCACCTTCGAGCATGGACTTGGCCTTGTATTCCTTGGCTTCATACAAGAACATATTGTAAGTGTCTTTGTAAGACCAGTCGGTATTGGCGTACAGCGTGCCTTCGCCGATTTGTGTGGAATAACGCAGCGAGAAATTACCTACCCATTTAGGTGCGCGTGGCAGTGGATTGCCACCGATCAGCACAGTGCCGGCAACCGGGCCTGCTGGGTTGGTGACGCTACAGCCGTTGCCGCAAGGGGCGACGAACAGTTTGCCATCCCTGATTTCAGTATCGTTGTAGCTGATGCCTACCGTGGTTTTCCAGTTGCGGCTCAGGTTGGCTTGCAAATCCATTTCAAAGCCTTGACCAACAGCTTTGTCTGCATTCACCAGTTTATTCTGATTCACGCCACCGCTACCTGCGGTCAGCTGCAAGTCTTTGGCTGTGTACTGGAATACTGTGGCACTGATACGTGCTGTGTTATCCAGGATGTCTTTCTTGATACCAGCTTCGAAAGACAGGGTTTTTTCTGAGTTGGCGACAGAGATGCTGTCACCAAACAGGATACGGCCCTGGATACTAGGTGCACGATAACCGGTCGCGATACGCGCAAACACGGACGTTGCTTTGTCCAGTGTGTAGTTTGCGCCTAAATCCCAGCTGATGTTGGTCGCTGATGGATTGGCTCTGAGTACTGGCGTGCCAGGTGTGCCCAGTGCTGTACCTGGTGTCCAGGTGCGTTGTGCGTCAAAGTCTTTTTTGTCGCTGGTGTAACGCAGGCCGCCGCGCAGTTTGAACTGCTCGGTGACAGCATAGTTCACTGTACCAAAGGCAGCCCAGGATTTGGCGCTTTGATGTTGAACAGCGTAGCCGTCTTGTGGATTGCCAGGAGCAAATGAGTTGTAGTCAAAGCTGTCGACCTGCAATTCTTCGCTGAAATAATACAAGCCACCTATCCATTGCAGCGGATCTTTGGTATTGGATTCAACGCGAAATTCTTGCGTGATTTGCTTCAGGTTAGGCAAGCCATCGGCTGTTTCGGCAGGGAAGGGGATAAAGCCCGGGCCCATGGTAGGCATGAAGGACGCACCATAGCCACCGTCAACGTCAGCGCGGCTATAGAATTTTGCCTTGTCGTACGCCGTGATGGAATGCAGGCTCATGCCTGGCATATCCCAGCGCAAGCGCAGGCTGCCACCAGAGGATTCCAATTTTTGGCTGTTCAGGCCATCAGTAGGATAGTTGGAGTAGTTAAAGCCAGGGACGATCTCATTCGTACCCTTCTGGATGATATTGGCGCGGAACAGTGTGGCATTGCCAGACATGTCACGGCCATGCAAATTCACCAGGGCGCTGAAATCACCGCTCTTATACGAGAATTGCAGGCGCGCTGCATTGTCGCGGTAACCTTCGAGGTTTTTCTCGCCGGTAGAACGTGGATTGGTGACGCGGTCATCACGGGTCTGGGATTGACCAGAGAAGCGCATTGCCCAATCCTGGCCCAGAGGCGTGTTGATGGCACCTTCCAGATTGATGGCCTTGTCATTACCAAAACCGATGTTGGCATAACCTTCCAGACGGCGGGTAGGTTTGGCAGAGTCAAACTTCAGTACACCGGCTGGCGAGTTGCGGCCAAACAGCGTGCCTTGCGGACCACGCAGGATTTCTACCTGGTCTACGTCAAATACTGGGAAGCCTTTCAGCATCGGGCTTTCTTGTACGACGTCGTCATACACCAGGCCTACTGGCTGGGAAGCATTCAAATCGAAATCAGTATTGCCCAGACCGCGGATATAGAAGCGAGGGAAGGAGCGACCAAAGTCGGATTCCACGTTCAAGCTAGGTACGCGTGCTGCCAGGAAGCGAATATCCTGGCCGCTGGCATTGTAGGTATCAAGTGCTTCGCCCTTGATGGCAGAAATGGACATCGGTACTTCCTTGATGTTTTCAGCGCGACGGTTAGCGGTAACGATAACAGTTTCCAATTGTGTACTGTCATTTTTGGCGGCAGGTTTTGCATCCTGAGCCCAAGCTGCTTGCATGGGGAAAGCAGCTGCAACTGCAAGAGCGATAACGCTCAGGCTGGCTCCCTTTTGCAATTGCTGAGAAATAGTTTTGCGCATGTTAAATTCCCAAGTTGAAGATAATCGGTGGTGTTCTGAAATGGTGCGCTTGCACCATCCCTGAATTGGGGCGTCGTGAAATCTGTGATTTCGCTACGCGCATCACCGCAAACGTTTGCGTAATCGATTGCGGGACGGCGAAACCGTTATCTCTCTTGCCAGCAAACAAGTCAAGAATTACTTAATTCTATATAAGGAAATGCGGTTTTTGCTGCAAAAATGTTGCAGATTTCAAACAACATTCTTGCTGGCCGGAATTATTTTTTCGCAACCCAGATGTCTGTTTTGGTGCTTAAAAATGGGGCAATAATAAGTTTAGTGCTCAGAAGTGGTTTTGATGCAAGCCGGGCTTGCCATGAAAATTTTCATGGTAAGGCAGAGTATTGAAAAAAATAGTGGTATGGGGCAAGTTGGGGGGGGCAAAATTTTTTTTAAAATACCTGCGTATCTAAAGCTACTTTTTTTGTATTCTCTAACGCTAAAACACTATACGTTTTCCTCGGTAGAGTCGGCATTCCCGATCGAGCTTTACTCTGGCTGTGGATTTGCCACCTGACTGCCTGCAGGCCGCCAACAGCCTAGCCAATGCTCCCATATCTGCCCTTGTTTGCCATTCCCCTTAATCCTTGCTGACCTGTGCAGGTCATCAAGAAATTCTACTGACATTTTCTTTGTGCTAAGTTGTGTAAGGTATTTTTTAGCGGCATCTTCACTGCTGATATTGGTCTCGTTCAGTGTTTTCATGCGCACAAGTTCAAGCAGGCAGGATTCATCGGTACAGCAGTCCACCTGCTTGTCATTGCCGGCCAGTTCATTGTAGACATCCTGAGTGGCTTTTTTAACGTCTGCCTGGGTTTCGTGCTTGACCAGGTATTTGATGACAGGCAGCATATTGTGGTCTTTTACCTGCCTTAAGGCATAGGCTGAATAAGAACTGTGGGTTTTCATTTGCAGATAGCCCAGCATGAAATCTTTTTCATTTTCGGCACGCATCAAATCTGCCATCCACACTGGCCAGTGCGTATCCTCCGGAATACGGCCTTGTGCCCAGAAGGTAAACAAGGCTTTGTTTGAACGGGCTTTGCGAGTGTCTTTGATGTAGGGATAGCTTAAGCGGTAACGCAGATTGGGCATCCAGATTGCGTCATAGGGGCCAAAGGATTGTTCGCCGGTGATCAGGCTGGAATACAGGGAAAAAAATTCCACTTGTACTGCGCCATTTTTTTCTTTTTCAAAAAGTACCAGAGCATCCTTATGGAAGCGATCTGGATATTGCATGGCCATGGAGCGCAAAATAAAAGAGCGACGGTGAGGGTCGCTATCGCTCTTGGCCATTTCCATCCAGTGCTCGTAGGGCACCTTGAAACGATATGCTAGGGCCGCATAGCCATACATGTACTTGCGCCATAGAGCATTGTCGGCGGTCTTGTAGAGATTCATCAAGAAGTCTTTTTCTGCAGCCAGTTGGACTGGGTTGCTATCTTCCCCTACAAAAGTCAGTAAAAAAGTGGGCAGGATAGACGCAGTTCCGGCAGTCTTTGCCTGGGTCAGCAAGTTCTCGCGAAAGCGCTGGGCGACCGGGACTTCAGCCGCGTACATCCTGGGTTCACTTAGATTGGGAACTACCATGCCCAGCGCATCACGTGCCATCACGCTGTCAGCATTATCTTTGCTGCGACTTTTGATCAGTTCGCGGGCCTTGGCCGTGCCTATGCTGCGCAACGCCATGATAACGAAATGGCGGGTAAAATCGTTTTTGCTGCTTAGATATTTTTCCAGTAATTGTACGGTCGCCTCAGTCTGATCGGACATGACCAGTGCATAAATGTGCAGCATCGCCAGGTCATCGGCACGCATACCGGCAGGCATATCCTTGGGCAAATCTTGTATCGGATACGGCTCGGCGGCGCTACTCAAGAATTCTTCCAGCCTGGCTCGGCTATTGATCAAGCCACCGTCAGGAATACGCAAGGCCTGTCTGGCTGCCGCAGCTATGCTAAAGCCTGCATAAGACAGATTTTTGGGCAGCTTGGCAAAGTATAAGTCTTCACTTGCCATGCCATAAGGTCGACCAATCAGGGTCGAGTAAAACAGGCGTGCTTCTATCGATAAAGCTTGATTGTTTTGTCTGTCGTTGGGGTAGCTCAACGCATCTGGTTTTGCCGGATTGCTTTGCATGGCCACAACTGTTGCATGCGCAATTGTGGGATAGTTTGCGCCTGATGCCAGCAAGTATGCTGCAGCGACGACAGCAAATTTTTTCATTCGCTTGCCTTCTTGTTTGTGATATTGGCACCACCATCGCTTGCAACGCTAGGTGCTACAGCTATGCCGATAATTAACCGCAGGTGTATGGCTTGAGAACCTAAAGACTCTAGCGCGTCTTGGTGCAGTTGCATGCTATTTTCGATGATGGAGACATGCTGCACATTTTTATAGCCATCACGATTATTGAAAGCCTCGGTCTGTATCACCGCAGTTTGAATATTGACCTTGCTTTTGCAAAGGTCTTTGCTATCTTGCGGGCAGATTTTTTGCACTTCCTTACGTACGCAGCGGGATATCATGTCGGCCAGCATTTCATCCTGTTTGCTGATGCGATAGAAACTCAGGTTTTTATAATCCCTGCCACTGTAAGCATCAATACCTGCATCCCTGCCATACCTGTCCATTCCCAGTTTGAGTAATTTTTCTATGGCTTCATCAGCATTGGCAGTGAGCGGGAATTCTGCTTCTATTCGTTGGACCTGTATAAAAGGAAATTTTGTCTGCGCATCATTAGATCTTTCCGGATTACGTGCAGCCCTCAACCTTTCTTTTTCCAGTAAGTTGCCCCCCTTGCTTTCGACATAGGTGCGTATGGCGGCCATCTGCTTATCCAGTTGATCGCTGCCATCCTTGGGGCGTACGCTTTCTGCACTGATACCGCCGCTGATGACCAGGCGATTGGGCAATAACTGATCGCTGCATGTCAGGCTGTGGAAATCATATGCTGGGTTATTTTGGGTGACGGGGACAGTGAGTATTTTTCCTGCAAGACTGCTAAAAGAGCTTGCTGCCAGCAAACAGGACATGAGACATCTGACGATGGATACTGGGCGCATATGGGTTTCTTTTTACAAGCAGATGTGGAAAATAAATTCTTTCAGTTTTGGCTATAAATTGCAGTCCATTGTAATGTTCTTTCTGTTAAAAATACCGTTGGATTATAAATTTGGCTGATTTTTTGAGAGTATTGAAAGTAAATGCCACGAGTATTAAATTGACCTTGTCATTATCGACAATGCTGCTGCAGGAATGATGTAGGCAAAGCTTTCAGGTAAGTGTGAATGCACTTGATGCAGACGGTATAAATCAAAAAAACCTTGGCAATTGCTGATGTCAGCGTCGCCAAGGGCCTCAGTTTGAAGTTGCTAATGTGCTAGATACGTCGTCAAGCAGCGTAGTAGCCTGCTTGCTCCAGGTCGGTGAGCAGGTCCGGGCCTTCAGGCTTCCAGCCTAGCAATTCCCTGGTTCGCAAGCTGGATGCAGACATGTCTGCACCTGCCATTTTGGCGAACCAGCCGAAGTATTCTGCTTCCCTCGATTCAACTGGCAAACCAAGCTGGCGACCTATCATTTCGGCTATCGTTTTGAAGGGGATGCATTCATCGGCGATTGCATGGTAGACCGACTCGGTAACACCCTGTTCCAGTGCGAGGCTGTAGACGCGTGCAGCATCTTGTCTGTACACGCCAGCCCAGCAATTCTGGCCTTCTCCAAGATAGGCTGATACGCCGGTCTGTTTCGCCAGGAGTATCAGTAGCGGCACAAAACCGTAATCACCAAGGCCATGGACCGATGGTGCCAGTCGCACCGTTGCTGCGCGTATGCCGCGTTCAGCCAAAGCCCTTGCGCTGGGTTCAGACTTGCGCGGTGAGCCCGGATTAGGCTGGTCCAGTTCGTTTGCTCCGCGAGTCATTCCCAGCAGGCCCGAGGTCACGATGAGCGGGCGGTCCGATCCTTCCAGTACACTTCCCAGCACCTCGATTACCTGGCGGTCTTGTTCACAATTTTCGATGAATTTTGAAAAATCATGATTGAAAGCGGTGTGGATGACAGCGTCAGCTTGATCGGCCGCTGTGCGCAGTACATCAAGGTCTTCCAGTTGAGCGAGCAAAACTTTCGCCCCCGTGGCGGCCAATGCCGTAGCCTTTTCGGCAGAGCGGGCAAGACCGGTCACCAAATGGCCTGCGTTGATCAATTCCTGAACTACTGCAGAGCCTACCCAGCCGGTGGCACCTGTGACAAATACGTGCATGGTATTTTCCTTAAAATAAATTATTGATTAATATCGACTCAACCCAGCCACATCGATACTTCTACATCTCCGCCAAACGGCAGAGACAGGTAGCCGCTACCTGATGCACGAACATGTGCCAGGTAGTCCGGGCTATAGTCGGCGTTGTCAGCGACGATCAGCGCGCCAGGGCGCAAGTGGCTTTCGACCAGTTTCAGTATGTCGGTATAAAGCGCCTTGGCACCGTCGAGCAGCAGCAAGTCGACAGAAGCAGGAAGGTCTGCTGCCAGTGTTTTTAGTGCATCACCTTCGCGTATCTCTACCAGGTCTGCCAATCTGCCTTCGTCCAGATGCTTGCGTGCCTGTATCACCTTGGATAGTTCAAACTCGCTGCTAATCAGCAGGCCGCCGCCGTTATCGCGTAGTGCGGCAGCCATGTGCAGGGTGGAAATTCCGAAAGAGGTGCCAAATTCAACGATGTTGCGCGCATTGCTGCTGCGCGCCAGCATGTAGAGCAGCACGCCAGTTTCGCGTGAGACGGGCAGCCAGAGGTCTTTCAGCAAGTTATAAAAATCCAGGTATTCGGTCTTGCTGTGCATCAGGCGCTCGCGTTCTTCACGGGAGATGCTGGCGATAGCCGGGCTGGTTGCCGCTTCTGCCTGTTTGAAAAGGCGTTCAAGCAGGCTTGTCAGCGGGATGGATGTCAATGTATTAGTCATGGATGTGTCCGTTTCAAAATCGAGTGCAAATGTGGGCGTCACCTGCTATGCAGATGACTGCAGATGAAACGCGACTAATTCGTCGCATTGGTGAAAAATGATACGGGCAATTATTTGCCTTGACTAATCGCATTGGGCATCGCGTTTTTGCCAGGCTTTGGGCTAAGGCATAAGTCTTTGATTGCCTATGGAAATTCCTGCCGTTGGCCAGCACAATTGTGTCGGTGATGAATATGTCATCAGCAAAAAGCTCAGGTTTTTATTTCCCAAAAAATTATTCTAATAATAATTTTTTGGGTGCTTGCAAACTGATTGATGCCTGATTGAGACATGAGGCAGCCTGGGTTAAGATGTGAGGGATACATCGCATTTCGACGGCATGGCTTTGCTGTTCCCTTCTTCGCTTTCTATTGCTTATTTCACTATGACCACCCGCCGTCGTCCTCAGGTTTCCACGCGCAAGCAACCACAGCAGGTCCGCTCGACTGGCTTGGTCACGGCAATCCTGCAGGCTGCTGTGCAGGTATTGGCGCAGGAAGGTGCGACTCGATTTACGACGGCGAGAGTGGCGGAGAGGGCCGGGGTCAGCATAGGTTCGGTTTATCAATATTTCCCGAATAAGGCAGCCATCCTTTTTCGTTTGCAAACTGACGAGTGGCAGCAGACTACTGACATGCTGCGACACACTCTGGAAGATGCCAGCAAGCCGCCACTTGAACGCCTGCGGGTGCTGGTCCACAATTTCATACGCTCGGAATGTGAGGAGGCGGAAACGCGGCAGGCCCTCAGTGATGCGGCACCGCTCTATCGCGATGCGCCCGAAGCGCAGGAGGTGCGGGCCTCGGCAGACCAGACTATCGATATATTCATGAAAGAGGTATTGCCCAGGGCAACTGCCGCCACGCGCACGCTTGCCAGTGATCTGATCACCACTACCCTGAGTTCTGTGGGCAGCAGTTTTTCTAGTGCGCGCCATACAGAGGCAGAGATCAATGCCTATGCTGATGCGATGGCTGATATGTTCTGCGCTTACCTCAAGAGTATTCAGCGAGATTGAACAGGGCAGGAAGATTCAAATACGCCTGCTGTAAGCTACAATCTCGCCTGAATTTTTGAAAGCACCGAAAGTAAATACCATGAGTAATCAATTTGATCTTGCCGTCATAGGCGCTGGCGCAGCCGGGATGATGTGTGCGGCTGTTGCAAGCCAGCGTGGCAAGCGCGTGGTATTGATTGATCATGCCACCCGCCTGGCGGAAAAAATCCGCATTTCAGGCGGTGGGCGATGTAATTTCACTAACCTGCATGCAGGCCCGAATAATTTTCTTTCTGAGAATCCGCATTTTTGTAAAAGTGCCTTGTCGCGTTATACGCCGCAAGATTTTCTGTCTTTGATGAAGCGGCATCAGATTGCCTGGCATGAGAAGCATAAAGGGCAATTGTTTTGCGATGACAGTGCAGAAGACATCATCCGTATGCTCAAGGCGGAATGTGATGCTGGTAAAGTTGACTGGCGCATGGGCTGCAAAGTGGATGAAGTGCAAAAGCAGGAGCCGGGCGGTTTTCTGTTGCAAACCAGTGCGGGTGTCATCCGCACTGCGCAAGTGGTGATTGCCTGTGGTGGTTTGTCCATCCCAAAAATAGGCGCGACTGACTTTGCCCATAAGGTGGCCAGGCAGTTTGGCCTGAAAATCATAGAGCCACGTCCAGCCCTGGTGCCCCTGACTTTTGATTCCAAAGCCTGGGAACCTTTCGTACCCTTGTCTGGTATTTCACTGGAAGTGGATATAGAGACAGGCGAGAAAAAATCCCGCACAGTATTTCGTGAAGATTTGCTATTTACGCATCGTGGCCTGTCTGGCCCAGCGGTATTGCAGATATCCAGCTTTTGGGAACCAGGCAAAGCCATACGCATCAATCTTTTGCCAGAAGTGGATGTGGCTGAAGACCTGGTGGGCAATAAGTCCACCATCAAAAAGAATTTGGCAAATCATTTATCGCAATACCTGCCAACGCGCCTGGTTGATGGTTTGCTGACGGCTCACGGCTTTGCTGGTGATGCCAGAGTGGCGGACATGCAGGACAAGCGTTTGCGCCTGTTGGGTGAGAAGCTGAACCGCTGGGAGCTGATACCCAATGGTTCTGAAGGTTACCGCAAGGCCGAGGTGACACGTGGTGGAGTTGACACCCGTGAATTATCCCAGCAAAGCATGATGGCCAATAAAGTACCTGGCCTGTATTTCATCGGTGAAGCGGTGGATGTCACGGGCTGGCTGGGTGGCTATAATTTCCAGTGGGCCTGGGCATCGGGCACTGCAGCGGGCCTGGCAATTTAAAAATTGCGTTGTATTTTTGCATGAATATGTACTGGGTGGTAGTATACGTAGCTTATGACGTATTTTCCTGCGTGATATTGACCCTTTCCAGGGATACCCCAGTAAATGCCGTGAGTTTCAGGTAAAGAGTGAAGTGAATTTGATGAATGTTTGTTGTCTGCCACAAGTTTTTGCGCAAGATTTAATCATCTTCCTTCCATTAATTTAATTTTCCTGTTAATATCTCGGTCTTCCTATAAATCTTTCCATGGTTTGAACTTACATGACCACAATTCGCCTTAAAGAAAACGAGCCGTTCGAAGTTGCCATGCGCCGCTTCAAGCGCACTATCGAAAAGACCGGTCTGTTGACCGAATTGCGCGCTCGCGAGTTCTACGAGAAGCCAACAGCAGAACGCAAACGTAAGTTGGCTGCCGCTGTTAAGCGTCACTACAAACGTATTCGTAGTCAGCAATTGCCTAAGAAGATGTACTAATCCTGCTGTTGTGTCCGGCAATTTGTCGGGTGCATCGCGGTTGGTGCATTAAACTTGGGTTTGCATGCCCGCTCCGGTCAGCCGCAGCGGGCTTTGTTGTCTTTGTCGCTGGCATTGCATGTCAGTTGCATTTGTCAGGATTACAGTACGGGATTGGTATCGGATTCCTGTGCAAATTTGCGCGGTATCCATTTGAATAATTTCAGGAGCAGCTTATGAGTTTGAAAGAACAGATTACCGATGACATGAAGGCTGCGATGCGCGCCAAAGAAACAGTCAAGCTGGGCACTATCCGCTTGCTGACGGCTGCCATGAAGCAAAAAGAAGTCGATGAGCGCGTAGAGCTGGACGATGGCATGGTATTGGCCATCATAGAAAAAATGCTCAAGCAGCGTAAAGATTCCATCACCCAGTTTGAAGCGGGTGGCCGCCAGGATCTGGCTGATATAGAAAAAGCTGAACTGGCAGTCTTGTCTGTCTATATGCCAGCCGCAATGTCGGATGAAGAAGTGCAGGCAGCCGTGACTGCTGCCGTGGCAGAAACTGGTGCTACAGGCCCGCAAGACATGCGTAAAGTAATCGATGTATTGAAAGCAAAACTGGCTGGCCGTGCCGACATGGGCAAGGTTTCTGGTCTGGTCAAGGCGGCACTGTCCAAGTAATTCACCCTGGCCTTCTGTTTTATCCTTTAGCTGGCGTCCTGCTTTGATACCACAAAGTTTTATACAGGATTTACTGGCCCGCGTTGACATTGTCGACGTGGTGGGTAAATACGTGCAGCTCAAAAAGGGTGGCGCAAACTACATGGGTTTGTGCCCCTTTCATAACGAAAAATCCCCGAGTTTTACTGTTAGTCCGACCAAGCAGTTTTATCACTGCTTTGGCTGTGGTGCGCATGGCAGTTCCATTGGCTTCCTGATGGAATATTCTGGCCTCAGCTATGTCGATGCCATCCGCGACCTGGCGCAAAACAATGGCATGATCGTGCCGGAAGAAGATCGGCTCTTGCCGGCGCAGCGGGCAGAAGTCACGGCAAAAAGCCTGGCCTTGTCAGAAGTCATGACCAAGGCCGGTGAATACTATAAGCAGCAATTGCGTACCGCGCCACAAGCCATCGCCTATCTGAAAAAGCGTGGTCTCACTGGCGAGATAGCCGCGCGCTTTGGCCTTGGTTTTTCGCCGGATGCCTGGGACGGTTTGCGCAGTGTCTTCAGTGACTACAATGCGCCAGCCCTGGTCGAAGCTGGTCTGGTCATTGATAAGAGTGAAGAAGAGGGTGGTGGTCGCAAGCGTTATGACCGCTTCCGTGATCGCGTCATGTTCCCGATTCGCAATACCAAGGGCCAGGTCATCGGTTTTGGTGGGCGCATCATGGAGCAGGGTGAGCCTAAATACCTGAACTCGCCAGAGACCCCGCTGTTCCAGAAAGGCCTGGAATTATATGGTCTGTTTGAGGCACGTCAGGCTATCCGTGACGCTGGTTATGTCCTCGTCACTGAGGGTTATATGGATGTGGTAGCGCTGGCGCAAATGGGTTTTCCGCAGGCGGTGGCAACCCTGGGGACGGCTTGTACGCCTACTCATGTGCAAAAACTCTTGCGCCAGACGGATCACGTGATTTTCAGTTTTGATGGCGATAATGCGGGTCGCCGTGCGGCCAGGCGCGCGCTCGATGCCTGCCTTCCGCATGCCAATGATGATAAGGTCATCAAGTTTTTGTTCTTGCCTAAAGAGCATGATCCCGACAGTTATATCCGCGAATTTGGCACGGATGCCTTTGAGCAGGAAGTGCGCGACGCCATGCCGCTGTCGCAATTTTTCATGCGCGAAATGATAGGCGACAATGACTTGGCGACGGCAGAAGGGCGCGCCCGCACCCAGTTTGATGCCAAGCCTTTGTTGCAGGCAATGGAATCATCCGGTATGCGCTTGCAGTTGGTGCGCAATCTGGCGCAGGTGACGCAAACCAGTCCTGCTGAGATTGAAACCATGTTTGAGCTCAGTCAGCCAGTGGCCCGCATCAAGCTGGCGCCACCCAAGAGCAAGCGCAATGCGCCGGTAGGGCTGGAGCTGCAGATTATGCGCATCCTGGTTGCCCATCCCTCATTGGCCATGATGCTTGATGAAAGTGTGCTGGCAGACGCTGCCGCGCTGGCACCTGACGGGGCCAATATGCTGCGCAGCCTGGTATTTACGGCGCAAAGCATGGGTGAAAATGCCCAGTTTGCTGCACTAGCCGAGCAATTGCGTTCCCTTGGTTCTGATTTTGATGCCCTGATCGCCGAGATGGCCGAGCAAGCTGAAACAGATATTGACATTGTCAGGATGGAACTGGCTGGAGCATTGCGCCAGATGCGCCATCAAGTATTGAAGATGGAGATGGAGAGTTTGGCTGCGCGTGGTTTGCGTGCGCCTGAGGATATTGCCCGTTACCGCGAGATCACGCAATTGCAAGATCAACTCAGGAAGCAGGCTGCGGCTGAAGCTGCTGCGCGTTGAAATAAAAGCAATTTTCGATGCTGGAACTTTTTCTCTGGCATGACTGTCATCACAGTTTGCATCGGGGTCTTGTTATTTCCAGTTTTGGCGTCATTTCTACTATTGAAATCAGGGCAGGGATTAAATTATTTAATTGTTTATTAAGTAATTTGGCCAGGCTAAATGGAGAGAAGTGATTTTTTTGCCTATTTTCTTTCCAGTATTTGCCTAAAAATTATTCACTAAATTGTCGCTAAGTTGATATATGCACAGTCTTAGGCTGGAGTAAAGTACGTTCGCATGGTATAATTAAAGGCTTTCGATTCAAGGTCTTAGGTTGTTTCATTCTGGGCGAAGCTTTTGCATTTGCACAGAATGTGTTGTTTAGGTGAGCGAAATGCTCCTCCGAGTAACCCAAAACACTGGCGCTGAGACTCGGGAAGTCTGCAACAAACCAGATTTTGCTCTGCGATGCCGATCAATAGATCTGCTGGCAGCGCATTTTCTTTTTTGTGATGTGCCCACAGGCGACTTCCTCAGTTCCGGATGGTTTGATTCAATGGCTAGCGCAATGAAGAAACCCGCGAAAACCCTGAAGTCCACTACGGTAACAAAAGCCGTGGCAAGTGCGCCTGAAAAAGCGCCTGCCGCTGCAACGAGCAAATCGGTAAAAAACGTTGCAAGTGCCGGTACCAAGGCAAAAACAGCCGTACAGGCTGTTGCACGGAGTACGAGTAGTAAGGCTGTGACTGTCAGTAAAACAGACAAAACAGCGGAGCAAAAAGGGGTTGCGAAAGACGTTAAAGCGCCTAAAGTGATAAAGACCTCACTGGAAGCCGAGACCGTCAAGGTGACGCAGGCAACAAAACAGGCAACAAGTAAAGCAGTATTGAAAACGGCAACAAAAGCCAAAGACACGGATGCACAATCCGCGTCTGCGACAAAAACGGCTGGTAAGGAAGTGAGCGGCAAGAATGCGACACCACCGGCAAGAAAAGGGGCTCAGCCAGCAGAAGCGGCCGAATCCCAGCTCAGTGGAAAAACCAGGAGTGCATCTGCAGCCCGGCCAGAACCAGTATCCGTATCATCGAAAGCTTCTGTGACAATTAACAAAACCGATTCAAAGACAGTGACTAAGCCAACCAAGAATTCAGCGAAAGCTGCACCAGAGGTGCAGGAAATCAAATCCGGTTCTGCGCCTACCGTAAGCCAGACGACCGATGCTGCGGTGCTTGCCGCAATCGACACCTCCGGCTATGTATTGCCTGGGGTGAAGGTGCCTGGTCGCCGTGGACGTAAGCCAAAAGAATACCAGCCTGAGAATGAAGAAATCGCCGCGCTCAATGCAGTAGAGCGCGCCGAGATGAAAGCCATTGACAAGGCCAAGGCAAAAGACCGCAAGGCCAAAGAAAAGGCTTTGCTCAAAGATGCTTTCTCTTCTGATCCTGAGGCTACTGAAGAAGAGCTCGAACGCCGTCGCCAGAAACTGAAAACCCTGATCAAACTGGGTAAGGACCGTGGCTACCTGACGTTCGCAGAAATCAACGATCACTTGCCAGAAAACGTTGTTGACCCTGAAGCCATCGAAGGCATCATTGGCACCTTCAACGACATGGGCGTGGCTGTTTACGAGCAAGCCCCTGATGCTGAAACCCTGTTGTTGTCGGATAACGTCGTTACTGTCACCACCGATGATGATGAAGTTGAAGCCGCTGCTGAAGCTGCACTGTCTACTGTTGACTCCGATTTTGGTCGCACCACTGACCCTGTGCGCATGTATATGCGTGAAATGGGTTCGGTCGAGTTGCTGACGCGCGAAGGCGAAATCGTCATTGCGAAGAAAATCGAAGAAGGCCTGAAAGACATGATACAGGCGATCTCTGCCTGTCCAACCACGATTGCAGAAATCCTGGCTGCGGCTGAGCGCATCGCCGCTGATGAAATCAAGATTGATGAAATCGTCGATGGTCTGGTTGATCCAAATGCAGATGAACAAGCTGCACCGGTAGTTGTTCCGGTGGTTGCCGAAGAGGCGTCTGAAGAAGACGAAGAAGAAGAGGAAGAGGAAGAGGAAGAAGAAGACGATGATGGCGGTGCCGCTGGCGCAGCTGCAATCTCTGCTGAACAACTCGAACAATTGAAGCGCGATGCGCTGGCAAAATTCGAAATCATTTCCACGAATTTTGACAAGATGCGCAAGTCCTATGAAAAAGAGGGCTACAACTCCAAGACTTACGTCAAGGCGCAGGAAGCCATTTCTGGCGAATTGCTGGGTATACGCTTTACTGCAAAAGTAGTTGAGAAACTGTGCGACACCCTGCGTGGTCAGGTTGACGAAGTGCGTCATGTAGAAAAGCAGATACTGGAAGTTGTCGTCAATCGTTGCGGCATGCCACGCTCGCACTTCATCAAGGTTTTTCCTGGTAATGAAACCAATCTGAGCTGGGTTGAAGGCGAAGTAAATTCCGGTCATTCCTACAGTGCGGTGCTGGGTCGCAATATCCCTTCAGTGCAACAACTGCAGCAAAAACTGATCGACCTGCAATCTCGCGTAGTCTTGCCTTTGCCAGATCTGCGCAACATCAATAAAAAGATGTCTGCTGGTGAAATGAAGGCGCGCAAGGCCAAGCGTGAAATGACCGAGGCCAACTTGCGTCTGGTTATTTCCATCGCCAAGAAATACACCAACCGTGGTTTGCAATTCCTGGATCTGATCCAGGAAGGTAATATCGGTTTGATGAAGGCCGTGGACAAGTTTGAATATCGCCGCGGTTATAAATTCTCTACCTATGCAACATGGTGGATACGCCAGGCCATTACCCGTTCTATCGCCGATCAGGCACGCACGATCCGTATTCCTGTGCATATGATAGAAACGATTAATAAAATGAATCGTATCTCCCGCCAGATTTTGCAAGAGACAGGTGTAGAGCCTGATCCGGCAACGCTGGCAATCAAGATGGAAATGCCGGAAGATAAAATTCGCAAGATCATGAAAATTGCGAAAGAGCCGATTTCCATGGAAACACCGATAGGCGACGATGATGATTCCCATCTGGGCGACTTCATCGAAGACAATCACACACTGGCACCGGCTGACGCAGCTCTGCACGCCTCCATGCGCAATGTGGTCAAGGATGTACTCGATTCCCTGACGCCACGTGAAGCAAAAGTATTGCGCATGCGTTTTGGTGTAGAGATGTCGACCGACCATACTTTGGAAGAAGTTGGCAAGCAATTCGACGTGACCAGGGAGCGTATTCGTCAAATAGAAGCCAAGGCTTTGCGTAAATTACGTCATCCATCACGTTCTGATAAGCTGAAAAGCTTCCTAGAAGGTAATTAATGTTATATAATGGGCGTCGGTTTTTTCGGTGCCCATTCAATTGATATTGTGCTGAGTTTTTTTGTTGGCACAGTATTTTGCAGGTGGCAGCATCGGGCTTTTCCTGCAAACCTGAAGTATTTGTCCAATCTTGGATTATCCTCAGATTAAAGCAGGCAGAGCTTGCAGAAAGAATTGGGCCTCTAGCTCATGTTGGTTAGAGCAGCGGACTCATAATCCGTTGGTACCGTGTTCGACTCACGGGAGGCCCACCAATTACTATGACTGATATCAAGTCCCCAGCTATACCTACTCCTGAGCAAACTACACCAGACGTGAAGTTTGCCGATTTCGGCCTGGCGCCGGAAATCTTGCGTGCCCTGACAGATCAGGGTTATGTGCATCCAACCCCCATTCAGGAACAGGCAATCCCGGTTGTCTTGCAAGGCCGTGATGTCATGGGCGCAGCCCAGACTGGCACCGGCAAGACCGCAGGTTTTTCTTTGCCTATCATCCAGTTGTTGCTGGCTCATGCAAGCAGCAGTGCTTCACCGGCACGCCACCCTGTACGCGCGCTGATTTTGACGCCGACACGTGAGCTGGCTGACCAGGTTGCAGAAAACGTCAAAGCCTATTCGCGCCACACCCCGTTGCGCTCTACCGTCGTATTTGGTGGCATGGACATGGCCCCGCAGACGGCAATCTTGCGCAGTGGTGTTGAGATCGTGATAGCCACGCCTGGTCGTTTGCTTGACCACGTACAACAAAAAACCGTCAACCTGTCGCAGGTCCAGATCCTGGTCATGGATGAGGCTGACCGCATGCTGGACATGGGCTTCTTGCCTGACCTGCAGCGCATCATCAATTTGCTGCCTAAAAAGCGCCAGAACCTGATGTTCTCTGCGACTTTCTCGCAAGAGATCAAAAAGCTCGCTGCCAGTTTCCTGACCAATCCGCAAACCATAGAGGTGGCGCGCAGTAATGCTACTGCTGATAATGTTACGCAGATTTTGTACAAGGTATCGACGGAAGAAAAACGCGATGCTGTGTCCTTCATCATTCGTGAGCGCGGCCTGAAGCAAGTCATCGTGTTTACCAATACCAAGATAGGTGCTTCACGCCTGGCTGTGCATCTGGTCAAGCAGGGTGTAAAAGCTTCTGCCATCCATGGTGACAAGTCACAGCAAGAACGCATGGCCGCACTCGAAGCCTTCAAGCAAGGCGAAGTTGAAGTGCTGGTGGCGACTGACGTGGCCGCTCGCGGCCTCGACATTGCTGAACTGCCTTGCGTCATCAATTTTGATTTGCCATATAGCGCCGAAGACTATGTTCACCGCATAGGCCGTACTGGCCGTGCCGGTGCC
>Ga0207952_1000518_pt1 | contig 29371 bp, 17 predicted proteins | sample SubbioR12Aug_8Ca_FD_184831 | JGI IMG/M metagenome (GOLD analysis project Ga0207952, IMG submission 184831) | Serpentinite rock and fluid subsurface biosphere microbial communities from McLaughlin Reserve, California, USA - CR12Aug_8Ca (SPAdes) | ecosystem: Environmental > Terrestrial > Deep... | reverse complement strand
GGAGGGGGAGGAGTGCATCCCGCCATACCTGTGCAAACTGGCCTCCGTCACAGATCGCTGGTGGTGCTATTTGCGGCCGAGCGCCAGATTTGGGGCGCACACCGCAACGTCAGACCGCCCGTTTCCGCCCCCCTCGAGAGGCCCCGTTACCTGATGACTCCCAAAGCCTGGCTCTTCCTCGCGCTCGCCGGATTTGTCGCGTACTACGCGTCCAGCTGGGTGCGGAACGTGCGCCCCGAAGGGGGCGCCAAGCCGGGCACGCCATCGCCAGTGGGGCTCGCCATCGGCGTGGTACTCGGCCTCCTGTTCGGCTGGGTGGCCGGCGGCGGTGTCGTCTACGGAGATGGGGCGTTCACGCTCACGTTTCCGTTCGGACCGGATGGCGCCAACATCGGCATGTTGATTGCGATGGCAGCGCTCACGATGCTTGGCCTGATGGCGCCGACGCTCCTCGCCAAGGGGGCAACAGGATGGCCCAAGCCAATCGAGATCGGCATCGGGTTTGTGACCAACTTCTTCGATACGCTGGGCATCGGCTCGTATGCGCCGACGACGGCCGCGTGGAAAGCGTGGAAGATGGTGGATGACCGGCTGATTCCCGGATCGCTCAACGTCGGCCACACCCCGCCGACCATCGCGCAGGCATTCATTTTCATTGCCATCGTCGAAGTGGACTTCAAGACGCTCGTCGTGCTCCTGCTTGGTGCCGTGCTTGGCGCCTGGTTGGGCGCCGGAACGGTCGCGGGCTGGTCGAAGCGACGTGTGCAGCTCGGCATGGGGCTCACGCTGCTTGCCGCAGCATCGCTGTTCGTGATCAAGAACCTCGACGAAATGCGCGGAACGCCGCTCATCGAGGGCGGCACGGCGCTTGGCCTCAGCGGCGGCATGCTGATCGCCGGATTTGTCGGCAACTTCATCCTCGGCGCGCTGATGACCCTCGGAGTTGGGTTGTATGCGCCCTGTCTGATCATGATCTCGCTGCTTGGAATGAACCCGACGGCAGCGTTCCCGATCATGATGGGTTCGTGCGCCTTCCTGATGCCGATTGCGGCTGCTCGATTCACCGAGAAGGGTGCATACGCGCTGCGTCAATCGCTCGCGCTCACGCTTGCGGGTGTACCCGCAGTGCTGATCGCCGCGATCATCGTGAAGTCGCTGCCGCTGACGACGGTTCGTTGGCTCGTTATCGTCGTCGTGCTGTTCACGTCGGTGTCCATGCTGCGGTCGTATCGGGCGTCCGCGGCGGGCGCTGCGTAGCCATTCACCATCCTGGAATGAGGACTACATGAAGCAACGCTTGTTGGTCATCCTCTCTGTCACGCTTGCCGGCTGCGCTGGCGAGCAATCCGCGCCGGCGACTCCACCTGCGCCGCAGCAGGTGGCTATCCACGCCGTTGATTTTGCATTTCATGGTCCTGATACCATCTCGGCCGGGATGACAACGTTTGTGATGGAGAACGCCGGCGCAGTGCTGCATCACGTGCAGCTCGTTCGGCTCGATAGCGCCAAGACATATGCCGACCTGATGGCTGCCATGGCGAAGCCGGGCGCGCCGCCCGCGTGGGCCGTGATGATGCCCGGGCCGAACGCATCGGACCCAACGATGAAATCGAACGCCACGATTGACCTCGCCGCAGGCAATTACGCGCTGATTTGCATGGTTGACGTGCCGGGCGGCGTCCCGCATGTGGCAAAAGGCATGTCAAAGCCGCTCACGGTGCTACCGGCTGCCGCGGGTGCTGTCGCCGCCGCCGCGCCGACGGCGGACGTCACGATTGACCTTTCTGACTATGCGTTCACGCTCTCCAAGCCGCTGACCGTTGGCGCGCACACGATCGCGGTGACGTCCAAGGGTCCGCAACCGCACGAGGTCGAGATTCTCAAGTTCCTGCCGGGCAAGACAATGGAGGACCTTGGCAAGTGGATGCAGAAGCCCGAGGGTCCGCCGCCGGCGTCTGCGATTGGCGGGACGTCAGCGCAGATGCCCGGAACGACAGCGTATTTCACCGTTGATCTCACGGCCGGTGACTATGCCCTCGTCTGCTTCATTCCCGATGGCAAGGACGGCAAGCTGCACCTCGAACACGGGATGATTCAGACGTTCAAGCTGCAATAGGTATTGCTGCCATGAAGTACCCAGCGGTTCGCAACTACATCGGTGGTGCATTCGCCGCCGCCGACTTGCCGGGCTTGGATGTGTTTGATCCAAGCGCGGGTACCGTCATTTCCCGCGTGCCGATGTCGGGCATACGCGAGCTTGATGCGGCCGTTGCGTCAGCGCGGAAAGCGTTTCCTGCCTGGTCGGGCCTGCCAATCAAGGAACGCGTGCAGGTCTTCTTCCGCTACCGCGCGCTGCTCGAAAAGCACATTGACGAACTCGCGGCGCTGGTCACGGAAGAGAACGGCAAGATCGAGAGCGAAGCGCGTGCCGAAGTACTCAAGGCAATCGAACTCTGTGAGTTTGCCTGTTCGTTGCCGCAGATCGCGACGGGAGAAGTACTCGAGGTGAGCCGGGGAGTGGAGTGCCGAGTGGAACGATTTCCTGTGGGAATCGTCGCGGGGATCACCCCATTCAACTTCCCGTCGATGGTGCCGCACTGGTCCATCCCCAACGCCGTCGCGCTCGGCAACTGTTTCATCCTCAAGCCGTCCGAAATGGTACCGCTCTCGGCAGGGCGCATCGCCGAGTTGCTTGCGGAGGCCGGGCTGCCCGTCGGAGTGTTTCAGGTGGTGCACGGTGGGCGCGAAATTGTGGAAGCCATCTGCGATCACCCCGAGATTCGCGCCGTGAGCTTTGTGGGTTCCACGAGGACGGCGAAGGCCGTCTATCGGCGCGCGACGAACAATTTGAAACGCTGCCTGGCGCTGGGCGGGGCGAAGAATCACCTCATCGTGATGCCCGACGCCGACAAGGAGTTGGCGGCGACGAACATCATCGCGTCGATGAGCGGTTGTGCGGGGCAACGCTGCATGGCGGCGTCGGTGATGGTGGCCGTCTCGGCAACCGATCACGTGATTGCACGAATGGTGGAGATTGCCAAGGCGATGGTGCCGGGGAAGGACATCGGTCCGGTGATCAGCGCGGAGGCCAAGGCGCGAATCAGCGGGTACATCGCCGAAGCGGAGGCACAGGGCGCGAAGGTGCTGGTGGATGGCCGCAACGTGAGGGTACCCGGTCGCGAGAACGGTTATTTCCTCGGACCCACGATCATTGATCACGTGACGCCCGGGATGAAGATCGCGCGGGAAGAAGTATTCGGTCCGGTGCTCGTGATTGTTCGTGCGCCGGATGTGGACGCGGCGCTCGAGGTGGAGAATGCATCGCCGTTCGGCAATGCCGCGTCGGTGTACACTGAGAGCGGCGGTGTGGCGCGCAAGGTGATGGAGCGCGCGAGCGCGGGAATGGTGGGGGTGAACGTCGGCGTGCCGGTGCCGCGCGAACCCTTCTCGTTCGGCGGCTGGAACGAGTCGCGCTTCGGCGTGGGCGACATCACGGGGCGCGGCTCGATCGAATTCTGGACGCAGTCGAAGAAGATGACCACAAAATGGAACCGGGAAGCGGGCACCAACTGGATGAGCTGACGGCGCTTTTCCGCTGAGGTCTCGGCTTCAGGGATTAATCATCATGCAAGAACAAGAAAGAGAAGCAAATACTGATTCGAGTTATTGTTGTTTGGTTTTTGCCAGATGCACCACCGCGATAGCGCCGAGACCCCTATGACCGCCACCGAACCGATGCTTGCGATGCCCGCGACGAATCACGTGCCCCGGACGTACACGGGCCCGTCGCGCGCGGAAGTGCTGGCCATGCGCCAGCAGTTCGCGAATCCCGCGATTTTCACGCTCTACAAGGAGCCGTTGATGATCGTCGAGGGCCACATGCAGTGGCTCTGGGACGAGACGGGAAAGCGCTACCTCGACTGCCTCGCCGGCATCGTGACCGTGGGTATCGGGCACTCGCACCCGAAGTACGTGAAGCGGGTGACGGAGCAGATGTCCACGCTCGGTCACGCCACCACGATCTACCTCCACCCCAATTTCGCGCTCCTCGCCAAGAAGCTCGCGAGCAAGATGCCGAAGGGCATGGACGTCACCTACTTCACGAACAGCGGTACCGAGGCAAACGAGCTGGCGGTTGCGATGGCGCGACTGGCAACGGGCAACAGCGATGTGATCACGCTGCGACACGCCTACCACGGCAACTCGCCGGCGGCAATGGCGCTCACCGGGCTGAACACCTGGAAATTTCCGCTCGAGGGCGGCGGCCGGGTACACCACGCGATCAACCCGGACCCGTATCGGAGTCCGTTCAGCGGGAGCGCGGAAGACGTGAGTCGCCACGCGTCAGATGACGTGCGCGACATCATCCGAACGGCAACGCCCGGAAAAGTCGCTGCGTTTCTCTGCGAACCGGTGCAGGGAGCCGGCGGCGTCACGCATGGCGCACCGAACTACCTGAAGGAAGTGTACGGCCACGTGCGCGCTGCAGGCGGTCTCTGCATTGCCGACGAAGTGCAGACTGGTTTCGGTCGGACTGGCGAACACTACTGGGGCTTTCAGAACTTCGACGTCACCCCCGATTTTGTGACGATGGCCAAGTCGCTGGGCAATGGTGCGCCGATCGGCGCCGTGACCACGCGAATGGACATCGCCAAGTCACTGACGCAGAAGACGCACTTCAACACCTTTGGCGGCAACCCGGTATCGATGGCGGCAGCGCTGGCCGTGCTCGACATCATCGACGAAGAGGGAATCCAGGAAAATTGTCGCGCGCGCGGGAAGGAGTTCCGCGCGGGGCTCGACAAGCTCAAGCGGTCCTACCCGATCATCGGCGACGTGCGAGGCATGGGTCTGATGCTTGGTGTGGAGCTGGTGACCGACCGCGCGACGCGCGAGCCGGCCAAGGCGCAGTCTGCTGAGATCATGGAGGCCACGCGCGAGGCGGGGCTACTCATCGGGAAGGGTGGACTCGACGGCAATGTGCTTCGGGTGAAGCCGCCAATGATCATCACGGCGGCCGACGTGGAGTTCGCCCTCGACGTACTGGACCGCAGCTTCGCTGCGGTTTCCGCGTAGCGCCTAGTTTCGCCGGTACAATATTCGGCGGGTCACGCCGTTCGTCACGTCGGTGACTGTGATGTCTGAGATGGTCCACGTCGCGGTGGAAATGACGTTCGTCTCCGCGTTGAGGAGCGACGCCGACGTGGAGCCCTGAACAGTGGACCAGGTTCCGAAAGCGCTGTCCGAGTAGGTCGACACATTGCCGGCGACCGTCTCGCGCGTCGTCATCCGCGACACCCACTTGCGGTCCGGAGTGATGGAAAGCGACCCACTCATGACGTCAAGCGCGTAGCCGGTATCTGCGAACATCGAATACGGGAGTGCCTTGGTATCAATCATCGAAAGGCTGAAGCTCCCTTCCGGCGTGGCAGGCGTGGAGGGCCCGGTGGCGCTCTCGCTGGCGCAGGCGCCCAGCCATAACATTCCCATGGCGACGAACGTCTTCCACGGGAACCCAACGCGCAGAGGCTTCACCATGCGGTCACTGATGTTAGCGGGCGTCACGTGTGCTCTCCTCTCAGCGTGCGGGGGCGACAGCTCGCCCACGCAGCCGATCAATGATCCGGGAACGACGACGGTGGACGTGTTCACACCGGGGTTGGTGTTCAGCCCCGCGTTCCTGACGGTGAATGTGGGTACAACGGTTCGCTGGAACATCACCGGCGTGGCTCACGATGTGACCTTCGTCGGCAGTACCGCCGGCACGCCGCAAAGCATTCCCGTCACAACCAACGCCGTGATTTCGCGCACCTTCAATACCAGGGGCAGCTTCCCCTACGACTGCCGCACGCATCCCGGAATGTCCGGGAGCGTCACGGTGCAGTAGCAGGGCGTTCGCAGGCACGATCAGACCGTGACGCCGCGGAAGGTGGCGGTGTAGCCGGGGAAGACCTGCGTGATCTGTGTGTTGCCAAGCCGCCGTTGGACAATCTCGGCAAGCACATCCCGGTAATCGATTGTCACCTTGAGGTCCTGGCTTCGCTCGAGGTTCTCGACCGCGAGGCCTGGCCAGTTGTTCGCCAGAACACGACCGCCGGCGATGCCCTGGCCCATGGCAAACATCGTGGTCGCGCGCCCGTGGTCGGTGCCCTGCGAGCCGTTCTCCCGCGCATTGCGCCCGAACTCCGAGACGACGACCAACGTCACGCGAGCATTGGTCGCCACGATGTCGGCGTAGAACGCCGCGAGCGAGTTGGCGAAATCCGCAGTGACGGTACTCATCACCCCGACGGCGCCACCCTGGGCAGCGTGCGTGTCCCAGCCGCCGATATCGACCTGTGCGGCTTCGATGCCAACGTCAGCGCGAATCAGCGTAGCCACTGACCTCAGCGCGCGCCCAAAACTGGAATTGGGATACACCGCGCTGTTGTTGGGGGCGTACGTGGCGAAGTTCACCGACTGGAGCAGGGCGATCGTGTTGATGGCATCGAGCGCGGCCGCGTTGAGCGGCACGGGTGCGTCCGTATAGTCACCAGCGAGCGAGGCCTGCCGGGCCGCCGACGTGTTGGCGGCGCCACCAATCGTGAACGATGCCGGATTGGCGATCGGCAGCGTCTTGGGTGCGCCAACGAGCGATTTTTGCAGGCCGCTGGCCAGGCCAAGCGCACGCAGCGGCGCGGTGGTGCGCATGGGGGGAACAAGGGCGAGGTGTCGACCGAGCCAACCGGTCACATAATTCACGTCGGCCGGCTTGCCGACTTCCATGTACCGCTGTGCGTCGAAGTGTGAGCGCGACACGTACGTCTGGCCGCAGGCGTGAATCGGCAGTAGGTGCCCGGCGGTGTACGCCGGAACCAGCGATGCCATCGACGGTGCGAAGCCGAAGAAGTTGTCGAGTGCCGTGACCTTGAGGTTGGCCGCGACATTCGCATCGGGCCGCGGAATCGCAATGTTGGTGCGCCCCGTGTAGTACGCCGGGTCGCCGAAGGGCACAACCAGATTCAACCCGTCGGCGCCACCACGCTGGAACACCGACACAATGACATCGCGGTTGCTCGCCTGAGACTGGGCGAGCACGACGCGTGGCAGCCACTCGGGGAAATACGCCGCGGCAATGGCCGCGCCGGAAATGCCGCCAGCATCCGCGATGAACTGTCGACGCGACAGTTCCTGGTACTCGCTGCAGCCGCAGTCGGCTTCGTGAATGATCTCGTCGCTCATTGTGGTCATCTCCGGCTCAGTACCACTGGAATGATTCGGACGCGATCGCAAGGCTGAGTGTCTCGCGAATCCGAGTCTCGTTGAACGTGCCCGCGCGCAGATAGTTCAGGAGTCCCGTGCGCGTGGCCACGTCCATTTCGCCGCCAAACAGATTGGTGTTGATCAGGTCCACTGCGGCGTCAGGAGTGCCCGCGAGGTAGGGCATGTGGTCCACCGTGATGTTGCCGGTGCGTAATCCGGTCACGGTGCTGGCGAACTGCCAGCGCGGCATCAGGTTGCCGGACCAATATTCGAAGAGATCCGGATAGCCGTCGGGCGTTTCCCAGAAGTAGAGGGGTTGCCCGAGCGCCGTCATCTGCGAGTTCATCGACGTCGTGGTGATGATGTTGGCGTTGAGGCCGCGGAGCGCCGACACGAGATAGTGGAAAGGCCGCTTGAACTTGCGCGGCGCCGCCGCGACGAATCCGCTGTTGAGAATGGCGCGCACCACGAGCTTGATGTCACCGTTCGTCACGCGAAACACGCTGGAGATCGCGCTGATTTGTTCAGGCGTGGGATCCGGCGTCAGCAACCACTTGAGCAGCTTCGTCGAGATGTAGCGTGCCGTGTTCGGGTGGCGCACCAACATGTCAATGATCTGCTCGCCCTCCTGGATGCCCGCAGCGCCCAGCGCAGGCGAGCCGGCAGGGATCGTAATCCCCATCACGACCTTCGCACCCCAGTCGTGCAGCGTGGGATTGAAGGTGAAGTTGCCGCGGCCCTGGATGGTCCAACCGGTGAGGACGCGCGAAAGTTCAGCAACGTCGTCCTGCGAGTAACCATTGTCTACGCCGAGCGTGTGAAGTTCGAGCAGTTCACGCGCGTAGTTCTGGTTCGGTGCGCCCACGCGGCTGACCGTGTTATCGAGATACGCGAGCATGGCCGGACTCTTGGCGCTGGCCTTGATCAGGTCGCCGAACCTGCCGAGGGCGTGCTTACGGACCACTTCCCGCTCGTCAACGATCTTGAGATAGCCGACCTTGCCGACTTCGATGTTGAGGTGGTCGCTCCAGAACTCGACCATGCGCTCATAGAGCTGGCGCGAGCTCAGCGCCGCACGGTAGACGCACGCCGACTGCAGGTCAGTCTGCACCTGGCCCTGATTGAGGCTGAACAGCGTGTCGCCGTTCTGCGCCAGGCTGGGCCAGAGCGTGTTGACAGCCGTGTCAACGGTGGAGTTGTCAATGCGTTGATAGTCGAGCTGAGATTGCAGCCAGTTCTGGTAACCCTGCGCGCGCGCGGCATTCAGGTCGGACGCCTTGAGGCCGAGGGTCGCACGGCGCACGAGGCGATTGATTGCGCTGCTCCATTCAGCCGGCGCGGCAATCTCGGAGAGCGCAACATTCCCGGCGAACCTGGCATCCGGGTGCGACGACTGCCGACTCTGTGCCACGCGTCGTCGGCCTTGTGCCTGCAGCGCCGCGGGGGCGAGAACGGGAGCCACGGCTGCGGCCACAGCGCCCGCAAGAAATGCGCGGCGCGACGGCGTGGGATCGGGTGTCGGTTCTGAAGCGCTGGTGCTCATGGGAGACTCCTCTGCGCCTGCGAAGTGGTGCGGGTGTGTCCTAAAGGTCTGCACGAATGGGGCTCTCGCGCCAGAGTGCGTACCCCACAATCAGACGACTCGTTCACGTAAAACGTTATGGTATCACACTATGGCACCAAACTGTCACGCCAGGAGTGCGACCTGCGTCACCATTTGCCGTCAAAGGGGATGGTCAGGCCCTGCGTTTACCATCCATAATTGAGCCTTCCCTCTGCCGGAATCCACGACATGCGTCACATGACGTCCATTGCCGCGCGAAAGCTCGCCTTGGCCCTGCTTTTCATCACCTCCTTTGTGCCCATCGGGGCGGTTGCTCAGCGCGGCGGCGGTGCCCCCGCCCAGGCGCGCGACCCGATGATGGAGGGCTTGCAACTCCGGCCCACGCGCACCTCCACCTGGACGACGAAGGTCGGCAATTGGATCTCGCTCGACGTGAGCCCAGACGGGAACACGATCGCCTTCGACATCCTTGGCGACATCTACACGATGCCGATGTCTGGTGGAAAGGCAACCCCGCTCACGCGCGGGATGGCGTTCGACGGACAGCCACGGTTCTCGCCAGACGGCCGGAAGATTGCGTTTGTCAGCGACCGCGACGGTGGATGGAATCTCTGGACGATCTCACTCGACAAGCGCGATACGGCACAAATCACCCGCGGCAAGACGAACAACTACGAATCCCCGGAGTGGACGCCTGATGGCAAGTACCTCGTTGCGGAGCGTGGTACCAAGCTGTGGATGTTCCACGTGGATGGCGGATCGGGCCAACAGCTGATTCCTGCTGGTGCCGGAGCAGGTGGACGTGGCGCGGCGCCGGCGGCGGGACAGGACGTCATTCGCCAGATGGGCGCGGCATTCGGCAATGATCCTCGGTACATCTGGTTCGAGCAGCGTCGCGGCGCCTGGATCTACAACACGCCGATGAGCGATTACCAGCTCTCGGTGTTCGACCGCGAAACGGGCGAAGTCACCAATAAGGAGAGCCGCTGGGGCTCGGCGTTTCGGCCAACGCTTTCGCCGGATGGGCGCTGGCTGGTGTACGGCACCCGACACATCCGCGACACGTACCTGCGCATCCGCGACCTGCGGAGCGGTGAGGACAAGTGGTTCATCGGCCCGGTGCAGCGCGACGATCAGGAATCGCGTGCCTCACTCGACGTGTTGCCGGGAATGAGCTTCACCCCTGACTCTCGCGCGTTGCTCACGACCTGGAATGGCCGCATCTGGAAGGTCTCCGTTCCAGACGGAAAGGCGACGGAAGTTCCGTTTGAGGCCGACGTCGTGCAGGCGCTTGGTCCCGCGGTTCGGCACGACTATCCCATCAGCGACTCCGCCACTTTCATCGTCAAGCAGATTCGCGATGCAGTGCCAAGTCCTGACGGACGCCGGATCGCATTCGTCGCGCTCGACCACCTCTATATGATGGACTATCCGAATGGCACGCCGCGCAGACTGACCTCGGCGCCCGAAGGGGAGTTCCAGCCCGCGTGGAGTCCCGACGGGCAGTGGATCACGTACACGACCTTCCCGGACAAGGATGGCGGGCACCTGATGCGGATGCGTGCCGACGGCAGCGGCCAACCGCAGAAGCTCACGACGGAACTCGCCTTCTGGCAGCGACCGGCGTACACGCCAGGCGGATCGCGCATTGTGGCGCTGCGCGGCCCCGCGCGGCTCTTCAGCGACCTCTCGCCGGGTGGTGGCGGCGGGGGCGGCGGCCAGAACGACATCGTCTGGATTCCGTCGGGCGGCGGGGCAGCAACCGTGGTTGCCGAGTCGGACGGGCTGAACTCGCCGCACTTTATGCGTGGCGATAGCACCCGGATCTTCGCGTATGGTGGGCAGCGCGGTCTCGTCTCGATGCGCTGGGATGGGACCGATGTGAAGACGCACCTGCGCGTCGCGCGCGCTGCGCCGCCTGGTGGCGACGGTGGTGGTGGCGGTCGCGGCGGCGGCGCGAGCTGGGTCCAGATATCGCCGAACGGCGATCAGGCGCTCGCGCAGGCCGGCAACGATGTCTATCTCGTGCAGATTCCGTGGCTGGGAGCCGAACCGCCGACGGTGACTGTGGGCGAAACGGTCGGGAATTTCCCGATGCGAAAGATCAGCGACATTGGGGCGCAGTTTCCTGCCTGGTCGGCGGACGGATCGCGCGTGCATTGGTCGATCGGCAACGCGCATGTGGTCTATGACGTGGCCCGGGGCCGCGCGTTCGACGATTCAGTTCGGCGTGCGGGTCGGGGCGCTGCCCCGGGAGACTCGGCAGGTGGCGGCGGACGCGGTGGGCGCGGCGGTGGGGCGGCCGGTTCAATCGCGCCGATGTTCCAGCCAACGGAGACACGGATTCGCGTCAGTGCCCCGCGAGATATCCCGAGCGGCAGTGTGTTGCTGCGTGGCGCGCGTATTGTGACGATGAAAGGCGCTGAGGTGATTGAGAGCGGCGACGTTCTGATCACCAACAACCGGATCGTTTCCGTTGGGCGGCGCGGCAGTGCGCGGGCGCCGGCCGGCGCACGTGTGATCGACGTGAGCGGCAAGACCATCGTGCCGGGCTTTGTGGACACGCACTCGCACTTCCGCGCGGCAGGCGGCGTACATCGTGATCCCGTGTGGAGCTACGTGGCGAACCTGGCCTACGGTGTGACCACCGGTCGCGATCCGCAGACCGGTACGACCGACGTCCTATCCTATGAAGATCAGGTCGTGGCGGGGAACATCCTCGGGCCACGCATCTATTCCACAGGCCCTGGGCTCTTCGGTGCCGGAAACGCGAATGGCGAGAACATCCGCGACCTAAACCACGCGCGGAACGTGCTCCGGCGGTACGCCGAGTACTACGACACGAAGACGCTGAAGCAGTATGGCGTTGGCAATCGTGAACAGCGGCAGTGGGTGATCCAGGCCGCAAACGAACTCAAGCTGATGCCGACGACCGAAGGATCGCTGGATATCAAAATGAACATCACGGAAATGATTGACGGCTACAGCGGCCACGAGCACACGATCCCGACCTTCCCGTTGCAAGCGGATGTGATCAAGCTGCTCGCGGATTCGAAGACCGCCTACACGCCGACCGTTCTCGTGGCGTATGGCGCCCCCTGGGCCGAGAACTACTGGTTCGAGAAGATGGATCTGCTCAACGACGAAAAGCTCAAGACCATGACGCCGTGGAGTGATCTGGAGGGGAAGATCCTGCGGCGCGGCGGGTCACCCGGCGCCGTGACGACCGGTGCGGGCGCCGGATGGTTCCACGACTCGCAGTACGCAATGGACCTGATCGGTGCGGACATCAAGAACCTCGTCGACGCCGGCGGAATTGCGGGCGTGGGTTCGCACGGCCAGCTGCAGGGACTCGGCTATCACTGGGAGCTCTGGAGCATGGCCATGGGTGGGATGAAGCCCATCGACGCCTTGCGCGTGGCGACCATCATGGGAGCCGATGCGATCGGTCTTGCCAAGGACCTCGGTTCGGTGGAGCCCGGCAAGCTCGCGGACCTGGTTGTACTCGACAAGAACCCGCTGCTCGACATCAAGAACACGAACTCCATCAAGTACGTGATGAAGAACGGGCGGTTGTACGAAGGGAATACGCTCGACGAGATCTACCCGCGCCAGAAGAAGGCAGGGCCGTTCCCGTGGGGTGGGGCGTGGCCGGCAAACACGACGACGCCGAAGCCTTAGCGGGGACTCCGGGTGCTCGTTGCAACTAGCGCGCGAGCACCCGGATTGTCCCATCGGCCTTGTTGAGCAGAAAGACGCGACCGTCGGTCGCGGCGCCAAACCTGAGGTCTGCGCGGCCCGCAGGTTGCTTGCCCTGCTGCGCGTTCTTCTCGCGAATTAACGTCAGCAAGTTTTTGGGTGCATCGCTCCCGCTCTGGAGCAGTACGCGATGAATGCCGGCGCTCCCGCCTTGTGGGGGATTGTCCGCGTCGAACCAGAAGAGTTCGCCGCTGGGATTGTCGCCGAAGAGCACCTTGTTGCGCAGCGCCGGGACCGCGTCTGACCGGAACACGTGAATTCCGGTTGCCGCGACCTGACGCTGAAAGAGGGGGTCCGCGTGCTGATACTCCACCACCGGAAAGACCATCGTCGGATCAGCACGCGGGTTTGAAACATCAACACCTCCGCGTCCGGCATATCGAAAGCTCCCTTCCCACACGTTCCACCCCAGATTGGCTCCCGCAGTCACAACGGAAACTTCCTCGACGATGTTCTGCCCAATCTCGGCGAAGTACATCGTGCCGTTGGCGGGATCCCATCCGAAGCGTTGCGGATTGCGCACACCGTACGCATAGATCTCGCCGAGTGCGCCGGGTTTTTGACCATTGGCGAACGGGTTCGTGGCGGGGATCCCGTACTTGCCATTGGCGCTGTTTTTTCCGAGCGGGTCTATGCGGAAGATCTTGCCGAACCCGTTGCCGAGGTTTTGGGCGAGGCCTTGCGGATCGCCTCCGCTGCCGCCGTCGCCGATGCCGACATACATCAGGCCGAACTCGGGCGTACCCGGCCGGGCAAGCGGGTTGAACGCCACCATTCCGCCGTTGTGGTTGGCGAAGGGCTGTTCGAAACGAAAGAGTTCGCGCGGCGGCCCGCCGTCATAGGTCGCGGCGGCGGGCGTCTTGGCCGTCCACTCGAGCAGCGCAGTGTGATGGGTGTTGTTGCCGCCGGTCGGCCTGAAGTCTACGGGCGCCGTATTGTCTCGCAGGTCGACCCAGGTGTAAAACTTGCCATAGCCTGGCGCTCCGGCCTGACTGAACTGGGGGTGAAAGGCGAAGCTCTGGATGCCGCGCTCGCGACCCTGAGCTTGCACCACCTGGCCATACGCGCTGTCCGCTGTGTTGATGTAGAGCGTGACGAGCTTGCCGTCGTAGCTGATGGAGTAGAGCGGGCCACGCATGTCGCTGACAAAGAGGCGCCGTGTGCCCGGTTCGTCCACGAGGTGCATCATCCGCGCGGCGATGCCGCCGAAATCAGGGATCGTCGCAAACTCGGCAACGTTCACCGTGATTGCGCCGGCGACAGAGTCGATCGGGGGGAGGGGTGTGGTGGACTGGGCGAAGGCCGCCGTGGCAAACGAAGCGCCGACAACGGAAAGACAGAGAGTGCGCATCAGTAAGGAAGAAGGGGTAGTCGTACGAAGATTACGCCTTGCGCCCGAGGGGTGCTGTCGATTCGTGGTTCGTCATCCCGGGTTCCGCCGCTGCAGGGTACGACCGCGTATTCTTCGGGCAACACCATTCACCATGGGGCAGGCAAGCTGTGAACCAACCGAAGTCCCGATGGGAGCGCGCCCTCAAGGTGGCGCGCGTCCTTGCAATCCTCTGGGTCCTGAAGCTCGCGGCAACAGCAGGCCTCTACGGCCTCACGCGCGTCGTCGACATCGAGAAGAACACCATCACCGACGCCACGCGTGACTCGGTTCGGAAGGCATCGGGCAGTGCGTTCGTGAAGCTGCGCGATGGCTTCACGCACTACGAAATCGCCGGCCCCGATTCCGCGCCGCTCGTGGTACTGGCAGCGGGATCGTCAGTGCCTGGCTACATCTGGCAGCCAACGTTCGATTCGTTGCGAGCGGCCGGTTACCGCGTGCTGCGGTACGACTACTTCGGGCGTGGCTGGTCTGACCGTCCCAACATTCCGCTCACACAGGAAGTGTATGTCCACCAACTCAGCGGACTGCTTGACTCGCTCAAGGTGACAACGCCCGTGACGCTCGCGGGACTTTCGTATGGCGGCACGGTGATCACGAGCTTCGCGTCAATGCATCCCAACCGGGTGGGCGCGTTGATTTACGTCGATCCGGCAATCCGCACTCCAACGACTTTGCCCTGGTACCTCAAACTGGAGATTGTCGGCGACCTCGTCTTCCAGTGGCAGGCGCGCAATTGGGCCGCCGGACAGCTCACGGACTTCCTGCATCCGGAGCAGTTTCCGGACTGGTCGGAGCGCTACAAGCCGCAGATGACGTACAAGGGATTTCGTCGCGGGCGGCTCTCTGACCGGGCGGCGAACGCCGAGTTCGACGCGCGAATCCCGCTCGCGGAAATCGGGAAGCATTCGCGTCCGGTGCTGGTGCTCTGGGGCAGGCAGGACCGTACAGTTCCGTTTGAGCGGAGCGCCGCGCTGATGGCAGCGCTGCCCAAGGCGACGCTGGTCGCGATCGACTCGGCCGGCCACCTGCCACAGTGGGAGCAGCCGGCAAAAACACACGAGGCCCTGTTCGCGTTCCTCCGCGAACAGAGCCCCGTGCGACCAGGTGTGATGGCGAGTTCGCCCTAGCGGGCCCCGTCACACCAGCTGCGACTACGGCGTTGTGCCCGGCGCCTTCCCCGCGTCCAGATCGTTCCAGTTCAGGATGGCGTTGAACCCCAGCGAGTAGGTACCCTGCGTCTGCCAGCGCCAGTACGGGCGGATGGCGAACGAGACAACGTGGCCCTTGCCAATCGGCGAATCCACAATCTGTACGCGGTTGGAGAGTGCCGCGCCGCCGGCGAGTCCGCCGGACAGCAGCATCTGCGTCGTATCACTGGGGAAGCGCATGATCACGCGCGGAGCATCAGCAGCAGCTCCGCCGCCGAATCCACCAAATCCGCCGCGGCCGCCGCCACCGCCGCCCGCTCCACCACCACGACCACCGCGGCCACCCGCACCGGCCTCAGCTGCCGGCGGCGCAACGCCACCGATGTTGATGCTCGACACCTGTGGCGCACTCGCCATCGGCGTGGTGTTCTGCGGCACCGGGCCGCCACCGCCACGCCCACCACCGAATCCACCGAGTCCGCCGCCACCGACGTTGAGCACGGGGTTGGTGTTGAAGTACACCGCCATCTCACGCGCCGTGAGACCGTACACAATCGGACTCCGCTGGTCAGTGATCAGGCCGCGCACAATGGTGCCGCGCGCGAACAGGCCCGTCGGATTCTCGACGGTCACGCCAGGCGTGAGGTTGTATTCCGGGAAGAGCGTCGAGGTCGCGCCCTCTGTGAGCAGCATGCCGCCGTCTTGCACGAACTTGTAGAGGTTCATCAGGCCTTCGATCCCCATTCCGCCGCGAATGTCATCCGTGGAATCGGGGAAGCCCAGCGACGGAAACTCGGCCGAGCTCTTGTACGGAATCGGCAGCGTGCCGGGCGCCGTGACGCCGGCCACCATCGACTGCGCATTGCCGCTCACGTGCGGATAGATGACGACGTCGTACCGCGCCTTCAGGTTTGGCATCTTGGCGAGTTCCTTGTCACCGACGTAGGTGAACGGAATGCCGTAGGCCTCGAGTGATGCGCGCACCCACCCTTCGTCCTGCGTGCGGTTCCAGCTGTGCAGGTAGAGAATGCGCGGAATGTCGAGGTCATGCGTCTTCACCGTCGGCGCTGCGGCAACGGCCCAGGCGGAGAGACCGAGGTCCTTGAGCACCGGATCGAGCTGCGCGGCGTTCGCGTTCTGGATGACGATCGCGCCGGCGCGGAACCGTTTGCCCGCCGCGTCGAAGTCATCTTCGGCGGCGGCCATCTTCACATCCTTCAGTTTGTAGCGGAAGGCGGCGACGTTGTTGTCGCCCGTGTGTTCGACGATGACCACCGGGCCAGCACCGTTGAGCCCACCGGGCGCCTTCACCTTGCCCTTGATCTCCGTCATCGCCCCAGCGAGCACCGACTTGTCCGTGACCGGCGTGATGACCAGGTCACGCAGGTACTGGAAGGTCCAGCCGGTGTCGTCGTAGGGCTGCGGATTGGCCGTGGAGTAGCGCTGCACGGCGAAGTAGATGTCGGCCACCGTGCGATAGGGTTGATCGCCGCGAATGATGTAATCGCCCTTCTTGATATCGAGGCTGCCGGCCTTGAAATCAGCGTTGGCGCTGTGGAACTCCACGCCCTGTTCCATGAGCGCGTTCACGGCTTCAGCAGCATCGGCCTTGCGACGCTGCTGTGCTGGAATGTGCCAGGCGAAGGTCGGACCGTTCTTGCCCTTGTCCACCGCCCGCTTGTTCTTGACCCAGTAGTTCTCGAGCCAGAAGTCGCGGTTGCGCGCCATGTGGTTGAGCGCAAAGAGCACGGCCGCCTGCTGGATGTTGGTGTTTTCGCGTGGGCCCCACTTCACCGCGCCGATGGCCGGATTCGGGCGGAACCACTCCCGGCTCTGGTTCAGATTCAGGTTCACCGTATCCGGCCCATAGCTCTGCACTTCGTAGAACCGGCCGGTGGCGTTGTGGCCGTGGGCGACGAAGAACATGTAGTTCGGCGTCCAACCATCGTAGAAGCCATACGTCCAGACACCAGGGACGTTCTTCTTGGTCATTTCAATGACGTCATTCTGCGCGAGCACCCACCACTCGTTGGTCGTAATCGCATCGAGCTGGTCGTTGTATGGGCCCGTGCCCGTGGACGCGTAAAGGAGCGTCTGCGCCTCGTGCAGGTCGTGGAGCACCGTCGGCTTCCACTCGATGCCGAACTTCTCGATGTTCTTCGTGAGGGCGAGCATCTGGCCCATGCCGTCACGATTGTTGTCGTGCTGCACGTACTTGCCCCAGTACATCAGCGGCAGCGTGCCTTCGCCGGCGGGGCGCTTCCGGTTGAAGTTCCAGTTGTCCACCATCTTTTCCTGACCGTCGGGCTCCACCACGGGCGTGATCATCGTGATCACGTTGTTGCGGATCCCCTGGATCATCGCGTTCTCACCCACCACCAGACGGTAGGCGAGCTCCATCAGCATGTGCGGGCCGCCGCGCTCCGTGGAGTGCATGCCGCTCGTCAGCCAGTAGATCGGCTTGCCAGTGGTCTTGATGATCTGCTGCGCCTGCGCTTCGGTCGTCTTGCGCGGGTCCGTGAGGGCGTTGATGTAGCCCTTGTACTTCTCGAGGTTCCGAATCGTCTCTTCGTTCGCGACGATCAGCACCGACATGTCGCGCCCTTCTTCGGTCTTGCCGATGTTGATGTACCTGGTGCGGCCCGGCGCGGCCTTGGCGATGGCCATCAGGTACTTGTCCATCTGGTTGCTCTTGTGGAGCACATTCCAGGCGCCCATGATGGCACCGAAATGCTTGAGCGGCGTGGGAACGGTGTTCGATGCAGGAAGATGGTCCACGAGGTCGGTCATGAACCGTGGGTCGCGCGAGAACTGCTTGATGAGCCGCGTGTACTCCTCGTCGTTTTTCTGTGCCGCCTGCGCGCCCGACTCGGCTGCGGCGAACACGAGGGCGCCGGCCGCGGCGATAGCCATCACTGCCGCGCGATGCGCTGAAATCCGTCGAAACATCCTGCCTCCGTACCTGTGGCGATGGGGAAATCGAAGATCGGTCTGCAACTATAGAGTACGTATTCCGGCGCCGGTTCGCTTGCGGTCTTGGCAGGCGTCTTGGCCGGGGTCTCGGCTCTATCGAGGAGGCATCAGGCCAAAACAAGACCAGCAAACAAATGCCACCCTTTATGGGGGTTATTTCATAGTTTTTGTCAGATGCCACCACGCGCTAGCACCGAGACCCGTCTGATATGAACCGTCGTGAACTGATTGCCAGCGGAATGGCTGGAATGGCGGCGGCACGTCTGCGCGTGCCGGATCATTTCTTTGGCACGACACGGTCGCTGCCCAGTCCTCAGCAACTGGCCTGGCAGGCGGCCGAGCTGGGGATTTTTTTCCATTTCGGAATCAATACCTACACCGATCGCGAGTGGGGCCTCGGCAACGAGGATCCGAAGATCTTCGATCCGGCGCACCTGGACGCTCGTCAGTGGGTGCGCGCGGCGCAATCTGCAGGCGCGAAGTATGTCGTGCTCACCGCCAAGCACCACGACGGCTTCTGCCTCTGGCCCACAAAGACGACCAGACACTCGGTCGCCTCCAGCCCGTGGAAGGACGGCCGAGGCGATGTGGTGCGCGAGGTGGCCGACGCCGCGCGTGCCGCTGGCTTGGGTCTCGGGCTCTACCTCTCGCCCTGGGATCGCAACGCGCCGAGTTATGGGTCGGGTGCGGGGTACATGAACTTCTACATCGCCCAGTTGACTGAACTGCTTACGAACTACGGGCAGGTGATGGAGGTCTGGTTCGACGGGGCCAATGGCGAGGGGCTCAACGGCAAAAAGCAGACGTACGACTGGCCGCGCATTCACTCGATCGTGCGGCGCCTGCAGCCAAACGCGCTGATGTTCTCTGATTCGGGGCCGGACATTCGCTGGAATGGCAACGAACGCGGTCGCGCGGGGGACCCGAACTGGTGTACGGTTGATCCGTCGATCGTCACGCAGCCGGGAATGGACGGTCCGCACATCATTGCCGCGCTGCAGAACGGCAATCCGCCGCCGCAGGGCACGGTCTGGCGCCCGTCGGAAGCGGACGTCTCGATTCGGCCCGGCTGGTTTCATCACCCGGCCGAGGATGCGCGCGTGAAGACGGTGGAACAGCTGCGCGAGATCTGGTTTGATTCGGTGGGGCGCAACTCGAATCTCCTGCTCAACGTTCCGCCAAACCGCGATGGTCGGATCAGCGACGAAGACGCCGGGCGCCTCGCGTTGTTCGGGACCCGCCTCAAGGACTACTGGGCTGGTGCGATTGACCGACCCGCGGCGCAACTGCGGGCGCCGCTCGATGGTGCATCGCACACCGTGGACTTCAACGGCACCACGCGCGTTGGAGGCGTGGAGTTGGCCGAAGATCTCTCGCTTGGCCAGATGGTCTCGAAGTTCCATGTCGACGTGATGGTGGACGGGGCATGGACGACTGTGGCGAATGGAACGACGATCGGCCACAAGCGAGTCGTGCGGTTCACTCCCGTGATTGCATCGCAGTGCCGGCTGCTGATTGAGGATGCGATCGCCAAGCCGACGATTCGCACGATGCGCGTGGCGCTCGCATGAAACGCGCGGTCCTTCTCCTGGCGGTGACTGCGCTTGTCGGCTGCCGGAGTGTTCAGCCCGGCGGCGACGCGCTTCCTGCCGACGCGCAAGTGCTGCGGTTCGCGCGCCTTGTCGATGGCGATGGCTCGGTGGTGAACGATGCTGTTGTCGTCGTTGCCGGTGACAGGGTACTGCGCGTGGGAAGCGGCGACGGCGCGGTGCCGCGCGGTGCGGCTGTGACCGATCTGCGCGCCTACACGGCCATTCCCGGACTGGTCGATGTGCACACCCACATGACCTACTGGTGGGATCGTGCCCCGGGGACGCGCCCCTTTGGTGGCGGAGGCACGCGCCGCACGCGCGAAGAACTGGCGACCGCAGCGATGGTCAACGCGCGGCTCACGCTCGAGACGGGCGTGACGACGGTGCGCGATCTTGGCGCGTCGAATTACACCGACGTCCTGATGCGCGACCGAATCAACCGCGGCGAAGCGGTGGGCCCGCGGATGTTCGTGTCGGCGCACGGGCTGCAGAAGGTGATGCCGCAAGCGGGAGGGCGCGGCGGTGCTGCGGCTGGTGCGCCGACTACACCGGCCCCGGCGGGATGGCTGCGCTCGAGGATCTCAGCGATCTCCGATATCGATCTCGCTATCAAGGCGCAGATAGACTCAGGTGCCGACGTGATCAAAATGTACGGCTCGCGCGGCACCGGCGCCGATACCTCCACGACGCAGACTTTCACCTACGACGAGATGCAGGCCGCAGTCGATGCCGCCAGAAAGTACGGCAAGCGGATTGCGATTCACTCGTACGGCGCACCGGGTGGGCGCGACGCGGCGCGTGCGGGTGCGCATACCATTGAGCATGCCATCGAACTCGACGATGCGACGCTCGCCCTGATGGCTCAGCAGGGGACGATCTACGTGCCGACGATCGACCACAATCGCTACTACGCTGACTTCCGCGCGGATTACGGCTACAGCGACGATCAGGCGCGCGGGCTCGATCAGTACCGGGCAAAGAATCTCGAAACGGCGCGCCGCGCGTTCGGTGCCGGTGTCAAGCTGGCCATGGGCTCAGACGCCGTGCATATGATGTTTGGGCAGAACACGCGGGAACTTGGGCACTTCGTGGTCGCAGGGATGACGCCGGTGCAGGCGCTGCGCGCAGGCACCGTCAACGGGGCGGAGGTGTTGGGGATGTCCGACCGCATCGGTCGCGTAGCACCCGGATACTTCGCCGACATCGTGGCTGTCACCGGCGACCCGCGGGCGGACATCAACGTCGTGCTTGGCGGTGTGAAATGGGTCATGAAGGGCGGGCGCGTGGTCGTGGACAAGCGGTAGCGGGGCGTCCACGGTCGCGGCCAACGCGCCCCGATTCCGATAGATTCGATGTTGGTCCCCCAGCCACGAGGCAGAACGTGTTCCTGACACTTCGCATCCTTCACATTGTCGCCGGTGTCTTCTGGGCCGGTGCAATGTTTTTCATGGTCAGTTTCCTGATGCCGGCGTTCAAGGACGTCGGTCCGGATGGCGCCAAGGTGAGCGCCGCGTTGGCCAACCGGCGGATCTTCACCTGGATGCCGGTCATGGCACTCATTACGATCGTCGCCGGCTTCGGGCTCTACGGCATGCGCATGGCGGGCGGCGGATGGGCGGCCACAATGGAGGCCCGTATCCTTGGCGTTGGATCGGTGACGGCACTGATCGCGTTCATCCTGGGCCTGACCGTCACGCGTCCGGCAATGATGAAGGCCGATGCGCTGAGCAAGGAACTGGCGGCAATGCCGGCCGGTGGTCCGCGCGACGCCGCGCAGGCAACGGTGAACGCATTGCGCAAACGCTCGATGATGGGGTCGCGCGGGATTGCTACGCTCTTGTTGATCACGCTCGTGACGATGGCGATTGCGCGATACAGCTGAACACCGTTCGCGGCCGGCCGCGCGCCAATGATCAAGTACCTCGGGTCCAAGCGCACGCTCGTGCCACGAATCGTGGCAGTGGCCGAGCGCCTGGTTGCCGACGCTGGCAGCCGAAGAGCCCCAACGGCCTGTGATCTTTTTTGTGGTACGACGCGCGTGGCGCAGGGGCTCAAGCAGGCCGGGTTTGCAGTCACGGCGAGCGATACTGCGTCGTATGCTGCCGTGCTTGCCGCGGCGTATGTCGAGGCCGATTCCAGACGCGTGAAAAAACGGGCGCTGAATGCAAAGCTTGCGCATCTGGCCGCGCTGCCGGGTCGAGACGGGTATTTCACGCGCACATTCTGCGAAGAGTCGCGTTTCTTTCAACCATTCAATGGACGAAGAATCGACGCGATTCGCGACGAGATTGACAGCATTGCCGACGGACGGACGGAACATGCGATCCTGCTGACGTCCTTGATGGAAGCGGCCGACCGCGTCGATTCCACGACCGGTCTTCAGATGGCGTACCTGAAGGCCTGGGCGCCGCGCTCGCACAACTCGCTCGAGCTGCGGATGCCGGAACTCCTGACCGGGCGAGGCACAGCCCTTCAGGGTGATGCTACCGACATCGCCAGCTCATTAGGTGAGGTCGACGTCGCCTACCTCGACCCGCCGTACAATCAGCACTCGTATCGCTCGAACTACCACATCTGGGAAACGCTGGTGCAGCATGACGCTCCCGCGGCGTATGGCATCGCGCGCAAACGCGAGGATTGCCGGGAGGTGAAGAGCCCGTACAACTCCAGGCGCAGTGCATGGGACGCTTTCTCGGCGCTGGTGCGCACCGTGAAGGCGCGCCATCTCGTTGTCTCGTTCAGCAACGAAGGTTTCTTCGCGCACGACGACATCGTGGCGCTGCTTGAGGAAGTGCGCGGAGAAGTGGCGTCGATTCCGGTGGACACCCGGCGCTATGTCGGCGCGCAGATCGGCATCTACAATCCGGCAGGCAAGAAGGTGGGGCGGGTGAGCCACCTGCGGAACAGCGAGTTCATCTTTGTGGCCGGCGCTGGCGCGCGGGCCGCACTTGGGTCAGTCAAGGTCGCGTAGGCCGCGTCCCTAACACGGCGAGCGGCAGGAGGGGCAGTTCCGCTAGCGCAAGCGACCCGTTCGCCTGCATCTTCGCCCTGTTGCAGTACCAGCCTATCCCTGAGGTCCACATGCGTTTCGGTCGATCTGCGTCGCTATTCGTTCTTGTCGCCGGTTTTGGGCTCGTCGCTGCAACGCCGGCGCTGTCAGGATTCACCGCGCCGCCAGCTGCCCAAGTCCGCGCCGATTCGCTGGGAATCCGCGAGCTACTCGACATCAACACCGTCGCGGTGCAGGACCTCTCGGCCGACGGGCGTTGGCTCGCCATCACGGTCTCCCAGCGGCGCGACAACCTGGGTGTCGATGGATCGCGGGACAACGACCCGACCTACCTGCGTAGCGCCCCGACGCGCCTGCTCGTGGTGGACACGCGATCGCTGGCACAACGCCCCGTGTTTCCCGCGAAGCGCACGATTCGTACCGCACTCTGGTCGCCAGACGCCGCCAAGCTCGCCATGCTCGTGATTGAGAACGACGCACTGCAAGTCATGCTCTGGGACCGCGCGACAGGGGCAACGACGTCGCCCAAGATGCCAGCCGGGAGTTATGTGGCCGAGAACTCCGAGCTGCGTTGGAGCGAGGACGGCAAGTCGCTCGCCTTCGCCGCGCGCGCGGACACGTGGAAGCCTCGCGCCAAGGCGCGGTTTGCCGAGCTGACCAAGGGCCCGATCACGGTACTCGACGGCACCGAAGATTTTCTCGAGTGGGATGCGATGAACCGCATGAACGCGGAACGATCCATCGTCTCGTGGACGCTGGCGACCAATGCCGTGCAGGTCGTTCGTGGGACGGGGCTCATTGGCCCGTGGACGCTGGCCAAAGACGGCAGCGCCGTGACCTGGCAAGACGACATCACCAAGAAAACAGACTACGACATCATTGGCGGTCGGGAATGGAAGCTCGTGACGCAGGCGCCGGGCGCGAACAGCACGCCGCGCACGGTGTTCCCGACGATCAAGGGGATGACGCTGTCCTGGGCGGATGACGGTGTGCACTTTGCCACCGGTCGTGACGGCCGCGTGTTCCTGGGGTCAATCCTCGACACGGCGAGCAAACAGATCCTCGGACCGCCGATGCCGGCACGCGGCGCCGCGGCGCCAGCGGCTCCCGCGACTCCGCCCGATACGAGCGCGGCCGCCCGAGCTCAGCGCGCCAAGGAGCGCTTCACGGTCGTGCGCTGGAGCCCGGCGATGGATGCCATCCTCGCGCAGAATGGCGAAGGGCTCTGGCTCGTGGATCTGACATCCGGGGAACGGGAGATGATCATCACCGCTCCGGATTCCAACGTAGTGTTGCCGCGCACGCAGCTGACGACCTGGAGCCAGGACGGCCGGTACCTCTACTTCAGTGAAAACTCGCGCACCAAGTGGGACCGCGCCGTGTTCCGCTACGACCGGCAGACGAAGCAGAAATCCGAACTCGTGCGAGGCGAGAAGTTCTTCAACGGGCTGCGGCTCTCCAAGGACGGCTCGACGGCCGTGCTGAGTGTGGGCGATGGGAACCGGCTCGCAGATGTGTACGTGGCGGACGCTTCGCTGGGTGGCATGCGTCGTGTGATGGAGGCGAATCCGCAACTGGCGCAGACGCCGCTGCCCAAGACCGAACTCATCAAATACCTGGATGCTGACGGCAAGTCTCGCTACGGCGTTGTGCATCTCCCGGTTGGCTACCAGCAGGGCGTGCGCTACCCGACAGTAATGCTCATCTACGAAGAGTTCTTTGACGACACGTGGGACGCAGTGGCCAACCTGCTTGCCGCAAAGGGCTATGCCGTGGTGAAGCCGAGCGTCGGCTTCGAGATCGGATACCCGGAAGAGGCGTGGCAGAAGGGCGTGCTCGCCGCGGCCAATGAAGTGATCCGGATGGGGATTGCGGACAGCTCGAAGCTCGGTGTGCACGGCACGAGCTACGGCGGTTACGCGACGAATCTGTTGATCACCTATACCGACCGCTTCAAGGCCGCGATCAACATGAGCGGAAAGGTGGACATCATCTCGTTCTACACGGACAGCCCGCGGCTCGGCGTGCGGAACATCCATGCCGCCGAAAAGAGTCAGGACCGCATTGGCGCCACGCTCTGGCAGGCGCCGCAGAAATACGTGGAGCACTCGGCGATCATGTTCGCCGACCGCATCAAGACGCCGCTACTGCTGATGACCGGCGGCGAGGACCACAACGTGCCGGCGATCAACACGCGCGAGATGTATTACGCGCTGCGCCGGCTCGGGAAACCCGTGGTGTGGGCGAACTACGTCAACGGCGGTCACGGCATCCCGAATACGACGGAAGCCGAGTTCATTGACTACCACCAGCGCGTACTGGACTGGTATGCGAAGTACCTGAAGGTGGAGAAGAAGACGCCGGCGACGTCGGAGTAGACGCCGCCCCGTTCCGGGTCGTCGCTACGGCGCGACCCGGCAGCTGGCGTTCCGCCGCTGCGCCTCCGGCCGTTCGGCGAGGCGGCGCAGCTCCTTGATGGGTTCGGGACTGTCGTCAACCTGCAAGCGCAGAATCACATCGTTATTGAGCCAGATGCCGCAGCCCTTCTTCACGTTCACGATGATGAGGGCGGCCGATTGCTGGCCACGTGTGTCCCCGCCGGCTCGCTGACCGCCCTCGAGCGCGGCGACAAGGCGCAGGTGAAGCCGGCCGGGAGTGCGCTCGAACGCGGCCACCATCGAATCGACGACGCCTTGACCCGCGAGGATGTTTCCCTGGGCCGTGCATCTGTGTGGCGCGCTGCAGTACTTGCCGCCCGCCCAGGCTGAAGCCTTTGGGCCCGTGTGTGAGAAGACATTTCCCTTGGCGTCGATGATCGCGAACTGGCGACCGTCCTTGGTCCAGCGCGCCGGGTCTGGATCTGGGTCGTTGGCGAGGACCTGCCTGACCGCCTGCTCGGCGCTGAGTCCCTGGCGCAGCAGCGCCAGCGCCTGGGGGCCATAGCTCACGTCGACGATCGCCTGTGTGGTGGCGATGCCGACGGCCGATTCCGCCCAGAGCACGCCGTTGCCGACCGAGAAGACTCGTGATTGCACCGCGCCGCCGATGTCGCCGGTGACTGAGTCGTAGGCGATGATCGAGAAGGTGCCGGTGGGCCACTTGAGGGTGTCCGGGGCGGCAGGCTTCGCCTGAGCTCCGGCGATTTGTGCTGCGAGGACCGCAAAGGCGAATGGAAATCTGAACGGAAGCATTGTAGTCCGGTCGACGGGGGTTTCAGCGCTTGGGGGCAGGGCTAATGGGCCATTCCGGTCCCGGCTTGCAAACCTTAGCACCGAGGCCATGCACCACCGCGACGAAACGGGGGTGCTCGGAGATCTTCCAGAAGAACGGCTCGCAGCCGAGCCAGATTGTGTTGAACACCGGTTCGCGCGCGCGGACACCTCGCTCCACGGCATCAAGCGCTGCATCGTACTCCCCAAACGCCATGTGCACGATGGCGCGCATATAGTTGGGTGAATTGGTGTCCATCGTGAGCGCGCGCTGGCGCTGCTTGCGCGCCAGATCCCACTTCCCGGCCGCCGCATAGATCCATGCGGCGAGGGCGTCCGACCCGAACATGCCGCCGCTCACCTGCAGCATCCGTTCAATGGCGAGAACGGCGCTGTCCGGTCTGCCGGCAAACGCGTAAGCGCCGGCAACGTTCCAGTTTGCCGCGGCATTACTGGGATCGAATTCGAAGATGGCCGGGGTTGCGTTGATCGCATCTCGAAAGCGCCCAGCGCCGTATGCCAGCGCTTGGCGCACGACAAGCGCATCGATCGAAAGTGGGTCGAGCCGGAGCGCGATGCTGTCCACAGTGCTCGCCTCGTCCAGTCGTCCCAAGGATGCAAGCAAAAACGCGTGCCAGACGCGGATCTCGGAGTCGCCCGGATCGATCGTCGTGGCGCGACGAAGCATTTCCTCGACCTCTGGTAGCCGCTGCTCGGACTGCCAGATGACGAAGGCGCGAGCCATATGCGCGGTCCCGAGGTCGGGCACGATCGCCAACGCACGGTCTGCGCTTCGCGTCGCCCGCGCAATAGCATCGCGTGTCATCGCCGTGCCCATGATCGGCAGGGTGGCATAGGCGAGCGCAAGTCCTGCGTGTGCCCGCGCAAAGTCGGGGTCCCTCTCCACGGCCTTCTCCAGCGGGGCAATAGCTTCGGCAATCGCGAACCGGCGCCGGTAGTACTCGCCACGAAGGAAGAGATCGTACGCCTCATCATCAGCGGTGCCGCGGGCCGCATGGATCGCTGCCGGCTGCCCCGGCTGTTCATCCAATCCAAGCGCAATGAGCACGGAGCGGCTCAGGGAATCACGCCACGCAGCCACGCCCGTGGCCTTGAGGTCGAACCGGCCGCTCCACAGCGAACGCTCGTCGCGCACGCGCACCAGTTCCACGATGACCGTCGGACCTGCTGCTGACTTAGTCAGCGTGCCTTCCAGTACCGCGTCGACCTCCAGTCGCGTGCCAGCATCCCGCGCCGTGTGGCCTGCCATTTGCAGCGATGAACTTCGGGGTTTCACGGCGAGACTTACATTGCCAGTGAGCAGTCCCCGAATTTCGTCGCTTAGCCCCTCCGCGAGATATGCAACCGTCGAGTCGCCTGTGGAATTCACAAACGGCAGGACGGCGAGCTCGATCGTGTGTGTCGGGCCCGGTCGGCTACCCCGGGTGGCCCAGACAGCGATGGCGACGAGGGCGACGGCGACCATCCCGACGAGCCACACCAGGGGCTGCCGCGGGGCGTGCGCGCGCTGCGTTCCGCCGCTGACCAGCGCCGTGTCGAGCACGCTGGCAAACTCCGTGGTCGATTGTGGCCGATCCGCGGGCGCCTTGGCCAGACACCGCATAATCAGCGCGCCAAGCTCGGAGGGAACGGCCGGCCTCGCGATCGTGACGCCTTCAGGCATTTCGGTGATGTGTGCCGCAATCATCTCGCGAGCGGTGCGCCCGGCGAATGGCGCGGCTCCCGTCAGGAGTTCATAGCCGAGGCATCCGAGCGCGTAGATGTCGGCACGGTGATCGATGTCGGCCTGACCGCTCGCCTGCTCCGGCGCCATATAGGCCGGCGTGCCCAGTGCAACGCCAGTGCCTGTGAGGCCGCCACCCGCAGTTGTCGCAGCGCTGAGCGCCTTGGCAACGCCAAAGTCCGTCACCATCGCCGTGCCGCCCGACAGCAACACGTTGTCGGGCTTGATGTCGCGATGCACGATGCCCTGTTCGTGCGCGTGGGCGAGGGCGCGCGCGACCTCTCGCAGGATTCCCACCGACTCGTTGACCGGCACCGGCGTTCCGCTAGCGAGGCGAACCCGCAACGACTCGCCGCTGACATACGGCATAGTGAAGTACGGAACGCCCGCGGCATCTCCCGCACTGAGCACTGGAACGATGTTGGCCTGCTGGAGTCGCGCAGCCAGCTCAATCTCGCGTCGAAATCGCTCCGTACTGACCGCACCGGCCAGCTCCGCCGGAAGCACCTTTATGACAACTTTGCGGCCGAGTGCCCGCTCCGTCGCAACGAACACCCGGGACATACCGCCGCCACCCAACTCGCGCTCGATAGCGTATACGTCGCCGAGCGACGATTGGAGTTGCGAGCGAAGGTCGGTCATGCAGAAGGCGTCGGTGGTGAATCTAGGACGGTCAGTAGAATCCAGCCAGCAATCATTAGAAACGCTTGACGCCCGGCGCTCCGAGATCGATTCTTGGCTGGCGTTCCCACCCGAAAAACGGTCGAGCTCCTATGCGCGTTCCTGCTGCCTTCCTGATTGCCGCTACCATCCTCGGCGGCGCCACCACAACTGCTGCCGCCCAAGGCAACGTCAATCGCCGCGACACGGCGATGGTGAACCGCTCGAGCAATCCGCTGCTCGCAAACTTTCGGTTCCGGTCTATCGGGCCGGCGAGCATGGGAGGCCGAATCGACGACATCGCGGTCTACGAAAAAGATCCACGCATCATCTGGATTGGCTACGCCGTCGGCGGCATCTACAAGTCGGTCAACGCCGGGACGAGCTTCGTTCCCGTCTTTGAGCAATACGGCTCCGCGTCCATCGGTGATCTGGCGGCGGACCAGAACAACCCGGATGTGCTCTGGGTCGGCACCGGCGAGCCGAACAACCGGCAGTCGTCGTCGTTCGGCGACGGCATCTACAAGACGACAGATGGCGGCAAGACCTTCAAGCACATGGGGCTGCGCGAGACGCAGACGATCGCCCGCGTAGTGATCGACCCAAAGAACAGCAACATCGTTTACGTGGCTGCTACTGGTCATCTCTTTGGCCCGAACGCGGAACGCGGCGTGTACAAAACCACCGACGGCGGCGCGAACTGGACCAAGGTGAAGTACGTGGACGAGAACACGGGCTTCACCGACCTCGCGATTGATCCGGCAAACTCGAACATCCTCTATGCGGCGAGCTACCAGCGGCGACGCACAGGCTGCTGCTTCAACGGCGGCGGGCCGGGCAGTGCGCTCTGGAAGACCGAAGACGCCGGGCGCACCTGGACGAAACTGACCGCTGGTCTTGCACCCGGAACGTGGGGGCGCGTGGCGGTGGATGTCGCGAGATCGAATCCGAATGTGGTCTACGCGCAGATCGAGACCGACGGCGGTGACTCAGCCGCTGTACTCGCGGGCGGCGGAGGTGGCCGCGGCGGCTACGACTGGTGCAACAACGGCGGCCCCAATCGCGGATTCGGTGGCG
>Ga0207952_1000517_pt1 | contig 29373 bp, 28 predicted proteins | sample SubbioR12Aug_8Ca_FD_184831 | JGI IMG/M metagenome (GOLD analysis project Ga0207952, IMG submission 184831) | Serpentinite rock and fluid subsurface biosphere microbial communities from McLaughlin Reserve, California, USA - CR12Aug_8Ca (SPAdes) | ecosystem: Environmental > Terrestrial > Deep... | reverse complement strand
TGTTTAAACTTTTAGGTATTGCTGTAATGCTTTCACATAATCTTCAAAAGCCTTGAGGCCTACCGGGGTTACTTTACAAGTTGTTTGAGGGTAGTTGTCCTTAAATTGCTTGATTACTTCAATATAACCAGCATCTTTTAATTTTTGTACCTGCACGCTCAAGTTACCCGCAGTAGCATTCGTTTTCTCCCTAATAAAGGTGAATTCAGCCTCTTTAACACTAATGAGCAAGCTCATTATTGCTAACCGTAACTGCGAATGTAATATGGGATCTAGTTCCTTAAACATTTGATCTAGTCTGAGCCAAGTATTTTCTTCTTAAAATGATGCCGGGAATAAACCAGCAAACCAACGCAGCAATAGACCCTAATAACATATCGAATCTACTTTCTGTAAATAGACTTAATAAAAACAACCCATAAGTAATGATTGCTCCATACTTCATAGGATTAAACTTTTTTACCAAGCCTGTAACCATTGTTGGGAAAGCATAAAATAATATATATATAGAATAAAGAGAGGGAGTAAAGGGCCTAATTACTTCATCAGGACGACCATCTGAAAAATGCTTTATTAAGGTCCAACCTTCTTCAGCAATTAATTTTTCGGTTTGAAAAGGGACTATATTTTGATAAAATCCCATTGCGAAAAGACTGATGCCAAAAACCAGCCAAACCGAATTCACCAAATCGTCATCATACTGCTTGGCTTTTTGAATTTTTTTCTCTTTGATAGAAATATATACCTGAGGTATAATGGCAGCTAAAACCAACCACCAGATATCAAACCATAATTTGAAATCATAGGTTCTTTGTAAAAAATTCATCAAGGATGCAATTGAAACAACTCCTCCCCACAATAAAGACCCAATACCTGTATCGTGGTAGCTTCCTTTTGCTTTTTTAATCATTTCAGCAATTAGCTGTAAACTTTCTTGTTCCGAAAATTTGGTTTCATTAGCCATTGAAAGAATTTTTAAACTTTGCGCGCAATATATACCCAGGAATTATCCAAGCGCTAATCACCGCTGGAATTAGTAATAAGATGATCTCTTTAGATGAAATATACACTGCTAAAACAGATAAGCACCAACAAACCACGCCACCAATCTTAAGCGGTTTAAAACGCATAATGGCCCCAGTTAAAAAAGTAGGCATTCCGTATAATAATAAAATAAGTGCGTACATCAATTGCCAGCCTCCCAGCTTTGTGGCGATAAAAGAAACCAATCCCATACTAATTCCGAATACCATCCAAACGTATCCAATCATTTCATCAGTATAGGTTTTAACAGTTTCCTTTTTTTCTTTCAGGTTTAAATAATACAATTGATACACCAACGCCACAATGATTAACATCCAAATATATCCTGCATTGGCACCTAAAGAAGTGTATGTAAGTAATGCATAATGACCCAATGAGCAAGTAAAAATAATCCATCCCCATAAAAGATAGAGCGTACCATTTTCAGAGTACCGATTTTGCGCTTTATTAATCATGCTTTCGATTAATGCGAGGCTAGATTGGGCAGCAAGTTGGGCTTGATTACTCATACAATCAGTTTAGAAATATAAAGATACCCCTGCCAATTGTAGCAGGGGTAAAATAGATACACAAATTACTGACAAGCGGCCAATAACTGTTCAGCCTGTTCCTTGCCCCAGCTAGGATGCAGTTGAGAGGCAGGTTTATAATTGCCAAATAATTCTACAGACTTTTCAAATAATTTCTTCGCAATAGCTTTACCACCACCAAAAGCTTCTGGCACATTCATTAAATATTGTCCTTCTAGCAAATAAGGTCTTGGGTTATTGGGCTCAATTGCTTTTGCTTTTGCAATGGCTTCCGCAGCAACAGCACCATATGATTGCCATCTACTCATAGGATCAACTACCAATTGCATAACAGCTACTTGTTGCTTTAAACAAAAGATTTCAGCATTTGCTTTTTCAATCGCTTCTGCCTTTGCAATTAAATCTTTCACTTTTTCAGCTGCTTTATCTTTATCCGCAGCAGGATTCATGAAAGCAGCTATTGTGTAATTTCTAGCCGCATAATAATAAGGCAACCATTGAGTTTTCTCTGCATCGCCTACTCTTTCAAAAAAAGAAGCAACTGCACTCATGTCATCGGCCGTTTTACTATCTTTCATTTTACTGAATCCATTCTGCATAGCAGATTCATATTTTGTTTGTGCATTTAAGCCAATGGTTGTGAAAAGCGCAATAGCTAAGATTATTTTTTTCATAAATGATTTTTAAAAATTGATTGTTTAAGATTAATTATTTTTAAGTTTTTGATATTCTTTTTCAACATTGTTTACCCTGTTGCCATGATAAGCTTTTAAGTATTGAAAAACCAATCCAATACCCCAGCCTAGGATGGGCCAAATAGGCCAGAAATGATCTAGATTTCCCTTAGACCTAAAATACCAGATTCCAATTAAGAAAAGATTGACGAAAACATAGCTTAACAAGCTCCACTTAAAGCCTACTCTTTCTTTGGCAATTTGCCAAAGTACTTCATCTTTAGGTTCGTTCATGTTTGTGTTGTTCATGTTGTTTAGTTTAAGTTTTATTAAAGATTATTATTGATATTTTGTTGAGAACGGTCTACACCCCAGCTTAGAAAAATGCCCAGGAAAAAACTTCGATCAGCAGGAGGATTTACTTCAGAACGAATTAGTTCTCCGTTGGTATCTCTTAATCGGCCACTGTAATTATATCCAAAAATTTGTCGCTCATTAAACACATTATTTACACCAAGTACTACTACGGCATTGGCTTTCCCAATTTTAGGCAACCAATTCAAGCTAAAATTATTAGAGCTATATCCGATTGTTTTATCTGCTAAAAAATCTTTAGCAGCTCTGTTCGGATTAAAATAAGGTCTTCCTGTACTCCAATTATAACTCCAGTTTACGCCAAACATATTTTTCACCCAGAACTTTTTTAAAACCACACTACCACTATGTGTTGCCGCAAAAGTTGGTTGTACTAAAGCAGTATAATTATTATAATCTCTTTTTGTATCCAAGTAAGAATAACTAATCCAGTAGTCAAAGTTTTTAAAGGTTTTTTTATCTCTCCAAAAAAGCTCAATCCCTTTTGCATAGCCTAACCCATTATTACTTACGGTAGTAGGGAAACTATTAGACGTTTTTAATAGACTTACATAATCTTTATAAAATGCTTGTGCACGAAAAGTATAGCTACTCGAAATATGCTGATAGGTTAAAATATAATGATCTGCTCTTAAAAAATCAACGGGTGGTTGATTGATTAAATACCTTCTTTCAGGTGTTTGATAAAATATTCCATAGTCTGCTGTGAATTGACTATTTCTTCCCAATTTATAAGATAGTGCTGCTCTTGGGGCAATATTCATTTTATTTAATAAGCTACTATGTTCTATTCTTACCCCCGGCCTGAATGCCAATTCATTGGTGATGTACAGATCCGCTTCTGCAAATCCTGCTTTATAGAAATCATTTATTGAAGACGGAAAAAAACCATTGACACTTTGAAAACGACTACTGTCGGCATTGTTCCATACTTCCGTACCAAATCGAATGGTATTAATGGCACCAAATCTTTTGTCGACTACAATTCTTCCTTGTAACATCCACTGGTGGGCATTTAAAGAAAAATTAGTTTGATCAATCACCGTAATATTAGTTAGAGGTACAGCTTGGTATTGTTGATTTTGAACTTGAGTGAGAATTTCATCCTTGTTATAACTTACACTAGCTGCTATATTTATTTTCCATCCATTTCCTAAAAATTGTCTGAAGCTTAAATTGGTAAATAAATTTTGATTTTTTAAACTGAATGCGTTCCATAATCCTACACTGTCTAAAGAAGGATTTCTTACACCTAATGCACCAGCGTTATAATAAGCATAGACTTTAAAGACACCATTATTTTTTGTTTTAAATCGATAATTCATATCGGCAGTATGAAAATCGGGTACTTTAAAAAAGTCTGGTGCTTGCGGAACTAATTTTTGGTATACTGCCAAGTTGGTCCAGTTATAACTGAATCCATAACTTGATTTTTTATTGTTGGCTACTTGTTGTAAACCAACTGTTGCAAACAATGGAGATAACCCAACTTGTAATTCAGATTTTTCTGGGATGTCTAAACTCTCTAAACTCAGCACACTACTTAATGCTTGTCCATATAAAGCAGAATATCCACCACTGCTAAAAACTGTTCCACTAAACAAGAATGGTGAGAATCGGCCTCTTTGTGAAATTCCTGGAACACTACTGTAAAAGAAATTATTGACAACCGTACCATCTATAATGATTTTAGCTTCCTCAGCAGAACCACCCCTAATAAATAGTCCTTCCTGCTCTCCTACTTTTTGTGCACCTGGCAAGGTTTGAATGGTGGCAGAAATATCCGCATTTGCACCTGCAGTAGTGGCTATATCTAATGCTTTTAAAACGGTACCTTTTTTCTTGTCGCTTGCTTCATAAGACCCTGCAGTTATGATGACCGCTTTTAGTTCATTGATTTCTTCTTTTAGGTTAAAGCTGATTACCACCGAATCAGTTCCTAAAACAACTGGAAGCTCCATGGTCTTATACCCAATATTACTAGCCACCAATAGCGCATTTCCTTTTTCGGTTGTTTTAAATGAGAAAGACCCGGTGGAATCAGACATCGTTCCATCATAGCTGTCTTTGATGGCAATATTAGCCCCAGCTAGAATACGCCCTTTATTATCTTTTACTGTCCCTTTTATTAAAACTTGGGCTTTTAATAAGCTTGCTAGCATCATACCCGCTATAAAAATTAAAATTGCTTTCATTGTATTCTTTTGACAAGACAAACGTAGACTAGTTTATTTTATAAACCAAATTATTTTATAAATATTTTATTTGCATTCCAACTTTTATAGGTAGTATATTGTTTAAGTATTGATAATGAATAAATTATGAAAGAGAAAGCCGTTTTTCTAACTGCTCAATGGGAATTTTTAGTGATGTTGAATTACCCAGTTCCTCCAGAAATTATAATTCCATACCTTCCAAAAGGCACGGAATTAGACCTTTTTCAAGGAAAAGCATTAGTGAGCGTAGTGGGTTTCCTGTTTAATAATACAAAAGTTTTTGGCTTACAATGGCCCTTCCATACCAATTTCGAAGAAGTCAATCTTCGCTTCTATGTGAAGCGATTCAACGGGAAGGAATGGAAACGTGGCGTGGCATTCATCAGTGAAATTGTTCCGAAACATATGATTGCTTTGTTGGCCAATGCGCTGTACAATGAACACTATAGTAGAATGCCAATGAAGCACCAAGCACATCTTGAAAATGATTTTTTGCAACTGAATTATGAATGGCAAAACAAACAACAATGGAATAGCTTAAAAGTAAAAGCCTTGAATCGTCCTTCACCTATTGAAGCAAATTCAGCAGAGGAATTCATTTTTGAACATTACTGGGGCTATAATCAACTCAATAAAAATACATTAATTGAATACGGAGTAGAACATCCAAGTTGGGAAGTGTATCCAGTCACTTATTATGAATTCAATGCAGATATCGCTGGGTTGTATGGAACTGAATATGTTCCACATTTATTGAAAGAGCCCCATAGCATCATGCTTGCCAAAGGGTCTGCTGTTACCATTCGCAAGCCAAGTTTTTTTAAAGTATAAAAATGGGTTTAAAGGAATGGCGGTAGTTAATCCTACGCTACTACTGCAATCAAATTTAACATCTGTGTTGCTAAAGCTTGGTTCCCTTCTAAAGTAACCAATGGCAAAATCACTTTGGGGGAAATCCCTTTTGTAAAAAGTTTCCAAGCAATGTCTGCGGGTATAACAGTTCTTGCATATAAATTATTTAAGCCCCAATCCTGCAGAATCTGCCATTGACCATTTTTATATTGCAAATAAGAAATAGCGCCATTTGAGCCTGCTACTTCCAATGCAACAACAGCCTCATTGGGAGCAGGATGATTTTTCAATAAATAAGGTAGTCCAAAAAAAAATGTTTGCATAAATGGCGCATAAAATTCTGCTGTCATTAATGCTTCTGTTTTCCCAACTGCTTCTCTAATTTGCAATTGATGATGGTATTTTTCTGTGTATTCTCTTGCAACATGAAACCAATTATATGACTCATTTTCTCCAGCCCAAGCAACAGAGAATACCGCTTTTTCAAAGGGATCTAAATCGCTTAACAATTTTGCATGAACTGGACCAGTTAATTCAAGAAATTCAATTAACAAAGCTGGACTGAACCTTTTAGCAGTTTCAATAAAGTTGGCATTCAACTGATTAATATACTGAACCAAGGATAAGTAATCATGTTGAGAAGGACCGTTGTCTCCAAAATGTTTATCACGCAAAACTGCAATACCTCTAATTGTTGTATCGAGCAAATGCGCTACTATATCTTTTACACGCCAGTCTTTTGCTAATGTTGGTTGATCCCAATCAGCAGGTTCTAACTCTTTTAATAGCTGAATCAATGATGCATGAAGGGGCATGAATAAATGGACAGTTTTCAAAAAAGAAGAGGGTTGCATGTATTAAAAATAAAGAAAAAAAAAGAGGCTGTCTTAGAAAAGACAACCTCTGTATAATTATTTAAACTTTACCCTATTTGTACTGTTCGCCAATTCCTTTAGCTAATTCAGTCATTTTCTTCAATCCGTCTTCAGGTAAGTTTCCTTTCTTAAATTCCGCTAATACATCTGGTAATTTGTTTTCCATTTCCATTAAGAAATGAGCTTCAAATTCTTTTACTTTTTTAACAGCCACTTCGCGTAAAAGACCCAATGTGCCTAAGTAGATAATGGCAACTTGCTTTTCTACAGACATTGGAGAATATTGCAATTGCTTCAATATTTCAACGTTTCTAGCACCTTTGTCAATTACTGATTTAGTTGCAGCATCTAAGTCTCCACCAAATTTAGAGAATGCTTCTAACTCACGGTAAAGCGCTTGGTCTAATTTAAGTGTACCAGCCACTTTTTTCATAGACTTGATCTGCGCGTTACCACCCACACGGCTTACAGAAATACCTACGTTAATAGCCGGACGAATACCTGCGTTAAACAAGTTACCTTCTAAGAAAATTTGTCCGTCGGTAATAGAAATTACGTTGGTAGGAATATAAGCAGATACGTCACCAGCCTGTGTTTCAATAATAGGCAATGCAGTTAAAGAACCACCACCTTTTACTAAATGTTTAATTGACTCAGGAAGGTCATTCATATTTTTAGCAACATCATCATTGGCAATTACTTTAGCAGCTCTTTCCAATAAACGACTATGCAAGTAGAATACGTCTCCAGGGTATGCTTCACGTCCTGGAGGTCTTCTTAACAACAAAGAAACCTCACGGTAGGCAACCGCTTGTTTTGATAAGTCATCAAATACAATCAATGCTGGTCTACCAGTATCTCTAAAGAATTCGCCAATTGCTGCACCCGCAAATGGAGCGTAGAATTGTAATGGAGCAGGATCCGATGCAGAAGCTGCAACGATGGTTGTGTAAGCCATTGCACCATTGTCTTCTAAGGTTTTCATCACCCCAGCAACAGTTGATGCTTTTTGGCCAATTGCAACATATATACAGTAAACAGGCTTGCCTGCGTCAAAAAATTCTTTTTGGTTAATAATGGTATCAACGCAAATAGCGGTTTTACCAGTTTGACGGTCACCAATTACCAACTCACGTTGACCACGACCAACTGGAATCATTGCATCGATTGCTTTAATACCAGTTTGTAATGGTTCCTTTACTGGCTCACGATAAATAACCCCTGGTGCTTTACGCTCCAATGGCATTTCATATAATTCACCTTTGATAGGACCTTTACCATCAATTGGTTCTCCTAAAGTATTAATAACACGACCAACAACTCCTTCACCTACTTTGATAGATGCAATCTGTCCGGTTCTTTTTACTTTAGCACCTTCTTTAATGCTTCCGCTTTCACCCATTAAAACCACACCCACATTGTCTTCTTCAAGGTTAAGGGCAATTGCTTTAACACCGTTTTCGAATACTACCAGTTCTCCGCTTCTTACACCATTAAGGCCATAAACACGGGCAATACCATCACCCACCTGCAATACGGTACCTACTTCTTCAAGTTCGGCAGAAGCATTGAAATTGCTGAGTTGCTGTCTCAGTATCGCTGATATTTCATCTGGTTTAATATCTACCATTTTGTATGATTTAAAAGTTGATCTTAATGTATTTAATTATCGAATATTTGGAACAAATTGATTATTCTGGAATTGTTTTTTAATCTCACGCAAATCAAATGCAATGCTTGCATCCACTTGCTTGTTGTTAAATTCTAAAACAAATCCACCAATTAATTTTTCGTCTACTGCGGTCTCCAATTCAACTGAAGTAAAATTATTTGCCTTCTGAACATTTGCTTCAATAGACTTTTTCAATTCCTCAGAAACAGGTACAGCGGTAGTAAGCTTTACTTGATGTATGCCTTTAATTGCATTGTATTGATGAATAAACGCCGAAGCAATCTCAGGCAAATCACGCTCTCTACCTTTTTTTACCAATAAATTGCAAAATAGTCCAGTCAGTTCTGAAACTTTATCGTTGATTACAGCTACCAACATTTTTTCTTTTTGATCTGCCTTAATAATAGGACTACGCAGCATGTTCAAAAAGTCGCGACTTACTTTGCAAATAGCTTGTATATACTGCATATCAGTTCGCACAATGTCTAATTGATTTCTTTCTGTTGAAAGATCAACTAGGCTTTTGGCATAACGGTCTGCTAATCTTGGATTCGACATGTATTAGTTCAGTTTAACGCCTTCAGCTAATTGTTTAATATAATTTTCTTGATCGCCTTTGTTAGACAATTCTCTGCTCAACACTTTTTCTGCTACTTCAATTACCAATGCACCAACCTGATTTTTAACATCAGTTAATGCAGCATTTTTTTGTTGCATGATTGCAGATTGTGCTTCAGCTACAATACGATCGTACTCAGACTTTGCTTTGTCTTTCGCATCTGAAACCATTTTATCTGCTGTTTCTTTTGCTTCCTTAATCATCACCGCTCTCTCTTCACGCGCTTTAGCCATCATTGCTTCGTTCTCATTCTTCAATGCAGCCATTTCAGCTTTCACTTTATCTGCAGAAGCAATTGCATCAGCAATTCCGGTTTCTCTTTCTTTCAATGAAGATAAAATGGGCTTCCATGCAAAGCTCTTCAACAAGAAGAATACAATAAGGAATGCCAGTAAAGTCCATACCAACAATCCTAATCCGGGTAATAACAGTTCCATAATATATTTTTAAAACTTCAATGTTTAGTTAAAGATTACTGCATCGATTGCCCTGTGCGCACGATGCAGTAAAAAGTTTGTGCAACTAGGCTTTTAATACAGCCAAGATACCAGCGATTACCGCGAAAAGGGCAACACCCTCTACGAAAGCGGCAGTCAAGATCATGTTTGCACGGATGTCGTTAGAAGCTTCTGGCTGACGAGCAATGCTTTCTACAGCACCTTTACCAATTTGACCGATACCAATACCGGCACCAATTGCAGCTAATCCTGCACCAATAGCACCACCTAAATGGCTCATGCTAACATCCAACAAAGTGTTAATAACTGACATACTGTTTGTTTTAATGATAAAAAAAATTAATGATGCGCTTCATCGTGGTGTGCACCTTCCATAGACTGACCAATAAATACGGCAGTTAAATTAGTGAAGATGAACGCTTGAATAAAGGCAACCAATATCTCTATAAAATAAATGAAAATGGTAAATGCCATTGATACAGGAGCAAAACCCCATCCTGCAACTTTACTCATGGCTCCGAAAATAAAAATCAACATCACAAAACAGGTAATTACGATATGGCCCGCAACCATATTGGCAAACAAACGGACAATCAATGCAAATGGCTTGGTGAAAATTCCTAAAAACTCTACAGGTACTAAAATTGGCTTTACAAAACCAGGTACCGGAGGATTAAAAATATGCGCCCAGAAATGTCTGTTGGTGCTGAATAAAATAACAAAGAAACTAATCACACCTAGTACAATAGTGAATGCAATATTTCCAGTCACGTTGGCTGAACCAGGAATTAATCCCATCAAGTTATTGATCAAGATAAAGAAAAATACAGTTAGCAAATAAGGCATGAACTTTTCGTAAGCATGACCTAAATTAGGTTTACCTACTTCGTCTCTTACGAAAGTGATCACAGGTTCTACAGCATTCTGGAATCCGCTTGGAGCCACTTTAGCACCATTCTTCTTGTATTTATTTGCAACCCCAATCATTAATACACATAACAAAGTAAGTGCAATAAACATTTGTACTACGTTACGAGTTAAACTCATATCGTAAACGGTTACCGTTGTATCGTGTTCCCCTGCTTCATTTACAGCAATGATATGTCCTTCTTCAGATTTATACCCTTGGTACACATCATGTCCATGGTTAAATTTGGAATAATTAAACATGGTCAATCCTCTCTCTGGAGAATATAAAATTACAGGCAAAGGAATGCTGATATGTTTTTCTCCAATGGTAGCAAAATGGAACTCATGGGCGTCCATAATATGCTCCATAATAAGCTTGGCCGGATCAAATGAACTTGCTTCATGCTTTTCGGCGCCACCAGCAGGTGCGTCGCTTGCAAATGAATTCGCAGAAAAAAGCAATAAGAATATGCTGAAAACAGCTACCAGTAATGTTTTTATGCTTTTTGAGGCCATACCCATCTCTAAATTTGCGGCAAAGATAAGGGTAGATGGGGGAAATTTACTGCAAAACAGCTTTCTTTTTCTCAAACTGCATTTCGTGTAATCGGGCATAGAATCCTCCGGCTGCCAATAAATGGGAATGACTCCCTTTTTCCTTTAATTCACCCTTATCTAACACAATAATTTGATTGGCTTTTCTAATGGTACTCAGCCGATGGGCAATTACAATAGAAGTTCGGCCTGAAATTAGGGTATCAATGGCTTTTTCAATCAGCAATTCGCTTTCTGTATCAATAGATGAAGTGGCTTCATCTAATATTAGTATGGCAGGATTATACAGTAAAGCCCTTATAAATGAAATCAACTGGCGTTGACCAAGGCTAAGTGTGCTTCCCCTTTCCATTACATTGTATTGGTAGCCCCCTGGTAATTGCATGATAAAATCGTGCACCCCAATCATTTTTGCTGCTTCTTCAACCTGAGCCTGGCTGATTTCAGGATTTCGGAGTGTAATATTGTCCATTACCGTTCCTGAAAACAGAAAAACGTCTTGCAATACCACCCCAATCCCTTTGCGCAGACAGTCGGTATCCCAGCGGTTTATATCCACCCCATCAATTGCTATTTCACCTTCTTGAATTTGATACAAACGATTCAGCAAACTAATAATAGAGGTTTTTCCGCTTCCCGTATGACCAACTAAGGCAACTGTTTCACCTGCTTTGACTTCAAAATTGATATCTTGTAAAACGTTTTGGGTGCCTGTATAAGAGAATCGAACATTTTTAAAAGAGATATCACCTTTAATATGTTTTGGAGCAAAATCATTGGGGGTAGACGGGGGTAATTCATCGGTATTATCCAATACTTTCAATACACGCTCAGCCGCAATCATACCCATTTGCAATACATTAAACTTGTCTGCAATTACTCTTAATGGTCTGAATATTTGGTTGAGGTACAAAATAAACGCTACCAATAAACCGGCATCTAAAGTTCGGTCGGCAATCCACCAAACCAATATACCCATACTCACTGCCAACACGACTTCTACTACTGGAAAAAAAACAGAGTAAGCAAAAATGGCATTGATATTGGCGTCTCTATGTTTTTCATTGATTTTTTTAAACGCACCTGCTTCTTTGTCTTCAGCTGCAAAAGCCTGTACCACTTGCATCCCGGTGATATGTTCTTGTACAAATGCGTTGAGCGCAGCCACCGCGTTGCGAACTTGCATAAAGCTTTTGTTCACACTCTCTTTAAAGTAGTAAGTGGCAATGATCATAATCGGAAATGGCGTTAAACTAACTAGGGTCAATTTCCAATCCATGTAAAACATAGTGGCCAGGGTAATAATGATGGTAAGCAAATCGGCCACTATAGGAATCAAACCATCCGAAAAAATTTCATTGATGCTTTCAATATCATTGATGGTTCTTGTAGTAAGCGTTCCTATTGGGGTTTGATCAAACTGTCTCAAATTTAAGCCCAACACTTTTTTATATACAGTTACCCTTAAATCTTTCACCACATTTTGTCCCATCCAAGCGGTGATATAAGAAAATAAAAAACGGATAGCCGTTTCAACAAATAAGAAACTGATTTGGAAAATAGTCACTGCAATGATAAACCTGCTCACATCGGATAAATCGTTTCCAAACAATACCCATTTTACCCAATCTGGCACTTGTGTTGCTTTTCCCGTTGCGCCATTTACCGTTAGTTGAATTAAATAGGGTCTAACAGGAGCGGCAATTGCCATGAAAATGGCTAAGGCTAAACTTAAATAGAAATACGATTTATAAGGTCTTACAAAAAAGAAGATGCGTCTTAATAAACTGAAATCAAATATTTTTTTCTTGGCGTTTGCGGTCATTGCAGCGCAAATGTAAACAGAAATTATTGTTGATTAGCCTTCCAAATTAACCAACTATTTAAACCAATATAAATGACCAAAAACACTTGGGCTGTAATCATATCAAACCGATTTCCTTGGGCTAGTTTGCCTTGTTTTTGCAACTTCAAAGAGTAAATAGACAAGCTTACACCTGCAATGATGAACAATAATGTTATGCCATGTAATAAGTCTACCAAAGTAAAAGTAGTAGACTCGGGCAAAGAAGCTTCCACCACATATTTATTACCAATCACAGCAAATAGCGCACCCACACTTAATCCAAAACGAGAATCAATGCTATCGGCATGAATATAAAAGCAGATATAAGTAATCAAAAAAGAAATATACATTCCCAAAAACATTTTCCAGAATAAGTCGCCTGCGTCTCTGCTCAAACTAATTCTTGCCCTATAAGAACCATACTCAGTATGTGCGGTGTCAATTGATGGGTCTCCAAATGCAGATTCATACATTTTAACTGAAGTACTGGTTACAAAACTGTCAATGACCCATCCCCTTAAAGTAAACCGAGGATCATAGTTTTTTCCTAAAGTATCTCGAGAAAACACCAATTCGGTGGCATCAAATTGCGAATTTTCAATAGAAAACCATAGTCTTTGTCGATCAAATGGGAAGTTTTGAATACTCCAATTGTCTTTCATAATGCACTGTAATTTCATCTGCATAAAATAATCTCCACCGGAAGAGTCAATGGTAGAATAAAGCTTAGTAACCGATTTGGCATTGGGTACTTCTAAGTATTTATCAAATTCAAAATCTCGGTTCTTGTATCGCATCCAAAGCCATAAGTTGATGGTATACTCCTTTTGCTTAAAGTCGATATCGTGAATGCTGGTAACATATATACCTGTTTTAACGGTATCGGGTACAGTAGATTGGGCTTTTGTATGTTGAACACTGATATATAAAAGCGTGAAAGCAGTTATACAAAATTTTAAATGGTTGTACTTCAAGAAAATTTTTATTTAAGATACGCCATTCTTTAGCAGCTGCATAATACAAATTCAAATGAAGCCTTTTCGTATCTTTGTATAGTATGGATTCAGCCCCAATTCAGTCAATAGAGCCTAGTTTAGCCAAATACACGCTGAACGAAGAACAGGAGAAAAAAGAAATCATTCGCCATTATCGTGCTTTATTAAAAGCCTTGCGCCCTAAATTAAAGAAAGGGGATAAAGAATTATTAAGAACCGCTTTTGAAATGGCTGCCAATGCACATAAAACCATGCGCAGAAAAAGCGGGGAGCCTTATATTCTACACCCCATAGCAGTTGCTATGATTTGCGTAGAAGAAATTGGGTTGGGGGTACGTAGTACTATTTGCGCATTAATGCACGATACAGTAGAAGACACGGATATCTCTTTGGAAGATGTTGAAATGGAATTTGGTACAGAGATTGCCAAAATTGTAGATGGATTAACCAAAATATCTGGCGTAATTGACACCAACACCAGTCAGCAAGCGGAAAATTTTAAAAAGATTCTTTTAACCCTAACGGATGACCCTAGGGTTATATTAATAAAGTTGGCCGATCGTTTGCACAATATGCGAACCTTAGATCATATGAAAAGAGAGAAGCAATTAAAAATTGCTTCGGAAACGGTTTGGGTTTATGCACCGCTTGCTCATAGGATGGGATTGTACAGTATTAAAACCGAGCTGGAAGATCTTTCCATGAAATACATGGAGCCAGAAGCTTATAAAGACATTGCTAAAAAATTATCGGAAACCAAACGCGAAAGAACGCGATATATCAATGAATTTATTCGCCCAATCAAAGAAAAACTTGTAGCTGCAGAATTTGACTTTGAAATATATGGCAGACCCAAAAGCATTCACTCTATCTGGAATAAAATCAAGAAAAAATCAGTGGCTTTTGAAGAAGTGTATGATCTTTTTGCCATTCGAGTTATTTTAAATGCACCTCCTGAAAAAGAGAAAGAACAGTGCTGGAAAGTATACTCTATGATAACCGACGAGTATAATCCCTCCCCAGAAAGATTAAGAGATTGGTTAAGCAACCCCAAAAGCAACGGGTATGAGGCTTTGCATACAACTGTAATGGGCCCTCAAGGTAAGTGGGTAGAAGTTCAAATACGAACAAAGCGAATGAATGAAATTGCCGAAAAGGGACTGGCTGCTCACTTCAAATACAAAGAAGGAAAAGACGGGAACGATGAGGATCGTTTTGATAAATGGTTCGGTCAAATTAGAGAAGTATTGGGTGCGCCTGATACAGATGGAGTAGACTTTTTACAAGATTTCAAAACTTCATTTTTAGCGGAAGAAATATATGTGTATACACCTAAAGGAGAAGTTAAAATGTTGCCTACGGGTAGTACCGCACTTGATTTTGCTTTTGCTATTCACTCTGCCATTGGCACCAAATGTATTGGGGCAAAAGTGCACCATAAATTAGTCCCAATTGGTCATAAACTCAGAAGTGGTGATCAAATAGAAATCATTACCAGCAATAAGCAGAAACCCTCAGAAGATTGGCTGAATATGGTAGTTACTGCCAAGGCCAAAAATAAAATCAAAGACAGTTTACGAGAAGAGAAAAGAAAAATTGCGGAAGATGGTAAATATGTTTTACAAAGAAAATTAGAATCAATTGGAGCAGCATATAGTCAATTCAATATTGACGAACTAATGCAGTTTTATAAAGTAAATTCCTCTCTTGATTTAAATTACAAAATTGCCACCAAAGCAATTGACTTAAGAGAGCTGAAAGATTTCCAGGTTTTAGGAGACAAAATTGAAATTCCTAAACCAAAACCAATTATTCCCGAAATAATATCAGACCCCACCAAATCAATTCCTAAAAAAGATTCTGAATTAATCATTTTTGGGGAAAGTAGTGATAAGATCATGTACTCTTTGGCCAAATGCTGTAACCCTATTCCAGGGGATGATGTATTTGGTTTTGTGAGCACCGGAAAAGGATTAATTATTCATAGAACCAGCTGCCCAAATGCTACACAATTATTGGCCAATTATGGGCATAGAGTGGTCAAGACCAAATGGGCAAAAAATAAAGAAATTTCATTCCTAACCGGATTAAAGATTGTAGGACTTGACGATGTAGGTGTTATTAATAAAATAACCAATGTAATTAGTGGAGATTTACGCATCAATATCTCAGGACTGAGTATTGATTCTAGGGAAGGGTTATTCGAGGGTACCATTAAGGTATTTGTGCATGATAAAGAGGAATTAGAAGAGCTAGTAAATCGATTAAAATCACTAAATGGAATCCAAACGGTTGATCGATTTGATACAGAAAAAGAAGGTTAAATATTTAACCCCAAACTCTTATTCTTATCCCTTATTTTTGCGGCTTAGACAATAAACTATGGTTGACGTAATATTAGGCTTACAATGGGGCGATGAAGGAAAGGGTAAAATAGTAGATTATTTTGCTCCTAATTATGATATCGTAGCCCGTTTTCAAGGTGGCCCAAATGCAGGGCATACACTCTATGTAGAAGGAAAGAAAATGGTATTACACCAAATTCCTTCAGGTATATTTCATCAGGATAAAGTAAATATTATTGGGGGTGGAGTTGTATTAGATCCTGTTACATTAAAAAGAGAATGTGATGCGGTTGCAGCACATGGTATTGATGTAAGAAAAAATTTATTTATTTCGGAGCGTACCAATATTATCATACCTACTCATAGAGCTTTAGATAAAGCTTCAGAACTATCTAAGGGTGAAAGTAAAATTGGTTCTACCCTAAAAGGTATTGGACCAGCTTATATGGATAAGACTGGTAGAAACGCTTTAAGAGTAGGAGATTTATTAGACAAGAACTTTACGAGTCAATACATTAAACTTCGTTTAAAGCACCAGAAATTATTAGATAATTTTCATTTTATTGAAGATATTTCTGCTTGGGAAGAAGAATTTTTTGAAGCATTAGAGTTTTTGAAAACGCTGAATGTGATCAATTGCGAGTACTACATTAACAATGAAATTACAAAGGGCAAAAAAGTATTGGCTGAAGGTGCACAAGGAAGTATGCTAGATATTGATTTTGGCACTTTCCCATTTGTTACCTCATCAAACACTATTTCTGCCGGAGTATGTACTGGCTTAGGTGTATCTCCTAAAAAAATAAACGACGTAATGGGTGTTTCAAAAGCCTATTGCACTCGAGTGGGCAGTGGTCCTTTCCCAACCGAATTAGAAGATGCTACAGGGGAAGAATTGAGAAGAATTGGAAGCGAATTTGGCGCTACTACAGGTAGACCAAGGCGCTGTGGCTGGATTGATTTGGTTGCATTGAAGTACACTTGTATGATTAACGGTGTTACTAAAATCATCATGACCAAAGCAGATGTTCTAGACAGTTTCAAGGAATTGGAAGTGTGTACAGCTTATGATGTAAATGGAAAAATTACCGAAGAAGTACCTTATCAAATTTCCAGAGCTAAGATCAGCCCCGTGCTTCAATCTTTCAAAGGCTGGAATAAAGATACTTCTACCATAAAAACAGCTGCAGCTTTACCGGAAGAAATGAATACTTATATCGATTTCATCAACAATTATGTGGGTGCACCTGTTAAGTATGTTTCTAATGGTCCAGGAAGAGAGCAGATTGTTAGCTTGTAGTTTTGGCATTTGATTTGATATTGAAAAATTTATTTGGTTAATACAATTTTGCGTACAAATTTTACGCTCTAAATCTTATTAGAAATATGGCAGCGAAGTCTGATAAGGATAAGAAATCCTCTACCCCAAAAGTACCGGCAAAAGTAGCCGCAAGTAAACCGTCTCCTAAAGCGAAGAAAAAGGAAGATGATGATGACGATGATGATTTGGAAGACGATGAACCCGTTGTGAAGTCTTCTGCTAAAAAAACAGGAGCAAAATCATCTGCTAAAAAATCTGGAGATGACGACGATGACGACTTAGATGATGAAGCAGATGAAACTGCAGACGATTGGGAAGCAACTGAAGAAGACGACAGTTGGGATCCTGATTTTGATGAATTTGACTTACCAAAGAGTAAGGGAAAAAAAGCAACTGGCGGAAAGAAAAAAGAAGAAGAAGAGGAAGACTTTAAAGTAGATGAAGATTTTAAAGAGTTTGATCTTTTTAATGACAAAAGCGGTGGCTTTGATGATGATGAGGACGACGATTTTTAAAAGTTCATACTATTTTGAAAAGAACTAAACAGGTATTTTCTGTAAAGAATCTGCCGAATATAAAAGAGCAAATACTGCATTGGATTAACCAGTTCAGTGTTTGCTCTTTTTTAGATAATCATCAATATCATTCTGAGTACCATTCAGTGGAATGTATTGCTGCTGCAGGTGAGTTAGGTATAATAAAAGGAGCGAATACTGCTCAGCAAATTGATGCATTTTATCGATCCACTCAAGATTGGCTATTCGGGCATTTTGCTTACGAATACAATGCAAAACATATAAATAGCAACCAACAAAAGACACCGATTAATTTTAGCGATGCCTTCTTTTTTAGGCCAGACCATATTATAACCCTAAATGAAGAAAGTTTAATTATTGAAACTTATTCTTTATTACCTGAATTAGTATTTGAACAAATTATTGCCATAAAAAAAACATCAGGTAGTATTGTCCCAATCAGTATTACTGCTGGCATGAGCAAGGAAAGGTATATTGGCACTATTCAACAATTGCAAAAACATATTCAACAAGGCGATTGTTATGAAATAAATTTTTGCCAAGAATTTTACTCAGTCAATGCAGCTGTTGATCCTATTACATTATACGAACAATTAACTGCACTCTCTCCAACCCCATTTGCTTGTTATTACAAAGAACATAATGCCCACTTAATTTGTGCAAGCCCAGAGCGTTGGTTAAAAAAACAAGGGAATCAAATTATTTCCCAACCAATTAAAGGAACTGTAAAAAGAGCGCTTACCAATCCAACAAAAGATGCAGCACTTAAAAAAGAGCTATTGGAGAGTAGTAAAGACAGAAGTGAAAATGTAATGGTAGTAGACTTAGTCAGAAATGACTTTAGTAGAGTGTGCAAGCCAGGTTCTGTGTTAGTAGATGAATTGTATGGCATATATAGCTTCCCACAAGTGCATCAAATGATTTCTACTATCAGCGGACATTTAATGGATGGAGTGGGTATAAAAGAATTAATAGAAACCGGATTCCCAATGGGTAGTATGACTGGAGCACCCAAGAAAAAAGTAATAGAACTCATTCAGCAATATGAGCCTATTGAAAGAGGAATATTTTCAGGAGCTGTAGGATATATTAATCCAAATAAAGATTTCGATTTTAATGTTGTTATCAGGAGCTTACTGTATAATTCACAGAACCAATATTTAAGTTACTTAGTTGGTAGCGGAATTACCATTTATAGTGATCCAGAATTAGAATATGAAGAATGCTTACTCAAAGCAAAAGCCATGGAAACTGTTCTAGGCAACTGATTCATTTTTCATTTGAATAAAAGCCAAAACCTCCTCTCTTCCTTGGTGTTTTTCTGCACTAGTTACAAAATGCTGCGGTAAAAATTGCCAAGTGCTTCTTAGTGTATCAAAAAAAGCCTGAATATTATTGGCAACTACTCCAGGCTTCTCTTTATCGGTTTTAGTAAATACCAAACTAAATGGAATTTGCCATTTGTCTAATTGGCTTATAAATTCCAAATCTATTTTTTGTGGCTTATGCCTGCTATCAATTAATACAAAAACATTAACCAGATTTTCTCTTTTACGCAAATAGTTTTCAATCATTTGCTCCCATCTTCTTCTACTGCTTTGGGCTACTTTGGCAAAACCATAACCAGGCAAGTCTACTAGATACCATTTCTTAAACCCTTGATTTGATTTATTGCTACTCTCTATTTCAAAATGATTGATTAATTGAGTTTTTCCTGGAGCAGAAGATGTTTTAGCAAGCTTATTATTCTTGCACAACATATTAATTAAAGAAGATTTACCCACGTTACTTCTGCCAATAAAAGCGAACTCAGGTCTGTCTGGTGCAGGACAGGCTTTATAATCGGCATTAGATATGACGTATGCGGCTTTCTTAATTTCCATGCTGCAAATTAAACAAAAGCCCCCACCTTTATTGATTTGTCGGGGGCCAAGGCATAAATTTTTAATTCTTACTTAAAAAGATGCTTTTAATGAAAGGGATAAATTTCTTCCTGAAGCAGATATACCACTGGCAAAATATCGATAATTGAGGTCTAATATATTCTCAATAGCAACTTGCAATTGAATTTGTTTTTTCACCATAATTGACGACCTAAAGTTAAGCGTGTACCAAGCAGGCATACCATCTGGAGTAGCGTATTGTAAGTTATCTTCTCCATTTAAATTATAATCTGCCAATCTTTTCCAACCATTAAACAATACCCAAAAATCTGCATTCCATTTTGGGCCTTGGTGTTTTAAAGCAAGCCTGCCATAAGTAGGAGGTACATGGTCTAATGGTGTTTTACCATTTATTGCATCCCTGAATTGTCCTTTAGTGAAATTAATCACCCCTTCCATAGAAAGAGATTTTACTAATTGTAAAGAAGCATTTAAACTAATGCCATATAATCTTGCCTTGGCTTTGTTTTGCAAAGCAAAAACGGCACTTTTTACACCACTGTAAAAAATACTGTCTTGACCATTAAATAAGTATCGATCTAGTACTAAAGCATTATCAAAAGCAGTATAAAATACAGCAGCACCATAACTAAATGAGTTTCCGTATTTATTGAGGTTAAATTCTACATTATAGGTATACTCGGGCTTTATATTCGTATTAGGAACTACAACTAATCCAGTTCTTGAATCGAAAACTTTTGCTAAATCATCTACATTAGGAGAGCGAAAACCTGTACTAAAAACCCATGCAGCTCTTAGATTGTTCTTTGTAGCATATACGATTCCCAAGTTACCTGTAATTGATTGGTTGCTTTGTTTAACTTTTGAAAATGGAAATCGAGTTAAAGAAGTGTCTACAAATTGTGCATTTAATTGAACAAGATTAAAACGTAGGCCATCATTGATGGTTAATCGATCAGAAATCTTATAGGTATGCTGGGCAAATATTGCATGCGTAGACATTGAAGTTGGACCATCTGAATACCTAGTTGTAATGCGACTTTTTATCCCTGAAGCAATATTAACTCTTTCAGCAGTTGACTTAATAAAGTTACTATAGGTTTCTGCGCCAATATGTAATTCATGTTTTTTAAAATAATGTTTGGCATCTATATTCAAGCCGAAAACACTTACCCTTTCCCATCTAAAATCTTTGTTATTGTTTTGGAATCTTCGAGCTATTCTACTTTCTTCTATGTCCTGAAAACTGGCAGTTATTTTGATATCCTTGAAAAACCCGACTTGGTCTTTTACATTTAAATGGTAAGCAGCCATATTTCTGATTTGTGGACCATAATACCATTCTGCAAATACCGGAACAACTCCATTCGTTTCAGAAAGTCGATCATATCGAGGAATATCGTTGGTATTAGAAAACTGAAGATTCAATATATGCTGCACTTTTTCATTAGCCTGATAAAGAAATTTTTGAGTTATATCTACTTGTTTATAACCTGAACCAATTTGTTTGTTTGGATTGGGATTGGGTATAATCATGTCTACATTCCCTACTCTTTCAACATAGTTATTTCGTTTCCCAAAGTCAGGATAATTGACTCTTCTTTTACTACCCTGAATTAAATCACCAAAACTTCCATAACTCACCGAAGTGAATGAAGCCCACTTTTTACCACCTATATTCATTTGAATATTCCCTCTATTTTCTTGCATGGCACTCGAATAACGGAGAGTGGCGGCACCAGAAAACTGGGTTTTATGGTCGGAAGACAATATAGGGTCTTTGGTATTTAAACTAATTACACCCCCTAAGGCATCACTACCAAAAAGCGTAGAAGATGGACCATACAATATCTCCATACGTTCTAAAACCATATTATCGATGGTGATAATATTTTGTAAATGACCTGCCCGATAAATGGCATTATTCATTCTAACGCCATCTACCACCATTAAAATTCTACTAGCTTCAAAGCCTCTGATTACCGGACTACCTCCCCCTTGCTGACTTTTTTGAACAAAAAGCTTTCCTGAATTAATTAGGGCATCTGCTGTATTAAGTTGAAAATTAAGTTGCTCTTTTGTTTTTAAAACATCAATTGTTTGTGCAACCCGTTTAAATTTTTCTGCAAATCGGCTGGAATAAACAACAACATCATCCAAAAGCGCAGTATTTGCTTTGGCTGTATCATTCAGTTTTTGTGCTTTAATGCCCAATACACTTAAAAGCATTACTATGCTTGAAATCATTTTCTTTCTACACATGCAAACAACAACCTTTAAAATAATAACTACTAGGGTTATTTTTTCTTCTTCATTATTAAACTGTCAGCTGGAAAACGAGCTTTCATGGTATCTCTTACTACAACCGACCAATCCATCAATATATTTCTTTCTTCGTCAGTAAGTTTGGCGTCTCTGTGTATTACCGTATAAGATTCTAATGGCATTTCTCCGCCCTTTACTTCATCAAAAACTTCTTCTAATTTATGGAATTGTTTTGCCAATCTATATGATGCAAACTCGTTGAAATTCAGGTGTTTCTTACCATCTTTTACATGGTCGTCTAACCACCATGCAATAGGCTGAACTTCAGCATACCAAGGATAAACCGTACTATTACTATGGCAATCGTTACAAGCTTTTACTAAAATTTGTTCAACATTTTCTGGCACAGGATACAAGGAACTAATGTCATTTTCTTTATTCCCTGAAATGTTTTTTTCAGGTCTAAATGCCTGTAGAACCAGAAAGACAACTAATAGTGCTAAGAGCAATTTTTTAAACATGGTTTGCTTTTTAATTGGTTAAAATATTTCCAGTCATTTGGGCAGGCACTGGTACTTCCATAAAAGTTAAAATGGTGGGCGCTATATCAGCCAATTTTCCTGGCTTAAGTTTTCCCTTCCATATTTTGTCTATAACAAATAAGGGCACTGGATTTAATGTATGTGCAGTGTTAGGAGAGCCATCTTCATTAATTAAATAATCTGCATTACCATGATCTGCGGTTAAAAATATGGTATACCCATGTTCAATAGCTAGTGAAACAATTTTTGCAACACAAGCATCCACCGTTTCAACCGCTTTTACTACTGCGCTAAAAACACCTGTATGTCCTACCATATCTGCATTTGCAAAATTTAAACAAATAAAATCTGCTGATTCAGCTGCAATTTCAGGTAGAATTTTTTCAGTAAGCTCAGCCGCACTCATTTCAGGTTGTAAATCGTATGTAGCAACTTTAGGAGAAGGTGCCATGATTCTAGATTCCCCTTTAAAAGGATCTTCCCTACCCCCACTAAAGAAAAATGTTACGTGCGGATATTTTTCTGTTTCTGCAATTCTTATTTGTTTTTTGCCGTGAGCTGCCAACACTTCACCAATTGTATTGGTTAAATTATCATTTTCAAAAATCACATTCACTCCTTTAAATTTCTGATCATACATGGTCATAGTTGTATAATGCAAATTCAATGGATGCATATTTTGTTCAGGAAATGCCTGCTGGGTAAGCACTTCGGTAATTTCCCTGCAACGGTCTGTTCTGAAGTTAAAAGCAATAACTATATCTCCTTCTTCAATTTTTGCAATAGGATTTCCATCTTCCTTTGTTAGAACAGTGGGTAAAATAAATTCATCCGTAACCCCTGCATCATAACTAGATTGAATGGCTGATTCAGCAGAAAGAGCAGTGTTCCCTTTTGCATTAACCATGCAATGATAAGCCAATGCAACTCTTTCCCATCTCTTGTCTCTATCCATTGCATAGTACCTCCCACTAACAGTTGCAATGGTTCCAGTTGTCTTTTTTAGGTGTGATTCAACATCTTGTATATAACCCAATCCGCTTTTAGGATCAGTATCTCTACCATCGGTAAATGCATGTACAAAAACCTTTTCTAGTTCATGTTCATGGCATATAGAACAAATGGCTTTTAAATGACTGGTATGAGAATGGACTCCACCATCACTCACTAAGCCTAATAAATGGAGATTTTTGCCATTCTGCTTGGCCTGCTCAATAGCATTTATTAACGCTTGATTTTTTGCTAAAGAACCATCTTTAACTGCAACATTTATTCTTTGTAGTTCTTGATATACAATTCTTCCTGCTCCTAAATTTAAATGTCCTACCTCACTATTCCCCATTTGTCCGTCTGGTAAACCTACTTGTTCACCGCAAGTGATTAAAGTAGTATTTGGGTATTGAGAATATAAAGAACTAACAAATGGCACATTGGCATTTTGAATAGCATCGGCAGACTTCACTTGTCCTAAGCCCCAGCCATCCATAATGATTAAAATTACTTTTTTGCTCATGCGTTAAAGTTAACTTATTTCTCATTCAGCTTTTGGCTGTACATTTATCAAATCGGTAAAATTGACCAATTTTGGCATGATTATAGCACATTTTAAGCTTAAATGGATTTTATGAAGAATTTGATTTTAGTTATTGGTTTTATTTTGGGCGGTTTATTGAATGTACAAGCCCAATCTGAAACAGATATGGTTGTTCGGGCGCTAAAATCGGCTAACCCAGATATGATAACCACTTATTTGGATGATTATGTAGACTTAAAATTATTGGATAAGGACGAAGTGAAGAATATGAGCAAAAACCAAGCTGCTTTAGCTTTAAAATCGTTTTATGCCGATAATGGAATAAAAGGATTTGAAAAAGTTTCTGATGGAGGAAAAGGAACACTAGTATATATTTTGGGGAAATTGACCACATCTGGCAAAAGCTATAGCATAACTGTTCAGTTAAAGCAAAAAAATGGAACATTGTATATTATAACCATGAGAATTAGCTAAAGAAGGTACATGAATTCATTTGATATTGCATTGGCTACATTAATAGAAGCCGCACTTAAAGAAGATATTGGGAGTGGAGATCATTCTACTTTAAGCTGTATCCCTTCTACAAAGCAAGGCAAAGCCGTACTTAAAATAAAAGAGGCTGGCATACTTGCGGGCATAGACTTTGCAAAAAAAATATTCAACTATTTAGAACCTGGTATCGAATTTATAGCCTTTAAAAAGGATGGAGATAAAATGCAGATTGGAGAAATTGCATTTGAAATTTCTGCTTCAGTACATACTATTTTAAAGGGAGAAAGATTGGCCTTGAATTGTATGCAAAGAATGAGTGGAATTGCAACTCTTACCAATCGTTATACACAAATATTAAATGGGTACCATACTCGTTTATTAGACACTAGAAAAACAACGCCCAATTTCAGACTACTGGAAAAAGAAGCAGTAAAAATTGGCGGGGGCATTAATCATCGGTTTGGTTTATACGACATGATTATGCTAAAAGACAATCATATTGACTATTGTGGTGGAATAATTGAAGCAATAAATCAAGCTTTTGCTTATTCCAAACAATTAACAGAACCACTAAAAATTGAAGTAGAAACTAGAAATATTGCAGATGTAGAATTGGTATGTAACAGTGCTTTGAATAAAGTTGATCGCATCATGTTAGACAATTTTTCTCCAAAAGAAGTTTCAGAAGCATTAGCCATTATTAAAGGCAGGGTTGAAACAGAAGCAAGTGGTGGAATAAACTTAACTACTATTGAATCATTTGCAAAAACAGGGGTAGATTTTGTTAGTGTGGGAGGATTGATCCACCAAGCCCAAAGCCTTGATTTGAGTTTAAAAGCTAGTTTCGTGAAATAATTGACCAGATTGGCAAAGTTTTTTACCCCAAGCATGTTGTTTTTTGTAATTTTCCAGCATATATTTTATTCATGAAAGATGAATATAAAAAGTCAGCAATCCTTTTTTGCTTTGCTTTCTTTTTTCTAGGAAAATCCATTTTATTCGCACAAACTTTTGCAAAAGATAGTATTGATCAATTGCTTACTGCAAAGGGTTCGGGAATTGAACGTATACGATTTCTAAATAATATCGCAGAAATATTATCCGATAAAAATACCGAGCTAGCAATAAATTACGCCAATCTCGCTTTAACAGAAGCTGTAACAAATAATCAACCCAAAGAAAAAGGAATTGCGCTTAATAATTTAGCATGGATTAAATATAGAAAGGGAGATTTCACAAGTGCATTTGACTACAGTATTAAAGCCTTAAAATGGAATGATTCTATTCAAAACTTACCAGCCCTAGCCGCTTCGTACAGATGTTTGGCTTCAGTTTATAATTCACAGGGAAATGCAAATAAGTCTATTGAGTTCTTTTTAAAAGACCTTACGCTCCATTCTCAATTGAATGACCAAAAAAGTATTGGGAGGGCTTTAAATAACCTTTCTTTTACCTTTTTACGAGGACAAATGATTGATAGCGCCATACTTTATTCAAATAAAGCCCTATCATTTAATTTAAAATTAAAAGACGATTACTTAATAGCCTTTGCCTATAGAAATGCAGGTGACCTATCAGAAGCAAGGAAGCTACAAGATAGTGCTAAGTACTATTTTAACTTATCTATTCAATATGCAACAAAAATTAATAGCCTACAGCTTCAACTAACCGCTTTATACAGAACTGGTAGAATATTAAATCACGAAGAGAAGTATAATCAATCCATTCCTATTTTAGAAAAGGCACTCAATCTAGGTATTTCAATGGGTGCAAAATCTGAAACAGCATTAATTTATAGTTTATTAGCAATCGCTTATGAGGGCATTGGCAATTATAAAGAAGCATATCAAATTCAAAAAAAATCTAGCCTATTAAACGACTCCCTTTATCAAGAAAAAAGCAGGTCTAGGTTAGCAGAAATGCAAGCCAAATTTGAAGCCGAGAAAAAACAATCAGAAATAAATCAACTCAGAATTGAAAAAGAATTAGAAATAGAGAATAACCAAAGAAAGACGATTCTAAATTTTTCATTAATAATTACTATGATAGTAGTAATTGTATTACTCATTAATATTTGGAGAAAAAATAAATACAAAACAGCAACCAACCTATTATTACAAACACAAAAAAAAGAACTAGAGGAAACTTTATTATTAAAAGATAGGGTTTTCTCCATTGTTTCTCATGATTTACGTTCTCCCATTGCATCTTTGAACGCAGTGCTTCCTATGCTTGATCCTGATTCATTGGACCATGAAACCTATCATCAGTTAAAATTAAATTTAACGAAACAGGTTCAAAATTTAAATTATGTACTAGACAATCTGTTGATATGGTCAAGATCTAGAATGAAAGGTGTTGATACCCCTGAATTAATAGACATTAACTTGTATAAACAGGCAGCCATCTCTGTTGGTTTACTCAAAGGACTTGCAGACCAAAAGAATATCAGGGTAGATAACAAGATTAATACAAGTTTAAGCATTAAAGCCGACCCGCAGCATTTCGACATTATTATTCGTAATTTCTTATTGAATGCTATAAAATTTACCAACGAGCAAGGCCAAATTGATTTGTACAGTAAAATTGAAAACGATCAGCTAGCAATTTGTATTGAAGATAATGGAGTTGGTATGAACCCTGAACAAATCAACCGGTTATTCCAATTGAAAACGCATTTTACCACCCCTGGAACACAAAAGGAAAAAGGTACTGGCTTAGGCTTATTAATTTGTGCAGAATATGCCGCAGCTAATAATTGGGAAATAAAAGTAGACAGCCAAATTGGGAAGGGGACAATTTTTACGATTATTTTAGCAAAAACAAACAAATGAGTAAGAAAAATATAGCTGATCAGTCAGGATTTGTTTACAGTACAGATCCTAACTTCCAATTTAATAGAACCCAAAACGAAACATTGGAAACCCTTGAACCGGCTAAACAAAATCTAATTATACAATTAGACAAGAAACAAAGAGGGGGAAAAACGGTAACATTAGTAACTGGATTTGTTGGGAAGGAAAATGACCTTGAAGCATTGTCAAAGCAATTAAAAAATTTTTGCGGAACGGGAGGAAGTGCCAAAGATGGGGAAGCCATAGTGCAAGGCGACCAGCGTGATAAAGTGTTGCTTTGGTTACAAAAAAATGGTTATAGTAAAAGCAAAAAAAAATAGGCGAGAATGAATTTAAATTATATTGAAAAAAATATTCTAACTTACTGTCTTTCTAAAACTTTTCATTCAAACTAATACCATCATGGCAAAAGCAAGTAAAAAGAAAGCCGCTAAAAAAGCAGCTCCTAAAAAAGCAGCCAAAAAAGTCGCCCCTAAAAAAGCGGTAAAAAAAGCTGCACCCGCAAAAAAAGCAGCACCTAAAAAAGCAGTTAAAAAAGCCGCTCCTAAAAAAGTAGCAAAGAAAGCCGCACCTGCTAAAAAAGTAGCCCCTAAAAAAGCCGCTAAAAAAGCAGCTCCTAAAAAAGCAGCCAAAAAAGTCGCCCCTAAAAAAGCGGTAAAGAAAGCAGCACCTGCTAAAAAAGTAGCCCCTAAAAAAGCTGCGAAAAAGGTAGCTCCTAAAAAAGTAGCAAAAAAAGCTGCTCCTGCTAAAAAAGTAGCACCTAAAAAAGTAGCACCTAAAAAAGTTGCTCCTGTTAAAAAAGCTGCACCTGCAAAAAAACCAGCTGCTAAAAAACCAGTTAAAAAAGTAGCACCTCCAGCTCCTGTAGCTCCAGTTGTGCCTGCTGCTGAACCAGCAGTGGTAGAAGCTCCAACGCTTTTTACCCCTGAAACACCTAGTTCAGAAAACAACGGTTAAGTTTTAACAGTTTAAATATTATGACCCTGTTTTTATTTTATAAGAGCAGGGTCTTTTATTTTGCAATTACCTCAATGAATTTAAAATTGTTCTTATGAAAAAATGGACCCTCATTGTTATTTGCTTTTTTGTTGTTTCCCTTCAAGCACAGAATAGTGCAAGTATTGCAGAGAAAACAAAATCCATGAAAAAAATGGATGGTTTTTTCCCTTTTTGGTACGACACTAATAATGGTAAAATTTGGTTACTGGTTAACCAATTAAATACAGAATTCTTATACGTCAATAGTTTGCCTGCAGGCCTAGGCTCTAATGATATAGGGCTAGACAGAGGTCAGATAGGGAATACTCGCATTGTCTATTTTCATAAAATAGGTAAAAAATTATTGCTCATTCAACCCAACTACGATTATAGAGCGAGCTCAAAAGACATACAGGAACAAAAAGCTGTAGCGGAATCATTTGCATCATCAGCCATTGCTTCATTTAATATTGAAGCAGAAGAAAATGGTACTTACTTAATTGATTTAAATGCCTTTTTAATAAGGGATGCACATGGAGTTGCTGATAAAATCAGGAGTATGCGCCAAGGCAGTTATTCTTTCAACGAAGCAAGGTCTGCCATCTATATTAATAATACCAGAAACTTCCCATTAAATTCAGAGTTTGAAGCAATGATTAGTTTTGTGGGTGGGGCAGATGCAGGGAGATTAGTGAGAGCAGTGAGCCCATCAACTGAAGCAATTACATTAAGGATGCACCACTCATTTGTGCAGCTACCCGACAATCAATTTAAACCACGTAAATATGATATCAGAAGTGGTTATTTTGGAAAAACTTATTATGATTACAGCAGCGATTTTACTGAGCCCATTCAACAAATGGTAATTGCTAAACATCGCTTGTTTAAAAAAGATCCTTCTGCTGCAATTAGCGAACCCATAAAGCCCATTGTATATTATTTAGACAATGGAACGCCCGAACCCATTCGTTCTGCCTTACT
>Ga0207952_1000516_pt1 | contig 29397 bp, 31 predicted proteins | sample SubbioR12Aug_8Ca_FD_184831 | JGI IMG/M metagenome (GOLD analysis project Ga0207952, IMG submission 184831) | Serpentinite rock and fluid subsurface biosphere microbial communities from McLaughlin Reserve, California, USA - CR12Aug_8Ca (SPAdes) | ecosystem: Environmental > Terrestrial > Deep... | reverse complement strand
AATAAAACGTGTCCAACATTTCTCTGGCGCCTTGCTTATCAGATAGGTTCGCTGTAGTTATATGACAGCCAAGCAACAAGCCAAGCGTATCAACAAGGATATGTCTTTTGCGACCTTTTATTTTTTTCCGCTATCGAATCCCCGAGGTCCCTTTTCGGCCGTTTTAATTGACTGGCTGTCAATGATCGCAGCATTTGGGTCTTCGTCTCTCCCAGCCAAGACTCTAACCCATTTTCTTAAGCGATGAATTATACCAAACGCAATAAATAATTTCATATTTGAGCTGCGTGAAAGCTGTCGACAAATTGACGATCATAAACAGCATAGTATTAATGCAATACAATGCCGTTTACGATCGCCGATTTTCGGCGCTTTGACGCGGCTCAAATGTGAAGTTATTTGTTGCGTTTGGTATTAATCGTTCAAACACGTCTGCTTTCTGCCATTTTCGAAAGTTGTTATAGGCTCTTCTCCAATGAGGATAGTCCTTTGGAAGAAATCTCCACTGACATCCCGTTTTGGCAACGTAAAATATGGCATTTATCATTTGCCGCTTACTGTACTTAAGAGGACGGCCTCCTCTTCTATAATCCACTCGAAAAACGGGTTCTATTTTTTCCCATTCCGCATCAGATAAATCACTTAGATACATCCCTACTCCTTCAAAAAGAGTGAGGTGTCATACTAAAAAATTAGGTTTTAGTACAGCTTCTAAGAGCCTGTTTAAAATCTAAGGCTACATCCCTTGGCAAAGCCCTCCTTAATTACTCTTCCCTGCTTTAGGTTTATTCTCTTTACTTTTGACCCTCTTTTTTCTATAACCTTCGGCGGATCCAAGGATTGTCTATGCTTAATATTGCCCGTTTATTTGGAAAATCACCCTTTGCTCCTTTGCAAACGCATATGAACAAAGTGGCGAGTTGCATTGACAAGCTCACCTCTTTGATGCGGGCGCTTCCTTCTAAAAATCTAGGCACTATTGAGAAAGTTGCTAAGGAGCTCTCAGATCTTGAACACGAGGCAGATCTCACCAAAAATGATATCCGCAATCACTTACCCAATAGTATTTTTCTTCCCATCGACCGCAGTCAATTTCTCGAAATTCTAGCTGTACAGGACAGTATAGCTGACCAAGCTGAAGAGGTAGGCCTGCTCCTCACTTTACATCCACTGGAACATTATGAAGTTCTCTGTAAAGAACTTCATGAACATTATGAAAGAGCTCTTGAAGTATTCCAATCTTCTCTGCGTATTATGCGGGAAGTTGAAGAACTTCTCGAGTCTTCCTTCGGAGGCCTTGAAGCTCAAAGAGTCAAATCTATGGTCGAGGAAACTGCTTTGAAAGAACATAGGGCATCGCTTGCTGAACATGCTGCAATGAAACAATTGTTCCATTGCGGAGGTACAATGACACCCGCTTCTTTTTATCTCTGGGTCCACGTGCTCAAAGGGATCGGTTCTATCGCAGGAGCCTCAGAGCGCTTGGCAAATCGTATCCGAATGATCCTCGAGCTTAAATAAAAGTATTAGATAAGGGATGGAAGTAGAATCAATTCTTAAAATCATCGTATTGGTCGTCGGGTTCTACATGGCGTGGAACATCGGCGCCAATGATGTATCCAATGCGATGGGAACTTCCGTCGGCTCTGGAGCGCTCACCATCAAGCGCGCCGTCTTCCTTGCCGCCATTTTTGAATTTAGTGGTGCTTTTTTTGTTGGGGCCAACGTCTCTGAGACTATGCAAAAAGGGCTCATTGACACTAGCCTTTTTCTTTCAGATCCAACTCTGCTCATTATAGGCATGTGTGGAGCTCTTCTAGGGACAAGTATTTGGCTGCAAATCGCTTCTTACTTCGGCTGGCCTGTATCCACCACTCACGCTATCGTCGGATCTATATTGGGATTTGGTGCATTGGTTGGTGGATTAGATGCAGTTCAGTGGGAGGAAACTCTTTCTATTGCGCTTAGCTGGGTCGTTTCTCCTGTAATTAGCGGTATTATTGCCTATCTTATTTTCAATACTCTACAACGCAACATCTTGTTTGCTATGAGTCCTGTGGACGCAACACGCCGTTTTATGCCCATCCTCATGGCAATCGTATCAGGAACCTTCACCCTAAGTTTGATCTTTAATGGGTTAAAAAATCTCGATCTCTTTCTTTCGTTCCCTGCTGCTATTGGCATTGCTCTACTCGTCGCTGCTTTAGGGGCATTACTCACGTATTTGTATTTCCATAAATTCCGCCCTAAGCACGACACCTGTAACATCTCGACTCCATCGCCACACGCACTCATTAGCCTGCATAAAGCAATCAAGCACCTACAACGTGTACAAGTGAGCACCTACAATGATGTCCACGAACAAATCAGCAAAGTTCTAAACCAAGTGCGCACTGTCTCTTCTAATCTCCAACAAGAAAGTGGGTTTATCTCGCGCACCTCAGACTATCAAATCGTCGAAAAAATGTTTGTTTGGTTACAGGTCTTGAGCGCCAGCTTCGTCGCCTTTGCCCACGGAGCCAATGACGTAGCCAACGCAATTGGCCCTGTAGCTGCAGTATTGGATATCATCAAGCAAGGAACCATCATGGAGACCTCTGTCGTCCCCGTCTGGTTACTAGCTTTTGGAGGCGTGGGTATTGTCATTGGTCTAGCCACATGGGGATGGCGGGTTATAGAAACCGTGGGGAAAAAAATCACAGAACTCACCCCCACACGGGGATTTTGCGCAGAATTTGGAGCTGCTACAACAATCTTGATCGCATCTAAATTAGGCTTACCTATTTCAACAACACATTGCCTTGTTGGCGCAGTGCTTGGCGTAGGATTAGCAAGGGGAATCCACGCAATTAACCTAAACATCCTTAAAGAAATCGTTCTTTCCTGGATCATCACACTACCTACTAGCGCCTTAATGAGCATTCTCTTCTACTATATTCTCAAGGGGATTTTCCTTTAGAGCTAGTTGCGAAAATTAACTCAAAAAGCCCGGAAAATCGATTGAACTTGAGTTTCGCAGCCACCTCTTTAATTGAATCGTTTTTTATCTCCTTCCTATGTAAAATGCCTGTACCGCCAGAGGTGCCTGGATAGAGCCGGCTGAAAAAACGTCACGATACTACGTTTAACTCTCATTACCTGATCTGGGTCATACCAGCGTAGGGAGTGTGTCAAACTACGTTTTAAAATTTTTACGTAGATTGTTACGTCCATTTCTTCTGGCGGCTATGTTTTCCAGGAGTTCATCGTGTCTAATGCCGTCGTGATCAAACCCAGTTTCATTAAAAATTTTCTTGCCGGGATTCTTGGCAATATCCTCGAGCATTATGACAATGCCTTATATGCACTTCTTGTCCCTTTCCTTTCTCCGTTATTTTTCACTGATCTTCCCTATGTAACAGGATTGATCGTAGCCTATGGCATCCAAGTCATTGGCATCCTGACCCGGCCCCTTGGCGCACTAGTATTTGGCTATATCGGCGACCGCTATGGGAGAAAATATGCCCTTTCTATGACGATCACAGGAATGGCTATTGCAACGGTCCTCATGGGGTGTCTTCCTACCTACGCCAATATAGGCAACACAGCCCCGCTGTTTTTATTGCTTGCTCGTGCGCTACAAAATTTCTTTGTGGGGGGGGAAACAAAAGGAGGCGCTATTTTTATTTTAGAACATAGCAAAATCTCTTGGCGAGGATTCCTAAGCAGCATCTACGATTCTTCGAGCATCATCGGTGTCTTATTTGCCTCTGGACTTGTCACTCTTTTCGCCCACTGGAATATCGTAGAAACCCATTGGCGTTGGTTGTTTTGGTTAGGTGGATGCAGCGGCGTGCTCGGTATCTCCGTTCGTTGGATTTGTGATGAGACTCTTGATTATCAACGCGAATCTATGAATCCCTTGGGGGGCTTAAGCACATTAAAAGCCAATCGTAAAGCAGTATTTTTGATCATTTTCGCAGCAGGTTTTTCTTATGTAACCTATGCGATCCCTTTCACTCTGATGAATGGTTTTTTACCTTTGATCTCTTCGGTAAACAAAACGACAGCTCTTGAAATGAATACTAGCCTTCTTTGCCTAGATGTTTTGCTATTACCTATCTTTGGATTTCTTACTCGATGGATCTCCGGTGCAAAACTGATGCGTATAGCTGCTCTATCTCTTGCAGTTCTTTGCATCCCTCTCTTTTTTTTACTAAAAGATGCGTCTATCGCTGCAGCTATTTTCGTTCGCTCCACTATTATTATCCTTGGAGTTGCCTTTGCTGCCCCATTCCATCAGTGGACTCTTGATTTAGTTCCCGTAAAAGATCGTTATCTTGTGACTGCATTTGCCACCTCAATAGGGTCGCAGTTGATCGGATCCCCATGTGCAGCTATCTGTTTATGGTTATATCAAGGAACAGGCTGGATTCTAGCACCTGCTGTGTATCTTTTCATTGCAGCTGTAGGTGCTTTTTTGGCTCTTAGCAAGAGCAACAAAAAGCTCCCCGACACAACGAGCAACACTTCTTTCTCTTATGGCGAATAAGCATGTCATTACCTAGCAAATCACTTGAATGCATGATCTCTGCGATGGCCTCTATCCACTCTTTTTGCAAACCAAGGGCAGGGCATCTATGAGCTATGAAACCTTGTTGACGAATCACTGGTAGGTACTGTTGCTCAATTTCAAATAAGGTTTCAATATGATCTGAAGTGAATGTCATAGGGACAAAAACAATATGCTGTTTCCCCTCATGCCATAATAGAGCCTTCTTACACATCTCATCTGTATAAGGCCTTAACCACTCTCCTGATCCAAATTTCGATTGATAAGCAAGAAGCCCTTTATAGTGAGATAATCCAGCTAATATATAGCGAAACGATATCTCACATTCACTTTCATACATATCTCCCATACAGATGAATTGCCGAGGAAGCCCGTGTGCAGAAAAAAATAGAAACACTTCCTCTGGAGACAGTTTTCTTTGCTCTAAAAACTGTCTAATCGCATTTTGATGGCAAGCAATAAATCGAGGATGCCTAGGATACGATTTGATCCAACGCAATTTACGCAGAGTTTTACCACACAAGTGCTCTTGGAACCATCTAGCGATACTCCCTGTGGTGGCATAGCTAAACTGCGGAAACATAGGAAACACGATGATCTGTTCCTCTGTTAAAGCCTGCATCTCCTCCATAAATGCTCTATGGGTTTCTGGCAAATATCGATGAAATGTAAGCACTTTCTTGTTGAGATTCTGTGACACCGCTTTGGCAACAAATTCTGTATCTTGAAAAATAGGAGATCCGCCTCCGATCAAGGCATATTCTCCTACTGCTTTTTTTGCTCGTTTGCGTGCTATATATCGAAAAAGTACTGTTTGAAGACCCCGTGGCCATCCGGTCCGAATGACATCTTGATCAGTCAGTAATTCTATGAGAAACTCAGGGATCTCCTCCAAATGGCGGGGACCACCAAAGTTAACAATCAGATAGGCGGAATCAGAGGACATAATCATTTATGTTATCGATTTCTGACAAAATCTGCTACAATCCTGTGTTAAGGCATGGCTATGTTCTATCGATTTTTTAAGCGCTTATCTGCTCTTTGCATTTTCGCCTTCCTGGCCGCTTGTGGAAGCGATTATCGCAATGGAAGTTACACCATTGGTTTTGATCCTTCATGGGTCGGTATCGATCTCATGGGTCAACAAAATAATGTTACAGGCTTCTCTAGAGACCTTCTCAAAGAAATTGGCAGAATAGAAAAAACGCGCCTTTCTCTATTACCTGTAAGTTGGGATGTTCTCGTTCCCAATCTTAAAAGTCATCAGTACGATGCCATTTTATCATCGATTTACCCATACCTTTTCAACCAAACTTATTTTGATTTCTCAGACCCATATCTCTTAACAGGGCCCGTGCTTGTCTTACCAATATCTTCTATGGTGACTTCGATAGCACAGTTGAATGGCAAAGAAATCGCCACTTTACCTGATACGAACGCAGCACTTTATCTCGAGAAAAATCCCACCATTTTGATCCGCAACTATGATTCTACTCCAGATGCCTTCAATGCTGTTGCAGCTGGAATGGTTGATGGCGCCGTCGCTGAGGCTCTCATTGCTAACGCATACTGCAGAAACATCTACAATGGTAAATTACAAATAGCCACCCATCCTTTCAATGACAACGGCTTGAGAGTGCTTACACGTAGCCAGACTTCTCTAGACCTGCTCAAGGCTATCCACCGTGGGCTAAATGCTCTCAAAAAGAATGGCACTTATGATGCTCTTCTAAAAAAATGGTCTTTAAACACTCCAACTGCCCCTACTATCCCTAAAAACATGCCGGCCACAAGCTCGTAACCTTCATGGACCGTGCACTTCTCCAGAACATATGATTGGAGATTCCTCACCTACACACTTCGTGTATGTCTCGTTATCGGAGATCGAAATAACGAGACAATCTCCAATTTTTCCAAGCGAAGCGAGTTATACCAAACACAATAAATAACTTCATATTTGAGCTGCGTGAAAGCTGTCGACAAATTGACGATCATAAACAGCATAGTATTAATGCAATACAATGCCGTTTTACGATCGCCGATTTTCGGCGCTTTGACGCGGCTCAAATGTGAAGTTATTTGTTGCGTTTGGTATTATAGCAATCCGCAAGATGTCTATCTTTTTTACTCACCTCACGCATATAGAGAGCCGTAAAGTGAGTTTTTTACTCGAAAATGATAGAAGAACCAGACTTATCTGTTTGATTTGGTGATTTTGTAGTATCTAAAATTGCTGAAGAGTTAGGAGCTACTGGCGGCGTGCTCGTAGGAGGCGGTTTTGTAGGCTCTATAATTGCTGAAGAATTAGGAGCTGCTTGAGGCTCTCCTGGAGAAGGTTTTTGGTTTGGAGTAAACTCCAATACAGTCGATGTATTTGGGACGCTTTCCTGTTCGACCTCGGTTTGATCCTGGTTCGTATGCCCCCGTATCACCTCCATCTCTTTTGTAGGCTTCTTAGCTGTCTTGTTGTCATCCCCAGCTCCTGGGTTATAGATCTCCCCTGATTGTGGGGCTTTGTTTAACTGCTCTGCAGCTTGATCCTGTTCGGCATCTGAATGGTAGATTATTGTATCAGTTGGTGGAGTGGTTTTTTTGTCTGCTTTGCTGTTTTTTTGGGGCATTGGCTCGACAATAACTCCGCTCCCGCTTCCCCCTCCTTGAGGCTTAGGAAGATTTGCCGTATCCACTTCCGCAGAGAGCGCCATGGGAATCCCTACCCAGCAGCACATCCAATATTTTTTTAGGTAAACGAACAAGGGAAACTACCCTGTCTTTTTCTTAGAACCATAGCTACCCATGCTCATCTTGTAAATAGCTTTAAGCGGCGACCAACCACCACTACATGTATCTAAGATAGATCTTTGAGGGGAAACTATTTAACAGATTTCTTGCGCAAGAAGTCTAATGAAAAATGGCTTCTTTATCTTTTTCAGTCATTTCTCGGTACATTCCTTCTGGCAGAGGACCTAGAATGAGTCCACCAATTCGAATACGGCTAAGTTCTATAAGATCAAGCCCTGCCTCAGAAACCATGAGTCGTACTTCTCGCTTTTTCCCTTCCTTCACAGCAATCTTGAGCGTCCCTTTACGCATTTTAGTCACCTTAACAGGCTTTACCCAGGATCCCTCGATAAAAACCCCTTTAGAAAGAGCAACGAGATGCTCATGAGTAATTTCCTGCCTCACCTTGATAAGATATTCTTTAGTGATATTAGCAGAAGGGTGAATCACTTTCTGAGCAAAATGACCATCGTTGGTTACGATCAAAAGCCCCGTCGTATCACGATCCAGCCTGCCCACGGTAAAGAGTCGCTCAGGTTGGTCAGTAAACAGGTCTGTCACCAGTCTTTTACGTCCAATACGTTTTTGACTACAGGTAACTCCTGACGGTTTATTTAGGATGTAGTAAACTTTTTTCTGAACAGAATAAATCTGTTGACCATTGACAGTGATTTGATCGTTAGGCAATGAAACGGGCGTTTGAGGAACATAAATGACGCGTCCATTGACCGTTACTCGCCCTTCGAAGATCAACTCTTCACAGGCTCTTCTGGAGGCAACTCCTGCTGCCGCTAGGACTTTGCTTAGACGTTGTAAAGTAGACATGGCAGAGAGAATAGCCTAGAAAGGTAGTTCCCCGCAATCCTTCCAAAAAAATCTTTACTTTTCCCGCTGCGACAAGGGTGGTATACTGGTGAGGTCGTTGTAAAATTCTGGATTCGTCGCTTTTCGGAGGATTTTTGAGCCCAGAAGATCGATTGAACCTGAGTTTTACAACTACCTCTGATAACCAAAAGCGATAAGGATGAACAGTATGGGAAAACTTGTAATGCTTCGTCATGGACAATCGGAGTGGAATAAGCGAGATCTCTTCACCGGATGGGTTGACATTCCTTTAAGCAAGGAAGGGATCCAAGAAGCTTTTGAGGCCGGGAAAAAAATCGCTCATATTTCCTTTGATCTCATCTACATTTCTGATTTATCGCGCGCGCAAACCACCGCATTTCTCGCAATGAGCATGCATAATGAAGGCAAGGTGCCCCGTCTACTGCATGGATTGCAGAAAGAACACCATCAGTGGGACACTATTTATAGCGATGAGACACAAGCTACCTGTATTCCAATGATCAGCGCTTGGCAGCTCAACGAAAGAATGTATGGGGAATTGCAAGGTCTAAATAAAACCGAAACCCGACGTCGTTTTGGTGATGAGCAAGTATTACGCTGGCGCCGCAGCTATGATGTAGCTCCACCCCAAGGGGAAAGTTTAAAGATGACAGCTGCGCGTACCATTCCTTACTTTAAGGAAACGATTTTACCTGAACTGGAAAAGGATCGTCATATTCTCATTGTAGCTCACGGCAATTCTCTCCGAGCCATCTGTATGTATCTTGATGGCCTGTCTGAAGAAGAAGTCGTCAAATTAGAAATCCCTACAGGAGATCCTTTTGTCTATGTTTATGAAAATAAGCGATTTCGCAAAGGCTCCTTGTAATGGATGATCCGATCTATCTAGATACTCATACAATTGCCCGTCCATCACTACAAGCCATTGAAAGAATGGCTCCCTTTTTCAAGGATCTCTGGGGGGCTGTGGAAGCCCCTCATAGAATGGGACAAGAGCTACTCCCAGCCGTAGACGCCGCAGCCTCAGCGATTTATGAAGCTCTTGGGGCAGCTTTTGATGATCCGTTTTACTTTATGGCCAGCGGGGCTGAAGCCATTGGTCATATGTCTTTTTCCCTCTACCTTGACCATATCCGAGATTCCGGCCGGAACCATCTCTTGACCACTGCCGTAGAAGAAGCACCGGTTCGTCTAGCAATGAAGCGTCTGGAAAAAGTGGATTGTGTGAGCAAATTCCTTCCTGTTGATTTAGCTGGAAGGCTACGGGCAGAAGTGCTTGAAGAAGCCATCGGACCACGAGTCTGTATGTTATCGCTTTCCATGGCTAGCAGTTTGACAGGTGTGATTCAACCCATTGCAGATCTAGCTAGGATTTGTAAAGAAAAAGAGATCCTTTTACACGTCGATATCTCTAATATCTTCGGTAAGATTTTCTTTTCATTTCAAGATTTTGGCATCGATATCCTCTCTTTTGAAGGCTCCTTACTCCATGCCCCTAAAGGTACCGGTGGTCTGTTGATTCGTAAAGGACTTGATCTCCCCTCTCTTGCTCCGGGGGCCGAGCCCTTCAACGTTCCTCTCTTTGTCGCCCTTGCGGTTGCCGTGGATGAATTACAAGCAAGAATTGACTATATGTGCACAGAAGCAGCTCGCCTAAGACAACTCTTCGAAGATGGAATCAAGAACGGATATCCCGATGCTATTGTGTTTTTCGATGACGTTGAACGCCTTCCTAACATTTCTGTCATTGCTTTTCCCGGAGTCACCAGCGAAGCTTTATTATTTCGCCTAAATAGACAAAGCGTATTTGCGAGTTTTGGAAACAAAAATAGTCAGTACCTTCCGCAAATTCTTAAAACATGTGGTATTGACAATGGGCTAGCTCTTTGCGCTCTGAGTTTTTCTCTATCGCACGAAACCACGGAACAAGAAATTCATCGAGCCATCTCTATCATCGTTGAGACCGCTAATGAGCTCCGAGCTATGACAGGAACACTTTTATGACTCCACACCATTTTCTACCCTCCTTTCCTTGGGCTCGTTATAGCAAAAAACTCATACATCGCATTGAAACCCCCCTTCACGTGGGTTCTTTTTCTAAGGAAGATGCTGCTGCAAGGGGTATGCGCCTTGCTATAGGCAAAGAAGGAGAGATTCATGGAGGTCATGCCCTATGCCTTTACCTTCTAGTCGATGAAAGCGATGGTGTGATTGCCGATGCCAAATTTGAGGCCTTTGGGCCTACAGCTCTCATCGGAGCTGCTGATATCGCCTGTGAATTGCTGATTCGCAAAAACCATGATCAAGCTAGGCGTTTAAGCGCTGATCTCATCGATAAACAAGCACATGATCGTAATGACTCTCAGGCATTCCCTAATGATGTCTCTGTGTACTTAAATCTAGTTCTATTTGCTATCGAGGAAGCCGTAAATACTTGCATGGACATCCCGCTTTCTGACAATTACATTGTCACACCAGTGATATCTATAAATGAAGGCGGTGGAGGTTACCCGGGATGGAGCGAGTTATCGGGCAAACAAAAGATTGCTGTTCTAGAGGAAGTGATCGCCAATGACATCCGCCCTTACATAGAGCTCGATGCAGGAGGAATCCAAATCATCGACTTTGTGAACGAAAAAGAATTGATCATTGCCTACCAAGGAAGCTGTACGACCTGTTATTCGGCCACAGGATCCACCTTAAGTGCCATCCAGCAAATTCTACGCGCTAAAATCTCCCCAGATTTGGTAGTTACCCCTGACTTAAGTTCCCTAGCTAAGACGTAACCGCTTCTCTGAGAGAGCCGGAATACACTGTTTCTACGATCCCATCTGATCTGAGAAGCCGCATCTGGCCTCTTTCATCAATTCCTTGACAAATCGCCTCAAAAGAGCGCTGATCATCGGAAAAAACAACTGGTTGATGTAAAAAAGCCAAAAAACTTTGTAATTCGACGGCTAACGAGGAAAATCCTTGTTTTCGAAGGATTGCTAGATCTATGAGAAATAGCTCTATAATGCGTAGTAATACTTTATTTATATCCCATTCCATACCGCTTTCAACCAGGAGCGAGGTAGCTGGCTGGTCAATGCTTGAGAGCTCGTTTTCAGTTGCATTGATATTGATTCCAACTCCGATGATCACTCCACAGACTTCTTTCATAGAGATAATTTCAGCTAAGATCCCACCTATTTTACGCTTCTCTATACGCAAATCGTTGGGCCATTTGATTTGTGTTAAAAATCCCAATTCTTCCATCGTCTTTGCACAACTAATTGCAAGCGTTTGGCTCAAGTTGCTCAGATGAGAGAACTCTTTTTCAAGGCAAAAAAATAGCGATGCGTAGAGATTGAGTCCTGGTGGAGATATCCATTTCTTTCCATGCTGTCCCTTACCGGCGGTTTGTTCGTCAGCATAAACCACCGTAAGCATCTGCGTTGAAAGAGATGGGGCATGCTCCTTCAACCAAAGATTTGTCGAATCTACTTTAGAAAGATGAACCCAAGAAAGAGTTTTACCATCGAACATGACTCCGATTATAGTGTATATTTGAGAAAGAGGGAAGAAGATGTGGCAGTACCGCTATTTACGCTGGATTGATTGGCGAACCATTCCCATTCTTTTATCGCTCATGGCGATCAGCATTCTTGTCATAGCCTCTACCACTGGTGATCTACAAGAGACCGGATGGGAAACCCTCCTTACTCCCTACGCTACTAACCAACTCAAATGGTACCTTATCGGCTGGGGAGCCTATCTTTTCTTTGCAGGAATGGACTATGGTAAACTCAAAAAGTGGGCCATTCCTCTTTATCTCCTAATGATTTTCATGTTGTTCGGTCTTTTTTTCACGGCACCGATTCAGAATGTACAACGCTGGTACAGAATTGCTGGACTCACTTTTCAACCTTCCGAATATGCTAAGCTCATTGTCGTCATCGTTCTAAGCTGGTTTCTCGAGAGACAGGGGCGTATTGCTTCGACATTAAGAGTCGCTTGGCAGGGAAGTTGTCTTGTATTGATTCCCTTCATGCTCATTCTTAAACAACCCGATTTAGGTACAAGTCTAGTGCTTTACCCTATTGCACTTGTTCTCTTTTATTTAGCTGGCGTGCACCGTCGTTGGATTCTTTGGATGCAAATGCTTGGCGCTGTAGGCGTGATCTTTATCAGCCTATTCTTTCTGGGAATTCTCCCTCATGAAACCATGCGCCCTTATGCTACGACAATCCTTAAGGACTACCAGTATGAACGATTAAACCCTGACACCTACCATCAACAAGCAGCGCAGACAGCCATCGGATTAGGTGGATGGACGGGGAGCGGCTGGCATAAATCAGAATTTACCGGAAGGCAATGGCTACCCGCCGCCCATACAGATTCCGTATTTGCTGCCTATGGAGAAGAGTTTGGGGTGATAGGAATTTTTTTACTTCTCCTCTTTTTTTTCGGTTTACTCTATTTTTGTTTTCAGGTGACGGCTGTAGCTAAGGACGCCTTTGGGCGCTTGTTGTCGGCTGGGATTACGGCCTATTTGGCAGTGCATGTCATTGTGAATGCTGGAATGATGTGCGGTTTTTTACCCATTACGGGAGTGCCATTGATCCTGGTGACCTATGGGGGGTCATCCATCCTCTCGACCATGATGGCGTTAGGAATTCTACAAAGTATTTATAGCCGAAGGTTTATGTTCTGATGGATAGCCATTTGTTTCTCATGCAGCCACTAGCTTGGCTTGGAGAAGGACTCATCAAGCTTAATATGGTTGATGAGGAGCTTTCCTTTTTTACAAGATGGAGCATGAGCCCACGTAGTGAGATAGGCGAAATTGAATGTCTTCAGGAAATCCAGATCAAAGGAATGACTGATATTATGCACAATCAGTTCATCATCCGGGATTTCACCTCCAATTCATTTTCCATTGAGTTAGAAAATCAAGCTCTTGGAAAAATCCAAGGCTCTGGCATCATCAGCGACAAGGTGATTGCTTGGGAATTTCGAGTCAGAGAACTCGGGTTTGAAGGTTTTGAATTTTACGAAAAACAGCACGATAATAGCTATATTATGCGAGCCGAATATGCCACTACAGACCAATTTCGTACCGTGATCAATGGTCGAGTTTGGCAACCCATCAAGGCCTAAAATGAAGCGTTGTCTCGTACTACTTTTGCTCCTAACCGCCTGTTTTTCTAGAACTACGGCGATGACCCGCGAGTCCTACGATTCGATCACCATCGGCACTCACGTTTCTTCATTGAACAATCAGCTTGGAAAACCCGATGTCGTTCGAGCCAAGGGGAACGATCTCGAAGAGTATGAGTATATCGAACGGATCAGCATAAATAATGATTACAACGTTGAAAATAATTATTATCTCGAAGTTTTGAATGGAATTGTTGTCGGCAAACGGATGACAAGCCACCGCTCTCCTGCCTATAATATCATGTACGAAACAGAACCCAATTTCTCTCCTAATTACTCACAATACAACCCCTGATGGCGGATCTCCACCTGCTAAAATTGAAATTACGAGAACATCTCCAATTTTTCCAGGCAAAGCGAGTTACGCAAGGAACCTATTCGTGAGCGTAACAATTAGACATGCTAAGATAGAAGATGCGCATGTCATTGCAAATGCGGAGCGCGAAATAGCGCAAACGCCCGGTTTTTTATGCTCGCTCCCTTCCGAATTAACCGATGACGTTATTGCACATACCATCTCAACATTTCTTCAAGAGAAAACTGGCATCTACCTTGTTGCAGAACACGAAAATAGTATTGTGGGTCATGCCTACTTAAAGCCCTTAAGTTTACAATCCTTATGTCATGTTGCTCAGCTCAATATTGTCGTTCATCACGCTTGGCAAAAAAAGGGCGTCGGCGCCCAGCTCCTTAAAACACTCATCGAACAGGCAACTGCTTCAAGCTCTATTGAAAAGATAGAACTTAATGTACGAGCCTCAAATACTCCAGCAATCGCGCTCTATAAAAAAATGGGGTTTCAGGAAGAAGGTCGGCTAAAAAATAGAGTTAAAATTCAAGATCGTTATATCGATGACATTCTTATGGCCTTAGATCTAACAAACACTTCATCTATTGAAACAGCGCCTTTAATTGATGCTTTTTTTAACATCGCCCCAGCAACAACGGATGAGCTTGCTAAGCTAGATCAAGCTATCACCAATTTCAATATAAAAACTGCTGCTATACAACCTCTTGCTGAAACGCACAGACTGGATTTTTCCGTTAAAAATCAATCTGGAGAATTTTTGGGAGGGATTCAAGCCAACCTGGCAAATTGGGGCATTCTATACATTGAACTTCTCTTTGTTTTTGAACAGTATCGTCATCATGGCATCGCTTCCCTGTTATTAAAACATGTCGAGAGAATCGCCTGCAGCCATAAATGTCGCATTGCCCACTTGAATACTTTTGATTTTCAAGCCAAGGATTTCTACCTTAAGCACGGATTTTCGATCTTTGGCACATTGGACAATGTGCCTGAAGGGCATCGCCGCTATTATATGAAAAAAAACTTATGACACTCTACGGTTAATTTAATCTGCCACCACCATCCACATCGATGACGGCACCAGTTAAATACCCATTACCTATGACAAATTCCATCGCCTTTGCTATGTCATCAGGCTCCCCTATCCTACCGACAGGTAAACTATTCCCCACTTGTTTAAAAAAACTCGTTTTCTCTTCTGTGGGCATATAATCATATATAGGTGTATTGGTCACTCCTGGAGCAATTAAATTCACCCTGATTGGGGCGACTTCTCTTGCCATCGTTAATCCCATACTCAATATAGCCCCATTGACCGCTGCTACACCAGAGGTCCCAGGAATAGCGCAACGACAAGCACCACCAATCACAAAAGTGATGGACCCCTTTTTTTTCATATTTTTTAAGGCAGCTTGAGCACTATAAAAATAACCCCAAAACTTGTTTTCAAAGCCTTGTTTCAGTTCTAGTGTCTTAATATCAGGAAAACTCCCCCAAGCTGCTTCACCTGCTCCCACACAAATGAGATGATCCAAGCTTTCTATTATTTGAAAAAATAGTTCCAATGCTTCCGGATTAGTAAAATCTACGGGATATCCAAGAACATTTCCTTTGATCCTCTTTAAAGCGCGATCTATCTTTTCCTTACTTCTGCTAGCTATGATGACTTGATAAGAACCTTTAGCAAGCCGTTCTGCAGTTGCAAGCCCTATTCCTGAACTTCCGCCCATAATAACGACTTTTTCAATAGCCATACCCCTCCCTCGCATCAGAAGTTATTTTAAGAGATGTTTGATGTGAATCAAAGCATTCACAGCTCCAGGAAATCCTGAATAGATTGCTGTTTGCATAATCAGTTCTACAATTTCTTCTTTTTTAGCACCTACAGAGAGCGCAGCTTCTACGTGAGCTGTCAACTGAGGCATGCAATACCCCAAAGAGATTAACGAGGCAATAATAGCCAACTCTCTTGTTTTGAGATCTAATTGAGGGCGAATCATGACTTCCCCGAATCCCCATTCGATAATCATACGGGCCATATCTGGGCCCACATCCCCAATGGCATTTAAAATCTCTTCTCCAGCATGTCCACCATGAAGTTTTTTTAAAAGTTTAAGTCCTTGTTCATATTTTTCACTCATACAGCATCCCAGTTCTTATCCGATGGATAACGGCACCCTACAAAATGATGCTAATATGATTCAATAGATTCATAGAGGGCGTGCAAAAAAAACGAAAGACCCAAAACGAGCATTTTTTAGGTATCTTTCTAGAAATTGGGATAAAAGAGATTCTAGAATATTAAAGAACTCAAATGATAAGAGCGCCCTTAGAAAGGACGCCCTTCAGTTGACTTAAGTCTGTAATAAGATTTAAGCAGCTTTAATTTTGATATCGACCCCTGCAGCTACTGGCAGCACTTTGAGCTTATCGATGGTGTCTGGAGTAGGGTTCAGGATGTCTAGTAAACGAATGTACGTACGCATTTCGAACTGCTCACGTGATTTGCGATCGACGTGAGGAGACCGTAGTACCGTAAAGATCTCCCGTCTTGTTGGTAGGGGGATCGGACCGGCAATACGAGCGCCGGTACGCTTAGCAGTTTCGACGATATCAGCGGTTGCTCTGTCGAGAACGCGCTGGTCGTAACCTTTGAGTCGAATGCGAATTCTTTGTTTGCCTGACTTGGCCATATGCTTCTAATCCTCAAATTTACTTTTTAACGAGTTCATCTTGCAACTTAGTTGGGACACGCTCGAAGTGGCTTGGCTCCATCACATACGTAGCTCGGCCTGAAGAGAGCGAACGTAGTTGTGTTGAATATCCAAACATTTCACTCAGCGGCACTTCAGAGTGCACTTCAATAGTGCTCTTAATGCTAGTTTGGCTGATGATTTTACCACGACGTCGGTTAATATCCCCAATCACATCGCCCATGAATTGATCAGGCGTTGTGACGACCACTTTCATGATCGGTTCTAGCAAAATAGGCTTACTCTTACGAGCTGCATCCTTAACGGCCATGGAGCCGCAAATTCTAAATGCCATTTCGTTAGAGTCGACCTCGTGATAAGAACCGAATGTGATGGCTACTTTGACATCTACCAGGCCATAACCCGCTAGAACACCTGTGGTCAGACCATCTTCGATCCCCTTGATCACCGCTGGGATGTATTCTTTTGGAATCACACCGCCGACGATCTTACTGACGATCTCATTTCCCTTACCCGACTCATTGGGTTCAATCTCTAGCACGACGTGAGCGTACTGACCTCGACCGCCAGATTGTTTGACATACTTGGTCTCTGACTTACCAGGGGTGGTGATCGTTTCTTTATAAGACACTTCAGGTTTGCCCACATTGGCATCCACTGAAAATTCTCGCAGCATCCGGTCTCGTAGAATTTCAAGATGCAGTTCACCCATCCCTGCAATGATCGTCTGTCCCGTTTCTTCATTGGTTTGAACACGGAACGTAGGATCCTCTTCAGAAAGAGAACTAAGCGCTAAAGAAAGTTTCTCCCGATCTGCCTTAGATTTTGGCTCGATAGCCATAGAAATCACAGGCTCTGGAAAATCCATTTTTTCAAGGAGCAGTGGGGAATCCTCAGAACACAGGGTGTCACCCGTGCTGGTATATTTAAGACCTATGCACGCAGCAATGTCTCCTGTAAAGAACTCGTCGCGATCTTTGCGTTGGTTAGCATGCATTTCAAGAAGTCTGGAAATGCGCTCCTTCTTGTCTTTCGTTGTGTTGATGAGGCTAGTTCCTTTGGTCAAGGTCCCTGCATAAACTCGCACGAAGGTCAGTCTACCCACATAAGGGTCTGACATGATTTTGAAGGCCAGAGCTGCCAGAGGACTACTGTCATCTGGTTTTAAGATCATCTCTTCATTTGTATCAATATTGATACCTTTAATATCTCCACGATCAAGAGGAGATGGCATCCAAGCTACGATGCAATCGAGTAAAGGCTGGATACCTTTATTCTTAAAGGCCGTCCCACATAATACTGGATTGATTTTGAGCGCGATGACACCTTTACGGATAACGGCGTGAATTTCCTCAGGTGTAAGAGAATCAGGATTCTCCAATACTTTCATCATGAAGGTTTCATTGGTCTCATCAATGGTAGCCAACTCTTCGAGCATTTGACTACGCATCTCTTTGCAACGAGATACTAAATCTGCTGGAATCTCTTCAACGTCATACTTAGCTCCCAGAGTCTCATCGTGGAAGAGATACGCCTTCATCGTAATGAGGTCGACCATCCCCTTAAACTCTGATTCAGAACCAATCGGGCATTGCACTGCAACAGCATTGGCACCGAGCTTTTCACGCATTGTCTTAATAGCGTTGAAATAGTCTCCGCCAATGCGATCCATTTTATTCACGAAAGCGATTCGCGGTACACCGTAACGATCTGCCTGACGCCATACTGTCTCAGACTGAGGTTGTACGCCAGCTACTGAGTCAAATACAGCAACAGCACCATCTAGGACACGTAATGATCGCTCCACCTCAATGGTGAAATCCACGTGGCCTGGAGTATCAATGATATTGATCTTGCAATCTTTCCAATAGACTGTTGTCGAAGCTGACGTAATCGTGATCCCACGCTCACGTTCTTGCTCCATAAAGTCCATGGTTGCAGCGCCCTCATGCACTTCACCAATACGGTGCAATCGGCCGGAGTAATAAAGAATACGCTCTGTGGTCGTCGTTTTTCCGGCGTCAATATGCGCCATGATGCCGACATTACGCACATTGGAGAGCTTATCAGAATCTGGTCGTTTTCCCATGATCTACGGTGCTCCTGGCGCTTACCATTTATAGTGAGCAAAAGCCTTGTTAGCTTCTGCCATACGGTGGGTGTCATCTTTTTTCTTAATCGTTGCGCCTTGATTTTGAAAGGCGTCGGTGAGCTCAGAAGAGAGCCCTTCTTCCATAGATCGACCCACCTTTTCTCTTGAGTAAAGGATGATCCATCCCATTGCCATAGAAGTGCGACGATCTGCTGCAATTTCAATAGGCACCTGGTATGTAGCACCGCCAATACGGCGAGACTTTACTTCGAGGGAAGGTTTGCAATTTTCTAAAGCTTGCTCAAAAGCCGCTAATGGATCTTCTGCTTTAATCCGCTTGGCAAATTTCTCAATCGCATTATAGACGATCCGTCGAGCGACTGACTTTTTACCATCTTCCATCACTTTGTTGATGAATTTAGCAAGCAGAACACTGTTGTAGACCGGATCGGGAGCGACTTCCCGTTTCTCGGCACGACGTCTTCTTGACATGGGGGGTTCCTTCTTCTTGTTTAATCATTTAAGCCCTAAGCAGCAGTCATTTTACCGCTTTTTCACTTGGCCTGATGAGCAAATTCAGGACCGACCCGGGATATTCACTGATCTAAAAACAATGAAGATCGCGGATCAGGATAACTATCTATAGCTATCCTAAGATTACTTCTTGGGCCGTTTGGCTCCATATTTCGAACGCGACTTCTTGCGATCTTTCACAGCAGCACAGTCAAGAGCTCCTCGAACAATATGATAACGCACGCCAGGAAGGTCCTTAACACGACCACCTCGGACTAAAACGATACTGTGTTCTTGAAGATTATGACCTTCGCCTCCGATATAAGCGATGACCTCTTGCCCATTGGAAAGACGCACCCAAGCGACTTTACGCAAAGCAGAGTTCGGCTTTTTCGGTGTTTTTGTCTTTACTTGCAAACAAACGCCGCGACGTTGTGGACACTGTTGAAGCGCGGGCGACTTCTTACGACGCACTTTAGTACGACGTCCAGTGCGAACTAGTTGGTTAATGGTCGGCATTGTATTGCCATTCTCCTTAATCAATTCAGATAAAATATCAATCTATGTCTTCAGAGTTTTCCCAAGACATACCGAGCGAATATAGAGATACAACCCATTTATTTCAATCTGTAAGCACGCGGTTTTCAGAATCAGCAAAACTTTCATCCTTGGAGACAAAAAAAGACTTTGTGTTAAGGAGGTAAAAAGAGGCTCCTCATGGTATTACGTTTCCGTTCACTGTTCTATATCATCCTTTTTCCTTTAGCTCTTGAAGCTAGACCTCCTGATCTATCCCTTAAGGATATCCGCCCCATGATGGAGGATATGCTAGCTTACCACGTTGAATACAAAGATCTTAACCCCGTTCTCATGCGCCGAGCCATCAAAACTTTTGTCTCCCAATTTGATCCTCAAAAAATTTATCTAACATCTGCGGAAGTGCGCCCTTATCTCGATATGGGCGATCGCAAACTACAAAGTGCTATAGCGAATTATTACCATGATGAATTTGGCGATTTTGTCAGCTTTAACCGATTGATGGTCAATGCCATTAAGCGAAGTCTTGAATGGCGAGCGGAAATCCAAAGAGAACTAGCCCTTTCCGGTAAGGATCTACCACTTGAAGTTGGGGAATCCTACCTTCATTATGCTGGCAGCGAACAACAACTTAAAGAACGGCAACGTCGCCAACTCATCTATTTTTTACGGGAAGAAAAAAACCAGAAGCCGGACCGAGTTTGGACCCCTCAAATGCGAGAAAAAATTGGCGCTCTATGGAACGCTAGGTTAAGCCGTCACGAAAAAAGCTATCTAAGTGATCGCATTCACTACATCGCATTACATACACTAAAATCTCTAGCTAAAAGCTTAGATGCTCATAGCTCCTTCTACAGCCAAGAAGAGGCTCTTGAAATGCGCGCTAGTCTGGAAAAACAGTTTGAAGGGATTGGCGTTATCCTTAAAGAGGGCATTGATGGGGTGGAGATCGCTGATTTGATCGAGGGAGGGCCAGCTCATAACAGTGGCCTCATTGCGGTAGGAGATCTTTTAGTCGAAATCAATGGGAAAAGTCAGACAAGCGCTGCCTATGATGAAGTCTTAAGCGCTTTACAAGACGGGCCTAATTCCTCAGTTTTGTTAGGCCTTAAGAGAATACATCCCAATGGCCAAGAAGACGTTTTTCATGTGCAACTGAAACGAGAAAAAATCGTTCTTAATCAGGAACGAGTACAACATACCTCGATTCCTTACGAAGACGGGATCATCGGCAAAATCACTTTACCGTCATTTTATGAAAGCAGTGATGGCTCAAGCTGCGAAAAAGATCTACGAGAAGCTCTAAGACAGCTCAAAAAACAAAGCTCTATCAAAGGAATCGTACTCGATCTACGAGAAAACTCTGGAGGGTTCCTTAACCAAGCAGTTAAAGTTTCAGGGCTTTTCATGACAAATGGCGTCGTTGTCATCTCCAAATATGCCAATGAACAAATACAATATCTACGTAATCTTGATGGAAGAATGTACTATAAAGGCCCATTAGTTCTTCTTACCTCAAAATTATCCGCCTCTGCTGCTGAAATCGTAGCTCAAGCCTTGCAGGACTATGGAACGGCAATTATCGTCGGCGATGAACGCACCTATGGGAAGGGTACTATTCAATTTCAGACATTGACAGATGCGGAAGCAAGAGCCTTCTTTAAAGTCACCGTAGGTAGATACTATACTGTTTCTGGTAGATCTACGCAGATTGAAGGCGTAAAGGCAGATCTTGTTGTCCCTTCGACACTTGCCGCCTTCCACATCGGTGAGCGCTTCCTGGAGTATCCACTGAGTAATGATAAAGTGCCAGCTGCTTACCAAGACCCTCTTGCCGATCTCGATCTACAAACAAAAGCTTGGTTTCAAAAAAACTATCTACCCAATTTGCAACAAAAAACACCTCATTGGCAAAAGCTCATTCCCGATCTTAAACAACGCAGCTCCACGCGCCTTCAAAATAACCCTGAGGCTCTTGCTTTTTTAACCAAACTGCATGAGTTACAAAGTTCCAGCACACCTGGCTTTCCCAATCGAAGCTGGTGGCAGGGAGAAGATTGGCAAATGGCCGAAGCTATTGAAATCATTAAAGACATGGTCGAGCTCAGCAGCGCTAAAGAACCTGCTCTTGCTGAAGGTTAGTAACGCTTTTCCATCCTTTTAACTAGTAAACATCTCAGAAACCGCTGAGTTATTCTTGCTTTGAAAAAGCTCTCTGCGATATCCTACCGAAGTTCAATTTGATCTTTTGGCCAGATAGCTCAGTCGGTAGAGCAGAGGACTGAAAATCCTTGTGTCGCTGGTTCGATTCCAGTTCTGGCCACATTTCCGAACGTTTTGATAGAAATATCCAAGCGTTCGGCTTTTTTATTTCGTAAATCACTCTGAAATAAGCCGATAAGTTCTACCGCTTTGTTTAACTCAGTGGTTCGATATTTTCCGCTTGCAAAAACCAGTTTTCCAGGGAAGATCGAACCAAGAAGCTTTTTTTGAACAGCTGGCATCGCTTGCTTGTAGTAAACATCGAGGCGAGAAAGGATTGACATCCCGTAGCGGCAATACTTCATGTAATTTGTGTCGATGTTTTTAAGAGCCTCTATCTTCAAGGAGAAACAGCTAGAAGCATTGGCGAAAGACTGCACCTTTCTTCTAGGACTGTGGAATCCTACTTAGAAAACATAAAAAATAAATTAAACTGCTATCAAAAAACAGAGCTTTTAAAAAGAGCGCAAGAGTTACAAGATTACGGCTTTTTATCACCTTAGTTTCTACGGTAATGCCTTTTACCCAAACAGTGTATCCTAACTGTTCTTAATTAAAGGTAAAAAGAGGTTTATATGATGAAAAAGGCAATGATATCCCTGCTAATACCAAATGCAATAAATAACTTCATATTTGAGCTGCGTGAAAGCTGTCGACAAATTGACGATCATAAACAGCATAGTATTAATGCAATACAATGCCGTTTACGATCGCCGATTTTCGACGCTTTGACGCGGCTCAAATGTGAAGTTATTTGTTGCGTTTGGTATTACAGCTTGCGCCACACTTTCTGCGGCTCCTGAAGCGATAGTTTTTGATTTCGGCGGAGTCATGACGAAAGAGCCAAATCGAGAAGGTGTAGTTCAGTTTCTCTGTAAAAGCTTTGCTCTCTCTCCACAAGAGTTTGAAGTAGTCAACCAAGAAAAAAGAAAAGCAGTCAAAACAGGCAAGAGGGATCAAGATTTTTGGCTCGAATATGCAAGACAGAAGAATATTTCTTTGCCAAAGGGTTGGGAAGATTCTTTTAATCATGTGATGAAAGATGCTATTGGGGTCAACCACGAGATGTATGACCTTGTCCTTGAGTTGAAAGGAAAAGGCATCCCTGTAGCTCTTCTATCGAATATTGACGATCGCTTAGCGAGAATTATCAGAGAATTCAATTTATACGCTCCCTTCGATCCTTGTCTTCTTTCCTGCGAAATAGGACTAGAGAAACCTGATCCAAAAATTTATGAGTTTCTCCTCAATGAAATGGCGCTACCTGCAAACAGCATCATCTTTATCGATGGTAGAATAGAAAATATTGAAGCTGCTCAAAAATTGGGTTTCGATGCGATATTGTTTATCTCTCAGAACCAACTGCAGAAAGAGCTGAAGAAACGAGGCTTGCTTGGTTGATACGATGCTCTAGTTTGGACAAGGTGCTCAGTATCTCATCAAAACTGACAGGCTCATTAAGGTACATGTCTCGCATCAACTGGTAATCACGTCGCAACTCAGGCAATCTTTCCGCTCTTGGAACAAGGCGAAAGGTGCCAGGTTTGGCTTGGGACAAGTTTGCTGATGAGTCACGAAAGAACAGGCTTTTCCATGCAACAACGCGGTCTCGGAGGTCGTGGTGATCAATAGCTTTGATTGCCTCCGAATGATTTGCCAGTGCTGCAGTATCAGCGTAGTGACGGGAGAATCTATCTCTCATTAGTCTGTCTAGAGGTCGATGATACTCTGCATGTAGAATCGTAGCTTTTTCCCAGAAAGTTCGCTCGATTTCTAGAGTTATGACTTCACATTGCCATTCGGGAAATTCTGCGGGGAAAACCTCAGCAATCCAGGGTCGTATTGGATAGCATCCCGTGGGCTCTTGATCAGTGAGAGAGCCGAATTCGAGTTTTACAGAACGCTTGATGTAGTCAAGCCCTGTTGGCAGCGATGATGGGTAGTGAAAAAGAATGACGGGTGACTTAGTTTGAGTGTCTTTTAAAAACTCGAATCTTGCCTGCTCATGTTTTCCTAATACGCCCAATGCTGAAGCTTCTAACATCGGCATAATTTGAGTTTGAACAGCATGCTCACATGCTTTTTCAGCTTTTCCCCACCATTTGTCAGCTTGGCTCCGATTTGCAGCGGATTCAGGCAGTCCAAGAAAGGTTGGAGACAGCGAAAGATCAATATCTTCAGAAAATCGATTGATCGCGCCAAATATCTTTGATAGAGAAGTCCCTCCCTTGAATACAAGGCTGTCAGCAAACTGCGACTCGAACAGGATGCTGAGTAACCAACATACGAAAAAATCTTTCTCCATGATGACTGGGGAGATGTTTCTTTGAATAGCGGCTTGTTCAAGGTAGAGGCGTCGTTCTTCGGAAGGTAATTTTAGAAAGTCGAGTTTCATTTAAGCCTCTTCAGCTAATTCCTTGAAAATGGAATGCATCCATTCTGGAGCAAATCGAATATCTTTAAGTAGTTCCTTCCTTGCATCCAGTGGAATAGTTCGCTTTAAATGTTTAATCCGTTCTGGGGTAATATGTTCTTTGCCTAATTCACGGAGAGCTTGAACTAGTAGCCCACTAAGGCGTCCTGCCATTGCCATATTTTTGGGAGTTGTTCTTCGTAGCTGAATGGTTGTCGTACCAATTTTTACTGTTCGACTTGGCCCATCTGTTAAAAATACAACTTTGGCGGGGACCTGTTCAGATAGTCCTAGAATATTGGCTGCATAAGCACCCGTTGGTTGAATACGAGTGCAATCTCTACCAACTAACGCCTCAGCTATCTTTTCTGGAGAAGGCAAGAGTTTTCCAAGCTTAGGGTGTTCTTTAGGAAAATCATATATTCCCCTTGCAAGGCGACGAATGGTTCCTTTGCGAACAAGGCGGTGGAGAACAATATCGACAGCTTGCCGACTACCCAAGCTTAAAAAGGCTGTTGGAACAAAAACAGCACCCTGCCTGAGGCTGGATATAGCCTTAAAGATTTGATCGTCAATGCTGTTAGGTTTTCTTTGGTTTCTCTTCATGTAAGAAATAATGGCATGCTTTTCTTACAAATACAATGAGCGATTTTAGTGAAAACTTAAGTTATTAAGGGTGAGCATGTTGTTGTGTTTATTTGTAAGAAAAATCGACGTGTATTTCTTACAAATCCATTAAAAATGGTTAAATTTTAGTCAAATAAATTATAACGGTATTTTTTCTAACTCCGCTTCAAAGGGAAATGAAGAGGCTGCTATTTTGTCAGCGACATAGTTAATTTTAGAAGATTCCTCCGATAGGCGGGCTTCCAAATAACGGATGAGATCGAGAAGCTCTTTTGAGGAGAGCAATTCGAGATTTCGCTTTTTGAGCTCACTGAGTGCGCTGTTTAAAAGAGTTGTAAACCGCTCTAAATGTGCCATTCTCATTAGGTCATATTGCTCTAATAGCTCCTCCGCTGCTAAAAATTGTCGATGGGAGATCTCCTTTTCAAATTCTCTATTCCACTTGATGAGAATTGGTTTGGACACATTGATTTCCTTGGAAATTTTGGCAAACTAAATGCCTTGCGTGCGCATCTCTATGAATTTTTCTTTTTCCTTAAAAATTTTCACGCCGCACCTGAAGAAGATTAGTTCTACTTCGTAGAAGGAGGTATGAAAGCCTGTGATATAGCGATTTTTGCTTCATATTGCCCTACTTTTTCTTAAAAATGGCTCATGAATGGGGGTTTTTCCTTTAATTACAGTCGGATTAATAAAGGGCTCTAGTTCATAGATTTTTTTCATTCCATCGATAAATGGGTTCGATGTAAGATCGGTCAAGCCCATATACTTTACGTTATTGCCAGTGTAAAGAATCCGGAATATATCCGGAGTTCTAGATTTCCTTAAATCACCCAAACGGGTGCTTCAAAAATTGTTTTGAGGCACCAATTTGGAGTGTCTATTCCGGATATAGTCCGAATTTTACATTAGCACTCCCTTTTAAACACTTGTCTTCCAAGAGGAAAGATAGGATCGTCCTCAGGCTAACTATCCTCCTTGCTGGCTAAAAGGAGCTAAAATGGGTCATATTATAGAAAGAACTTTAAGCGATGGGAGCAAACGGTTTTATGTTGAAGTAGAACTTAGAGGCTCGAAAAGGTTAACTGCTACCTTCAATCGAAAAAGAGATGCAAAGCTTTGGATTCAGAAAACTGAAACCGAGACGCGCTGTGGAAGAAACCACTAAACTAAAAAGCGCAAGGTAAAGAATTAAAATGGGGAATGATATAGTCCCTAACCAAAGACTGGAAAGACCTTTCAAAGATTGATGTTCTAAAAGTCCGACGTCTTGAAGAGACTTCGTCAGGATGGGCTATTCAGATTGCCCCGACGGAGAATTTCCTTTGCGTGGCCGATTGTGCAAAGTAGAGAGGATCACGAGCCCAGCAGAAATCAGAATTAGATTCTTAAAGATGTATTGCCCTTCCAGCGTTAATCCGAAGGGTATCCAAGTAAAGCAAGCCTCCGGCTTCGTGAAAAGGGGTAAAAAAGTGCCAGGGAAATGAAGAAAGAGAAGGATCAAGCCGTAGCGAAGAAACCGTTTAAAAAAAAGAAAGAGGCCAATCGCCATTTCCCAAATACCGATCAAGCTAACGAAGAGGTGATTCTCTACCCAAGGGAGAGCCTGCATCACAAGCTCGTCAACAGGGCTATCTCCGGATACTTTCAAGGCGCCATACCAAAAAAAGATGATCCCCATCGCATAACGCAAAAGGGAGACTGATCGTCCTTTAAAATAATAAGAAAGCTTACGCTCTGTCTCTAAATAGTCCATCATTTTTCCTTCTAATACCAAACGCAATAAATAATTTCATATTTGAGCTGCGTGAAAGCTGTCGACAAATTGACGATCATAAACAGCATAGTATTAATGCAATACAATGCCGTTTACGATCGCCGATTTTCGGCGCTTTGACGCGGCTCAAATGTGAAGTTATTTGTTGCGTTTGGTATAACTTGGCGCCCAAATTGAAGGCAATATTCAAAACCATTTTCGGATATCGAATGCTTATTGAGGGTTCATTTTCTTCACCCTTTATTCGTTATGCTTTTCATACGACCTTTTTCTCCGTAGCCACCATTCGATCCACTTTCGTAATTCCACAATGCCAAATGCTGCTAAAAACACAAGAACAGGATAGCACCAGTGCTCTAAATCCATGGGGACTAAATGAAACAATGTTGGTGCAAAGTAAATGATGGAGCACTGAAGAACAATTCCAAACACTACTCCCAAAAAAATTAAAGGATTGATTGTAAAACTTCGTAAAATGTTTTTAAAAAATGGCTCGGACTCTTTCTGAGCCTGGATTCCATTGGCCCACTGAGCAACCACGACGGAGGTGAAGACAATCGTTGATACCATTTTCATCTCATATACTCCAATGAGATAGATATATAGAAAAAAACATAGCAGTCCTAAAACAATGCCAAAGCTTAAAATGCGAATAATTTGCGAAAAATCAAAAAATTGCTTTTCCGGCCTGCGTGGCTTATCTGCCATGACATCGCCTTCCTCTTTAATAAAGGGAAAAGTCTTATCTAAGACTCCGTCAGTTACAAGATTGATCCAGAGAATTTGAATTGCAACAAGAGGAAGGGGTAGGTTACTGAAAATAGCTAAGGCAATTAAAACCACTTCTTGCAAAGAAGTGGAAATGAGATAATGGATCACTTTGCGAATATTATGAGCAATCACTCGGGCATTTCTGATCGCTTCTACGATAATTCTCAAGTTATTGTCCGTGATTACCATTTTCGATACACTCTTGGCTGCCTCAGTGCCGCTTCCCATGGCAATTCCTATATCTGCTGCCTTTAAAGCTGGAACATCATTGACCCCATCGCCTGTCACTGCGACAATATCTTTCGATCCCTGTAAAAGTTTAACTACACGATATTTGTGTTCTGGAAGAATTCTAGCTAAAACCGTAGTCGTTTTCAAAGCTTCAAGAAGATGCTCATCAGAAAATCCCTCTATTTCCTTACCGGTAATGATCTGGTCATTTTCCGCCCAAATTCCCACTTCTTTAGCCACAGCTTTTGCAGTCATAGGATGATCGCCGGTAATCATCACCACGCGAACACCTGCTTTTTTGGCAGAAATAACGGCTTCTTTTACCTCTTCTTTTGCTCGATCTAGAAACCCTACTAGCCCGATAATTTTAATTTTCCAAGAGAAGGGGTCGTGATTGTTTCCCCATTTCCCTACGCCAAAAGCGATGACTCTAAGACCCTGCTCAAGAAACAATGTGAAAGCGCCTTCTAACTCTTTCAATTCCTCTTTGTTTTCTACTCTTTCTTTTAAGGATTCGAAAGCCCCCTTAATTAACAGCTCTTCCGTATCGTTTATTTTATTTGCTGTTGCCATTAACATAAGGCGCGTGTCGAAAGAATGCGTCCAGCTGCGAGCATGTCCGTCTCTGATCCCATCGTATCCCTCCACCCACTTAGAAAGAGCTACATCCAAGGGGTCTCCCGACCCGTCATGGGAATCATTACAAAGAGCCGCTATCATTTTCAGTTTTTCTAGCTCTTGAGAATAGACTTCTTTGACAGTCAGCTTCCCTTCCGTGATTGTTCCTGTTTTATCAGAGGCGATAATCGTAACGCTACCTAGTGTTTCAACAGAAGGCAGATAACGGATAAGCGCCTGTCTTTTACTCAAAGCTAAAGCTCCGAGCACCATGACAAGTGTAACCACGATAGGAAGTCCCTCTGGAACTGCTGACACTAATGCGGCTAGCAAAATATACCCAATGTCCATAACAGCTCTTCCCTGAAGATATCCTACGACCCCCAACAAGAAAAAAATCGCAATGAGTAAAACCACGTACCTTCGTGTAAAAAAACTCAGAGCTTTATTGAAAGGTGTCTCTGGAGATGCCTCTTTAGCCTTTTCTGCAATGGAGGCAAGATAAGTTTCTGCACCTGTTTTTGCTACTACTCCGTGTCCAGAACCTCTTACTACAACAGTACCTGCTAAGAGTGTGTTGCCAAGTTCATAAGGGAGGCTATTTTCTGGAAGAATGGTCGTATGATCTTTAATTACAGGAGCAGACTCTCCCGTCATCGGTGATTCATCGATCATGAGGCCTGTACTTTCAGTGAGCCTCACATCGGCTGTTACCACCTCGCCTTCATGGAAAATTACATAATCGCCTGGAACAAGTTCTGAAGAAGCAATAGAAATAAACTTACCATCCCTCATTGCCTGGTTTTTACTTTCCGTCATTTTCTTCAACGCAGCTATTGACGCTTCCGCTTTGAGCTCCTGCCAAAACCCAATCAATCCGTTAACTAAAATAATACAATTGATAACCAGAAAATCTGTCCATTCTCCGATGAGAATGCTCACTAAGGAAGCAGCAAAAAGAATGTAAATAAGACCGCTATTGAATTGTCTTAGAAGAATCTTAAACTTACTGATTTTTTCTTCTGAGGTAGTTGCAAAACTCCGACTGCGTCGGATTTTTGCAAAAATATAAAATTTTAAAAAAGTCACGCCTTGCCCTAAAATGTTGTCTGCGAAAACTAACACAAGGACAAGGCAGTGAACAAATTGCT
>Ga0207952_1000515_pt1 | contig 29433 bp, 24 predicted proteins | sample SubbioR12Aug_8Ca_FD_184831 | JGI IMG/M metagenome (GOLD analysis project Ga0207952, IMG submission 184831) | Serpentinite rock and fluid subsurface biosphere microbial communities from McLaughlin Reserve, California, USA - CR12Aug_8Ca (SPAdes) | ecosystem: Environmental > Terrestrial > Deep... | reverse complement strand
TATGGTTCCATTGGGGTCTACATAATCTGTATTATGGTTTACATTAAAGCCAGCATTCATATTGGCTTTTCTATTGTAGGTAAGTGGTGCATCTAAAACAGTCGTAAATGTTTCTGCACCTGGGGTAACAGTTGCATCTACTTTTAATACAACCATTTTTAATTCTGCTCTATCAACACTTGAATTATCTGGTTTAACACCATCTAACACACCGCCAACATAAATAGCGCCTCTATAGAATTTAACTGCAAAAGGCCTAAAGCTACTGTTACCTTCTGCAACTGGAAATGCATTGTAAGAAACAATTTGAGTTGCAAGTGTAGGAGCAGTGCCATTTACACCAATATCAACTCTCCAAAGTTTGCGATCGTTTAAGTTGATTAAATATAAATAACGACCATCGTCAGAGATTGCCATTCCACCAATTCCTTTTTTTCCTACTTCAGTAAATGCCAATTCATCGTTGTTTGGTTCTCTAATATCAAAATCACCAGGATTAAAATTTCTTCCTGGGATTGATCCAGCATCAAATGCAGGATTTACCGCATTCAGGTTTACAAAACTGGTGGTATTGCTTTTGTTTGTAGTGCTTTTTGCATTGTTGGTTACATAAATTCCGTTCATACCTAAAGGGCCCATAGAAACATGACGCTTCACAAAAGCAGCATAAAAAACCTTATCTGCTTTTCTGTTGTATGCGGTTGCCCATACAGAACCAATTTGTCCCATATCTGCAATAACATTTGCAGCAGCAACACCATCATAGTTGAATGCGAAACTTCCATCTCCGTTCTTTGCATCATACCAGTTACCATTGTCTACTTGATTATTACCATTTGAATATGTAGGAAGTATAATTCTTGCGTTTAAATTGTCGATATAATCCCCTGGGTAGTTTATACCAAAATCTGCAGAAGTTGAAGGCGCAGTAACAAATTGAACACTTGTTTTATTATTAGCACCAAATGGAGCTGTAAAATCAGCTGACTGCCACCCACTGAATTCTAATCTAACTTTAGTGGCAGCAGGAATAATACCCGCAGAAAAACTAAATGCACCATTAATTCCTGATGTAGTTGTACCTAACAACGTACCTGCATTATCATAGGCTTTAATGGTTATGCCAGCAGCACCAGGCTCATTATAAGAAGCAGTGTTGTTCTTGGCGCCATTTGCATTAAAGTCTCTGTAAACAGTTCCACTAACTTGAGCGTTAGAATTAGCAATTATTCCTAATTGAGCCAAAACAACCAATAAAACGTATAAGAGGTAACGTTTTGAGTTGTTTGCCTTTGGGTTAAGAAATGTGTAAATAGCTTCCATATCCAGGTATTTATAAATAAGTTGTAAAAAGCGGATTTATATTAAACTAAAGGTAGATACAAAACCTCTTTTTTATATTCAAAACAGCTTAAAATGGGCGTTAAAAGCCAAATATACCCACCGATTTGTATGTATTTTTCTTCAAATTCATATCATTTTATCTGAATACATTAATAGATTTAATAATTTTAATGATGAAATTCTCACTTTGTTCAATAAAAATCTGGATGGTATTTTTGAATTGTTGGGTGCTATTGAGTCCAAATATTGGATTGGCTCAAAGAGAAATAAAACCCTGCCAAAAAGAACCCGCATTTATTAGAACATTGGGATATGATCCATTATGGACAGCCCTAAGCACATCAGAAAAAACATATATCGGTATAAGTTTAATTGCTTTTGAAAAAAAAACAGGACAAGCGACTCCTACTGCACAAACGCCTAAAATGGAAATTTACCAACACCCGAGTTGGAAAACAGCAGGATATTTATCAACCATAAGTTTTGATCAACAAGGCAATGCATATACAGTTCCTGCACCTTTGATTTCCATGTTATACAATAGAACTGAAAAACTTAATACCATTTATAAAATTGATGCAATCAATGGTGAAATGAATGAGTGGGTCAATTTGCCTTTTACTGCCAAACCGAGTTCGCAAAATCCATATGGTTTATTGGGTATAAATTATGATTGTCAAGATCATTTGTTAGTAGCATCAACAGTTGCAGGTTCAGATCGATATAATGAACGTGGTGTAATTTATTTGATTAATCCAATCAATAAAAAAACAATAGATTCAATAACAAATTTTGATGCAATGGGATTAGGTTTTGGTATAGATGAATCTAGGAGAAAAAGATTGTATTACGGAAGTGTTAGAATTGGGAATATTTTTTCAGTAGTGGTAAATGCAAAAGGTAAAATGGAGAAAAAAACCATTCGTAAAGAGTTAAGTTTAGAAGGTTATGGGCCCAGAGGTGATGATAAGGCAAGGAAAATAAAATTTAGTGGGAACCAACTATTAGTGAGTGGCACTGCATTTAATTATAACTTACAAGCGGCTAGTGAAAAGCCTGAAACCTTGTACACATTTATGTGGTTGGCCAAAGAAAAAAAATGGGGATTAATCAATTATAATTAATCATGCAACAAAAGCAGAAAGTTATTGGGTTGATTATAGCCACCGTTTGTTTAGGTTTCTTTCATATTTATACGGAAAGTAACGCAAGGCAAAACATAATAAAAGCTAAAGTAAACTTAGGTCGTCATCTTTTTTATGATACCAAACTCTCTTATAATTTAACCAAGAGTTGTGTATCATGCCACGACCCTAAAATGGCATTTACAGATGGTTATAGAACTTCTTCTGGAGCTGATGGGTATAATGTAAAGCACAATGCTTTGTCATTAATTAATGTAAAATATAGAACCCAATATACTTGGGCAAACCCTGCAGTGACAAGTTTACAAATGCAGATACAATTTCCTTTCTTTAATGAACATCCAACTGAGTTGGGTTGGAAAGGTCAAGAACAATTAATACTTAATCGTTTTGAAGTTGATGATAAATACCAACAACTTTTTAAAATAGCTTTTCCTGGCCAAAATAAGCCTATCAATACTACTAATATTCAGCAAGCAATTATTGCATTTGAGGAGCAATTGGTTGCTTATAATGCACCTTATGATCAATATCTAAAGGGTAATCAAAAAGCAATGAATGAGCAAGCTATTGCTGGAATGAAATTATTTAGTTCTAATAAATTGAGTTGTATAAAATGTCATTCTTGGGAACAACCATTTAAAAAATATGAGGCTAATTTTAGTGCAGGAATAAGAATTCCTTCTTTAAGAAATGTTATGATTACGGCACCATATATGCATGATGGTTCTCTGGAAAACATAACGGATGTAATTCAATATTATGGCAAAAAACAATCAATAAATTTGACTAATACAGAGCAACAAGCATTAATTGCTTTTTTTAATGCTTTAACAGATACCAGTTATCTTAGCAATAAGGAATTACTTAATCCATTTCAATACCAATAGCATATGCTTAGAATAAAAATATTTTCATTCGTGATGCTGTTAAGTATGTTCCAGACGATAGCTTATGCTCAACAAAAAAAGACAACATCTAAAAAACCAGCAGCTGTTTTCTTAAACGAGTATAGAGCAGGTTTAATGAGTTCTCCCAAAGAAGATACTAATTGGTTTATTGTAGAACGAAAAAAAGAAATCGAACAAATTTTAAAAGATAGTTTACCTGTAAAATGGTTTAAAGAGAATGGGGGAGAGAAGGTATTGCTTGCACAAAAGATTGCCTTAGCAGATCCGTTTTTTACACGTTACTTGTTTGATTTAAAAACCAGGAAACCGCTTTGGAATGAAATTTTTGGGGTGTATCCTGCAAGACCTGGTGATATCAAAAAAGGAATCACTTCATTGCCTGGTGCTTTAATGCGGGTTGAAATGTATAATTATGCTAATAATTTAACCACTATTGGTGTTGTAGATTTGTTTAAGATGAAATTAGTGAGTGCCGATCATTATCCAGATACGCAGCCTGATATACCTCCGTCTTTAATAAAGCTTGCTGAAAGAATTGCTATCAATGCTCCGGAAGTGGAGAAAGCATTAGGCTTTAAACCCAATGCCCAAAAGCCAATTATGAGCAGTACCAAAACTGCATTAAATAGAACCAAGTGTGAACGTTCACAACATTTATGTGTAGCTCCAACATTTGTTCAAGGTAATAGGGCTTTATGGGCAATTGTAGACTTAACCGATAATAGGTTGGTTGGTTTAAGATGGACCAATACCGGTACTGATGCGGCAGTAGTAACAGAACGAAAAATGCAAAATGAAACAGTTGCAGATTGTTATTGCGAGAAAGTAAATACGATTCATAAAAATGGATGGAATATGGATTATTTGCTAACTGCTTCTGATGGATTAAAAATTAGCAATGTTTCTTTCAATGATAAACGAATATTGAATAGTGCCAAATTAGTCGATTGGCATGTCAGCTATTCTGGAACAGATGGATTTGGTTACAGTGATGCGGTTGGTTGTCCTATTTATAGTCAGGCTGCTGTAGTTGCTACTGACCCACCCAAAGTTGCAGAAATAATCGAGGGAGATTCGGTGGTAGGCTTCATGTTAGAGCAAAAATTCTTTTCAGAGTTATGGCCAGGACCATGCAATTACAGTTATTCTCAGCGATATTTTTTTTATAATGATGGAAGGTTTAGAATTACTTGTGCCAGCATTGGGAGGGGGTGTGGAAATAATGGAACTTACAGGCCTGTGTTTAGAATTTCATTTGCCGGGAATGAACAGAATTTTTATGAGTATGCGCAAGAAGGCTGGAAACATTGGACTAAAGAAAACTGGCAATTGCAGAAACCCTCAACCCTTTATGATTCGAGTGGTTATCAATATAAAATTAGTTTAGACAAAGCCAATAGTTATTTTATAGAACCTGGGAAAGGTCAGTTTAATGATGGAGGTAAAGGAGATAATGCCTATTTATACCTTACTAAAAATCACTTAAATAAAGATGAAGGAGAAACTGATTTGGTTACAATCGGTCCATGTTGTAATACCAATCATGAACAAGGTCCCGAAAAATTTATCAATCTTGTTCCAGAAAATACTGCAAATACTGATTTAGTGTTATGGTATGTGCCTCAAATGAAAAATGACGACAGACCTGGATCTAAATATTGCTGGGCGGAAACCTATTACGAAAATGGCGTTTATAAAATAAAAGCTTATCCCTGTTTTGTAGGTCCTATGTTTGTTCCCCAAAAATAACTTATATTGAAGCTGATAATATGGAAAAAAAGATTCAAACAATGATTGCTGATGATCATCCGCTTTTTGTAGAAGGCCTAAAGATGATTTTAAGTAGTAACGATCTTTTGCAGATTGCAGGTATTGCAAATGATGGTAAGCAGCTTTTGTATTTACTTACTCAGCAACCCAATATTGACCTTATATTGTTAGATGTAAATATGCCCAATCTTAATGGGTTAGACACCATTAAATATATTAAACAATCTTTTGGATCTTCCAAAGTGTTAATGCTATCAGCTTATAGTGACGAAAAAGTAGTTGAGCAAGCTAAAAAAGCAGGAGCCGATGGATATATTCTAAAAAACAGTAGTAAGGATGAATTGATGAAAGCAATAATGGATGTTGTGAATGGGAAACCCCATTTCGACTTACAAAATGAACCTAATCAAGAAGACGCTTTCAAAAAAATGGATATTTTTTTACGCAAGTACAATTTAACAAAGCGTGAAAAAGAAATCTTGTTGTATTTGAAACAGACGTATACGAATCAACAAATTGCTGATACGCTTCATTTAAGTATTTATACAGTTGAAACACATAGAAAGAATATAATGCAAAAGCTGCAGTTGAGTTCACCTGCAGCTTTGGTTAAATTTCTAGTTGAATTTAATATTTAATACTAATTCATTATTATTCTATTGGTGCCATATTTAACACCGGCGCCTTCTACACTAATCATATATACACCTGCTGCAGGTTTTGAGTTAAATAGAACAGGCACCACATTATCTCCTTTTACAACTGGTACAATTTTGCTATAAACCGTTTTTCCTGTTGCTGCATCTATAATACGAAGTGTAAGTGAAGCATCAATATCTGAACGGAATGTTGCATTGAATTTGCCACCTGTAGTTGGATTTGGGAAAATATGTATTTTTTGTTGTTTTAAGTTTTCAAGATATTCTTTAGGCTTTTTAGAAAAGAAGATATCGGCAATTGCTGCGTCTATAGTAGTGCTAATTCCAGTTGTATTTTCAAAAGCAAATACAACGGTAGTAATGTCATTTGCATTTATTTTTTCTAAGGGATCTTCTCCTGTAAAATCTGATAGATTAATGGTATAGTCTTTTAATTCTTTACTAATAGGCAATACATAACTGAATTGTTTGGCAAAATTAGTAATGGAGTATTTGACCAAAGTAATCTTTAGGCTTGCACCCTCTCCTTTTGCTTTAAAGCTCATTGTTTTATATTCTCTAAGGTCTTGCATTGCAGCAGCACCTCTTAATAGTTTGTAAGCAGAAATATAACTATCGGTTTTTGCTTTAAACTGGACATCTCTAAAAACAGGATAAGTATCTGCAAAATTTCTAGCTGTGTCGTTGGTGATAGAATAAGATTCAACTACTGTTTTAGTAGAATCATAATCTAAATCCCAACTACCATCACTCATGTAAACTACATCTTGAAGTTTACCGTTGATGTACATTGAAATTAAGCTCTCATGTGTATCATTCATTGGGAAAGAAACATTGGTTTTCCCATTTGGATTTAACGTTAATGGAATAATCCGTTTGGTTTCGAGTTGTGAAAGTTCATTGTATTTTTCCTCAACTTCAAAATAGGCAGTAGTTGCGCTTGTTTCGTTCTCCACCAATAAATTTACTTTAAGTCCGTCTCTGTTGCCATAACGGATATAAGTGCTAGGTAATGCAGTAGGAGGGGCAATGGGCTCCACTGGCATTATGCTAGTTAATTTGTCTAAAACATTTAATGCCATATCAATACATAAGTATGGCGCAACGCCCCATACTTGGTAATTGTACATAGTATCTTCACCAACAAAATCTGCATTTAACCAATTGCTTTGGAAAGAGAAAGTGTTTCTTCCAGCTTTTTTGCCAATAGAAAAACTCATTGAATATTCAATATTGCCATTCTCTTGTTTTAGTTCATATCTGGTGAATACTAAATTTCTCAATTTGAATTGGTCCATATTAAGCAATACTGCCCCTTTTAGCCTATCACAAATTGGCTTAGTATGATCGTAAACGTCGCCTAAAGTTTTAGTAGCAAATGCCACAGCTTTACAAGTATCATTTTCTGTAAAGTCAATTGCTCTAACTTCTACTGCATTGGTAATACCTGGAATATCTGAAGGAGTACTAACAAAAGCAGTATATGCTCCTTCTGGAATTCTATCTGGCATTACATCAGCTAAAGTAAGTTCTCTGTTTAATGAAGTGCTACGAATTTGGTTATGTTGTAAATCCAACTTTTCCATTCGTGCATAATTAACGGGCCCATTAGTACCCTCTTTTAATTTATTCATTACACGCTTAGCAATCTTATTCCCCAAGCCTTTGCTCTCCAAACCTCCTGTATTCCCTGAAAAAGAAACCCCACCATCTTCTGTAAAGATGGGAATAGAGTCCAATTTTTCTGTACACAAAATAGGGTTCACGGTAGCATAAAAAAGTAAATCGTTAAAGTCTTGATCACAATCATTTCTATCTCTTAAGATATCTTCAAAACCTATGACTAATCGATTTGTCATTGTATCTCTAACAATAACCGTATGTTGTTTTAATGAGTCATTGTTTTCAGGATTAAATGCAGGATTAGAGTATACTTTCCAATTCCCTTGCTTTACATCACTACCATCCCAGCCATCTGAAATTAATACAAATCCTATTTCGGTATTAGCGGGAAAATTGCCTAAGTAAACTTTATCTCCAGCTACCAATGATCCACCAAAACCTTCCTTAGATGCATTCGGAAAAATGATGGTAATATCTTTGTTTTTAGGAGCCGTAGTAGGGGGATTCCCTTTTGGGAAAGTATAATACCCCAATGCATTTCTGTAAGAAGCACCTTCGTCTATAAAAGTAATCCATACATCTGATGGACAGTTCACTCCAATAGTTTTTACTCTTTCGTTTGATATTAATAATGGATTGTAAACTGGAACGGGCCTGTATTCGGGAAGAGTGATTTCAATCAATGTTCTAAAAAATGGACTCACGCTGTCTCTAGGTGTAACTAGATAATTGGGCAAGCCACTAGAATTGTAAGTGCCCATATAGGTATAGTTCTGCGCCTGAACCTGCTGGGCACCTGTAAACAGGAACAAAGCAAATAATAGGGATAGGATAGGGCGGTTCATAGCTAAAGAGTTTAATGTAAAATTACTGCATATCATAGCATATGCAGTTCTAATAACGTGCCAAAGCACTAAAAACGTATTAAATACCAACTAATTTGTATGTATTTTTTATGGAAAACTTCATTCGGACACATTGCCTTGGTTTTGTACCTTCGCAGCATCATGGAAATCACCGTAAAAACAGCCCAGCAGTTGCGATTAACTGCAGATGAATTTGAGTTGATAAAGCAAAAAATGGGTCGCACCCCTAATTTTACCGAGCTCTGTGCTTTCAGCGGCATGTGGAGCGAACATTGTAGTTATAAAAATTCCATAAAGTGGCTAAAAACCCTCCCTAGAGATGGGGGTAGAATGTTGGTTGCTGCTGGTGAGGAAAATGCCGGTCTCATGGATATGGGAAATGGTTTTGGGGTTGTATTTAAAATAGAAAGCCACAATCATCCTAGTGCAATTGAACCGTTTCAAGGGGCCGCCACTGGTGTTGGTGGAATCCAACGCGATATTTTCACCATGGGAGCAAGACCAATTGCTTCATTGAATAGTTTACGTTTTGGTAATTTAAAAGATAAAAAAACCCAGCACTTATTGGCAGGTGTGGTTAAAGGAATTGGACATTATGGAAATTGCTTTGGTGTGCCAACAGTAGGTGGTGAAGTCTATTTTGAAGATTGTTATCATACCAATCCATTGGTGAATGCAATGAGTGTGGGAATTATGCAGGCCAATAAGATGGTAAGTGCTACTGCAAAAGGTACGGGCAATCCTGTGATTTATGTGGGTAGTGCTACCGGTAAAGATGGTATTGGTGGAGCAAGCTTTGCAAGTGCTGATATTACCCATGATTCTGTGCAGGAATTGCCTGCGGTTCAAGTTGGTGACCCATTTCAAGAAAAGAAATTATTGGAAGCTTGTTTAGAAGTACTTGAAACAGGAGCCGTTGTAGGAATGCAAGATATGGGTGCAGCAGGTATTATTTGTTCTACCGCTGAAATGAGTGCAAAAGGTGAAGTAGGTATGCATATTGATTTAGAGAAAGTGCCTACCCGCCAACAAAATATGAAAGCTTGGGAGCTCCTATTAAGTGAGAGTCAAGAACGTATGTTAATGGTAGTTGAAAAAGGAAGAGAAGCAGAAGTGGTTGCAGTTTTTGAAAAATGGGATTTAAGTGCTAGCACGATAGGGCATGTAACAGATGATGGCTTATTAAATTTCTACATGAATGGAACCTTAGAAGCCAGCATACCTGCTTATGAATTGGTTTTAGGTGGAGGAGCCCCTCAATATACTAGAGAGTATACTGAGCCTAAATATTTTGAAAAAATAAATGCCTTTGATGCAACTGCTTTAGCAGATATACAAGACCTTAAAGCAACTGCGGAGGCATTGATCACCTTACCTAATATTGCTAGCAAAAGATGGGTTTATACTCAATATGATAGCATGGTTGGAGCTGCTAATACCAGTACCAATAGCCCAAGCGATGCGTCTGTTGTTCTTGCAAAAGGAACAGGTAAAGCATTGGCAATTACGGTTGATTGTAATAGTAAATATGTTTTTGCTAATCCTTATATTGGTGGAATGATTGCAGTGGCTGAAGCTGCAAGAAATATTGTTTGTAGTGGAGGAGAGCCAATTGGTGTTACCAATTGTTTAAATTTTGGTAACCCTTATGATCCTGAAGTTTATTTTCAGTTTGTTCATGCAGTTACAGGTATGGGTGATGCGTGTAAAAAATTCAATACACCTGTTACTGGTGGTAATGTAAGTTTTTACAATCAAAATCCTGATGGTCCTGTTTATCCAACACCAACAATAGGCATGGTGGGGATATTAGATAATATTAGTCAAAAAATGACCATGCATTTTAAAGATGCAGGTGATATAATAGTGTTGATTGGAGCACAGCACAACGATATTGCTTCAAGTGAATACCTACATAAATTAAAAGGGGTACAATATTCTCCCGCTCCATATTTTAATTTGGAAGAAGAATACAATACACAGCAATTGATTAGTAAACTAATCAAAAACAAAAAAATTAAGAGTGCACACGATATTAGTGAAGGTGGCTTAATGATTACATTGTTAGAAAGCGGTTTCAGTGGTGGTAAAGGGTTTAGTGTTCATCCTACTATTGATATAAGACAAGACGCTTATTGGTTTGGTGAAGCGCAAGGAAGGGTAGTTGTTTCGGTTGCAGCAAGTGATTGGGGTGCTGTACATGCCGCTGCTACTGCTGAAGGCATTGCTGTTACTCAATTAGGTACTGTTACTTCAAACGAAGTTGAAGTTGCTGGTAATAGTTGGGGTACAATTGAAGAATGGAAAAATAAATATGATACAGCCATAGAAAAGTTGATAAAATAGCATGAGCAAAGACTTGCATATTATGGTTACTGGCGCAGCTGGCTTTATTGGCAGTTGCATGGTTCAATATTTAAATGAACAGGGCTACCTTAATATTTATTTAGTAGACGATTTTGGTGTTGAAGAAAAAAGAAATAACTGGCAAAACAAACAATTTGTTACCATTATTGAAAGATATAATTTGTTGGATTGGTTGCACCAACACCAACCTAAATTAGATGTGGTAATTCACTTAGGTGCAAGAACCGATACAACTGAATTTGATTATGCAATTCATGAAGAACTAAATTTAGAGTATTCAAAAGATGTTTGGAATTATTGTTGCATCCATTCCATACCACTTATATATGCTTCAAGTGCTGCCACCTATGGTGGAGGAGAGCATGGATATAATGATGATCATGCTATTGTGAGTCAATTAGTACCATTAAATCCATATGGTGTTAGTAAAAATGAATTCGATAAATGGGCATTGCAGCAAAATACGCAACCTCCTTATTGGACAGGGTTAAAGTTCTTCAATGTGTACGGTCCAAATGAGGCGCACAAGAAAAGAATGGCTTCTGTTATTTTCCATTCTTTTAATCAAATTAAGCATACGGGTTTAGTAAAACTATTTAAGAGTCATCAGCCTGCTTTTAAAGATGGAGAACAGCTGCGAGATTTTGTTTATGTAAAAGATGTGGTGGCTGTTATTTTATGGATGATGGAAGAAATGGTACAATCAAAATGGTCTAATACCAATAATGGTTTATTCAATTTGGGAACAGGAAAGGCTAGGACCTTTATAGATTTAGTAAATGCCACTTATGCAGGGATGGATATTGCTCCCAATATTGAATTTATAGACATGCCATTAGACATAAGAGATAAGTACCAATATTTTACAGAGGCCAATATGAAGAAGCTACAAAATGTAGGATACACAAAGTCTTTTTATACTTTAGAAGAAGGAGTAGACGATTATGTTCGACAGTATTTGACGACTAATAAAAATTACTAACTAAAATAAAAAAGAGGTTGCCCAAAAAGGCAGCCTCTTTTTTTGAATGTTGATGTTGTATTATAAACGAGCTTTTAAAAATTCAATGGTTTTTTTGTGCGCATCTTCTGTAGCTTCTTTATTAAATGATGGATTACTTGGGTTAGCAAATCCATGATTGGCTTCATAGCGGTGTAATGTTAATTTTTTACCTGCAGCAGCCATATCTTTTTCAAATGTATTCACTACTTCAGGTGATGGGCTTCTGTCTTGGTTTCCAAAAAATCCAATTACGTCAGATTGAAGTGATTTTAATTTTTCCATGTTATTCTCAGGACGACCATAATACATCACCGTTCCAGCTGCTTGTTTACCAGCTAAAATGCTAGATTGTAAACTCCACATTCCACCAAAGCACCAACCAATTGTAAATATTTTTGCTTTAGTTCCTGCATAAGCCAACGCACCTTTTACAATCGCTTCCAATCTTGGGTTGGTTGCCGCTCTCATTAATTTCATTGCACTATCAGGTGTAGCGGCTACTTTGCCATCATACATGTCTAAGGCGATAACATTTACGTTACCTAATTCTGCCGCCAATTTTTCTGCCTCTTGTTTAATTTGGTCATTTAAACCCCACCATTCTTGAATCACAAAAATCCAGTTATTGGTTGTCTTCTTGCTTTTTATAAAATAGCCAGAAGCTTTATTTCCATCTGGGGCTTCAAAACTGATGGTTTCTCCAGTACCATTGGTTAATTTAAATGGAAGTGGATTTTCGTGCATAGCAGCAAATGCCGGAGTCATAGCTTCGTCTCTAAATTGATCTCGAATGTCTGTATAGCAAGCCAAATAGTCTTCAGCTGACCGTATATTTTGTTTGGTTTCGGTATAACGGAAACCCTGAATGGCAATCAATACCACTACAAATAAGGCGAAAAATCGTAATTGTTTCATATATGATGGTTGTTTAAATAAAGACTTGTTCACTTTTCACTAACAGTTTTTCGTCAGTTTGGTTGAAAATAGCTTCGGTATTTTTCTTATTTCATTTTTTAAGCTAGCTTTGTTTGACCTCCGAACTATATCAGTTCAAATTTCCAGGTCCAAGATTGTTTTTTAATTTATTGCAATAAAAGTATTCATTTTATGGCCAAGTATATTTTTGTTACCGGTGGCGTAACAAGCAGTTTAGGTAAAGGGATTATAGCCGCCTCATTGGCAAAATTATTACAGGCCAGAGGGCTTAAAGTAACCATCCAAAAATTTGATCCTTATATCAATGTAGATCCAGGAACCCTAAACCCTTATGAGCATGGGGAATGTTATGTAACTGAAGATGGTGCAGAAACCGATTTAGATTTAGGCCATTATGAAAGATTCCTTAATATTTACACGTCTCAAGCTAATAACGTTACAACGGGTAGAATTTATCAAACCGTAATTAACAAGGAAAGGGCAGGAGATTTTTTGGGCAAAACCGTACAAGTTGTACCACATATAACCGATGAAATAAAGCATAGAATGCTTTTATTGGGTCAAGACGACCAGTTTGATATTGTGTTAACTGAAATAGGAGGAACAGTAGGCGATATTGAAAGTTTACCATTTATTGAGGCTGTTAGACAATTGCAATGGGAATTGCCAGAAGAAGATGTTATGGTGGTTCATTTGACCTTGATTCCTTATTTAAAAGCAGCAAAAGAATTAAAAACCAAACCCACTCAACACAGTGTGAAAATGTTGAGTGAAACTGGGGTTCATCCTGATATTATTGTATGCAGAACAGAAGAGCCTCTAAACAACGATATCAAAAGAAAGATTGCGCTATTTTGTAATGTAAAACAAGAAGCAGTAATTGAAGCAATGGATGCCAGCACTATTTATGAAGTGCCATTACATATGCTTCGTGAGAAACTAGACATTATTTGTCTTAAAAAATTAAATATTACCAACTTTGCCGAACCCAATTTAAATAATTGGAAAGAGTTTTTAGATAAATTGAAATATCCAAAGAGTAAAGTTACCATTGGCTTAATTGGCAAGTATATTGAATTACAAGATGCTTATAAATCTATTTTAGAAAGCTTTGTTCATGCAGGTGCCATTAATGAAGTAAAAGTACAAGTAGTAAATGTGCACTCAGAGTTTATTACAGACGAAAACGTAGCGGAAAAATTGAATGGATTAGATGGACTATTGGTAGCCCCCGGATTTGGTAATAGGGGAATTGAAGGTAAAATTGTTGCAGTAAAATACGCTCGAGAAAAAGGGTTACCATTCTTTGGCATATGCTTAGGTATGCAAATGGCTGTTATAGAATTTGGAAGAAACGTTTTGGGTTTAAAAGATGCGCACTCAATTGAAATGGATGCTCAATCGGCTCACCCAGTCATTAATATGATGGAGGAGCAGAAGAAAATTACCATGATGGGAGGAACCATGCGATTAGGTGCTTATCCATGTGAAGTAGAAGAAGGTTCATTGGCGCACAAAATCTATGGAACCAAAACTTTTACAGAAAGACATAGACATCGTTATGAATTCAATAATGATTATTTAGAGCAATACCAGGCTGCTGGTATGAAGACCAGCGGAAAAAATCCGGCCACAGGTTTAATTGAAATTATTGAATTACCCAATCATCCATTTTTTATTGGAGTTCAATATCACCCAGAATTAAAAAGTACAGTAGAAAGACCCGCCCCATTATTTGTTGGTTTTATTGATGCTGCAAAAAAGTACAATGAAAACAAGAGTAATTTCAAGTCGTCTAGCAAAAAAGATGCAGTCATTTAATTTGGAAATCTTGATAAAATAAAAATCCCCCCATCCAAAATGGGGGGATTTTTGGTGTTTCATGAAAAAAATGGGGGGATTGGTGAAAAAAATGCCCCTTGTATTCCTGAATTGCCGAATTTGTCCGGAATGAAAAAAGCCATTTTATTCATGTTGTTGCTACTTCCTCCCACTACTTTTTATTTAAAGGGTAATTTGGAAGCAACAGAAACTTTGGCATTTATTCCCACTATTTCGCCCGTAGAAAACCAACCAATTGCAACTGATATAGAGTTGATGCATAGTTTGATTTTGTTGAGTGATAAGGTTGTTGCCAATGTATTTTCGAATGAAACATTTTTGTCTTACGATTCATTAAATGATTTTTTGAAAAAGCATTCTTCATCATTAAATAGTCAAACCTTAAGTATTGCTGTAGCAAAAGGAGCTGATTATATGGATGTAATAAGGGTTGTAGATATGATGGCTAATTCGGCTATAAAAAATTATCAATTGGTACGTTATGAATAAGTGGATCTAATGAATTTTATTTCGGCTTCTTCCACTAATTCAGCTTTTATACTATATGTTCCAGAAGGAAGTAAGTATTTTGCTAGTAAGGGCATTATTTCGATTAAAAGCAATAAAACAATCAATAAATAATACCTAAATGCTACTGCTCTATTCTGTTGTATTAAGTGGTCTAAAGCTTCTATTTGAGTGATGAATCCAGTATTGAGTAATTGGTTAAATGAAGCTTGTTCTTTAGCAATAATGCTATTGATAGATTGAATAGCACTATCTGAATTTTGAATAGTAGCAGTAAACTTTTCTGTTATTGCTTGATAATCATTTGCAGCTTTATCTGCAGCCGCTTTTTTTGCTAAAGCAATATCTTTTAAACCAATTTTTTTAGATCCGCCTGTGCCATCAGTTTCTTCAATAAAACGGTTTCTAGTATTAATCATTTCTTGGTAATACTGATTAATGGTTTCATTGGCTATTTTTTGTTGATTCACCCATTGAGCTCTTTCATACTCATAGCTTTTTATTAGTTCGTTGTTTTTTGTTTTCTTTCTTTTTTCATTATCAATTGAAGCCTGCACTTTTACTTCTTTTTCAAAAAGAAATAGTAATGCAGGTTGTGCCATAAATAGTCCAATGGTAATGGCCAAAAAAAGTCGAAACACAAGTGGTTTCCAACCAAATGAGGTTGATTTTTGAACCCCTTTAATTAAGGCTCGGTCTATAAATAAAATTAATCCGCCCATGAAAACCCCTAATATTAATGCCAACCACCATGCCGAAACAACGGTGCTAAAAAAGTAAGACCATGCCAAGGTGGCAAATCCCCAAGTGCCTAATACCAGCATTCCAATAATGGAATGCCTGTTTCTGTCTACTACCGCATCTTTTACTAACGCGGTTTCGGCGGTACTAAGCCACCATAAGAATTGTTCCCGGCGGTTGGGATGATAATTTTCCTGCATAACTATTTTTTTTAATGGTTAAGGCAGGCACAGGTTGTTTTTTGGTTGGTTGGGGTTGGTTGGTTGGAAAGACAAAGAAAAGGTTTTTTTTGTTAGGCAAACGTTACCTTTGCCGCTCAATAAAAGTTTGTATGAAGACGGACAAAAATACGGTCATTGGTTTTGTGTTGTTGGGTATCCTGATGTTCTTATATTTCTGGTATACCAGTCAGCAGCAAAATGCCATTATTGAAATGAAGAAAAGAGAAGAAGATTCTCTAGCTAAAGTGGCTGCTGCAAGAATGAAATTGGTAGATACTGTAGCTTTAAAAACAGACTCATTAAAAAGAGATTCAGCTGTTAGGGTTGCTGTTGCTGGAAATTTTACAGATGCAGCTGTGGGAAAGGAGCAAGAAACTGCTATAGAGAATGAATTGGTTAAAGTAAGCTTTACTAATAAAGGTGGTCAAATTAAATCGGTAACATTAAAAAATTATAAAGACGCCAATAATCAATTGGTCGTTCTTTCTAATAATAGCAGTATTTCTTATGCAATTAATACTGCACCGGCGCAGTCTGCCACCATTGAAAATTTGTATTTCACTCCAACTGAGCCTATCAAGAATGCCGATGGGTCTCAAATATTGCGTTATACACTTACTGCCGCAAACGGGCAGTCTATTACGCATGAATTTAGCTTGCAGCCTAATAGTTATAAGATTGGTTGGAAATTGGGCATGAATGGAGCAGGGCAGTTATTGACCAATAGTGCACTCAATTTGAATTGGACGGTTGCTACACAGCAAATGGAGCGTACATCTCAGTACGAGCGTCAGGTCTCAAATATTTGTTTTTCTGAAGACAATGAGTTTGATTACATATCATCTAATACAGATCATACTTTTGAAAAGCCTGCGCAATGGGTTGCCGTAGTTCAACAGTTTTTTAATAGTACCCTTATTGCAGACAACTCATTTAATAGTGGAAGTATAAAATGGGCTAGGGCAACAGACTCATCACGAAATTTGGCTACAGCTACTAGTACATTGCAAATTAAAGTTCCTACAGCAGCCAGTATTTCTGTTCCGTTCCATTTTTATGTAGGTCCTAACGAATATGAAATTCTTGCTAAGCAGGCTCCAGAAATGGATAAAATTGTAAATCTGGGCAGAGATATGTATTCGTTTGTGCGTCCAATAAACAAATACATCATTATGAATGTGTTTGATTTCTTTGCATCATTTGTTAAGAATTATGGTTGGGTTATTTTGTTACTGACTTTATTTATAAGACTTGTTACTGCTCCTTTAACTTATAGTAGCTATTTAAGTGGTGCAAAAATGAAAGCCTTACGTCCTGAATTGGATATTTTAAAAAAGAAAATGGGTGATGATCAACAGGGCTTTGCAATGGAGCAAATGAAATTGTTTAGAGAAGCTGGTGTTAATCCTTTAGGTGGATGTATTCCTGCCTTATTACAAATTCCAATATTCTTTGCATTATATAGTTTCTTTAACTCTGAAATTGCATTGCGTGGACAAGCTTTTTTATGGAGCGAAGACTTATCTAGTTTTGATACAATAGCCAATCTTCCATTTACTATTCCTGCATTTGGAAATCATATCAGCTTATTTACTATAACTGCCGTTATTACCAGCTTTTTAATTTCCATCTACAATATGAGTATGACACCTACACAGGACAATCCTGCGTTAAAATACATGCCATACATTTTTCCATTTATGTTGTTATTTATATTTAACAGCTTACCGTCGGCATTAACTTGGTATTATACTGTTTCTAACTTAGTAACTTTATTATTGCAATTTGTAATTCAGAATTATATAATTGATCATGATAAAATTCTAGTGAAAATTGAGGCAAAAAGAAAAGCACCTAAAACCAAAAGTAAATGGCAAGAACGCTATGAACAAATGGTAGAAAGTCAGAAAAAAGTACAGGAGTTAAAAAATAAAACCACTAAAAAATAATTTGTTATGCGCTACTTATTGAACATGGTCTTTTGTTGTTGTTTGGTAAGTAGCGCATCTGCTCAAACCCGCGTAGTGGCTGAATGTACGGTAAATTATGCCATAACCGTAAACAATGAATCTCAAATTGATAAAGATGCTGTTTTACTTTTAAAGCAAAGCGGTAAAACAGTTTACATAAAAGGAAATAATAGTCGGTCCGATTTAATTAGTCCCTCATTTACACAATCACTTATTTATAATAAGGCAAATGGCAACGCAGTAATTTTAAGGGAAATTGGTGCCAATAAATTTTTAACTAAAATTGATGCAGCTAATTGGTTAAAGCAAAATGAAAAGTTTAGTGATATGCTCATTCAGTTTACCGCGGAGAAAAAACAAATTCTTGGGTACGAATGTAAGCATGCGATTATGCAATTAAAAGACGGGAGTACATTTTCTGTTTACTATGCAAGTTCAATAACCCCCTCTGTTAGAGAGTTTGAGTATCAATTTAAAGATATACCTGGATTTGTATTAGAGTATGAAGCAAAAGACGGGTATACCCAAAAAATCACCTACACTGCAACCAAAATAAGTTTCAACCCAGTTTCTGCTGCTAAATTTGAAATACCAACAACCGGATACCGATTATTGAATGAATAATTAATTGCGGGATTCTTGTGGTGTCTTGAACTTAGGCACTTTCACTTTAATCTTGTATGGATAAATATAGGTGGTGTTGCCGTTGTTGTATTGCAACATGCTATTCATATCATTGTTCTGTTGCATCAAACCATTCCCTGTAAGGGTTAATCCCTTGTAATGTAGATTAGATTTGATGGCAGATAATGACAATCCTTTTTTAGAGAAATTATTGAGACTGCGTAAAGTAAACTTGCTGTTTTTAGCTTTGTCGTCAACTATTCCAGTAAATGCAAAAGCAGCAATAGCCAAGTGCAAACTCATAACGAGCATCACCATTGGGGCTTTTTTTGCGGATTTTAGTTGCATTAACATATGGCAAAGGTAGGATATATCCTAAATATTTTAACGAATTATTTTTATTAACAAACGTTAATAAGGGGGTAAAAGTTTGGTTTTCGCCGAAAAAAGTTTAATTATTTGCCTAAATTAGGTAAACCGTCACCCCATGAGCCAGAATCCATACCGCGAAGACAAGGAAGAATTAAGGGAGTTGATCATTCAATATCAACATCTTAAGCATGGAAGAAGCCATCCATTTTTAGAGGAAGATGCTTTTGAGCGGATTATTGATTATTACGATGAAAAGGATGATTTGCCCGAAGCAATGATTGCAGCAGAGCTGGGATTAGAACAGTTTCCTTATTCGGCCAACCTCATGATTAAAAAAGCCGACTTGTTATTGGCGACTAGAAAATACCAAGAAGCTTTAAATTTATTGGAGACAGCTGAATTATTTGATAGTACAGATTTGAATTTATTTATTCTAAAAACAGATGCTTATTTGGCTTTGGATCAACAGGCAAAAGCGGTAGAGTTATTAGAAGCTGCTTTATTGCTTTTTGAAGGCGAAGAACGATTAGACCTGCTTTTTGAGTTAGCCGATGTATATGATGATTATGAAGAGTTTGATAAAGTATTTGATTGTTTAAAATTGATTTTGGAAGAAGATCCAAACAATGAAGAAGCTTTATATAAAATTTGTTTTTGGACAGATTTTACAGGAAGAAACGAGGAGAGTATTAAACTACATCAATCAATCATTGAAGAGCATCCTTTTAGTGAATTAGCTTGGTTTAACTTGGCAGCAGCCTATCAAGGGCTTAAGTTATATGAAAAAGCCATTGATGCATATCAATATGCAGTAGCAATAGACGAAAAATTTGACTATGCTTATCGAAATATGGGTGATGCCTTTTTAAGATTGCGTAAGTACAAAGAAGCAATTGAAGTTTTAGAAAAAGTGCTTGAGCTCAGTAGGCCTGAAGATGTCATTTATGAAGCAATAGGTCATTGCTACCATAGAATGGGCAAATATGCTCAAGCAAGATTTAATTATAAAAAAGCAGTACACTTAAATGCAGGTGACAGTAAGTTGCATTATAAAATTGCAGTTACTTATATGTTAGAAGAGCAATGGCAGGCTGCAGCCAAGCAATTGGAAAATTCAATGAGAATTACTCGCTCAGTTCCGGAATATAATTTGGCTATGGGAGAGTGTATGATGAATTTAGATAGGTATAAAGATGCCATCATTTATTTTGGAACGGTGGTAAAGCATAAGCCTAAATCTGTTGCAGGTTGGGAAGCATTATTACGTTGTTTAATTAAGGCTGAAATGTTTGAAGAAGCCTATAATCAGTGCCAGGCTGCATTGGTTGCAACAGCCGAAAAGCCTTTGTTTTACTTTTATGCAAGTACCATTTTATTTGTTTTAGGTAAATCCAAAGAGGCATTACTTAAATTAGAAACAGCCATGGATAAAGCACCGAAGTTGCTCAAAAAATTCATGGAACTCAATCCCTTTATTTTACAAAATAACCAGGTAGTAGATATCATTGCCCGGTATAAGAAAGGAAAGAAAATATAAATATGTACTTTTGCGCCGATAAATAAGACAGGAATGAATTATAGACTTACACAAATACCAGAAAGAACAAAGCAACCTAGGGCAAATGGATTAACCATGGTTATGGACAAGGGGTTAAGCATTAACCAAGCTAAGGATTTTCTAAGTGTTGCTGGTCCTCACGTAGATATTGTTAAGTTAGGATTCGGAACTTCTTTTGTTACCCCCAATTTAAGAGAAAAATTAGCTGTTTACCGAGAAGCCAATATGCCTGTTTATTTTGGAGGAACTTTGTTTGAAGCCTTCTTAATTAGAAATCAATTTGATGACTATGTAGAAGTTTGTAAAGATTATGGCGTTAGCTATATTGAGGTATCAGATGGTTCAATTACCATTCCACATGCTGAAAAATGTGGCTATATTGAAAAACTTACTCAGCATGCAACGGTATTAAGCGAAGTAGGAAGCAAAGATGCAGCACATATTATTCCACCTTACAAATGGATTGAATTAATGCGAGCTGAATTAGAAGCAGGATCATCTTATGTAATTGCAGAAGCAAGGGAAGCAGGAAATGTCGGTATTTATAGAGGAAGCGGTGAGGTACGCGAAGGGTTGGTTCAAGAGATTTTAACCCAAATTCCTGCCGAAAAAATTATTTGGGAAGCCCCTCAAAAAGCACAACAACTCTATTTTCTTGAGTTGATTGGATGCAATGTAAACTTGGGTAATATTGCACCCAATGAAGTATTGCCTCTTGAAGCAATGCGCATAGGATTAAGAGGAGACACATTTCATCTTTACTTAGATAAAGCTTAATATGCGCTTATTTGGCTTGGTGGGTTATCCCTTAACACACTCTTTTTCTCAAAGTTATTTTACCCAAAAATTTTCATCACTTGGAATAGGGGATGAGTGCTTTTATGAAAATTTCTCCATTCCCGATATAGAAGAGTTGCCTTATTTGCTGATTCAAAAAAAAGGCTTAGATGGCTTTAACATAACCATCCCCTATAAAAAGCAAGTAATTCCTTTCCTTCATCAACTAACACCCGAAGTGGCTGAAATGGGGGCTTGTAATTGTGTTCGCATTCAGCACAAAAAACTAATTGGCTACAATACCGATATCATTGGATTTGAAAATTCCTTAAAACCTTTTTTGCAAAAGAATCATACCCACGCTTTAGTACTGGGTACAGGTGGAGCTGCAGCAGCAGTAGAGTTTGTTTTGCGGAAACTCAATATTTCTTATTTAAATGTTTCAAGAAATACAGATAATCAGTCAATCCAATATGGAGAATTAAATAAAGAAGTACTTGCACAATACCAACTCATCATTAATACTAGTCCAGTGGGTCAATACCCCAATGTTGATGCCTCACCACTTATTCCTTATGAATTTCTGGGTCCAAAGCATCATTTGTACGACTTGATTTATAATCCAACTGAAACCCGGTTTTTGCAAAAAGGAAAAGAACAAGGTGCTTCTGTGCAAAATGGATATGAGATGTTGGTAATGCAAGCAGAAGAAAGCTGGAGAATCTGGAACCTTTAATTAACTCAATTGCTGAATAATATTTTCGGTAAGTGAAACTTTCTTTTTTGTGGAATAGTCGTATAACATCATTCCGGTTTTAGCACGAACAGCTAAATGAGCCTCACTATTTTGTAAAACTGTAATTCGATAGTAAATATCAAAACCAAGTTTGTCAAAATCAGTTGCTACAAGGGCAATTTCAATAGCGTCTTTATGATTCAATTCTTTTTTGTATTCAATCATTGCATCGGCCATAATTAAGCCAAATGATTCAACACTTAATTCTGCATATCCCCTAGATTGTAAAAATTGTTGCCTAGCTTCTTGCAGTAAAGATAATATGGTGTCGTTACCTACATGACCTCCGTAATTTAAATCGGTTACCCGAATTTGCATTTGAGTGGTAAAGCTAAACTGTTCTGGAAGTTGAATTTTAATTCGATTCATGGCTGTTCATTTACTCAAATGATTTACAACTAATATTGCTTTGTTTGGTTTAAAAGGAAATCAAGGAGCTTACTCATTGCTTTTTTGCGATGACTGTATTGGTTTTTTTCGTCCATAGTCATTTCTGCGAAACACTTATTAGCCCCATCGGGAACAAAAATAGGGTCATAGCCAAATCCCTCCGTACCCTTTTGTTCAGACATGATTTTCCCTTTACAAATTCCTTCGAACAAGAATTCTTGTTCATCCCAAATAAGAGAAATAACGGTTCTAAACTGAGCAGCTTTGTTTTCTTTATTCAATAATTTATGAAGTACTAAGTCAATATTGGCTTGGAAATTTCTTTCATCGCCAGCATAACGAGCACTTTTAACACCTGGTTCACCATTTAATGCAGCAATTTCTAATCCAGTGTCTTCGCTGAAACAATTCTTCTTGGTTAATGCATGTATAACCCTAGATTTCTCGCTGGCATTGGCTTCCAAGGTATCGTGTGGCTCAGGAATATCAATGTCAATGCCTGCGTCGGCAAGTGATAGAACCGTTAACAGATTGCCAGTAACTGCTTTTATTTCTTTTACTTTATTTGCATTGTTGGTAGCAAAAATGATTTCAACTGTGGCCATTGATTAAAGGTTAAAAAGTGATTTAAGGCTTACCCAAAGTTTAGTCTTTTCTAATTTGGCATCCCCACTATCACCATAATATTGCAAAAGAGATGGAGCCATTAAAAAAGTACACCCACCATACTGTTGAACCTGATAATTAGGAACGGTGAAAGGAAGTTTTATCATTGCTGCACTAACATTGAACAGTAAACAGCTAGAAGGATTTAGTTCTTGTTTAATTTCGGCAAAATTAGCCAGGTAACGAGCAATATTTATGACTGCCACATCTCCCATATTCAATTTGCAAGCGCCTAAAATCTTTGTTAAAAAGTCTAAACTTTCCTCGTTTAAAAAAGCCGCTTCCGGTTCATGCACTAATATGACAATATTTTTACCATTATTGCCCAAAAACCATTTTTCGGGACGTTCTTTTGCAGGTTCTGAATAAATGGGAGGGGCTATTGCCACAGCTTTTGGGGCAAAAATGGGCATGGGCTTTTCAGCCGATTCAACTATAACCAAATTACTCGGAAAAAGGTTAGCTAATACAAAATGGGGTAGTTGTTCAGGCATTTTTTGGTCCATTTAAAATATTAACAGTTGTTAGTTTTTAATTTTTTTGTTTCTTTGCGCCAAATATAAAACTATGAACGCAGTACTTGATATAAACATTACCAAGGCTAACAAATCTAAATTAGATACCATTAGCCTAGAGAATATCCCCTTTGGAAGAGTATTTACCGATCATATGTTGGTTGCTGAATACAGCAATGGAGTATGGAAAAATGTGGAAATTAAACCATACCAGCCCCTGAACATGGACCCATCATTAGCAGCACTGCATTATGGCCAATCTATTTTTGAAGGGATTAAAGCCTATAGAAACGAAGAAGGTAAAGCGGCTATATTTAGACCCTACGAAAATTTTAAGCGTTTTAATATATCGGCTACTAGAATGCAAATGCCAACTGTTCCAGAAGAAATCTTTATAGATGGAATGCGTGAGTTAATCAATCTTGATCGTAATTGGATTCCTACCATGCCAGATCATTCATTGTATATTAGACCATTCATGTTTGCTACAGATGCAGTGCTTGGTGTTAAACCTTCTGATTCTTATAAGTTCATGATCATACTTAGCCCAACTGGTCCTTATTTCAGTACACCAATGCGCATATATGTTGAAGAGAAATATACACGTGCAGTAACTGGTGGTGTTGGGTACTCTAAGAATGCCGGAAATTATGGATCAAGCATGTATCCCACTCAGTTAGCCAAAGAAATGGGATATGATCAAGTGTTATGGACAGATGCCAATGAACACAAATATTTACAAGAAGTGGGAATGATGAATGTGTTTTTCATCATCGGTAACCAAGCAATAACTCCATCATTAGAAGAAGGAACAATTTTGGCAGGTATAACAAGAATGAGTTCGTTAACCTTATTGGCAGAGATGGGTCTTGAAGTAGTAGAAAAAAAGATTTCAATTGACGAGCTAATGGCAGCTTACAAAGCAGGACAATTACGTGAAGTTTTTGGAGCTGGAACAGCAGCAACTATTTCTTTAATTAAGGAATTGCGATACAAAGATGAATCTATGTTCTTTGACACTGATAGTTGGACTGTTGCCCCAGAATTAAAGAAAAGGCTAAATGATATTCGTCAGGGAAAGTCTGAAGATACACACGGTTGGATGCTCTCTATTTAATGTTCAATTATTGAACCTATTCATACATTAAAACCTCGTCCCAATTTTGAGACGAGGTTTTTTCATTAATTATATTCAGTGTTTTTTTTGATACCAGAAAGTTCTACTGTTTAATAAAAGGAATGTTTTGTTGGTTGGATCCGCTGATTACTTGAATATAATATTGGCCATTGCTAATATCGCCTATTGGAATACTCACTAATCCTTGTTGCATGCTACCCACTTGAATCGTTTTGATAAGGGTTCCAGATAAATGATATAATCTAATTGAACTATTAGCAGTAACTGCAGATTTGAAAATTACTTTTAGTGCTGTTTTTGCTGGATTGGGATAAATTTTAACGGTTAGCAAATTCACTAATGGGCTGCTGGCTTTGGGAATAAATTTACCAATATAAAAACGATTGGTTGCTTTACTTAAAGTATCACTAGTGATGCTAAATAGATAACTGCTGTCTTTAACCAAACTCAATGTTTTATTGGTATAATTATCGTATAAAACCAGTTTAAAATTGGTTGGCATGAATGCATCAAATAGCTGAAAACGATAGTTGCCCTCTGCTGCATTTTTTATTTCAATTGGAATAATAGTTTGTTCTTGAAAAATTCTACTGTCAATGGCAAGTTTTATACTATCAGCAATTTTACTAAACATATTTATTCCAGGATTCATCAGCTTGATGGCATCGAGTGAATCTTTACCATTTCTAGCTCCTGATTGTTCTCTAATGATCAATCGATCATGTAGGGTTTGGTTGCTCAATAAATCAATGGTGGAAAAGTATCCAAACTGTTCTTGGTAATCTTCTGATAATCCTTTGTTCCATTCTGTAGATTTAGATGCTTCCGAAATGGTAACTTCATTAGCAGCTGAACTATCCGTTAAAAGAATATAAGCTTCAAATGGATTGAGTATATGCTTTTGTGTAAAGGGAAGTGTCATATAACCGCCTGAATTTCCTAATAATGGATTCCAGATATATTTATATGAACTCACTTTTGCAGATCTATTCAGGGTTCCTGTGTTAATTGGGCTTAAATAAGGATTTGCTATAATATTAAAACCATTCCCTATTTTATTTAATGCAATTTGGTGAGTTCCTAGTTGAATACTGCCACTTAAATAGTTTGGCCATAAATTATTTATTTGATTAGGTAAAATAGTCCATTTGATCCCTTGGTATTTTTTCCATTCATTGGTTATACTATCTGCATTAAAATCAACGGATTGCCATCCATTTTCTATGGAGTTGCTATTGGTATTTAATAATGGATGATTGTAAAAAATGCGGGGTTTATTTGTCCAATTATTGAATGAAAGCGATTGATTAAATGGATGACCTACTAAATAATTTCCTGCCGCTTTTTGAATCAGCATATTCTTTGCATGAACCTTGCCAATTATTTGGGTTCCATCAGCTGAAGCAGCAATAGCAGCCATTTCAGCTAAATATAACTGGTCATTGGTTGTTAAATTTCCAGCTGATAATTGCAGGCTACTTTCAATTATTAACGGATGAGTAATTTGTGCGCCAGCACTGTTATTTAAGACTAGTTGTTGAATGCGCTGCTCTTTAAATAAACTACCATCAATCAATTGATTTTCATTTCCATTCAATTCCAATATGGCTTTAGTTGCATCAATTGATAATGAATCTCCGCGCATAATGCCCATTATTTTTAAAGTTCCAGTAATCTTTAATTTAGCACCAGTTAACAGATGAAGTTGTTTGATATTTTGAACGCCAGAAAGGATAGGCTGAAATGCAGCATTGGCTGTAATTGTTATAGTAGCACTATCATTCGGTAAGGCTGTATTACACCAGTTTTGTGGATTTTGCCAACTGCTGTCTGTATTTCCTAACCAGCTTGTAGACTGCAGGAATATTTTTTTATCCGCATTTGTTGTACCATTTGATACTCTTACCAATATGCTATCTTTTATTGATGACTCTTGAGCCTGAACCTTCCATTTTATAGGGCTGGTATTGGAACCGTCATACACAGTGGTATAGTTTTGCAAATTGCTGAACCAATTGGTTGGTGCCTGAATTAATTGCCAATTTAATTCCTCCCCCAGAACCGAACTGTCTATAGCCAGCAAAGCGCTTATATCAATGCTGTCTCTGTTATTGCATTGTGTTAACAAAGTATCAGAAGGGAATCTAAATTGAATAGTGCTACCATCTACTTTTATATGTTGAATGTTTGTAGACAACAAATTTATATTTGCAAGATTTTCTGCTTGGTCTTTTATTTTTAGTTGAGAGGGATTGAAATTGTTGGCTATGCTAATTCCATCCATATCTTTTTCTCCTTTCTGAATAATATAATTGAACATTAGTTGATTACTATTATTGCCATTTGCATAAGTTGCTTGTCTATTATTGCTGCCAATAATGATAGGTAAATAGTTGATTGGAGAGCTGGTATCTAAATGAACTGATTCGCTAAATAAAAGTTTCAGTTGTAAAGTATCACCTTCTTTTAACAAGCTATCATTAGGAGAACTGAAGCCAATCTGAAGAGGTTTAACTTTATCAATTAATTGTGTGTCGATACTAAAAAAGGGGAGACCCATTAATCCAGGAATTAGGTTGTTGTTGTTGTTGATTCCTAAAACCATTTTTCCTTCACCAACGCCTGTGTATACATTAATCAAGTATTCATTACCAGTTCCTGAAATACTGCTTATTGCAGCATTACTTAATCCCTCAGTAATTAAGGCAAAATTATTGGTGCTTAACCCACTAATATCTCCACCTGCCTTAAAACTGTATTGAATCGTGTCTGCATTGCTTAACAAAGGTGCTAGAGAATACAAGCTGTCAATGCTCACGGTTTGGTTACTGGTATCATAATCGGCACTGAAACTAAAATTATCTATCGCCACTAAATCATCACTACCTGTTTCGTCTACATCATCCCATCTTAATACTAATTGTTCTCCATTTTTCCAATCAACGCCAGTTATAGTGAATTGAATATTGGTTTGATTTTCAGGGCTATTCCCATTTAAACTTCCAGCTCCAACTGAAAATTGAATGGATGAAAAATTCATTGCACTATGATTCAATAAATTGGGTTGATCAATGCTGTTCATTGTGCCAGTAGCATATTTTCCCATCCAAGTATTTACATTCCCAGACCCTCCTTTTCTCCATTGCTCTGCTGAGAAAGAACCACTAATTTTATTAAGACTTCCACCTGTTTGGTTGGTTAGAATAATGCCAAATGCATAAACACCTGAACCTGCAGCTAAAGATCCCAATGCTCTATCAGTACTACCACTAGTGCCCACGCTGTATATTCCACTTGATGTTGCTGTTCCAGCTCCTTGCATAAAAACAGCATTTGTGCCAGTACCTGACTTATGCATGAATTCCCAACCGTTTATTCCTGCTATCAAAAAAGGAGATTGAGTAAAAGAATGAGGTCCTTTGCCAGTTAACGTAAATGATCCCCCATTGGGTAAATCATTAAAATTTTGTAGGTAAACCGATTTTTTTTCAGAATAAATTACTGGGCTACCTGATTGTGCATAAACAGTTGAATCCAACGCTTGAAAAAGCAGTAGTAAAAGGATAATAGATGGCCTCATGGCGGAATAGGGGGGTATGCGGGGCTACTTTGTAAAGCAACAAACTGTTGATGAAACCAACAATAGGGGGACAAAAATTGGGCTAAAACCCTTTTTTTGCCCGTAGAAATACTTTTTTTTTGAAAACATTTTGGATTCTCATTTGGAGCCATTACCTTTGCCGTCCGAAATTTTAAATGGTTTATAATGCCTACAATACAACAATTAGTTAGAAAAGGCCGCGAAATAATCAGGGCTAAGAGTAAGTCAAGAGCTTTGGATGCTTGTCCTCAGCGTCGTGGCGTATGTACCCGTGTATATACTACCACTCCAAAAAAACCAAACTCTGCTTTGCGTAAAGTAGCGAAAGTGCGTTTGACCAATAAAGTAGAGGTGATTGCCTATATTCCAGGTGAAGGCCACAACTTACAGGAGCACTCTATCGTATTAATCCGTGGTGGTCGTGTAAAAGACTTACCAGGGGTTCGTTACCATATTGTACGTGGTAGCTTAGATACTGCCGGTGTTAAAGACCGTAAGCAGAGCCGTTCTAAGTATGGTACAAAGAAGGAAAAAGCTAAAAAATAGTTCTATTCATAACTGCGACTGAGTAAAGTTTTAATACTTGAAGAAGATCAGTCTCTTTAAAAATTAAATCATGCGTAAAGCACAAGCGAAAAAATTACCCTTAGCACCAGACGGTCGTTTCAACGATAAGTTGGTTACCCGTTTCATCAACAACTTGATGTGGGATGGTAAAAAAAGTACTGCAATCAATATCTTTTATGATGCAGTAGACAAAATAACAAAAGTTACTGGCGAAGACGGTTACGAAGTGTGGAAGAAAGCAATTGCGAATGTAACTCCTGCTGTTGAAGTAAGAAGCCGTAGAATTGGTGGTGCAACTTTCCAAATTCCTGCTGAAGTTCGCCCTGATCGTAAAATCTCTTTAAGCATGAAGTGGTTAATCCGCTACAGCCGCGAAAGAAACGGTCGTACCATGGCTGATAAATTATCAAATGAAATTATGTCTGCTGCAAAAGGTGAAGGTGCTGCATTCAAGAAAAAAGAAGATACACACCGTATGGCTGAGGCTAACAAAGCCTTCTCTCACTTTAAAGTGTAATTTCTCA
>Ga0207952_1000514_pt1 | contig 29451 bp, 28 predicted proteins | sample SubbioR12Aug_8Ca_FD_184831 | JGI IMG/M metagenome (GOLD analysis project Ga0207952, IMG submission 184831) | Serpentinite rock and fluid subsurface biosphere microbial communities from McLaughlin Reserve, California, USA - CR12Aug_8Ca (SPAdes) | ecosystem: Environmental > Terrestrial > Deep... | reverse complement strand
TGGCTCTTGCCAGCCGGTCCTTTGCGTGAGCCTGTGGAAAGACGGCGTGATTTTACTATCTGCAATCTGGCAGCGCTGGATGCAGCTTTGCCAGACATGATGCCGGCAGATACCGTGCGCATGTATTTGCAGCCTGGTCAGGCATATCGTTTGTCTGACCGTGCGCAATGCAAACCTGTGGTGCAACTCTCTGGGCAGCGCTTGCTGGCAGCCGCAGGCATTGGCAACCCACAACGATTTTTCAATATGCTGGCAATGCAGGGTTTGCAATGCCAGACCAAAGCTTTTCCTGATCATCACGCCTTTGATTCAAAGAGTTTTGAGGGCATGGATGCCGATTGCATCCTGATTACTGAAAAGGATGCAGTAAAATGTAGGCAAATCCCGGCTTTACTGGACGACGCCCGCATTTGGGTGGTGCCCGTCGAAGCTCAACTTGATGCAGCTTTTGCGGCATCCCTGATACAAATGATTTCGGAGAAAAAGCATGGACGCACGTCTGCTTGATGTGTTGGTTTGCCCTTTGTGCAAAGGACAATTGGTCTACCAAAAAGCCAATCAGGAATTGATTTGCTATGGCGATAAACTGGCTTACCAGATACGCGATGATATTCCCATTATGTGGGCAGATCAGGCGCGCGCGCTGACTTCTGAAGAAATTGACGCCAGACCCAAGGCTTAACGTTTTATGAGTTTTATTGCCATCATTCCGGCCCGGCTGGCTTCCAGTCGTTTGCCGAATAAACCCCTGGCAGACATAGGCGGCAAACCTATGGTAGTGCGCACGGCGGAGCAGGCCTTATTGTCCGGTGCCAGTGCCATCATGGTTGCCACTGATCATGCCGATATCATCGCTGCCTGCAAGGCCCACGGCGTGCCAGTATGCATGACGCGGGCTGATCATCCATCTGGTACTGACCGTATTGCTGAGGTTGCCGCCAGCATGAATTTGGCAGACGACGCCGTCATCGTCAATGTACAGGGGGATGAGCCCCTGATAGATCCGGCTCTGATCGCCGCAACAGCGGCCCTGGTAAATGCTGATGTGCCTATGGCGACTGCAGCTCATCCCATCCATGTGCTTGAAGATGGTTTTAATCCCAATGTCGTCAAAGTGGTATTGGATAAACATAGTCGTGCCCTGTATTTTTCGCGTGCCACAATACCCTGGCACAGAGATGGATTTGCCGTCAGCCGCGAACAGTTTCCGCCAGCGTATGCGCCTTTGCGCCACATCGGTTTGTATGCCTACCGCAACGATTTCCTGAAAAAATATCCACAGCTCGCTGTTTCTCCATTGGAACAAATTGAGGCACTGGAACAGTTGCGGGTTTTATGGCATGGCTATGCTATCGCAGTTCATGTGACTGCTTCCAGCCCCGCGCCGGGCGTTGATACTGGGGAAGATCTGGAACGTGTCCGGCAATTTTTTATAAATAAGAAATAAAAAAACGGGCAAATCTCCAAGTTTTCGTGGCAAAGCATCAAGAAATGCGAAAATTGTGGTAAGTTTCGTGAAAAGAAACTGTGTTATCAAGCTAAAAGAAGAAAAGCAAAAAAGAGCCGTGCCTGCAATGAAACAATGCTTGGCATGATTTGATAATACAAACAGAAAAAATTCAAACTCGTCTTAGGAAATTTAACATGCGTCTTATTTTGTTGGGAGCGCCGGGTGCCGGCAAGGGTACACAAGCCACTTATATCAAAGAAAAATACAATATTCCTCAAATCTCTACTGGTGATATGTTACGTGCTGCTATTGCTGCGGGCACGTCTTTGGGTCTGGAAGCAAAAAAAGTCATGGACACTGGTGGACTGGTATCAGATGACATCATCATCGGTCTGGTCAAAGACAGGCTGACACAGCCTGATTGTGCCAATGGTTATTTGTTCGACGGTTTCCCGCGCACCACGCCACAAGCTGATGCGATGAAAGATGCTGGCGTAACGATAGACTATGTACTTGAAATCAATGTGCCTGACGAAGCGATTATTGACCGTATGAGTGGCCGTCGTGTTCACCCGGGTTCTGGTCGTACTTACCACGTCAAATTCAATCCGCCAAAAGTTGAAGGCAAGGATGATGTGACTGGTGAAGAACTGGTGCAACGCCCTGACGACAAGGAAGAAACCGTCAAGAAGCGTTTGTCCGTGTACCACGAACAAACCGAAATACTGCTGACTTATTATGGCGACTGGGCCAAGTCTGGCAAGCCAGGTGCACCCAAGTATCGCAAGATAGCTGGCGTTGGACCGGTAGAGTCCATCCGCGACAGCGCATTTGCGGCGCTGTCCGAATAAGTAAGTAAAAAGCGGACTGTACTGTCCGCTTTTTTTATCGCTATCAAGTTACCAAGCTAGCAAGTACGGCTAAGCCCCAGCCAGATTTCTCCAAAAATATGGGCTACGTAAAAGTTTCGCAGTGTGCAGGAATCATTTTTGTCATTTGATGCAAGGCAGTCTGGTATCAAAGTCTGGAAAATGAAGAATTGTCGTTGTTTCACTTTGTCGTTAAAAAAATGCATGTGCCCACAAGGCCAACATGCCTATAACATTGGAGGAGTCAACATGACAGCAAGTCTTTGGTTTGTCATTGCATGTGGAGTCATAGCCGTACTATATGGTTTGATATCGCGTAGCTGGATCCTGAAACAGGATGCTGGCAATGCGCGTATGCAGGAAATTGCCGCAGCCATTCAACAAGGCGCTGCCGCTTATCTGGCGCGACAGTACCGTACCATTGCCATCGTTGGCGTGGTGCTATTCATTGTCGTGGCCGCAATCCCTGGCCTGGGTTTGATCACTGCCATCGGTTTCCTGATCGGTGCGGTTCTGTCTGGTGCCTGCGGATTTATCGGCATGAATGTCTCGGTCAGGGCCAACGTCAGGACTGCACAGGCAGCAACCAAGGGCATGAATGAAGCGCTCGACGTGGCCTTTCGTGGCGGTGCTATTACCGGCATGCTGGTGGTGGGCCTGGGTTTGCTGGGTGTGACTATCTTTTACTGGGTGCTGGTTTGCAATTCCGCTGGCGGCACGCTGACACAGCATGATGTCATCAAGCCCCTTATCGGTCTGGCCTTTGGTGCATCGCTGATTTCCATCTTCGCCCGTCTTGGCGGCGGCATCTTTACCAAGGGGGCTGACGTGGGTGCCGATCTGGTCGGTAAAGTTGAAGCGGGTATCCCTGAAGATGATCCGCGCAACCCGGCCGTGATTGCCGACAATGTCGGTGACAATGTGGGCGATTGCGCAGGCATGGCCGCTGACTTGTTTGAAACCTATGTCGTGACCCTGATTGCCACGATGTTGCTGGGTGCGCTGGTGATCACCAGCGATGTCACTGCTGCCATTGTTTATCCCTTGTTGCTGGGTGCAGTTTCTATCCTGGCTTCCATCGTTGGCTGCTCCATGGTGAAAGCCAAGCCAGGCAAAAAAATCATGTCTGCCCTGTACACGGGTTTGTGGTGGGCTGCCGGTTTGTCGCTGATAGGGTTTGCCGTCGTGACCTGGCAAGTCTGGCCTGATGAAGCCATGCGCATGAAGATGATGGGTTCAGCCTTGGTCGGTATCGTGCTGACTGGCCTCATGGTCTACATCACTGAATATTACACAGGCACGGACTTCAAGCCTGTACAGCATGTGGCGCAGGCTTCAACTACTGGTCATGGCACCAATATCATTGCGGGTCTTGGTGTGTCGATGAAATCGACGGCCTGGCCAGTGCTGGCTGTATGTGCTTCGATACTGGTTTCATACAATCTTGCAGGCTTGTATGGCATCGCTATTGCAGCAACAGCCATGCTGTCGATGGCAGGTATTATCGTGGCGCTCGATGCTTACGGACCTATTACTGACAATGCCGGTGGCATTGCCGAGATGTCGGAAATGCCAGCTTCTGTGCGTGCCATTACTGATCCTCTTGATGCGGTTGGTAACACTACCAAGGCAGTCACCAAGGGCTATGCGATAGGCTCAGCCGGTTTGGCTGCGCTGGTGCTGTTTGCCGATTACACCCATGCGCTGGATTCTGTTGGCAAGAGTACTTCGTTTGACTTGTCCAATCCACAAGTCATCGTCGGCCTGTTCATCGGCGGCCTGATTCCTTACTTGTTTGGTGCGATGGCGATGGAAGCTGTGGGCCGTGCTGCCGGTGCCGTGGTGGTTGAGGTGCGCCGCCAGTTCAAGGAAATCAAGGGCATCATGGATGGCACAGGCAAGCCTGAGTATGACAAGGCTGTCGATATGCTGACGACATCTGCCATTAAGGAAATGATTATTCCATCGCTCCTGCCTGTCATCGTGCCTATACTGGTTGGCATGTTGCTGGGACCAGCTGCCCTGGGTGGTTTGTTGATGGGAACTATCGTGACTGGTTTGTTTGTCGCCATTTCCATGACTACCGGTGGTGGTGCATGGGACAATGCCAAGAAATATATAGAAGATGGTCACTTTGGTGGCAAGGGCTCGGATGCGCACAAGGCTGCCGTGACGGGTGACACTGTTGGTGATCCCTACAAGGACACGGCCGGCCCCGCAGTCAATCCACTCATCAAGATCATCAATATCGTAGCGCTGTTGCTGGTGCCCTTGCTGCCAGCAGCAGGCCCGACGAACGCAGCGGGTAGTCATCTCAGTCAGCCTGTGCAGACTGCAGCTCCGGCAGCATCGGCATCTTCTGCATCGGCCAAGCTTGCAGCGCCTGTCGCATCTCCAGCATCAAGTCCGGCAGAGGTGCCACCGCCTCCAGCCATGGCTGATCCGGCATCGGCCAGCAAATAAGCAGCAGCCTGTTTGATAGAAAGTCGTGGAAAAGTGGCAGCGAATATATATCGCTGCCACTTTTTTATTTTTGCCCGGAGAAGAATATTCGTTACAATAGACGGATGTGACGTTTACGTAAACGTCATAGCGTAATGGTGTAATGACGTAGTGCTGGGTGCAGGTAATGCTACCCTCACAATCCCATTAATGTGCTCATAGACAATAGCTTGGAGAGACAAACATGCAAATTCAAAATCACGTATTTATTATTACTGGTGGCGCTTCCGGTCTGGGCGCAGCTACTGCAAGAATGGTCGTTGCCAATGGTGGTAAGGTCGTGCTGGCAGATGTGCAGGTAGAGGCAGGCGAGGCGCTGGCCGCCGAGCTGGGCGGCAAGTTTGTCAAATGCGATGTGACTTCCGAGGCCGATGGCAAATCAGTCGTCGAGGCAGCAGCTACTCTGGGTACTCTGCGCGGCCTGGTCAATTGCGCCGGCGTTGCTCCTGCCATCAAGACCGTCGGTAAAGATGGCCCGCATCCGCTGGACGTTTTCCAGCGCGTGGTCAACATCAATCTTATCGGCACTTTCAACATGTGCCGTCTGGCAGCAGATGCCATGGGCAAGGCAGAAGCTGCGGAACATGGTGAACGCGGCGTCATCATCAATACCGCATCCGTTGCTGCTTATGATGGCCAGATCGGTCAGGCAGCTTATGCTTCTTCCAAGGCAGCAGTTGTTGGCCTGACTTTGCCTATGGCACGTGATCTGTCACGCAGTGGCATCCGCGTCATGACGATTGCGCCTGGCATTTTTGAAACACCTATGCTGCTGGGCATGCCGCAAGAAGTGCAGGATGCTTTGGGCAAGATGGTGCCGTTTCCTCCTCGCCTTGGCAAACCGGATGAATATGCGAATCTGGCCAAGGCGATTATTGAGAATGTGATGTTGAATGGTGAAACAATCCGCTTGGACGGAGCCATACGCATGCAACCCAAATAGTAAGTGCTGATAAAGCTACTGCGCGGCGCGATTTTTGGTCGGCGATGCTCATCGTACTAAAGTACGATTGCGCTTCTCAACCAAAACTAGCGTCGCTCGCTACGCTTTCTCAGCACTTACGCGCCTCAGTGTACTGTCAGAAAAAACAATTACATTTCAGTACTGTATAAGTATGGTTGTTGTATTTGCAGAGCACGAATCTTTCACTGTGCCGTGCAGCATGACAAATTGCTAGGGGGCTACTACACTAGGGCAAATCTGGATTTGCCCTTTTTTTATGCCTACACAAACGAGTAATAATGCGGGAACAGGATTGATCTTGACTGGTGGTGGGGCGCGCGCGGCCTATCAGGTTGGGGTGCTTCATGAAATCTCGGCAATACTGGTGGAATCTGGCTGGCATCCTGCCAGTAATCCTTTTGGCATTATCTGCGGCACTTCGGCTGGGGCGATCAATGCCACCTCGCTCGCTTGTGGGGCCGATAATTTTGCTGATGCAGTCGGGCGCATGCTGCATATCTGGGAAAATTTCGAGGCGGCGCAAGTGTACCGGGCGGATTCGCTGGGTGTCATGCGTACTGGCGCACGCTGGCTTACTCTATGGTCATTTGGCTGGTTGCTGAATAAATGGCGCAAGGCACCGCCGAATTCCCTGCTTGATAATTCTCCGCTGGAAGCATTGTTGACCCGCATGCTGGACTTGAGTAGCCTGGATGCAGCATTCAGTAATGGCAGCCTGCATGCCCTGGCGGTCACGGCATCTTCTTATACTGCTGGCCAGCATCTGACCTTTTACCAGACCCTGGCGGATATTGAACCCTGGGTCAGGAGCCAGCGCCTGGCGCAGCGTGATTTTATTGGTGTCCAGCATTTGCTGGCGTCCGCCGCCATCCCTTTTATCTTTCCGGCCGTGCCGCTGAACTGGGGCGGGCGTATGGAGTATTGCGGTGATGGTTCCATGCGACAGCTCGCTCCCATCTCGCCAGCCATTCATCTGGGAGCACAAAAGGTCTTGATCGTCGGTGCAGGGCGCTTGACCGAGCCACCCAGCGTCAATACCGAGACGGCAAGATACCCCAGCCTGGCGCAAATTGCCGGTCATGCCTTGTCCAGCATTTTCCTTGACAGCCTGGCTGTGGATATAGAGAGGCTGATGCGCATCAACAAGACCCTGTCCATGTTGCCTCCAGAGCTGCTGGAAAAAACACCATTGCGGCCAGTGGACCTGCTGGTCATCGCGCCATCTGAGCGGCTGGATGAAATTGCCAGCCGTCATACCAATAGCCTGCCTTTGCCTGTGCGTACCATGCTGGGTGGCATAGGGGCGACCGAAGCACGTGGGTCGGCACTGGCTTCTTATCTGTTGTTTGAATCTACCTACACCAAGGAATTAATCGCCCTTGGGCGTCGTGATACCCGTGCCAGAATGGACGATGTCTTGCATTTCTTTGGCGTTGATACGGTGGTGCGACCTGCCTGATGCTCAGGAATTATTGCTGGATAACATCTTTGTGCTGGATGAAAACAGCTAGCTGACTTGCTACATTGTAACATCTGCAACAGTGGTTGATTCATCATCGACAAACCGTTAATCTATGCCCTGTTTAAGCATGTGCGGATAGACAAAATAATGATAAATCCAACATTTTTCAAAAAATGGCTGGTATTCCTGGCGCTTGCTTTTCTGGCTGTAAGCAGTTTTGCCAAAGACACTAATAATCTGGGCACGATTGCTGTTACCGAATTGCCTAAAGAAGCACAAACCACCTTGAAACTGATCAAGCAGGGCGGGCCATTTCCTTATGATAAGGATGGCGTGGTGTTTGGTAATTATGAATCCAGGTTGCCGAAGCAAAAGCGTGGTTATTATCATGAATACACAGTGAAAACACCGCGCGCGCGTAACCGTGGCGTGCGGCGCATTATTGCCGGAGCGGACCCTCAGACTTCAGGTGAATACTATTACACAGAAGACCACTATGAGAGTTTTCGCAGGATTAAAGAATAGATCTTAAAGAGTAAATAATTAAAGAGTAAATATGATCTCAGCAATCGAGGGGGAAATGGATTTATTGGCAACGGTGCCGTCAAATCTGGTGCAATCCATACGGGCTTTTCGCGTGCAGGATTTGCAGGCTGAGGCGAACAAGCTCGGCCAGCATTTCCTGTATGCCTATTGCCTGGAGGCGGCGACTAAACAGCAGGTAGTGGGAAAGATCGCCCTGTCTTTTGGCTTCCCCAAACCCATGTGCCGCAATCTGGATGCCTTGTCAGACTGTCTGACCGACATGATTTATAAGGCAGGGCCACAGCCCGGCTTTCTGATTGTGCTTGAACAATTGCCAAATACGCAAAAATTTGACAAGGAAGCGCGGGAAACCCTGCTCGACGTATTCCGTGATGCGGCAGATTTCTGGGCGGATAGAAAAGTCGCTTTCCGCGTGTTTTACTCTTTCGAATAGTAATTTAATACCCTGTATAATAGGTGCCGGTAAGTAATTACCGGCATTTTTATTTGGGGCTAGGCCCCTGTCAGCGGTACAATGCCGCCATGAAAAAGATTGTTATCCTCATTTCTGGTCGTGGCAGCAATATGCAAGCCATCGTTGAAGCCGCTGCAAAGCAGCAATGGCCTGCGCAAATCGCGGCTGTCATCAGTAACCGGGCTGATGCGGGCGGTCTGGAATATGCTGCCAGTCGTGGTATTCCAACTGCAGTCGTAGTCAGCAAGCAATTTGCCACGCGTGAGGCATTTGATGCCGCATTGCAGGCAAAGATAGATGAATTTACCCCTGATCTTGTGGTTTTGGCTGGTTTCATGCGCATACTGACGGCAGGTTTTGTCGAACACTATGCGGGCAGGATGTTGAATATCCATCCATCTCTGCTACCTAGTTTTGTCGGTCTGGCAACACATCAGCAGGCAATCGATGCTGGTGTCAAAGTGCATGGCGTCACCGTGCATTTTGTGACTGCCGAACTGGATCATGGTCCCATCGTTGCCCAGGCAGTTGTGCCCGTGCTGGATGATGATACCGAAGACACACTGTCACACCGCGTACTTGAACAAGAACATCAGATTTATCCGCGCGCCGTATTGCAATTTGTCGAAGGCAAATTGCGTATCGATGGCAACCGTGTTCATATCAGTAACTGATCAGCCAGATTAGCCAGTATCAGCAGAACCGCTCAAGCGGTTTTTATCCGTATTACATAGTAAAAATAGTAACAAGGCCCGTCCGGGCCATATCAGCATATTAGAAGGAAGCAGCATGAGATTACCTCCAGCCATACTCGTCAATACCGAAGAAGTATTACGTGAGATTTTGCGTTTTACCGGCCCGGCAGATGGCACTTTGTCGCGTTATTTCCGTGATCACCCACGTCTGGGCTCACGTGAACGTGGCGTAGTTGCGGAGGCTGTGTATGGCTTGCTGCGCAATAAAGCGGTTTACACCAATTTTTCTGAGTCCGGCATAGGTTCACCTATGCGCCGCTTGAGTCTGCTGGGTCTGGCTGATGCGGTTGGTGTTGATGCTCTCGGTGGTTTGACGGAAGATGAAACCGCCTGGCTGCAACGCGTCATGGAAATTGACCGCACGCACCTGCCTTTGATGATGAAGGCCAATTTGCCAGAATGGCTGTGGACAAAATTGCTGGAACGCTTTGGCGAAGAAGATGCACTGGCGCTAGCCATGTCACTCAACACTCCAGCACCACTGGATTTGCGCGTCAACACCATCAAAGGTGATCGCGAAACCGTCATCACGACATTGGCACAAGCACCTATCATCGCCGAGCCTACGCCATATTCAAGCACGGGTTTGCGCGTACGCAAGAAACCATCTATCCAGAATCTGCCTTTGTTTAAAGACGGCACGATAGAAGTACAGGATGAAGGTAGTCAGTTATTGGCCCAACTGGTTGGTGCTAAACGTGGTGAAATGGTGGCAGATTTCTGCGCCGGTGCCGGTGGCAAGACCCTGGCTTTGGGTGCATTGATGCGCAACACCGGCCGTTTGTACGCTTTTGATATTTCTGAAAAGCGCTTGGCCAAACTGAAGCCACGCATGGCACGCAGTGGTTTGTCGAATGTGCATCCTGTCGTTATCGCGCATGAAAAAGATGCCAAGATCAAGCGCCTGGCTGGCAAGCTGGACCGCGTACTGGTCGATGCGCCTTGTAGTGGCCTGGGTACTTTGCGTCGCAATCCCGATGTCAAATGGCGTCAGACGCCAGAAGGTGTGGCAGAGTTGAATGTCAAACAAGCTTCCATCCTGGCAAGTGCTGCGCGCATGGTGAAACCAGGCGGCCGCTTGGTGTACGCAACCTGCAGTATTCTTGATGAAGAAAACGAAGGCATAGTCCAGGCATTCCTGGCTGAACATGCAGACTATGCACTGGTGCCAGCTTCACAAGTGTTGGCTGAACAAAAAGTGGACCTGGAAATGGGTGACTATCTGAAGCTTTACCCACATCTGCACCAAACTGATGGTTTCTTTGCCGCGATACTGGAACGCAAAAAAGCGCCAGCCAAAGTTGTTGTAGAAGAAGTTGCTACAGAAGCAGAAGAAGATTAATTCTGGCGCTGATCTGAGCTGAAGACCATCTTCCATTTCATTATTCACGAGTACGCACTATAAGTACCCCCTATGAGTACGCCCTTACTTGCCAGTTTATTGTCTGACTTATCGAAGGATTTAGGCCAGCCGGATTTTTACTGGCAAATAGGGGCAGTCGCCTTGTGCTTTAGCCTGGCATGGGTCTTGTCGCGTGCGCTCAGGCGCAGCTTCAGCACCACTGACGCTGATTCTGGCGTCGTCAGGCTGGGCGTGGAAAGTTTTACCCGCGTGCTCTCGCCCGCGCTGGCCCTGATTTTTATTCTGATTGCAAAAATGATTTTAGGTAAATGGCAGCATACGCATTTGCTGTCCTTGCTATTTCCAATTATTGGTTCGCTGGCCCTGATACGCTTTGGTTTCTATGTGGTGCGCCAGACCTTTGCCCGCAATGGTTCCATCGGTAATTTCCTCGCTGTATTTGAAAAACTGTTTGCCGGCCTGGTATGGTTGGGCGTGGTATTGCATTTCACAGGTTTGGGGCAAGAGTTGTATACCGGGCTGGATGAGGTATTTTTACCAATTGGTAAAAACAAGGTATCCATACTGACCATACTGCAGGCTGTGGCTTCGGTTGTCGTGACCCTGGTTGTGGCCATGTGGGCCAGTGCCGCACTGGAAACGCGTTTGATGCTGTTGCCAAATGCGCATACTTCCCTGAAAGTTGTATTGTCCCGTGTCGGCAGGGCAGTGCTGATCTTGCTGGCCATTCTTGTCAGCCTGACCCTGGTTGGCATAGACCTGACGGTGCTGTCCGTATTTGGTGGCGCCCTTGGCGTTGGCCTGGGCTTTGGTTTGCAAAAAATCACCAGCAGCTATGTATCTGGTTTCATCATCCTGCTGGATCGCAGCATGTCCATTGGCGACATGATCACGGTCGATAAATTCAGTGGCAGGGTCACCCAGATCAATACCCGCTACACAGTGTTGCAGGGACAAGATGGTGGAGAAGCAGTTATACCGAATGAGATGCTGGTATCCTCACCAGTGCAAAATTATTCACTGAGCGACCGTACGGTAGCGATGTGGACAGATTTGACTGTTGGCTATGAGACTGACTTGAACGCGGTATTGCCCTTGTTGGGGCAAGCCGCAGCGACGGTAGAGCGCGTTTGCGCCGACCCCGCACCATCTGCTTATTTATTGAAATTTGGCACAGATGGTTTTGATTTACGGGTAGGCTTCTGGATATCTGATCCTGAAAATGGGCGTTCCAGCGTCATGTCTGCGGTCAACCTCGCTTTGTGGCAGGTCTTACAAGAGCAAAAGGTGAATTTGCCTTATGCGCACAGGGTTGTGACCTTAATTAACAGTCCAGTTAAAGAAACTTGAAGCCAGGCAATAATTTTAGTTCTAAAATTGGTGGGAATCCTCTAAAACGGCGTACAATGCCGTCCGAAGTCTATAATGAATTCAGTTGATAGCGTATTTGCGAAATCAACCAAGATGCCGTCAATAACAATGGAGTACATGTCATTTTGAGCACTTTTATCGATACCGCTGTTGATTTTCTGTCCAATGGCCTGACCCGTGCCACTGGCTGGCAAGTCTTTATCTTCACGATGGTCGTGACACATATCACGATTGCCAGCGTGACCATCTTCCTGCATCGCTGTCAGGCACATCGTGCCCTGGAATTGCATGCTATCCCCAGCCATTTTTTCCGTTTCTGGCTGTGGCTGACAACTGGCCAGGTGACCAAGGAATGGGCTGCCATCCACCGCAAGCACCATGCAAAATGCGAAACTGAAGAAGATCCACATAGCCCGGTAACTCGTGGTATTAAAAAAGTGTTGTTTGAAGGCGCTGAGCTGTATCGCGCAGAATGCAAGAACACGGAAACCATGGAAAAGTATGGCCATGGCACACCAGACGACTGGATGGAGCGTAACATCTACACCCGCTTCAGTTGGCAGGGCGTAGCGCTGATGCTGATTATTGACCTCATGCTGTTCGGCGTGATTGGTGCGACAGTCTGGGCAGTGCAAATGGCATGGATACCAGTAACCGCCGCTGGCATCATCAATGGGATAGGTCACTACTGGGGTTATCGCAATTATGATTGCACCGATGCCTCACGCAATATCCTGCCTATCGGTATCTTGATTGGTGGCGAAGAACTGCATAACAATCACCACACATTTGGTACATCAGCCAAGCTGTCTTCCAAATGGTATGAGTTTGATATAGGCTGGATGTACATCCGCAGTATGGAAATTGTTGGTCTGGCCAAGGTCAAGAAAGTGGCACCAGAACCCAAGTTCAAGGAAATCAAGACTGTTGTCGATCTTGAAACTCTGCAGGCTGTCATCACCAATCGCTATGATGTAATGGCAAAGTACACAAAATCCTTGCGCCGCACCTGGCGTGATGAAGTAGCAAACTTGCGCGAAAAAGCCATGTTTGAAGCGCACATGTTGAAATCGACAAAAAAACTGCTGCAACGTGAACCAACCAAGCTGGAAGCGCCACAGCAACAGCAACTGTCAGAAGTATTGGCTCATAGTCGTGCCCTGAAGACCATGCATGACATGCGTGTTGAACTAGGTCTGATCTGGGAACGTTCTACGGTCAGTCGCGAACAATTGGTACAGCAGTTGCAGGACTGGTGTGTACGTGCCGAGGCATCCGGCATCCAGACCTTGCGCGAATTCTCATTGAGACTACGTACTTACGCTTGATCGCATGGTTGCTAACCAGGTATATTCAAGTATGTTGAAAACGGCACTTCGGTGCCGTTTTTTTTTGCTCTTCATGATGTATTTGTTGCTTGGCTGTCGCGTCCAGGTGCAAGATGGTTAAATATTGTAGCTGCTCAAGAGTTGCTGCCGTTCACATTAACTATTTGTTTTAGATTTGTGTATTTGTTGATACAGTAAAGCGACATAAGACAGGTGCACTCATTTACCTGTTGCCCACGTGAGTGCTTAAATGACAGAAGAGGTTTTAGATGGTTGCCAGTGCCAACATAAAAAGCAGGATACTTTTAGTTGATGACGATGAGTTCACGCTTACTCTTTTAAGCCGGATTCTTGAGAAAGCTGACTATGAGATCATCCAGGCTCAATGTGGTGAGGATGCACTAAATGTCATCTTAATGCAGGAGCCTGATATTGCTCTGCTTGATATCAATATGCCCGGCATGTCGGGTCTTGATCTTGCAAATCATCTGCGTACTGAAACCGCCATACCATTTATGTTCCTGTCTGCCACTTCAGATACCGAAATTGTCAAGCAGGCGGTTGAGTTCGGTGCGGTTGGTTACATGGTCAAGCCTGTGGATGTTTTGAATATCGTTCCCACAGTTGAGGCGAGTCTTGCGCGAGCCAAAGAAATCAAGCAATTGAAGAAAAGTGAGGTTAATCTCACATCTGCCCTTGCTTCTGGTCGAGAAACCAGCATGGCGGTAGGAATGCTGATGGCTAAATTTCAGTCTGACAGGCAAGTTGCGTTTGATGTGCTGCGTAACCATGCACGTTCTAATCGCCGGCCTATACATGAAGTTGCAAGTGAGCTTTTGCAGGCAGAAGAAACCATCAATCAATTCAAAAAACTGTTTAGTGCCAAATAAAATTCGCACTATCAAAAAGATGGTTAAATCTTGTTTCTCTTCGTTGCTTGGTGGAAAATTTCAGATATCATTCTATCCAGGTGAACCAATCTTAAGTTAATTCTCCTGTCCTGTGACCACTTCCCCGTTACAGGATGTCACATCAAATGCCGTTTTTTGTCGCCCTAGAGCCGCGACAAGCTGTCGGATTCACCGGCCCAGAACCGCCGTCTTCTCTCTATCAAATAGTATTTTTTTCGACTCCAGTCGTTCATGCGTGCGATCGAAATTTTTTTCTCGCGTTCGAGACTGTACGCGGATCGCAAGGAAGAGATATGTTTACACATAAGATCTAGCAGACTGCTGAGAATTGACTTTGTCCACGCAGGGAATGCTTTTGCTCATGTTTCGATGGTCAACAGTTTTACATTGGGTTTAGTTGAATAAATGATCAACAATACTTGTCAGTTTGACTGGATATGCGTCACAAAACGACTAAAGTAGATAGTGGAACTTGTGTTTGAAAAATACTAAGTACAAGCAGTTGCGGGTAAAGAGACTATCGGCGCGAATGAGCATCGATACCAGCGTGCATAGAAAATGAATAGGGCAAAGAATGACTGTCACACCTAATGTATTGATCGTTGACGACAATGCCGTCAATCTGTTGTTGTTGGCGACGCTGACGGAATCAGTCAGCGGAGTCCCTGCCGTCAGTTTTGACGACCCGCTCAAAGCTTGCGACTGGTGTCAATCAAATACGCCAGATCTTATTCTGGTTGACTATATGATGCCGGGACTGAATGGCCATGATTTTATTCGTATCGTCAGAAAGTTGCCTCATTGCGAGGATGTTCCGATCGTTATGGTGACCACAGAAAACGAAAAAGCGGTCAGGCATGAGGCCTTGTCTTTGGGTGCGACCGAGTTTCTCGCTAAGCCGGTGGATGTACCAGAATGCCGTAGCCGCATACGCAATTTGCTCGCTTTGCGACATTCTCAAAATTTGAACAAGGATAAGGCCAAGTTGCTTGAGCATGAGGTGCTGCTGGCGACTGCAGCCATCGTCGAAAGGGAGAGGGAGTTAATCGTGAGATTATCCAAGGCGGCCGAGTTCCGGGATCCTGAAACCGGAGCTCATGTACAGAGAATGGCACATTACTCCCGGATTATTGCAAAGAAAATGGGCTTGTCTGCTGAATTTCAACAGCTCTTGCTTGATGCGGCTCCCATGCATGACGTTGGTAAACTGGGAATTCCTGATCACATCCTGTTAAAGCCAGGGAGACTGGATGAAGATGAAATGCGCATCATGCGCCGGCACGCAGAAATTGGTTCTGTGATTCTGGCGGGTAGTTCTGCACCTTTAATTCAATTGGGTGAAGAAATTGCGAGAACTCATCATGAAAAATATGACGGAACAGGATATCCAAATAGTCTGGTGGGGGAAAATATTCCGCTTTCAGGACGCATTGTGGCTGTCGCAGACGTGTTTGATGCCCTGACTTCAGTACGTCCTTACAAAAAAGCCTGGACTGACGAGGATGCACGGCAGTTTTTGCAGGATAACGCAGGGGGCCATTTTTGCCCCGAGTGTGTCACCGCATTTATCGACGCCTGGGATGAAGTCATGGCAGTGAAAGCAAGCCTGCAGGATTGATATCAGCGATTTTTTTTGATACGGAATTTTTATCGTCAGGCATGCGCTCACTGTGCAAGTTAACCTGCGTACCCCAATGGATAAAGCAAATGAAAAAAGCCAGAAAACGCTTCCGCCGTCAGTTGACACTGATGTTTGCCTTGACGCTGCTGCTGACTTGGAGTTTTGTCGCCTATGAGTTGTTTCGCAGCCGCACTCAATACTTGCAAGAGGCAAATGTACGTACCTACGTCCAATCACAGGTATTTGCTGAGTACTCACAGTCCGTCGTCCGACGCATTAATGAAGTGTTACTGGATATACGCGGCGACTGGAATGGTAATTGGGCTGAATTTGCTGACGTCGTACGTCGTCGTCAGGAAATCCTGCAGGACATATCTTTCCAGGTGGCAGTGATAGACCAGGAAGGCATGATGCAATTTTCAAATTTGTCAAAACCGAACGAAAAGGTGGATCTCAGCCAGCGCGAACATTTTCGTGTACACCGCGATAGTCCTGAAACCGACACACTGTTCATCAGCAAACCTTTAAAAGGGAAAGTGTCGGGAAAATGGTCACTACAGTTTACTCGTCCCATATTCAGACAGGGTAAGTTCGACGGTGTTTTGGTGGTTTCTGTCAGCCCGGATCAATTTACTGCATTGGCAAAAAAGCTCAATATGTCTGAAGGTGGCGCGGTAACAGTGTTGCGTGATAGTGGTGAGGTAATGGCACGTTATCCATCTATGGAATCTAGCCTAGGTAAGGTGATAGACAATAGTTTTCTTTCGCTTTCTTCCACACCTAGTCTTGCAGGAAATTATAGACGCGTTGCTAAAGTAGATGCTGTAGAAAGGATTTACGGTTTCTTCCGGATACCTGAGTATCAATTAACCTTCCTGGTTGGTGAATCAGTCGAGAGCGTATTGATGCCTTATTCGACGCACAGGAATATGGTTTTGGGTACCGCGCTTGCCATCAGCTTGTGTGCCTCTTTCCTATTTAGCCTCTTGTTTAAAGCGCTCAACGCCAGGGATGGCATACAAGAGCAACTGGTTGAGCGAGAGGCGATCTTGCGCCAGTCTCAGGAAGTGGGACAGATAGGGAGTTTCTCACTGGATGTCGCACGCAAGACCTTCGAGTGTTCAGACACCATGAATGCTATTTTTGGCCTGCCGGCAGAGTTCAAAAAAACCTACGCCAATTGGCTGGAAATGGTTGCCCCTGAGTTTCGTGAAGCGTTCGGCAGGGCTATGGCCGAAGCCATCGAGCAGCATGCCCGGTTCAGCTATGAATACAAGATCGTGCGGCCAGCCGATGGCCGTGAATGCTGGATACAGACTGTAGGCGAACTCAAGCAAGGTGAGGCAGATCATCCTAGGCACCTGGTCGGGATAGTGCTGGACACCTCAGAGCGCAGATTGCGTGAAGAAGAATTATTGAAAGCAAAAGAGATGGCCGAAGCTGCCAATATTGCCAAGAGCTTGTTCCTTGCATCCATGTCACACGAGATACGAACGCCCATGAATGGAATTTTGGGTATGACTGAGCTTGCACTTGATAGCAATTTGAATCGCGAACAGCGTCAGTATCTGAATTTGATCAAGTCATCCGCTGATTCGCTGCTGACTATTATTGATGACATACTGGACTCTTCTAAGATTGAAGCCGGCAAACTGGTACTGGAAAATGTCGTCTTTGATCTGCCTACTATGCTCGACGATGCAGTGAGGACCCTCGTCATTCCGGCTGAACAAAAAGGTCTGGAGTTGGTTGCTGACACTGATATTGATAGTCGCCATACACTCGTCGGTGACCCGGTTCGAATACGGCAAATTTTATTTAACGTAGTAGGTAACGCGATCAAGTTCACTGAAAGTGGAGAAGTAGTAATCCAGGTCAGGCAGGATGTTTTACCAGGTGGAGAGGTACTTTTGCATTTCAAAGTGACAGATACTGGTATCGGCATAGAGCAATCCAAAATTGCCAGCATATTTGACTCATTTTCGCAGGCGGATAATTCCATTACCCGGAAATACGGTGGCACAGGCTTGGGATTATCGATTTCATCGCGTCTGGTAGAGATGATGAACGGCCGCATCTGGGTAGAGAGTGAACTGGGGCATGGAAGTACCTTTCATTTTGTTATCCGTCTGATCAAGGGAGGGGAAAGCAGGTTGCCATCGCTGCTTCGTCTACCTGAGTGCAAAATCATGGTGGTAGATGACAGCACTGCGAACCGGCAATTCCTGGCGGACTCATTGCTGAAGATGGGTCTACAAGCAGTATGTGCCGAAACCGCGCTGGAAGCCTTGAATGAATTGCTGCGCGCTCAGCGCAGTGGAAATGCCTATGAGCTGATTTTAATGGATGCCCACATGCCGGGTATGGATGGATTTGCTCTGCGAAAGAAGATGACAGAGATCATGCCACCGCTTGCCACCAAAGTTATCATGATGATTTCTGCAGGCATACGCGGAGATGCAGACCGTTGTCGCATGGCGGGCATAGAATTTTATATCAGTAAACCTGTCAGGCTGCCGCATTTAAGATCAACAATGGTATCGGCTTTGGGTATGGACAGCGATAGTCAAGCTTACCCAGAGCAGGCTGAAAATCTAGAGCCACAGTTAGTAAAAAGATTGTCTATCTTGCTGGCGGAAGATAATTTGATTAATCAGCAACTGGCAGTGAGACTGCTTGAAAAATTCGGGCATAGTGTCAGAGTCTGTGACAATGGCAAAGATGCCTTGAGTTTAATTGAAACAAGAAAATTTGATGTTGTGCTCATGGATGTGCAAATGCCGGTGATGGATGGGATAGAGGCTTGCCTGGCAATTCGTGCGAGGGAAGAGTTGCTCGGCGGGCATCTTCCTGTCATCGCCATGACTGCAAATGTGATGGAAGGGGATAGAGAGCGTTGCCTGGCCGCAGGTATGGACGACTATTTATCCAAGCCTATACAGTCAAAAAAATTGATGGATTGTATTGAGGCCGTTTTAAATGGAAGCAGGATAAGTCAGCTATTGGATGTTCATTCAGGAGATGTTCTGCAAGTTTTGCCTGAATTTGATTATGCGAAAGCTTTAGAAAAAACAGATGCTGAAGTACTGGATATTGTAGGCGTACTGGCTCTTACGAACATACCGGCGCAGCTTGCAGATATTGCATCTGCATTGGATGCAAGTCATTTAACAGATTTGCAGCGCGCTGCCCATACTCTGAAAGGGGTTATTGGGTATTTCGGCGCGACACCTATTGTTGAGTATGCGAAAAGAATCGAGTTGAGTGCAAAGCAGGGGGAATTGGAGGCGGTCCAGCGACATTTTCAATTATTGGAAGAGGAGACCAGAAAATTCCTGATGCATTTGACGAATAAATTGGGAAAGCATGAGTGTTGATTTTGGGGAGAATATTGCTCGCCGTTGCAATGAAGTCTATGCTTGAGGGATTTGGAGATTTTTAGGCAACTGGTAGTTAGCTTTATTTTGCAACTCTGCCGTCCATTTGTTCGAAGCAGAGTTATTTGAATTTCGGCGTAAAAAAACCCTGCAATGCAGGGTTTTTTTATTTCTACAAAACTCACCAGAATTACTTGATTTTGGTTTCTTTGTAGATGACGTGCTTACGTGCTTTAGGATCGAACTTCATGATCTCCATTTTTTCAGGCATAGTGCGCTTGTTTTTGGAGGTTGTGTAGAAGTGACCTGTACCAGCAGTCGATTCCAGCTTGATTTTGTCGCGACCAGATTTAGCCATGATATTTTCCTAACAATAGTTTAGCTTAAACTTTTTCGCCGCGAGCACGCATGTCAGTCAAAACGGCATCGATGCCAATTTTGTCGATGACGCGCAGGCCAGCATTGGACAAACGCAGAGAAACCCAACGGTTTTCTGATTCTACGAAAAAGCGACGATTTTGCAGATTAGGCAAAAAGCGGCGTTTTGTTTTGTTGTTAGCGTGGGATACATTGTTGCCAACCATTGGCCCCTTCCCAGTCACTTGGCAGACACGTGCCATGTTTAACTCCTTAGACGATTCCGAAATTGGAAAAACGCAAGTATAAACAAAATCTCATGAAATATCAACGACTTGCGAAAAACAAGTGTGTCTTTCTAAAAAAATAGATTTAACAATTTGATTTTCTGATTTTTTCAGCTGCTAAATACTGGCGTAACCCCAGCCTCACGTAAGATCAGGCCAGTGTGCCGGATTTGCCTCATCGTAAAATTTGTCATGGGAGAAAATCAAAAAAACACTCACATCAGCCCATGCTCTGCAAAGGAATACACATTGGGATTGGCAACGATGAAATGATCCAGCACACGTACATCGACGAGTGCCAGTGCCTGTTTCAGGGTTTGTGTGAGGCTGATATCTGCCTGACTGGGTTCACATGAGCCAGAAGGGTGGTTATGAGCCAATATGATGGCAGCAGCATTTTGATGCAGGGCAGATTTCACGACTTCGCGAGGATAAACACTGGCATGATTTAAAGTGCCGCGGAATAATTCCTCAGCTTTGATAAGACGGTTTTTAATATCGAGGAACAAAATGGCAAAAGATTCATGCGGTTTATTCCCTATCATTAGTTGCAGATAGTTTTTGACAGCCTGTGGTGAAGAAAGTGAGGCGTTTTCCTGCAATTCTTCAGAAATCGCCCGTTTGGCCAGTTCAAGTACGGCATGCAATTGTGCATATTTGGCTGAACCCAGTCCGTGTACGGAAGAAAAATCCTTGATGCTGGCTGCAAACAGCCCGGAAAGCGAGCCAAAGCGGCTGATCATGTCGCGTCCAAGGTCGACTGCGCTTTTGCCTGCCACACCAGTACGCAGGAAGACTGCCAGCAGTTCAGCGTCAGAAAGGGCGCTCGCCCCATATTTGATAAGTCGTTCGCGCGGTCGCTGATCTTCTGGCCATTCATTGATTGCCATCTAAGTTTTCTCCATAGAATTGTGTCCTTGTCTCTTAATAAGTTAAAGCTGGCTTACAATATCAACTTCTTAGCCTTCAGTTCAGCTTCATATCATGTCTTCCAATGCTATCCTTACCGTGACACCCAACGCCTACCTGACCTTGCATTATCGCCTTGCGACGCTGGATGGTGAAGATATACTCAGCACCTTTAATGAACGTCCCGCCACTTTGCAACTGGGCACCGGGCAACTGGCCCCTGAACTGGAAGCCTCGCTGCTGGGTCTGGAGGAAGGTTCTCATACCACGCAAGAGCTGGCACCAGAAAAGGCCTTTGGGCCACGCAACCCTGATTTGATACAAAAAGTATCACTGGCTACACTAAAAGAAAATTCTGCTTTTGGCGAGCAATATGTGATCGGCGATCTGGTTGAGTTTGCTGCACCTGCTGGCGGCAAATTTGCCGGTATCTTGCGTGCTCTTGACGATGATGGAGCCTTGTTCGACTTTAACCATCCTCTGGCCGGGCAAACCGTGCTGTTTGAAACAAAAATTATCGGGATTCTTTAATCAAAGCTTATGGACAAAGAAATCTTATTAGCCCAGCCCCGCGGATTTTGTGCCGGTGTTGACCGTGCCATTGAAATAGTCGAGCGTGCCCTGCAACAATTTGGCGCGCCGATTTATGTCAGACATGAAATTGTGCATAACGCCTACGTCGTCAACGACTTGAAAACCAAGGGCGCGATTTTTATTGAAGAGCTGGAAGACGTCCCGCCGGGCAATACGCTGATATTTTCAGCGCATGGCGTGTCACAAAGCGTGCGCCAGGATGCTGAGGCACGCGGTCTGACGATTTTTGATGCGACTTGTCCACTCGTCACCAAGGTGCATATAGAAGTCGCCAAGATGCGCAAGGAAGGCCGTGAAATCATCATGATAGGTCACCATGGTCATCCCGAGGTCGAAGGCACGATGGGTCAGGCAGAAGAGGGCATGTACCTGGTCGAAACAGTCGCTGATGTCGCTAGCCTGCAAGTAAAAAATGCCGACATGCTGGCCTATGTATCGCAGACGACATTGTCTGTCGACGACACCACAGAAATTATAAATGCCTTAAAAGCGCGCTTTCCCTTAATTAGTGAACCAAAAAAGGGCGATATTTGTTACGCTACCACCAATCGTCAGGAAGCTGTCAAATTCATGGCGCCGCAAGTCGATCTGGTATTGGTGGTTGGCAGCCCCAACAGTTCCAATTCCAATCGCCTGCGTGAAGTAGCTGAGAAAAAAGGTGTGACCGCCTATATGGTCGACAATGCCAGTCAGATCAAGCCTGAGTGGCTGGAAAATAGTTTGCGTATCGGCGTCACGGCAGGTGCATCTGCGCCGGAAGTGCTGGTGCAGGAAGTGATAGCCAGTTTGCGTCAAATGGGCGCACGCAGTGTGCGGGCACTTGATGGTGTGGAAGAGTCAGTGACTTTCCCTATGCCCAAGGGGCTGGCTGCTGCGAAGATTTGATGTTTGTTACTCTCTTAAGTAAGTGAATTTGATTAAAAATTTGTTTTGGCTGTTGTTTTCGATATTTTATTTTGCAAAAACGTGTTTAAGATGGCGGCACAATCAAGTTCGGTATTTGCCGGATTTGGCAAAACGTGTATGCTGGTATTCGGCACTTGTGGAAAGTACGTAGCTTGCGGTGGCTTTTTTACCACTGGAAAAACGCGCAAACTAGGTATAATCCGGCCGACTTTACTGGGATAACCTTTAAGTCAAAATATATTACAAAAACTTTTACCAAAAGTTGCTGAGGAGAGTTCTATCATGTGTATCAATTACGCCATTACTGCTTCTACTTTGATGACGCGCCTGTTCGGATAGCGCGCGTTCGAATTCCAGCGGCACCCAGACAGGGTGCCGCTTTTATTATCAGGAATGATTTTTGCTGAAATCTGCTTGTTGCCATGTGCCTGTACAGGGTGGCAAGAGGGTGGCAAAACGCAAACAGTTCATCTCCTGTTTTTTCAGAAATTCGTTTCGTTCTTAAAGTGAGAAGCAAAATATGGATACCTTTATCCAACAAATTATCAACGGTCTCGTGCTGGGCAGCATGTATGCCCTGGTCGCACTTGGTTATACCATGGTCTATGGTGTGCTCAATCTGATTAACTTTGCGCATGGCGACGTACTGATGGTTGGTGCGATGGCAGGCCTGAGTATCATCAAGGTATTGCAAGTTGTAGCGCCTGATTTGCCAGGCATCATCAAACTTATCATCGCTATCCTGGGTGCTATTCCTGTTTGTATCGCAATCAATCTATTGATCGAACGTGTGGCTTACAGGCGATTACGGAACGCGCCGCGACTAGCCCCCTTGATCACGGCGATTGGTGTATCCATCCTGGTGCAGACTTTTGCGATGATGATCTGGGGCCGTAGTCCTATCTCATTCCCGTCCGTGATGTCATTCGTCCCAGTACAAATCGGTGGCGCAGTGATCTCGCAAACCCAGATCGTCTTACTGGTACTGGCTACGCTGGCGATGGTAGGCCTGGTCTTGCTGGTTGAAAAAACCAAGATGGGCAGGGCCATGCGCGCTACTGCTGAAAATCCACGCGTCGCCGGTTTGATGGGTGTCGATTCCAACAAGGTGATTGTTGCCACCTTCGCCATCGGTGCTGCACTGGCAGCGATTGCTGGTGTGATGTGGGCAGCGAACTATTCGTCCGCACAGTTTGCCATGGGCTTTGTACCTGGCCTGAAAGCCTTTTCGGCTGCTGTCCTGGGTGGTATTGGTAATATTTATGGCGCGATGGTAGGCGGTATCGTGCTGGGTCTGATTGAAAGCCTGGGTGCTGGTTATATCGGTGACCTGACTGGTGGTGTACTGGGTAGTCACTATCAGGATATCTTTGCTTTCGTCGTTTTGATCATCGTACTGACCTTGCGTCCATCCGGCATCATGGGTGAGCGTGTTGCTGACCGTGCGTAAGGAGAAAATCAATGTCAACCATATTTGATGTAAAAGCTAATCCAACCAAGGCCTATACCAGTTTTGCGATACTGGGCCTGGTTATGGTCTTATTCCCTTTCGTGGCGGCCAATTTCGGTAATTCCTGGGTCAGGATTATTGACTTCGCGCTCTTGTATATCATGCTGGCGCTGGGTCTGAATATCGTGGTCGGTTTTGCCGGTCTGCTGGATCTGGGTTATATCGCTTTCTATGCAGTCGGCGCTTATCTGGCAGCGATTTTTGGCTCGCAGCAGTTTGCGACTATCCTTGAATCCTTCGTCAATAATTATCCTGTCGTGGGCGAGTTCCTGGTTGCTGTTTGCGGTCCTGAGATCACTAAAAACGGTATCCACTTGTCAGTCTGGATCATCGTGCCGTTTGCGGCAGCGGTGGCAGGCATGTTTGGTGCCTTGCTGGGTGCGCCGACCTTGAAACTGCGTGGTGATTATCTGGCGATCGTGACCCTGGGCTTTGGTGAAATTATCCGTATTTTCATGAACAACATGAATGCGCCGATCAATTTCACGAATGGTCCTCAAGGGATCAACATGATTGACCCTATCCGCATCTTCGGTGTATCGCTGGGCGGTGAAGAAGGTTCGAACGCGACTGTGCATTTCCTGGGCATGAGCATGCCTTCGGTGAACGCGTATTACTTCCTGTTCCTGTTCCTGTGTATCGCGATTGTTATCGTCTCCCTGCGTTTGCAAGACTCACGTCTGGGTCGTGCCTGGGTAGCGATACGTGAAGATGAAATTGCCGCAAAAGCCATGGGTATCAATACCCGTAACGTCAAATTGCTGGCCTTCTCCATGGGCGCCTCTTTTGGTGGTGTTTCCGGTGCGATGTTTGCCAGCTTCCAGGGCTTCGTTTCTCCAGAGTCTTTCTCCCTGATGGAATCCATCGTGATCCTGGCGATGGTGGTGCTGGGCGGTATCGGTCATATTCCTGGCGTTATCCTGGGTGCGGTGTTGCTGGCGGCTTTGCCAGAAGTATTGCGTCACGTGGTTGAGCCAGTACAAAACCTGATCTTCGGTAAAGTCTGGATCGAAGCCGAAGTATTGCGTCAGTTGTTGTACGGCTTCGCCATGGTTGCCATCATGCTTAATCGTCCTGCCGGCTTGTGGCCTGCACCGAAGCATGAAGATCGTATGGCCAAGAATAACGAAGCGGCAGCATAAGGAAGATCAAGATGATTGAACAGACTATCTTAAAAATCGAAGGCGCCAATAAACGTTTTGGTGGCTTGCAGGCGCTGTCGAATGTCGGCATCAATATCAAGAAAGGCCAGATTTATGGCCTGATAGGACCGAACGGCGCAGGTAAAACAACCTTCTTCAATGTCATTACCGGCTTGTATCAGCCTGACACTGGCACATTTGAACTGGACGGGAAACCTTACTCACCTTCGGCTCCGCATGAAGTGGCAAAAGCGGGTATCGCCAGGACTTTCCAGAACATTCGCCTGTTTGGTGAAATGACCGCACTCGAAAACGTCATGGTCGGCCGTCATATCCGTACCCATCAGGGTGTGTTTGGTGCAGTGTTCCGTCACCCGGCAGCGCGCAAGGAAGAAGCAGATATCCGTAAGCGTGCACAGGAATTGCTGGATTTCGTCGGCATAGGCCAGTTCGCCAGCCGTACTTCCAAGTTCCTGTCCTATGGCGATCAGCGTCGTCTGGAAATTGCCCGTGCTCTGGCAACGGACCCTAAACTGCTGGCACTGGATGAGCCTGCTGCAGGTATGAATGCGACTGAGAAACTTGCCCTGCGTGAGTTGCTGGTCAAGATCAAGGCAGAAGGCAAGACAATTTTGCTGATTGAGCATGACGTTAAATTGATGATGGGATTATGTGACAGGATGACTGTTCTGGATTATGGCAAACCGATTGCAGAAGGTTTGCCAGCAGACATACAGAAAAATCCGGCAGTTATCGAAGCGTACTTGGGAGGTGGTCACTAATGGCTGAGAACGTATTAAAGATAAGCAATCTGAAAGTTGCTTACGGCGGCATCAAGGCCGTTAAAGGTATAGACCTGGAAGTCAATAAGGGTGAACTGATTACCCTGATCGGTGCCAATGGTGCTGGCAAGACCACGACCTTGAAAGCCATCACCGGCACGCTGCCAGCTTGCAAAGTGGAAGGCGAGATCAATTATCTTGGCGCTTCCATCCGTAACGTCAATTCCTTCGAGATGGTAAAAAACCATCTGGCCATGGTGCCAGAAGGCCGTGGTGTGTTCACCCGCATGACGATTCTGGAAAACCTCATGATGGGCGCGTATATCCGTAATGATAAAGCGGGCATTAATGCCGACGTGGAAAAATGGTTTACTGTTTTCCCTCGTCTGAAAGAACGTGCTTCCCAATTGGCAGGTACTTTGTCCGGTGGTGAGCAGCAGATGCTGGCCATGGCACGCGCCTTGATGAGTCATCCCAATTTGCTGTTGCTGGATGAACCGTCCATGGGTCTGTCACCTATCATGGTGGAAAAGATTTTTGAAGTAGTGCGTAATGTGTCAGCCCAGGGTATCACCATCCTGCTGGTTGAACAAAACGCCAAACTGGCTTTGCAGGCTGCCAATCGTGGTTATGTCATGGATTCTGGTGCGATTACCATGAGCGGCAATGCCAAGGACATGCTCAATGATCCTAAAGTCCAGGCCGCTTATCTGGGCGAAGGCTGATACGATTTACGAAGTAAGGTAAGCCCGGCACAGAGTATTCCAGTGTCAGGGCATTTCAAATACCTGCAAGTAATTGCAGGTATTTTTTTGCCTGCTGCTTTCCTGTAAAAGTTGTTGATAGAGATATCAAGAGATCGAATTTTTCCCTTATTTAAGAGGCTTCATTAGCCATTAATTCTTCATTTATTAGCCACTGATTAGCTATTAAATAGTGCATGGTAAATCGCCCGAAAAACACTTGTTTCATAGCGGAAAAATTGCAGATGTAGTGTATTTTTATGTAGATTTTTCACTATTTTTTGCAAGCACATGTTTCCAAACTTGACCTTGATTTACATCAAGAGATATACCCTTTATTTTTATTCATTCACATAAAACAACAAAGGGAAAGCGCATGGGGATTTCTGATAAATTAAATGCAGCACTGAGCAAAGAGGCCGCTACTGCAGCCCCTGGATACAGTCGCTGGCTGATGGCAGCAGCTGCCTTGTTGATACACTTCCCTCTGGGGCAGGCATACGGATTTTCTGTATTCAACGGGCCATTGGCCAAAGTGCTGGGAGCCAGCCTGACCAGTGTAGGCTGGATATTTTCTGTGGCTATTATTTTCCTCGGCTTGTCGGCTGCCATCTTTGGTAAGTGGGTTGAGCGGGTAGGGCCGCGCAAGGCCATGCTGGCATCTGCCCTGTGTTTCTTTGCCGGTTTTCTGGTATCTGCTTTAGGCGTGGTCGCAGGTTCCCTGCCCATCGTTATTCTTGGTTATGGCGTGATTGGTGGTACGGGTCTTGGCATAGGTTATATATCGCCAGTATCGACACTGATCAAATGGTTCCCGGACAAGCGCGGTATGGCCACCGGTCTTGCCATCATGGGTTTTGGTGGTGGTGCGCTGGTTGGCTCTCCGCTGGCAGTGAATCTGATGAAGTATTTCAGTGAAGGTTCGCAATATGCAGGTATCCCGGCGACTTTCGTCACCATGGCTGTTCTGTATTTGTGCTTCCAGCTTGCAGCAGTAAGAATTGCACGCCTGCCTTTTGCTGGCTATCAGCCAGCAGGCTGGGTGCCCAGCAAGGTAGAAGCTGCGCATATTGCCTCCCAGGGCGCCGATGATTTTTCTGTCGCACAAGCCATACGCAAGCCACAGTTCTGGCTCTTGTGGGGCATACTTTTGCTGAATGTCTCTGCAGGCATAGGCATACTTGGCCAAGCTTCGCTGATGGCACAAAAAATGGTGGGCATTTCTGCTGCGGCTGCCGCTGGCTTTGTTGGCTTGCTGTCGCTGTGCAATATGGCAGGACGCTTTATCTGGTCAAGTTTCTCAGACAAGATAGGCCGCAAATGGGCTTATGCCATGTATTCCGGTGTTGGTGCACTTGCCTATTGGGCGATACCCGGTGCTGCTGCGGCTGGTAATATGCTTTTGTTTGTGGCCCTGTTTGCCCTGGTCATGAGTTTTTATGGTGCAGGCTTTGCCACTATCCCTGCCTATCTGGCAGATATGTTTGGTAAAAAAGAAGTAGGGGCGATTCATGGTCGTTTGTTGACTGCATGGTCCATGGCTGGTGTCATTGGCCCGCTGGTAGTCAATGCCGGACGTGATTATCTGGTCAAGACGCAAGGTCTGGCCGACGCCGCAGCCTACTCGACCGTGGTGTATGTACTGGGTGGTTTGCTGGTGGCGGAATTTGCCTTGAACCTTTTCGTTAAAGCCCCGGAATCAGCGAGCAATCAGCAAATGCCAGCACAACTGGCAACACAGTAAATAATCGGCACCTGAATTAAAAAGAATCAAGAACAATAAGGAATAATCATGGAAGATGTGAATCAGCATATTGATCCCAACATGACAGGGAAAATCATTTTTTACTGGACTCTGGCCTGCATACCGCTGGGCTGGGGTGTATGGCAAACCGCCATGAAGGTCATGGCCATGTTCGCCTGAGTTGCTCCTGTAAAAGCAAAAGCCCCGGATCTGAATGAACTGATCCGGGGCTTTTTTACTTTTCAAGTGATCAGGCAGGGAGGGGGAGCTTCCTGTGATCCTTAATCGTTGCTGTTGTGCTGCTTACTTCTTTACGACTTTAGGTGTCGCTGCTTTTGCTGCTGTAGATACGGCATTGTTCAGATTGGCTTCCAGTGCTTCTACTGCTTGCTTGGTGGATTTGCTGATGTGGTCGTAGCTGGCGTTTGCATTGTCTATTGATGTTTTGAAGAAGGAAACAAATTGCTCGGAACCAGCCGGTGCATTTTTGGATACTTCGTCTATCAGTGACAAGACTTTGCGATTGGTTTCAGCAATTTGTGCCTCAGCCGCATGTGTGAATTCTGCCTGTGTGCTGGTGGCGATATTGGCCAGGTGACGGCTGTAAGCCAGCACTTTTTCAGCAGTTGGCTGTGCTTGCGCAGCGGACAGATTGAAGAATTCTTGAGGATCTTTAGCGGCCAGCAATTGTTTGGTCGCTGCAGAGCTTTCTTCCAGTGAAGACTTGGCTGCATTCAAATTCAATTCGATGAATTTTTCTACGCCTTCAAATGCCTTGCCTGTCAAACTTGTGAACAGCGCGAGTTGAGCATCGAAATTGGCTTTGGTTGCGGCAGAAAGTTGTTCAGGTGCAGTAAACATGGAAATCTCCTAAGTAGGAAGTGAAATACAAGAAACCTGGCGATTGCTAAGTGGAATGTTGCAGCGCTAAACTTAATTTATAAACCATGGAATTGTGCGATGCAATAAGTCACATTCTATTGATTCATCAATTGAAGTCAAGACAAATTTGTGCGTCGCAATATAATAATTATGCATTTCAAAATACTTGTTACAAATACGCAAACAGGAAAATAGAAATGAATAAAAACACTTTTCCTGCGGCAATTATGTATGGCAATTATGACCAGAAAATGAAGTGTTCAGGCTATGGTAGACTTTCGTTCGTAGATTTACCTCAGGGCAATTCATTTTTTTGAACATCCATAGGGCAAGCGATGGCGATAACAGCAAAAACAAGAAAAGACTTTAAGCATTTTCATTCGATCACGACGCGCTGGATGGATAATGATGCTTACGGTCACGTCAATAATGTTGTCTATTACAGCTGGTTTGACACGGTGGTGAACCAGTTTTTGATCGTCAATGGTGTGCTGGATATAGAAAACAGCCCTGTCATCGGCCTGGTCATTGAGACGCAATGCAACTATCTGGCTTCAGTGTCTTTTCCTGACGTGATAGAGGCTGGTGTCAGCGTCAGCAAGCTGGGTAATTCCAGCGTCCG